>VOFG01005027.1_pt1 | contig 127158 bp, 146 predicted proteins | sample 5384171 | NCBI WGS metagenome assembly VOFG01 (sample SAMN12384726, study PRJNA508395) | human gut metagenome | isolation source: healthy gut F | host: Homo sapiens
AGCACGTCGGTGCTCTCGTACACCTCGCTCATGACGGGCGTGATGCCCCATGAGAGGGCGAGCTTGCGGTAGGCGCGCTCGTTCGTGGTCAGGCCGATGATGTCCGTCGGGCCGCGGAAGCGCGAGATCAGCCGCGCGGTGCGCCCCGTGATGGAGCAGACGGTGATGACCTTCGCGCCGATGTCGATGGCCATACCGCACGTGGCGTGGCTGATGGCGTCGAGCGTGTCGTGGATCTCAAACTGCGTCTTGGGAAAGCGCTTGGCGTAGTTGATGTGCGCCTCGGTGTATTCGGCGATGCGGGCCATGGCGCTCAGCGCCTCGACGGGGTGCTCGCCCGCGGCCGTCTCGCCGGAGAGCATGATGGCGCTCGTGCCGTCGTAGACGGCGTTGGCCACGTCGGCGATCTCGGCACGGGTGGGGCGGATGTTGTGCGTCATGCTCTCGAGCATTTCGGTCGCGGTGATGACGCGCTTGCCAAGCAGGCGGCACTTGCCGATGAGCTCCTTCTGGATGCTCGGCAGCTCCTCATACGGCACCTCGACGCCCATGTCGCCGCGGGCGATCATGATGCCGGTGCACTCAGTGAAGATCTCCTCGATGTTGTCGATGCCGGGCTGATTCTCGATCTTGGCGATGACGGAGATGTCCTCGCCGCCGTTGGCGCGCAGGAAGGCGTTGAGGTCGGCCAGATCCTGCTTGCGCGACACGAAGGACGCGGCCACGAAGTCCACGTCGTTTTCGATGCCGAAGAGCAGGTCACGCTTGTCCTGCTCACTCAGAAACGTCTGCTTGAGCACCTTGTTCGGGAAGCTCATGCTCTTGCGGTCCGAGAGCACGCCGCCGGCGGTGACACGGCAGACGACGTCCGTGTCGGTCGTGGCGGTGACGGTCAGGGCGATGAGCCCGTCGTTGACGAGCACGGTGTTGCCCGGCTCAAGATCCTGCGCGAGCCCGGCATAGCTCACGGACACGCGCTCGGCATTGCCGGTCACGGGCTCGGTCGTGAACGTGAATGTGTCGCCGCTGTGCAGCTCGATCTTCCCGTCGCGAACGTGCCGATGCGGTACTCGGGGCCCTTCGTGTCGAGCATGATGGCAATGGGCAGGTCGAGCTCCGCGCGCAGCTTCTTGATGCGGTCGATGCGCACCTGGTGCTCGGCGTGCGTGCCGTGGGAAAAGTTCAGGCGCGCGACGTTCATGCCCGCGAGCATCATGGCGCGCAGCGTCTCCTCGCTGTCGCAGGCGGGGCCGATGGTGCAGACGATCTTCGTTTTTCTCATATCCGACTCCCTCTCCGCATCCTGCGGTTTACTTTTTCTTCTTGCCGAACCAGCGGCGCTCCTTGCGGTTGCGGCCCTCGGGCTCGTCAGCGGCGGTGATGTTGCGGGCGGCCTCGGCCACGGCCGCGGGCGTCAAATCGACGCCCATCTCGGCCGCGGTGTTGCGCATCTGATCAAAGAACTCGAGCTGGGCCTTGAGCGTCTGGAGCATTTCGCGCGTGAGCGCAAGGCCGCTGCCGACGCCGGGGTCGATGATGATGCCGGTGTCGTTCGAGGAGAGCACGAGCGGGGCGTAGTCCTTCACGCCGAGCTCAACGCTGCCCATGTTGCGCCACTGCAGCAGGCGCGCGCGGTCGGTGAAGGCGCAGAAGAATGTGCGCCCGTCGTCGGTGCGCACCTTGCCGAACTGCAGGTGCTGCTGGCCGTCTTCCGGGGCAGCTTCGCCCTCGGGCCGCTGGGCGGGGAAGAACAGCGGCGCCGCGATCATGGTCGCGGCCAGGCGCTGGAAGTTTTCCTTCGAGGCGTTGATCTTGCACGCGTCGAGCGCGTCGCGCAGATCCTCTGCCAGCGCGGCGCGCATGGCCTGCTCGGGCGTGCGCTCGCTGAGCTCGATGTGGAAATCGGGGTAGGCCACGCGCAGCATGTCCAGCGCGGTGCGCAGGCCCTGCACGTCCTCGTCGGGGCGGTCGTTGGCGGCCACGACGAACAGGCGCGGGCGGTGATTGGCGCTGCGGTCGACGATGCCGGAGGCGTAGAGCTCCTCGAGCTTCGTCTGGATGCACAGGGCGATGCAGTTGGCGTCTCGCTCGTGGCGGTCACGGCGATGGCGTAGGTCTCGTCGCCGTCCTGCACGGGCATTTTCGCCGCTTCGAGAATGTGCGGGCGGCCAAGGGCGTAGGCGGCCTCGGCCTTGTGCTGCTCGCGCTCGGCGTCGGTCATGTCCTCAATGTTGTCCGGCTCCGTGTAGGCGCCGGCGGCCAGCAGCTCCGCCACGGCCTTGCGGCGGATGTCCTGAATGCCGAGCAGCTGCATGGCGCGCGAGCGGTCGGCGGCGACGTGGTCGTACAGATCGTTAAAATTACTCATATGCTTCCTTCCCGGGACGCCTGGGCGCCCCTTGGTTTTCTTTGCCGCCATTATAACACACCCCGCGCCAAATGCAAAGCGCCGATTCGCCGCGGCAGATTGCACAAACATTGACGCGGGGCGCAAAAAAATTTCTTGCCGCAGAGCACCGGTTTCTCTTTGCAAGCGGCAAAAATGTTGCTATAATGATTTTGTATGAAACTTGGGTTTTGGCGTCCGCACGCAGGACGCGGAGATTTTCAAAAAGAGAGGAAGTTACGATATGATTCCACACGGCAAAGAGATCAAGGTGTTCACCGGCTCGTCCAACCCCGACCTGGCGGACATGATCTGCAAGAACCTCGGCATCTCCCTGGGCAAGAGCACGGTCACGGCGTTTGCCGACGGCGAGTGCTCCATCTCCATCAACGAGCCCGTCCGCGGCGTGGACGTGTTCATCGTGCAGAGCACCTGCAAGCCGGTCAATGACAGCCTCATGGAGCTGCTGGTCATGATCGACGCAATGAAGCGCGCCTCCGCCGGCCGCATCACCGCCGTCATCCCGTACTTCGGCTACGCCCGGCAGGACCGCAAGGCCAAGGCCCGCGACCCGATCTCGGCCAAGCTGTGGCGAACCTGCTCACCGTCGCCGGGGCCGACCGTGTGCTGACCATGGACCTGCACGCAGCGCAGATCCAGGGCTTCTTTGACATCCCGGTGGACAACCTCTACGGCGCGCCGCTGTTTGCCACACACTACCTGCGCCGCTTCGGCTACGGCCGCGAGGACATGGTCGTCGTCTCGCCGGACGTCGGCAGCGTGGCGCGCGCGCGTTCCTTCGCCATGAAGATGGGCCTCGGCCTCGCCATCGTGGATAAGCGCCGCGAGAAGGCCAACTGCTCCGAGGTCATGAACATCATTGGCAATGTCGAGGGCAAGACCTGCCTGCTGCTCGACGACATGGTCGATACGGCCGGCAGCCTGTGCGGCGCGGCCAAGGCCATCGTTGAGGTCGGCGGCGCGAAGGAAGTGTACGCCTGCGCGTCCCACGGCGTGCTCTCCGGTCCGGCTATCGACCGCATCAACGACAGCGTCATTGACGAGCTGCTCCTGCTCGATACCATTCCGTATCCGAAGGGCAAGCCGGCCTGCGACAAGATCCAGTATCTGCCCGTCGCACCGATGTTCGCCGAGGCCATCAACCGCATCTATGAGGAGATGAGCATCTCCTCGCTGTTCGAGTGATGTTTTTTTCCAATCACGGCGGCGTGCAGTGGCTGGTCGTGTTTCTCGGCAACCCGGGGCTGAAGTATCAGAACACACGGCACAACGCGGGCTTTCTCACGGCGGACGTCGTGGAAAAGGACTGCGGCGTGCACATCGACCGGCTGCGCTTTCACGCGCTCACCGCACAGGCGGAGCTCGGCGGGCAGAAGGTCCTGCTCATGAAGCCGCAGACATATATGAACAACTCCGGCGAGGCCGTGGCGCCGGCGGCCAAGTTTTATAAGGTGCCGCCGGAGCATATCCTGGTCGTGTCGGACGAGATCCACCTGCAGCCGGGCCGCCTGCGCATCCGCACGAAGGGCTCGGCCGGAGGGCACAACGGGCTCAAGAGCATCATCGCCTGCCTCGGCACGGACGCCTTTCCCCGCATCCGCATCGGCGTCGGCGCGCCCCCGCACCCGGACTATGACATGCCCGACTGGGTGCTCGGCACGTTCCGCGGCGCGGACAAGGCCGCCATGGACGATGCGGCTGTGCGTGCGGCCGAGGCCTGCGCGGTCTACATCCGCGACGGGGCGGACCGCGCCATGAGCCGCTTTAACTGAACATCTGTCAGGGGTTTCCCACGTCCACCGGAACCGCCGCAGCCGACCGTGGGGCCATTGCCGCCGGGCCGCGCGCGAAACCGGTCGATGCGCGGGAGGCCCCTGATCTATTCGCAACTGGAGAAAAGGAGGAGCGCATCCCTTGAAAAAACACTGTATCGCCATGCTGCTCGCGGGCGGGCAGGGCTCGCGGCTGTATGCCCTCACGGCGAAGGTCGCCAAGCCCAGTCTCCCGTTGGCGGCAAGTACCGCATCATTGACTTCCCGCTGTCCAACTGCGCCAACTCCGGCATTGACACCGTCGGCGTGCTCACGCAGTACCAGCCCCTGCTGCTCAACCGCTACATCGGCAGCGGCCAGGCCTGGGATCTGGACAGCATCGACGGCGGCGTGTACATCCTGCCCCCGTATCAGAGCGCGGGGGAGCGCGGGTCGTGGTTTTCCGGCACGGCCAACGCCATCTATCAGAACATGGACTTCATCGAGATGTATGACCCCGACTGCGTGCTCATCCTCTCGGGCGACCATGTGTACAAAATGGACTATGACAAGATGCTCCGCGCGCACGAGCAGGCCGGCGCGGCCTGCACGATCTCGGTCATCCAGGTGTCGATGGAGGAGGCCTCGCGCTTCGGCATCATGAATGTCGGGCCCGACGGCTTCATCGAGAGAATTCGAGGAAAAGCCCGCCCACCCGAAGAGCGACCTTGCGAGTATGGGCATCTATATCTTCGACTGGAAGGCGCTGCGCCGCTATCTGATCGAGGACGAGGCCGGACCCAACTCCGACAAGGACTTCGGCAAGAACATCATCCCCAAGATGCTCGCCGCCGGGGAAAAGCTCCTGCCGTACCGGTTCGAGGGCTACTGGCGCGACGTCGGCACGATCGTCAGCCTCTGGGACGCGAACATGGACATGCTCTCGCCCACGCTCATCAATCTCTATGACCCGAAGTGGCCCATCCGCGCCAAGAGCCCCATCCGCCCGCCGCACAGCATCGGCCGGCAGGCGGAGGTCGTGCACTCGATCATCACCGAGGGCTGCACGATCGAGGGCCATGTGGAAAACTCCGTGCTCTCGAGCTCCGTCACCGTCGGCGCGGGCGCGCGTGTGCTCTACAGCATCCTGCACCCCGGCGTCGTCGTGGAGCCGGGCGCCGTGGTGGAGTATGCCATCCTCGGCGAGGGCACGGTCGTCGGCGCGGGCGCGCACATCGGCGCGCAGCCCGACGGGACGGACGGCTGGGGCGTCGCCACGGTCGGACCGGATGTGTCGGTGCCCGCCGGGGGCACGGTCCCGGCCGGGGCCATGATCTATGACGGAGCGGAGGTGCACGCATGAGCAAGTACATGGCATTGTTTACGCATATCACAGCTCCCCGCGGCTCGGGGACCTGACGCGCTACCGCACGAACGCATCGCTGCCGTTTTGCGGGCGCTACCGGCTGATCGACTTTGCGCTCTCGTCGCTCTCGAACGCGGGTGTGCACAGCGTCGGCGTCATCATGCAGCGGGACTATCAGTCCCTGCTCGACCACCTCGGCAGCGGCAAGGCGTGGGATCTGTCGCGCCGCAGCGGCGGGCTGCACCTGCTGCCGCCGTTCGGCGTCAACACGCGCGGCGACTATACCGGCACGGCCGAGGCGCTCAACGCGGTCATTTCCTACGTGCGCAATATCCCGGAGTCGGAGATCGTGCTCATGCCGGCGGACATCGTCTGCAATCTCGACCTCGCCGCCGCCATCGCGCAGCACAATGCCTCCGGCTGCGGCATCACGGCCATCTGCCGCGACGGCGCCGTCACCGGGGAGCACCACCGCTACCTCACGGCCGCGCACGGCCGCGTCACGAAGCTCATCACGAGCGCGTCGGCCGGCGCGGGCGTCGCCGCCATGGAGATCTACATCGTCAATAAGGACGTCCTGCTCTCGTATGCTCGATTTCTGCGCGCAGGAAAACCGCTTCCACTTCCACCGCGACGGGCTGTTTGAATACCTCGGCCGCGGCGGCACGATGGACGTATTCCTGCACCACGGGCTACGCCGTGCGCGTGGACACGGTCGCGGACTATTTTGCTGCCAGCATGGATATGCTCGATCCGGCGGCGCGCGCATCGCTCTTCCCGGCTGAGCGCCCGGTGCGCACGAAGGAGCGCGCGGACGTGAGCACGTACTACGGCGAGCACGCGCACGTGGAAAACTGCCTTGTGGCCGACGGCTGCTTCATCGAGGGCACGGTCACGGACTGCATCCTGTTTCGCGGCGTGCGCGTCGCGCGCGGGGCGCACCTGAGCCGCTGCATCGTCATGCAGGACACCTGCATCGCGGCGGACGCCATTTTGCAGTACGTCATCGCGGACAAAAACGTCCGCATCGGCCCGGCCGTCACGCTCACCGGCTGTGAGGCCCTGCCGATCGTGATCCCCAAGGGCAGCGAGCTCTGACCCGGACGAACCCAGAAAAGGAAGATGATTTTATGCCAATGACCAATCAGATTTCCCGCGATGAGCTGCGCAGCGCCATTGCCGACAAGCTCTGTGCACACTTCGGTGTCACAGCCGAGGACGCGACCGACGAGCAGGTCTTTCAGGCCGCAGCCATCGTTATCCGCGAGATCCTCTCGCGCCTGCACACGTTCGACAGCCGCACCGCGCCCGAGCGCGAGGTGCACTACCTGTCGATGGAGTTTCTCATGGGGCGCTCCCTGATGAAGGACGCCTTCAATCTCGGCATCGGCGACGCGCTCACCGGCGCGCTCGAGGATCTCGGCCGCAGCGCGGCCGACATCTTTGAGACAGAGCCGGACGCCGGCCTCGGCAACGGCGGCCTCGGCCGCCTCGCCGCGTGCTATATGGACAGCCTCGCCACCGAGGGCATCCCCGCCACGGGCTATTCGCTGTGCTACGAGCTGGGCATCTTCCGCCAGCGCATCGTCGACGGCCGCCAGACCGAGGTCGCGGACAACTGGCGCACCGCCGCGTCGAGCTGGCTCGTGCCGTGCCATGAGGACACGGTCGAGGTGCGCTTCGGCGGCCGCGTGGAGCAGCATTGGGATGCCTACGGCCACTACCACGGCGAGCTGCGCGGCTATGAGAGCGTGCTGGCCGTGCCGCGCGATATGCTCATCGCGCCGTATGGCGACGGGCGCGTCAACACCCTCCGTCTCTGGGAGGCGCACAGCCCGAACGACCTCGACATGTATCTCTTCGCCGCCGGCAGCTATGTCCAGAGTCTCGAGCAGCGCACGATGGCCGAGGTCATCACGAAGGTGCTCTACCCGGCGGACGACCACATCGAGGGCAAGACCCTGCGCATCCGTCAGCAGTATTTCTTCGTCTCCGCGACGGCGCAGAGCATCCTGCGCGCCCACCGCGCGCGCTACGGCACGGTGCGCAACTTTGCCGAGCACCACGTCATCCAGATCAACGACACGCACCCGACGCTCATCATCCCCGAGCTCATGCGTCTGCTGCTCGATGACGACGGCCTTGGCTGGGACGAGGCATGGGCCATCGTCACCGCCTGCGTCAACTATACGAACCACACCGTCATGTCCGAGGCGCTCGAGACGTGGCCGCAGGGCCTCATCCAGAGCCAGCTCCCGCGCGTGTGGGAGATCATCTGCGAGATCAACCGCCGCTGGTGCGACGAGCTGCGCGCCCGCTTCGGCGACGATGCGCGCGTGGGGCGCAACCTCATCATCGCCGACGGCTAGCGTGCATATGGCAAACCTCTGCCTTGCCGCGTGCAAGACCATCAACGGCGTCTCCGCCCTGCACGGGGAGATCCTGCGCCGCGACCTCTTCCGCGACGTCTGCGCGCTCGACCCCAGCCGCTTACCTATGTCACCAACGGCATCGACCACCGCCGGTGGCTTGCCCAGTGCAACCCCGGCCTGCACGCGCTCGTGTGCGACGTGCTCGGCAGCGATCGCTACCTCCTGCACCCCGAGGAGCTCGCGGGTCTGGAGCGCGCGGCGGACGACCCCGCCGTGCTTGCCCGGCTCGAGGAGATCAAGGCGCTCAACAAGCAGCGGCTGGCCGCGTGGGTGTTCCGCACGGACGGCTTCTCGCTCAACAGCGACGCGATCCTTGACGTGCAGGTCAAGCGCCTGCACGAGTATAAGCGCCAGCTTCTGTGCGCCATGCGCATCACGCAGCTGCAGCTCCTGCTGCACGACGATCCGGACCAGCCCTTCCAGCCGCGCACGTTCCTCTTTGCGGCCAAGGCCGCGCCGGGCTATGCACGGCCAAGCGCATCATCCAGCTGCTGTGCTCGCTCGCGGCCGATGTGAATGACGACCCCGTCTGCCGCGGGAAGCTGCAGGTGTACTTCCTGCCGAACTACCGTGTCTCCGCCGCCGAGATGCTCATGCCCGCCGCGCAGGTGTCCGAGCAGATCTCGACCGCCGGCAAGGAGGCCAGCGGTACCGGCAACATGAAGCTCATGATGAACGGTGCCGTCACGATCGGCACGCTCGACGGCGCGAACGTCGAGATGTTCGAGCAGCTCGGCGCGGACAACATGTTTCTCTTCGGCCTGCACGCCGACGAGGCCGAGGCCCTGCGCGCCGCGGGCTACGACCCGCAGGCGTATGTCCGCCGCAGCCCGTGGCTGGGCCGCGTGCTCGAGCGCATGAGCCGCGGCTATGCCGACGGCGAGAGCTATGCCGACCTCGTCAGCAGCCTGCTCTACGGCGGCGACCCGTACCTGCTCCTCGCCGACTTTGATGACTACGCCGCCACGCATGAGCGGCTGTATACGACGATTGCAGACCCCGCCGTGCGCGCGCGCCTGTCGCTCGTCAACATTGCCCGCAGCGGCATCTTCGCCGCCGACCGCGCCGTGCGCGAATATGCCGAGCGCATCTGGGAGGTGCACGCATGAAGCCGTATGTCTGTGTGGTCGGCGCCGTGAATCTCGACATTTGCGGCCGCCCGGAAAAGAAGCTCATCTTCCGCGACTCCAACCCCGGCGCCGTCACGCTCACGCCCGGCGGCGTCGGGCGCAACATCGCGCACGATCTGCGCCTGCTCGGCGTGGAGGTCAAGTTTCTCACCGCCTTCGGCGGCGATTCGCACGCCCAGCTTCTGCGCAACGACTGCGTGGAGCTCGGCATGGATCTCAGCTGCGCGCTCGACGTGCCCGGCGGGCGCACATCGACGTACCTGTACATCACGGACGAGCGCGGCGAGATGCAGCTCGGCCTGTGCGATACGGACATCTCCGCCGCCATCACGCCGGCGTATCTCCAGCGCCACCTTGACGTGCTCGACGGCGCGGCCGCCGTCGTGCTCGACGGCAACCTGACGGCCGAGACCATTACCTGGCTCGGCACGCACTGCAGCGCCCCGCTCTTTGCCGACCCCGTCTCTGTCACGAAGCGGAGCGGATGCGCGCGGCGCTCGGTGCGCTGCACACGTTCAAGCCCAACCTCACCGAGGGGCAGAACCTCACGGGCGAGTCCACGCCCGAGGGCATCGTCGCGGCGCTGCTGGCACAGGGGGTGCAGCGCGTGTTTCTCAGCATGGGGGCCGACGGTATCCTCGCCGGTACGCGCGCCGAGCTGGTGCACCTGCCGTGCCTGCCCACCTGCATGGTCAACACGACCGGCGGGGGCGACGCGGTCATGGCCGCGCTCGTCTGGGCGTACCTTGCGGGGCTCGACCTGCGCGAGAGCGCGGCGGCCGCCCTGCGCGCCGGCAAGGCCACGGTCGAATACCCCGGCACGAACAATCCCGACCTCGGTGCGCTCGTCCACGGCTGAGGCGGGTCAAAAACGGCGAAAACAGCAGACTTCCGGTTTTGGAAGCCTGCTGTTTTCTCATAGCAGGACAGCGATGTGGTAGACGACCGCCGCCGCACACCACGCCGCGGCGCACGAGCCCGGCCGCCGCGGCCAGCGTGCCGAGCCTGCTGCCAAGCTCCTGCCGCATGGCCGCCTGCGCCGCCACACACGGCGCGTACAGCGCCGTGAACACGAGTAGCTCGCCGCCGCGGCTGGGGAGAATACGTCCGGCAGCGCCGCCGTCAGGTCGCCGCCGAGCAGCACGCCGAGCGTGGACAGCACCGTCTCCTTGGCCAGCAGTCCGGTCACGAGCGCGGTCGCGGCGCGCCAGTGCCGAAGCCCAGCGGTGCGAACACCGGCGCGAGCGCCTGTCCCACCACGGCCAGCAGGCTCTCGCCGGCACTTGCCGCCACGCGCCACGTGGGTGTGAACGTCCGCAGTACCCACACGCCCACGCTCGCCGCGAGGATGATCGTGAACGCCCGCGTGAGAAATTCCGTGTCCGCACCCACATCCGCCGCAGCACGCTGCGCGCGTTCGGCCAGCGGTAGTCCGGCAGCTCCATGACAAAGGACGCCGCCTCCCCGCGCAGGGCCGTCCGGCCGAGGAGTGGGGCCGCGCCGGCGGCCGTCCCGATGCCGAGCGCGTACAGCGCCAGAAACACGACGGCGCTCCGCCCCGGAAAGAACGCGGCCGAGAAGGCGGCGTAGACCGGCGCCTTCGCGCTGCAGCTCATGCACGGCGTGAGCACGATCGTCAGCGCCCGGTCGCGCCGCGTGGGCAGCGTGCGCGCGGCCAGCACCCCCGGCACGCTGCACCCAAAGCCCAGCAGCAGCGGCACGGCGCTCTGCCCGCTCAGCCCCAGCCGCCGCAGCGGCCGGTCCATTACGAAGGCCACGCGCGCGAGATAGCCCGTGTCCTCGAGCAGGGAGAGGAAGAAAAACAGCGCCAGAATCACCGGCAGAAATGCTGCCACGCTCCCCACGCCCGCAAACACGCCCTCGCGCACCAGCCCATGCAGCAGCGGCCCCGTGTCCAGCGCCGTGAGCGCGCCGTCGGCCGCGTCCGCGAGCCAGGCGATGCCGCGCGCGAGCAGGCGGCTCAGGCACGGGCCGATGATATGAAACGTGAGATAAAACACCCCGCCGAGCAGCCCCGCCATCGCGGGGTAGGCCGTGTACCGCCCCGTGAGCACGCGGTCGATGCGCGCGCTGCGCCGGCTCCCCGGCAGCGCCCGCGGCAGGGTGAAAAACCGCGTCAGCCTGTCCACCTGCGCAAAGCGCGCCGTGGGCAGCGCCTCGTCGCGGGGCAATGCCGCTCTCGCGTACCATGCGCGCCGCTGCCGTTTCGGCCGCCGCCGGCGCGTGCAGCGTGCCGCCGTCGAGCCACTGCGTCGCCGCGAACACCGACGGCAGCCCCGCCGCGTGCGCAGCCGGGAGAGCAGCCGGGCGAGCGTCCGCACACAGGCCTGCACCGGCCCGGACGGCGGCAGTGCGCGCCATGGGTCGGGCGGCGGGCCGTGCGCCGCCTGCGCGGCCGCGTCTAGCAGGGCGTCGAGTCCCTCGCCCAGTGCCGCGCTCACCGGTATGACCCGGATGCCCAGCGCCCGCGCCAACTCCGCCGTGTCCACCGACCCGCCGCCTGCGCGCAGCGCGTCCATCACGTTCAGCGCCAGCACGACCGGCACACCCAGCTCCAGCAGCTGCAGCGTCAGGTACAGGCTGCGCGCCGGGCACGTCGCGTCCGCGATGCTGATGACCGCATCCGCCGCCCCGCCGAGCAGATAGCTGCGCGTGACGCGCTCCTCGTCCGAGTACGGCCGCAGCGCGTACACGCCCGGCAGGTCGACGAGCGTGATCTCCGGCCGCGCGCGGCACACGCTCTCGCTGCGCGTGACGGTCACGCCCGGAAAGTTGCCCGTGCGCGCGTTGCCCCCGTGAGAGCGTTGAAAAGCGTCGTTTTGCCGCAGTTGGGGTTGCCCGCGAGGGCAAGGATCATGGCCGAGCCTCCTTTTTTCGGATAGCACAGCCTATGCGCAGACAAAATGCGGTAGACTTGTACACGCGCGGGATGGTAAAATAAAGCCGCGGCAAATGAAAATGCCGCCCGATTGGGCGGCGTGCGTTTGCAGAGAGGATTCGATCCCGGGCAGGATGACAGAGCAGCGGGGGCGCTCGAGGGGGCGAAGGGCCCGCCTCGAATGCAGATCTGATTGCTGTCTGTGCCCGGATAGATCCGCGCACAGGCAGCAAAAAAGCCGCCCTTTCGGGCGGCTTGATTCGGCTTTGCTCAGCGGAACGTGGCGGCGCAGTCGCAGATGTGCACGTCGATGCCTTTGCCGGCGGCGTACTCATTGAGCTTTTGCATGAGCTTCTCGCGGTTGGCGTTGACGATCTTCGTGGCCAGACGCTGCTTCTGGTCCTGCGACATGGTGCGCAGGATGCCCTTGACGATGCGCGACGAGGCCTCGGGCGTGTTGCAGGCGAGCTTGAGCACGGGGTTGATATTGCCGCTCTGGCTCAGCGCCTCAAGCACGAGCGGGAGCTGGGAATCCAGCTTGTCGGTATAATCCAGGCTTTCGATCCGGAAGTGACTTCGATCATGATGAAAAACTCCTTGCTAGTACATAACGTGAATGGGAAGCATTATAGCAGAAACTTTTTGCGATTTCCACCGTTGCGGCACAAAAAAGCTGACAACATTTCCACAATCACACGCGGGAGGTGACCGGATGTACGATAACGATCACTTGGACGCGCAATGGCTGCGTCACACGCCTCCGCCGCGCCGCCGCGGTTTTGGCTGCGCTGAGCTACTGCTGGTGCTCTTCTTGTGCTGGCGGGCGTGCTGTTTTACCCGCGTGTGCAGGCACTGCTCACGCCGGTGCCTACCGTGCAGATCCAGGTGGAGTCATCCGTCCTGCCGGACACTGCGCCGAACTGCACGGCCAACCCGCGCACGGCCGCCGTGCTGCACTCAGCGATGCGCGGCCAGACGGACGCCGTGGTCTATGACTGCGACGCCGGCACGCTCGAGGCCTGCATGGCCGAGCTGCTCGACGACCCGGAGCTCTGGGTGCGCTCCTACCGGTACACGGTCCACGGCGGGCTGAACGCGCACATCACTGTCACCTTCGACTGGGTCTATCCCGACGACGGCCCGGCGCGCCGCGCGCAGCTTGCCCGGACGGCGGACAGCCTGCTCGCCGCCGCTCCGGCGGGGGACTATCCCCGCGCGCTGTATCTCTACGACTGGCTGCTGGAGCACGTGCGCTACGTCTCGTGCGAGACGTATGACCAGACGGCCTACGCCGCCGTCTGCGAGGGGGAGGCCGTCTGCGGCGGCATCGCCGATGCCTACGTCTACCTGCTCGAGCGCGGCGGCATTCCGGCGCGCGTCGTCACGGGCACGTCCCGTCTGCTGACGGCACGGCTGACAGCCACGCCTGGGTCGCGGCGGAGCTCGACGGCGCGGTCTATTACTTCGACCCCACCTGGGATCTGCAGGACGACGAGAGCGAGGTAGCGCTGCCGGGCTACCTCAGCCACACGTGGTTCGCCCTCACGGCCGAGCGCATGGCCGTGCGCCACACGGCCGAGGACCCCACCCTCTGGCCGGACAGCCGCGCCAACGCCGATAATTACTACGTCCGCAGCGGCTACACGGCGGCGGAGGCCTCCGTCGCCGCCGCGGCTGCCGCCGTGCGCAGCCAGTGGGACGACGGGCGCGCCGTGCTGGAGTTTCGCTGCGAGACGCCGGAGGTCTACGCCGGCATGCGCTCCCTGCTCTTGACCGCGACCGGCTCTGGGACGTCTACCGTGCGCTCGGCAGCTACGTGCCCTCGTCCGGCTACCAGTGCGCGGACGACCAGCAGATCATCCGCCTTATCCCGCAGCGGTAAGATGAGCGATAAGATGGAAGGGCAAACGATGGAGGCTTTTTGATGCACAAAGCGCCGCAGCCTGTCCGGCTGCGGCGCTGTTACGTCGATAGATTATTTGCTCTCCTTGTCGGCGTTCATGCTCAGGTAGGCGTTGATGAAGCCGTCGATGTCGCCGTCCATGACGGCCTGGATGTTGCCGTTTTCATAGCCGGTACGGTGGTCTTGGCCAGCGTGTACGGCATGAACACGTACGAGCGGATCTGGCTACCCCACTCGATCTTGAGCTGGACGCCCTTGATGTCGGAGATCTTCTCAAGGTGCTCGCGCTCCTTGATCTCGGCCAGACGCGCGCGGAGCATGTTCTTGCAGTTTTCGAGGTTCTGGAAGTGGCTGCGCTCAACCTGACTGGACACGACGATACCGGTCGGAATGTGCGTCAGACGCACGGCGGACGAGGTCTTGTTGACCTTCTGGCCGCCCGCGCCGGACGAGCGGTACACGTCCATCTTGATGTCCTCATCGCGCAGCTCGATCTCGCTGTCCTCAGTGATCTCGGGCATGACCTCCACGGCGGCGAACGACGTGTGGCGGCGGCCGGAGGCGTCAAACGGGCTGATGCGCACGAGGCGGTGGATGCCGTTTTCGCTCTTGAGAAAGCCGTAGGCATTCTCGCCTTCGATCATGATCGTCGCGCTCTTGATGCCGGCCTCGTCGCCGTCGAGATAGTCCATGAGCTTGACGGTGTAGCCGTGGCGCTCGGCCCACATGTTGTACATGCGGTAGAGCATGCTCGTCCAGTCCTGCGCCTCGGTGCCGCCCGCGCCGGCGTGGAAGGTGAGGATGGCGTTGTTCGCGTCATACTCGCCGGTCAGCAGCGTCTCGAGCCGCATGGATTCGAGCGTCTCCTCGAAGCTGTGAAATTCGCTCTCAAGGTCGGGCAGCATCGAGTCGTCGTCCTCCTCGATGGCCATCTCGCACATGGTCAGCATGTCCTCCCACGCGCCGGAGAGCTTCATAGCGCTCGAGCTTGTGCTTGAGCGTCTTGATGCGCTTTTGCACGCGCTGGCTGTTTTCGGTGTCGTTCCAGAAGCCGTCCTGCGCGCTCTCCTCCTCGAGCTTTTCGACCTCGTTGCGCGCCTCGTCGAGATGCAGCGCGCCGCCCAGATCGTCCAGCGCCGGGCGGAGGTTGTTGAGCTTGTTTTTATACTCTTCAAATGCAATGGATGCCATACGTTGAATCCTGCCTTTTTTCAGTCTAACTTACTTATTATAATCAAAAATACCGCGCTTGTAAAGCAAAACCGCGCTCATTCAGCCGCGGCCTTCGGCTGGATGGACTCGTCGTTGACGATCCAGTTTTGCACGTCGATGATCTCGATGCCGTCATCGCCGATGCGGTTGACGACGCGCGTGATGCCGGAGTTGATGATCATGCGGCGGCACATGGCGCACGAGGTCGTGTCGTGCAGCAGCGCGCCGGTGGCGGCGTCGCGCCCAACGAGGTAGAGTGTGCCGCCGATCATGTCGCGCCGGGCGGCGGAGATGATGGCGTTGGCCTCGGCGTGCACGCTGCGGCACAGCTCATAGCGCTGGCCGCTGGGGATGTTGAGCTGCTCACGGTTGCAGTAGCCGAGCTCGGAGCAGTTGACGCGCCCGCGCGGCGCGCCGTTGTAGCCCGTGGAGAGGATCTCGTCGTTCTTGACGATGATCGCGCCGTATTTGCGCCGCAGGCAGGTCGAGCGGTCGAGCACCGCGTCGGCGATGTTGAGATAATATTTGTCCTTACTCATGCGCTGGTCCATGACGGACGCGCCTCCTTCGCATAATTTCCTACTTTATATCATATCGGAAATACCACGCCGCGTCAAGGCCCGCACTGGTATTCTGCGCGCGGGTGTGCTATACTGTCCGGCAGGTGACGCTTATGAAAGAAAACTATCAAAAACAGCTCGATGCGCTGCTCGCATCTCTCCCGCCGGAGAGCAAGCCGCGTCTGCTGCTTCAGAGCTGCTGCGGTCCGTGCAGCAGCTATGTGCTCGAGTACCTCACGCGGTATTTTCGCGTGACCGTGCTGTATTATAACCCGAACATCCAGCCGCGGCAGCGAATATGACCGCCGCCTCTACTGGCAGCGGGAGCTGATTCGTCAGCTCCCGACGCCGGAGCCGGTGGAGCTGCTCGCGTGCGACTATGACGGGCAGCGCTACTTGACGCCGTCCGCGGTCTCGAGCGCGAGCCGGAGGGCGGCGCGCGCTGCACGGTGTGCTTCCGTCTGCGTCTGGAGGAGACGGCGCGGCAGGCGCGCGCGCACGGATTCGACTTTTTCGGCACGACGCTCACCGTCTCGCCGCACAAGGACGCGCAGCGGCTCAACGCCATCGGCGCGGAGCTGGCGCAGCAGTACGGCGTGCGCTGGCTGCCGTCGGACTTCAAAAAGCGCGAGGGCTATAAGCGCAGCATTGAACTCTCGAAGCAGTACGGCCTCTACCGGCAGGAATACTGCGGCTGTCTGTACAGCAAACCGGTTGACAACGCGGCGGCGATGGAGTAGAATAACCGCCGTCACAATTTATCATGCGCAGGTGCCATACCCCTGCGCGCACAACGTGTGCAACGAAAAAAATGGGAGGAATTGAATCATGCACATCACCACGAGAAAGCTGGCCGCTGCGGCGGTCACGGGCGCGGCCTATGCCGCATTGACGATGCTTCTGGCGCCGATCAGTTACGGAGCGATCCAGTGCCGGGTCTCGGAGGTGCTGTGCATTTTGCCGTTTTTTATCCCCTGCACGGCATGGGGCCTGTTTGCCGGCTGCGCGATCGCGAATCTGCTGAGCGCGGCGGGCATTTTTGACGTGGTCTTCGGCTCGCTCGCAACGCTGCTGGCCGCGCTGTGCACGGCGTGGCTCGGCCGCGGCCGCGGCGCGCAGTCATGGGTGCGGTGCATCCTCGCTGCGCTCATGCCGGTCGTGTTCAATTTCGTGTTTGTCGGTGCGGTGCTCACGTGGTCGCTCACGGACGCCGTGTTCCCGCACCTGAATGCATCGTTCTGGGTCTTCGGCGGCCAGGTCGCGCTCGGCGAGATCGTCGTGCTCGGCGTGCTGGGCCTGCCGCTCATGCGCCTGCTGCCGCGCAATCCGAAGTTCCGCGAGATCATCCGCAGCTATCAAAAGGAGTGACGGAGCATGGACCGTTCCAGCGGTATCCTGCTGCCGGTGTCGGCCCTGCCGGGGCCGTGCGGCATCGGCGACCTGGGTGCAGCCGCCCGGGATTTTATTGACTTTCTCGCTGCCGCCGGGCAGCGCTATTGGCAGATCCTGCCCCTGAACCCGCCGGACGGCGCGCACTCGCCGTACCTGTCGGCCTCGACGTTTGCCGGCAGTACCGACCTGCTCTCGCCCGAGCCGTTCGTGGCGCGCGGCGCGCTCACGCTCGACGAGGTGCGTGCTATCGACTGGGGCAGTGATCCCATGCGTGTGGACTATGATCGCGTGCACGCGGGCAGGACCGCGCTCTGGGACACGGCGTTCGCGCGCGAAACGGGACGCTGTTGTGCCCGCGCTGCGCACCGCGCTCGCGGCCGAGCCGTGGCTGTGTGACTACTGCCTGTACATGGCTCTGAAGGAAGAGCAGGGCGGCGCGCCGTGGTATGCCTGGCCGCAGCCCCTGCGCGACCGCTCAGCCGCCGCGCTCGCGGCCGCGCTCGCGCGGCTCGACGACCGCGTGCTCCTGCACGCCTACCTCCAGACGGAGTTCACCCGCCAGTGGGACGCGGTGCGCGCCTACGCCCATGCGCACGGCGTGCGCATCATCGGCGACCTGCCCATGTACGTCGCGCCTGACAGCGCGGACGTCTGGGCGCAGCCGGCGCAGTTCTGCCTTGATCCGGACGGGCAGCCGAGCGCTGCCGCCGGTGTCCCGCCGGACTATTTCAGCGCCGACGGCCAGCTCTGGGGCAACCCGCTCTATGATTGGGATGCCATGCGTGCGGACGGCTTCCGGTGGTGGAAGGAGCGCATCCGCGGCGCAGCAAAGCGCTATGATGTGGTGCGTATTGACCATTTTCGCGCCATTTCAAGCTATTGGGTGGTGCCGCGTGGCGAACTGACCGCCCGCGGCGGCCACTGGGCGCCCGGCCCCGGCCCGGCGCTGCTGCAGGCACTGCACACGGCAGCGCCGGAGCTGCAGCTCATCGCCGAGGACCTCGGCACGATCGACGACGACGTGCGCCGGCTCGTCGCGCGCTCCGGCTGCCCGGGTATGCGCGTGCTGCTCTTCGGCTTCGACCCCAGCGGCACGTCCGAGCACCGGCCCGACCGCGTGCGCGCGCACAGCGTCTGCTATGTCGGCACGCACGACAATGCGCCCGCCGCTGCATGGGCGGCGCTCGGCGGCGCGGACGCGGACTATGCCATGCGCTGCCTCGGCGTGTACGATGTCGCGCGCCTGCCGGAGGCGCTGCTGCGCGCCGGCATGGGTTCGCGCGCAGAGCTGTTCATCGCGCAGATGCAGGACGTGCTCGGCCTCGGCGCGGAGAGCCGCATGAACACGCCCGGCACGGCCTCCGGCAACTGGGTCTGGCGGCTGCTGCCCGGTCAGGCGGACGCGCAGACGGCCGCGCGCCTGCTCGCGCGCACGCAGGCTGCCTGCCGCGCATAAGAACGAAAAAGGAGCGGACACCGATCGCGGTGTCCGCTCCTGTTCTATGCACCTCAGACGATCGCACGCACCTGCTCGATGAGCGCGCCGTAAAACAGCCGGTACCCTTCCTCCGACAGGTGGATGCCGTCGTCTGCGTTGAGCGCGTGGGGGTCGCCCCCGTCGAGAAAGCGCTCGCGCGGGTCGGCGCACGGCACGTCCAGCTCGGCGGCGATGGTGCGCACGAGCCCGGAGTAGCGCTCCTGCGTGCGGTAGATGCGCCGCACGTCGCCCAGCCACTGCATCACGCCCGCGGCGCTCGCGCCGTTGTGGTCGATGCAGGCGAGGTACTTCACCTCGTCGATGGGCGGCAGGGTCGTGAAGATCGGGCGGATGCCGGCCTCGCGCAGCATCTGCACGATGGCGGTCATGTTCGCGCGAATTCGTCCGCCAGCACCACGGGGTCGTGGTCCTGCTCCGGGTGCGCGGCCACGTCGGGCCAGTCGTAGTTGCAGTCGTTGCCGCCGTATTCCACGAGCGCCCAGTCATAGCGGTGGCCGCGGGCCAGGTCGCGCTGTACGAGCGTGACGCCCTTGCGCGAGGTCGCGCCGAAGACGGACTTGTTCGTCACCTCGGCGTGCAGACCGGCGAGCGGGGCCTCGAACAGGTTGGTGTGAAAATGATACCGCAGCTGCTCGTCCGGCAGCGTGCCCTTCATCAGCGAGTCGCCGAATACGGCGATGCGCAGCATCTCGTCCATCGCGGGTGCCTCCTGAAACTTTGGTTACTTTATCATACCGGGAGACACTTAAAAAACCATTAGAAATTTGTAAAGAAATCGCGGCGATCGGACAGATCGCCGCGATTGGCAGTTTCGGCAGATTTACTTCCACAGCGCCGGGGGATACGTCCCGTCGGCGTGCAGGGCGCGCAGCGCCGCGACGACGCCGGGCTTGTCGTCCTGATACGTCAGGCCGAACCAGCGTTCGCTGGTCTGCAGCACGCGCGTGCTTACGCGCCCCTGCGCCGTGAGCGCGTCCATCATCACGGGCAGCAGACACTCGCGCTTCTCGTCACCGGGGGCAAGATTGCGCACAAAGGCGTCAAAGTACTGCGCCATCACGTCCAGCATCGCCGGGTGATAGCCCCACATGTTCATGCTCACGAGCGCCTCGGGGTCGAGCACGACGCCCTCGCCCTCACCGGACGTGTCGCGGATCGTGCCGTCGGGGCAGAGCTGGATCTTGTACGTCTCGTGCACCTTGCGCAGCAGGCCGTTTTCGGTCGCGCACACGCCGCGCGTGACGTGCCGAAGGGGCTCACGGTGTTTTTCAGCCGGTAGCCGACCATGGCGGCGTCCTGCGCGCCGTGCAGCTCCGGCAGCGCGGCGGCAATGGCGTCGATCGCGCCGCGGCCGTAAAAATCATCGGCGTTGATGACGGCGAACGGCGTTTCGATCGCATCGCGCGCGCACAGCACGGCGTGCACCGTGCCGAGCGGCTTCTGCCGCTGCGCCAGCTCCGGCCGCGCCGCGGTGAAGCGCTCCGGCGTCTGAAACGCATAGTCGATCCGGATGCCGGTGCGCTGCTCGATGCGGTCGCCGAAGAGGTCGCGCACGTCCTGCAGCATCTGCGGCTTGATGATGAGCACGATGCGGTCAAACCCGGCGCGCAGCGCGTCGTAGATCGCGTACTCCATGAGGATCTCGCCGTCGGGGCCGAGGCGCTCGATCTGCTTGACGCCGCCATAGCGCGAGCCGAGCCCGGCCGCCATCACTACCAGAGTCATATCCATGTATGCAACCTCATTTTGTCATAGAGTATTACACAGCATAGCACAACCCGGCGGGAAATGTCAAACTTTGCTGATTGCCTTAAATTTCTGCCGCTGACATTCTATGCCCTTGCAAAAGCGGGAAGAGTGGGGTACAATCAGCTTCGACAAAGGTTGTCATAATTCCCAAGAAGGAGGGCGGACGCGCACCCGGCGCACCCGGAGAAGCGATGAAGCGAATCCTATCTATCTTTCTCTCGCTGGTGCTGACGGCGGCACTGCTGTGCCCGGCGGCTGCGGCGGCGAACGAGACGGACGGCAAAGACAGCGACTGGCTGTACATCACGCTCGACCCCGGCCACGGCGGCAACGGCGCGGGCGGCAACGATCCCGGCGCAATCAGCAGCACCTATGGTTATCACGAGGCGGATCTTGTGCTCAAGATCGGCCTGTACTTAAAGAGGAGCTCGAGACCTACCGCAATGTCCACGTGGACATGACGCGCTCGGACAGCTACGGCACGAGCGCCACCGCGCCCCTGAGCAAGGTGGAAAACCGCGTGCTCTTTGCAGCAGGTCAGCACTCCGATCTGCTCGTGAGCCTGCATCTGAATTCCTCGCCCAGCCAGTCGGCGCGCGGCGCTGAGGTGCTCGTCAGTAACGGCAACTACCGGCCCGAGATCGCCAAAGTCTCGACGGTGTCGGCACGAACATCCTCATGCAGCTCAAAAATCTCGGCATTTATAATCGCGGCCTGGTCAAAAAGAGTTCGCAGGACCACACGCTCTATCCCAACGGCAAGCTCGCCGACTATTACGGCATCGTCCGCTACGGTGTGGAGAACAATGTCCCGTCCATGATCGTGGAGCACTGCTTTATCAGCAGCAACAGCGAGTGTGAGCAGTTCCTGTCGAGTGACGCCAAGCTGCAGGCCATCGCGCAGGCGGACGCGCGCGGCATCGCGGCCTATTACGGCCTTCAGAAGAAGGCCCCCGGCGAGGTCGATGTCGAGCCGACGTTCTATGACTGCCGCCATCACTGGGCCAAGACGTCCATTGAGGCCGCGGCGAGCGCCGGCTGGGTCAACGGCGTGAGCGCAGGGGAGTTCCAGCCGAACGGCACGCTCACGCGCGCCGCGTTTGTGACGATGCTCGGCCGCATGGCGGGCGTCAAGGATACGGACTACACCACCAGCGTGTTTCGGGACGTCCCGGACGGGGAGTGGTACACGTCGTTTGTGGCCTGGGCCACGGAAAACGGGATCGTGGACGGCTACGGCGACGGGATATTCCTCCCGCAAAACAACATCACCCGTCAGGAAATGGCGAAGATCATGGCAAAATACCTGAACTGGAAGGGGCTGGACACCACGCCGTCGTCCGAGATCTCGTCATATCCGATCAACGACCTGAATGCCATCGGCGGTTGGGCGCTCGAGCCGGTCTGCTTCTGCTATGAGCAGGGCCTGCTCAACGGCCGCGGTTCCAATTTTGCCCCGCAGGCCAACGCCACGCGCGCCGAGGCGTGTGTGGTGCTCTGCCGCCTTCAGAAGTATGTGGACGCACAGTCCGCGCAGCCGGCCGCAGCAGAGCCGGCAGCGCTTGCCGGTTGACTTCCTGCACTTTCGGGGTATAATAAGGCTAACATACTGCTGAAATGGAGGAATCCACCACAATGAGTGACAATCACAACCACACGGAAGCACCCGAAAACTGCACGCACGACTGTTCGACCTGCGGCGAGGCCTGTGCCCAGCACGAGCCGGAGTCCCTGCAGCAGCCGCTGCGTCCCGGTTCCCGCGTCGATAAGGTCATCGCGGTCGTGTCCGGCAAGGGCGGCGTCGGCAAGAGCCTCGTGACGAGCCTGCTCGCCTGCGAGATGCAGCGCCGCGGCCATCAGGCGGCCGTGCTCGATGCCGACATCACCGGCCCGTCCATCCCGCAGGCCTTCGGCGTCCACGGCGGCGCCATGGGCGGCGAGGACTTCCTGTATGCCAACCGTACCCGCACCGGCATCGAGATCATGTCCATCAACCTCCTGCTCCCGAACGAGACCGACCCCGTCGTCTGGCGCGGCCCGGTCATCGCCGGCGCCGTGACCCAGTTCTGGACCGACGTCCAGTGGGACAACGTGAACTATATGTTCGTCGACATGCCTCCCGGAACGGGCGACGTGCCGCTGACGGTGTTCCAGTCTCTGCCCGTGGCGGGCGTGGTCGTCGTCACGTCCCCGCAGGAGCTCGTCGGCATGATCGTCGATAAGGCCGTCAACATGGCCGACATGATGCACGTGCCCGTGCTCGGCATCGTCGAGAACATGGCCTACTACACCTGCCCGGACTGCGGCAAGCAGCACGCCATCTTCGGCGAGAGCCACATTGAGGCCATCGCCGCCAAGCACGGCATCCCCAACACGGCCAAGCTGCCCATCGACCCCGCCATCGCGGCGGCGTGCGACGCGGGCCGGATCGAGGACGTGCAGGGCGACTGGCTCAGCAGCCTCGCCGATGCCATCGAGGGCAAGTAATTGTTTGCATAACAAAAACCGCTCTGCATTTTGCAGAGCGGTTTTTCTGCGCAGCCCCAAAGCCTCGCAGAGTTTCGCCGCCGGCGCGGCGAAAGAAAGTGAAATCATTTTCTCCGGCGACATGTGCGGCGGAGAAAATACTACTCAGGCTGCAAGTGTGGAATTTGTGCGCCGCCGGCGGACAAATTATGCGCGCAGCAGACTGCAGGCCTTTTGTCGGAAAACCTGGAGGTTTTCCGACAGACGCAAAAACCGCTCTGCAAACTGCAGAGCGGTTTTTTGCTGCGTTTCACCATTTATTGATGACCTTCTCGGCAAAGCCGGGGAGGTCTTTGACATTCAGTACCGTGCCGTCGTCGAGCACGGCGCGGCCGTTGAATACGCCGAACACCTGGTGCTGGTCGGACTTGATGAGCCCCACGTCCGAGCAGCTCGCGCGGTCGAGCACGGGGGTGTAGTCCATCTCAAAGCGGCCGTCGTCGCTCGTGAAGGTCCAGGGCCGCATGTAGTCCGGCGTGGCCTTGCCGCCGTCGCCGGGGATGTGGAAGGTGACCTGGCTGAGCTTGTGCGCCCGGCCCTTGTAAAAGAGCATGTTCTCGCTCGCGGCGCTCGTATTGCCGAAGCCGTAGCCGATGTTGAAGCCGAACGGCTCCCCGTCCACGAGGCCGGAGGCGCTGCCCCAGTACCACGTGTTTTTGTACGTCCACACGCCGCGGCCCCAGTCGAGCACGGCAAAGCTGTCCGCCGGGTCGAAGGTATATGTGCGGTTGTGGTAGCCGTAGGTCACGGTGCCCTCGGCGCGCATGCAGTTGATCTTCTGATTGTAGTAGAAGTGCTTGTCCTTGTCAAAGGGTGTGGCGATGACCATGGACTCAGGCGGGATGTCCGTGAGCGTCACCTTCGCGTACAGCGAGCCCTCGGGGCCGAAGTTTTTCATCTGCGCGATGAGCACGCGGCGGTCTCCCTCATTCTTGAAGAGAATGCTGTAGTTCCGCCCGGCGCTGTGCACATCGCCGGTCTCGCTGCTCTCGGGCAGGCCGACGCGGCCGTTGGTGAAGGCCTTCATCGGGCTTTTCGTGATCTCCCATCCCTCGTCGAGGTTGAGCAGGGAGATGGAGTCGAGCCCCATGTAGCTGTTGTCCGCGATGGTCAGCGCGAGGGCGAAGTGGCCGTTGTTGATGCAGTAGTAGTCCCATTCCTTGATGCGCAGCTTGTTGGCCTTGATGTCGCCCCGGCGGTAGACGGGCAGCAGGGACTTCGCGTAGCCGGGCTCGGTCAGGTTGCCGCTCGCGTCGAGCAGGGGGCGGCGCTCGGTGATCTCGTGCTGATTCATGCTTCGCGCTCCTTTTTGATTTGCCGGATGTCCCGCCCCACAAACGGGAGCGTCTGATATTCGCCCTCGATGCGCGACAGGATCTGCGGCGTGTATTTTTTCTGCAGCTCCTCGTTGGAGCAGTTCGTGCTGATGATGGTGGCTTCTTGCGCGTCAGGCGCGTGTTGATGAGCGTGTAGAGCGCGCTCGTGGAGTAGGCCGTGATCATCTCGGTGCCGAGATCGTCGAGGATCATCAGGTCGCAGCCGAGATACTGCTCCACGCGCTGCGCGGCGGCCTCGCCGTCGGCGCTGCTGCGCTGGAACTTGCGCACTCGAACGCGTCGAGCGCGCTCGCGGCCGTCTCGTAGGCGACGGCGTAGCCCGCGCCCGCGACGACACGCGCGATGCACGCCGACAGGTATGTCTTGCCCAGCCCCGTGCCACCCTGCAGCAGCAGGTTCATCGTGCCGGGGCGGAACGTCTGCGCAAACGTGCGGCAGACCTGAAACACGCGCTCCATCTTCGGCCGCGCGCTCTCGTCATAGAGCGTCAGGTCAAAGTGCTCGAACGCCTCGTCGCCGTTTTGGAGCAGGCGGCTGAGGTCGCGCGTGAGCTCGGCGTTGTAGCGCCGCAGCAGGCAGTCGCACGGCTGCCCCTGCACATAGCCCGTGTCATGGCAGCGGGGGCAGGTGTAAATGTCGTCGGTATAATCCACCGGCAGGTGGTAAGCCGTCAACAGCTCGGCGCGCTGCGCCTGCGTGTCGAGGTTCGCGCGCTCGAGCGCGCGCAGCTCGTCCGTCGGGTCGCTGCCGTGGCGCATCGTCAGACCGACGAGCGTGATCATCTGCTGCTGCAGCGTCTGGTCGAGCGCGCGCAGACCGGGCACGCGGCGGTACGCGTCGTCCACGCGGCGGCGGTGCTCGCGCTCATTTTCCGCACGCTGCTGCGCGATCTGCTCGCGGGCGCGCGCCAGATAGATCCCATTGCGGGCCATGCCGGTCCCTCCTTAGGTGTTGGTCTGCTCCATCTTGCGGAGCAGCTGTTCCACGCGGTCGAGATCGTCGCGCTCGGCCGCCGGCGCGGCGGTATTCGCCGCGCGGCGCTTGTTCGCTGCGCGCGGGTCGCCGGTCTCGATCTCCTCGGGCGTGTGCAGTCCTTTTTCGTGCCAGCTCATGAGGATGCGGTTGAGATACGCCCACTTGCGCGCCCCGGTCGCCACGACTGTGCGGTCGTATGCCTCGGCGATGGCGTCGCAGCCGAAGCCCATGTCCAGCCAGCTCGTGATGTAGCCGCGCTCGGTGCGGCTCGGCGCGCGGTCACAGATCTGCAGCACCTGCAGCACCTGCTGCGCCAGCTCGCGCCGCGCCTGTCTGCGCTGTAAGTATTCCTCCGCCTGCGCCGTCGTGTGGATCTCCCGGTCGGCCCACGCGTAGGCCTCCTTTTCGATCCGGCGCATCGTCGGCGTGCCGGCGTGGCCGCGCTCGGCGCGGTATTCCTGAAACACGTAGTGGATCAGCTCCATGAGCACGTCGGCCGGGAGGCCCAGATAGTCCCGCAGGCCCAGGAGCATGTTCATCTCGGGCGTTGTGAGCTTGCGGCCGTAGAGCTGCTCGGCCTCGCGGCGCACGGTCTGCATCGGCTCGTCGCTGAGCATCCGGCTGGCGATGTCCTCGGCCGTGTACTGCGGCAGCTCGGCTGCGGGCACGAGCTTCGGCTCGGCCGTGCCCGGCTTGTCTGCCGCGTGTGCTGTACGGCCGGCCGGGGCAGGGGACGACTTCCCGGCGGCGGAGACGAGCCCGAGCGCGCACAGCCGCTCCATCGTCTGGCGCAGTTCGCGCTCGGTCAGGCCGATGCTCTCGGCGGGAAACGGCTTTCCGCCGGCGCGCAGCAGCGCCAGATATGTCAGGGCGCAGCGCCCGTCTTTTTCCCGCAGCAGCTTGTCCACTTCCTCGACCGGCAGCGACAGACACACCGGCCGCGACAGCGTAAATTCGGCTCGATCCATGCAATTACCCCTCGGGTCACTAGAAATTCATGATAGATTCACATTATAGCATGAAAATTGACTTGTAGCAAGAGCGCCTGCTGTGCTATAATGCTATATGTATGACTATAACTGGGAGTGGGTCTATGCTGGAACTGCTGGCGCCCGCGGGCAACCTCGATGCCGTCATTGCGGCGGTGCAAAACGGGGCGGACGCGGTGTATATGGGCTTTGGCGACGGGTTCAACGCGCGCCGGAGCGCCGATAATTTCACACGGGAGTCGTTTGCCAAGGCTGTGCGCTACTGTCACATCCGCGGCTGCAAGGTCTACGTCACGCTCAACACCCTCGTGGGCGACCGCGAGATGGACGCCGCCGCCGCGCTCGCGCAGCAGGCGTCGGACGCCGGGGCGGACGCGATCCTTGTGCAGGATCTGGGCCTCGCGCGCGTCCTGCGCGCCGCTCTGCCGGACATTCCGCTGCACGCTAGCACGCAGATGAGCATCCACAATCTCGCCGGGGTCGAGGCCGCGGCCGAGATGGGCATCACCCGCGCCGTGCTCGCGCGCGAGCTCTCGCTCGAGCAGATCCGCTTCATCTCGCAGCATGCGAGCATCGAAACTGAGGTGTTCGTGCACGGGGCGCTGTGCTTCTGCTATTCCGGCCAGTGCTATATGAGCGCGCTCATCGGCCGCCGCAGCGGCAACCGCGGCGCCTGCGCGCAGCCGTGCCGCATGCAGTACAGCATGGGCGGCCGCATGGACGAGTACCCGCTGAGCCTGCGCGACAACTGCCTGGCAGACTACTTGCAGCAGCTCGCCGACGCGGGCGTCGCCTGCGTGAAGATCGAGGGCCGCATGAAGCGGCCGGAGTACGTCGCCGTGGTCACGGACGTGTACGCCCGCTGCATTCATGAGCACCGCGTGCCCACGCCGGAGGAAAACGACCGGCTCGCGCTGGCGTTTTCGCGCCAGGGTTTCACGCAGGGCTACCTGCTCGGGAAAAAGGGGCCGGACATGCTTGGCACCCGCGCGGCCGAGCCCGACCGCGAGACCGAAGAAGATGTTTACCGCCGCGCGCAAGGCGTATGCCGACGGCGAGCGCCGCCGCGTGCCCGTGAAGTTTTATGCCAAGGTGCAGAGCGGCGAGCCGGTCATGGCCGCCGTCATGGACGAGGAGGGGCACCGCGCCGTGCTCACCGGCCCCGTGCCGGAGCCCGCGCAGCGCGCGCCGCTGACCGCGCAGAGCCTCGCCGACCAGTTTGCCAAAACGGGCGGCACGCCCTACTATTCCACCGGCACTGAGAGCCGCATCGACCCGGACCTCTATCTCCCGGCTGCCGCCGTCAACGACCTGCGCCGCCGGCTCATTACCGGCCTGAAGGAGGAGCGCGCGGCCCTGCCCGAGCGGCGGAGCCTGCCGCTGCCGCAGCTCCCGGAGGGGAAACGCTATTTTGCAGACCCCGTGCTCATCGTGCAGGTGCATCAGGCCGAGCAGCTCACGCAGGAGCTTGCCGCGCTGCGCCCGGCGTATGTGTACGTGCCGGTCGAGATCCTTGACACGGATTTCCCGCGCCTTGCCCCGTTTCTGGAGCAGGGGGCGCAGGTCGCGGCGGTGCTGCCGCGCGTCATCACGGACGATCAGGCCGAGGACATGCACGCTATGCTCTCTCGCGCCGCCGAAAACGGCGTGCAGGAAGCGCTCGTCGGCAACATGGGGCACATCTTCTTCGCCCGCCGCGCGGGTATGCGCGTGCGCGGCGACTTCGGGCTCAATGTCTTCAACTCCTTCACGGAGGAAGTGCTGCAGCAGGCCGGTCTCGTGAGCGCAACGGCGTCGTTCGAGCTGCGCGTGGCGCAGATCCGCGACCTCGCCAAAGCATCGACACGGAGATGATCGTCTACGGCCGCCTGCCATGCATGATCACCGAGCAGTGCATCATCCGCAACAGCGCGGGCCGCTGCAACTGCAAGGTGCCCAACAATCTGGCCGACCGGCGCGGGGCGCTGTTCCCGGTGCTGCCGGCGTTCGGCCACCGCAACCAGATCTTCAACGCGCACAAGCTCTACCTCGCCGACAAGCATGAGGACTATGAAACGGCGGGGCTCTGGGGTGTGCGCCTCATGTTCACGACCGAGACGCCGCATGAGTGCGTCGCGGTCACGCAGAGCTATCTGGGCCTGACGGATTACCGCCCGAACGGGCTGACCCGCGGGCTGTATTATCGGGGCGTGGAATGACCCGCCCGGGAGGAACGACCATGAACTGGATCCTTGCCTCCGGCTCCCCGCGCCGGCGGGAGCTGCTGGAGATGCTCGGCGTGCCGGACCTGACGATCCGGCCGGCAACCGGCCCCGAGCGCGCGACGCCGGGCGCCGGCCCGGAGCAGACCGTGCGCGAGCTGTCGCTGCACAAGGCGCAGGAGGTCGCACAGACCTGCGCGCCGGAGGACATCATCATCGCGGCGGACACGATCGTGTATCTCGACGGCGCCATCCTCGGCAAGCCGAAGGATCATGACGATGCCGTGCGCATGCTCACGGCCCTGTCCGGGCGCGAGCACATCGTCTACACCGGCGTCGCCGTGTTGCGCGGCGGCGAGCTGCGGCAGGCGGCCGAGCACACGGCCGTGCGCTTTCGCCCACTTACGTCCGCGGAGATCGAGCGCTACATCGCCACCGGCGAGCCGATGGACAAGGCCGGGGCCTACGGCATTCAGGGCCGCGGCGCGCTGTTCGTCGCGCATCTGGACGGCGATTATTTCAACGTGATGGGCCTGCCGCTGTGCAGGCTGGGACAACTGCTGAACGAACTGGGAGTCGAGTTGCTTTGAACTGGAAAACGTATCTGAAAAAGAAAGGCGCGCGCGTCGGTGCGATCGTGGTCGCGGTCGTGCTCGTGCTCGCGCTGATCGCCGGGGCGCTCGGCGGCAAGGCGGGGTTCCTTACGAATCTCGACGGCATCGTGCGCGCGCCGCTGCAGAAGGCTGCGACCGTTACGGCACAGTGGCTCGAGAGCATCTACGGCTACATTTATAAATATGACCAGCTCAAGGCCGAAAACGAGCAGCTGCGCACGCAGCTGGCCGAGGCCCAGGCACAGGCGCGCGAGGGGCAGGAGGCGCTCGCGGAAAACGAGCGCTACCGGGACCTGCTGGGCTTCACCCAGCGGCACACGGACTTCGAGCTCGAGCCCGCGAACGTCGTGTCCTACGGCGCGTCGAACTGGTCGAGCACGCTCACGCTCAGCAAGGGCAGTGACAGCGGCATCGAGGTCGGTGACTGCGTCATGAACGAGTCCGGTGCGCTCGTCGGTCAGGTCATCGAGACCGGCAGCACCTGGGCGACCGTGCGCACCGTCATCGACGTGGATATGAGCGTCGGCGGCTATATCAGCGGCAGCGGCGCGACGGCCATGGTCCTCGGCGACTTCACGCTCATGCAGCAGGGCTGCGTCCGCTTCGGCTATCTGGCCGAGGGCATGAGCATCTTCACCGGCGACACCGTGCTCACGTCCGGCAAGGGCGGCGCGTTCCCGGCGGGCCTCGTCGTCGGCACGATCACGGATGTGCGCACCGAGGCCGGCGGCCAGCAGACCTACGGCGTCATTACGCCCGCGTGTGACCTCGGCGAGCTGCTGCAGGTATTCGTCATCAAAGACTTTGACGTGGTGAGCTGACATGTGGGCCGATCTCATCAACAAGGACAAAGTACACCGCGCGCTCTGGTGCGCGCTGTACATGGCCGTGACGCTCCTGCTGCAGAACACGGTCTTTGCGCACATTGCGCTCTTTGGCGTGCACGCCATGTTCGTGCCGGCAGTCGTTGTGGCGGTCGGCGTGTTCGAGGGCGGCACGTGGGGCGCGGTGTTCGGTCTCATCGCGGGCTATTTTGGCGCCATGGGCTACCCCGGCACGGGGATGCTCTTCGCCGTGCTCTTCGCGGTCATCGGCTTCGGCGCCGGTATGCTCGCGGAGTATCTGATCAATAACAGCCTGCTGCCGTTTCTCGTGACGTGCCTGGCTGCGTTTCTGCTCACGGCCTTCTGCCAGATGTTCCGGCTGTGGATCTTCCACGGCGCGTCGTTCTGGCGGCTGCTGGCCGTGGCGCTGGGGCAGAGCGTGCTCTCGCTGCCGCTCGCCATTCCGTATTACTATATCAGCCGTGCGTTTCACCGCCGGCGTGCCCTGCGCTGAGTGTCTCAGCGCGCCCGCACCCCGAAAGGATCTTCGCTATGGAAAAACCCATCAAACCCGGCCGCGTCACCGCGCTCGCGTGCATCCTTATGCTGCTCGTGATCGTGTTCGTCGTCGCGCTCTATAAGCTGCAGATCGTCGACGGCAAGGCGTACTATGAGGAAAACCGCAACAGCGTCGCCAGCTCCCAGACCGTGGAGGCCGCGCGCGGCAGCATCCTTGACCGCTACGGCCGTGTGCTCGTGTCGAACACGAGCTGCAATAACCTCGTCTTCAATCCCGACGACCTCTTCGAGCAGGACGATCCGAACGGCATCCTCCTGCAGATGGCGCGCACCGTCGCTTCCTGCGGCGACACGTATGTCGACGAGCTGCCGGTCACGGCCAAGCCCCCGTTCGAGTACACGGACATGAACGACACGCAGCGCACCCAGCTCAAGGGCTTCCTCAAATACGCCGGCCTCGACGAGGAGGCCACGGCCGTGGAGCTCATGAGCTACTGCCGCGAGAAGTTTGAGATCAACAACAACTATTCCGCGGCCGATATGCGCATCATCGCCGGCCTGCGCTACTCGATCAAGACGCGCTATATCGACAAGCTCTACCTGCCGGACTATGTGTTCGTCAAGGATGCGAGCATGGAGCTCATCACGTCCCTGAAGGAAAATAACGTCCCCGGCTTCGAGGTCACGGTGTCCTATACGCGCCAGTACCACACGAATCTCGCGGCGCACCTGCTCGGCTACACGGGCCTGATGACCGCTGAGGAATACACCACCTACAAGACCCAGGGCTACCCCATGAGCGCGACCGTCGGCAAGGACGGGGCCGAGCTCGCCTTTGAGAAATATCTCCACGGCACGAACGGTACGGCCATCGTGACGAAAAACGCCTCCGGCACCGTCACCGGCACGACCTATACCACCGAGCCGGAGCCGGGCAATCAGGTCAGCCTCACAATCGACCTCGACCTGCAGTCGGCGGCCGAGCAGTCACTGACCAAGGGCATCGAGAACATGAAGTCCAAGTCCACGAAAAACAGCGACGCCGTCGGCGGCGGCGCGCTCGTGGCGGTCGATGTGGAGACCGGCCAGCCGCTGGCCATCGCCAACTACCCGACGTACGACCTGCAGACGCTCTTCCAGAGCGAGGAGAGCTACGACGCCGTCAAGGACGCCGAGAACCAGCCGCTGTTCAACCGTGCGCTGTTGGGCCAGTATTCTCCCGGCTCGACGTTCAAGCCCTGCACGGCCATCGCCGGCCTGACCGAGGGTGTCATCACCACCGGCACACGCATCCAGTGCACCGGCACGTTCCGCAAGTATGAGGACACCGGCTATGCCCCCAAGTGCTGGATCGCTTCCTCCGGCACGACGCACGGCAATGACAATGTCACCGAGGCCATCCGCGACTCGTGCAACATCTTCTTCTACACCGTCGGCGACAGCCTGCCGATCGACACGCTCGCGCGCTATGCCGCGGCCTTCGGTCTCGGCGAGCACACCGGCATCGAGCTGCCGGAGAGCACCGGCCAGATGGCCACGGAGGCCGTGAAGAAAAAGCTCGAGAACACGAACTGGTATGTCGGCGACTCGCTGCAGGCGGCCATCGGCCAGTCGTACAGCCTGTTCACGCCGCTGCAGCTGGCGGAGTACTGCGCCACGATCGCAAACGGCGGCACGCGCCACAGCGCGTCCATCCTCAAGACCGTACGCAGCTATGACGGCAGCGAGCTCATCTATGAGAATCAGGCCGAGGTGCTCAGCACCGTCGAGACCAGTGATTATAACTGGGCCGCCGTGCAAAAGGGTATGTACCTCGTTGCCAATGACCGCGCCGGCAGCGCGTACGAGACCTTCGGCAGCTACGGCGTGAAGGTCGCCGCCAAGACCGGCACCGCCCAGCTGGGCGATAACCAGGTCAACAACGCCATTTTTATCTGCTATGCACCGTATGACAACCCCAAGGTCGCCGTGGCGGTCGTTGTGGAGCACGGCAGCGCCGGCGCTTCCATCGCCTCCATTGCGCGCGATTTTCTCGACGCATATTTTACCGTCAAGACCGTCAACACCGCCCCCGAGAGCGAGCTCTCGCTGCTGCAGTGACGGCCGCTGACCAGAAAGAGAGGAGTTATCCATATGAACATTGCACTGATCGCTGACGACGGCAAGAAAGAACTCATGGTCCAGTTCTGCATTGCATACTGCGGCATACTGGCCAAGCATGATCTGAGCTCGACGTTTACGACCGGCCGGCTCATCTCCGAAGCCACCGGTCTGAAGATCCGCACCTACCTGCACTCTTCGCAGGGCTGCCAGCAGCTCGATGCCCGCATCAGCTATAACGAGATCGACCTCGTGCTGTTTTTCTGCGACGCCGAGAGCGGAAACTTTGACGAGGTCAACCGCATGGCGCGCCTGTGCGACCAGCGGCAGATCCCGTTTGCCAGCAACGTGGCCACGGCCGAGGTGCTCATTCTGGGCCTGAGCCGCGGCGACCTCGACTGGCGCGACATCGTCAACCCGAAAAAGAAATCGTAAGCCCGAAAGGAATCATCATCACCATGGACAAGATCAAACCCCGCACCCTGTCCGGCTTCATGGAGCTGCCGCCGGACAAGCAGGTGCAGATGGACAAAATGCGCGCCGTTCTGGCCGAGACCTACGCCCGCTACGGCTTCACCCCGCTCGACACGCCCGCCATTGAGGCGGCCGAGGTGCTGCTGGCCAAGGGCGGCGGCGAGACGGAAAAGCAGATCTACCGTTTCACGAAGGGCGACAGCGACCTCGCCCTGCGTTTTGACCTCACGGTGCCGCTGGCGAAGTACGTCGCGGCCAATTACGGCCAGCTCACGTTCCCGTTCCGCCGCTATCAGATCGGCAAGGTCTGGCGCGGCGAGCGCGCACAGCGCGGCCGCTTCCGCGAGTTTTATCAGGCGGATATCGACATCATCGGCGACGGTGCGCTCGATATTTTGAACGAGGCCGAGATCCCGGCCATCATCTACGATACGTTCACGCGCCTGGGGCTGCACCGCTTCCGCATCCGCGTGAACAACCGCAAGGTGCTCAACGGCTTTTTCGCCATCCTCGGCCTGAGCGAGCAGGCGGGCGATGTGCTGCGCACCATTGACAAGCTCGACAAGATCGGTGCGGACAAGGTGCGCGAGCTGCTCACCGATACCTGCGGCGTCACGGTCGAACGCGGACGAGATCCTGCGCTTCATCGCCTGCCCGGGCACGAGCGCGGACAAGCTGCCTTTCTCGAGCAGTACCGCGGCCGGAACGAGACGTTGACCTTGGCCTTGACGAGCTGCGCACCGTCGTGGGCTACCTGCCCGCGTTCGGCGTCCCGGAGGAGAACTTCGAGCTCGACCTCACGATTGCGCGCGGCCTTGACTACTACACCGGCACGGTGTACGAGACCGTCCTGCTCGACCATCCCGAGGTCGGCAGCATCTGCTCCGGCGGGCGCTACGACGACCTCGCGGGGTACTATACGAACAAGTCCCTGCCCGGCGTCGGCATCTCCATCGGCCTGACGCGCCTGTTTTACATCCTGCAGGAGCAGAATATGATCTCTGACGCCGTGCTCACCGCGCCGGCGGACGTGCTCATCCTGCCGATGACGGACGATCTGTCCGCAGCCGTGTCGCTGGCGTCCATGCTGCGCGCCGGCGGCCTGCGCGTGCAGCTTTACAGCGAGAAGAAAAAGTTCAAGGCCAAGATCGGCTATGCCGACAAGCTCGGCATCCCGTTTGTGATCTTCCTCGGTGAGGATGAGGTCGCGCAGCACGTCTGCGCGCTCAAGAACATGGCCACCGGCGTGCAGGAGGCCTTGACGAGCGCCGACGCGCTTGAGACCATCCGCGCGGAGATCACGCGCCGCAGCGCCGGCGCGATTTTGCGCGAGCCGTGACCCGGTCAACCCACCGCCGCCGCACCGCCGGAGGCGATATTCGATAGAAAGAAAGGGAATCAGGAGTATGTTTCAGTCCCGCACACACACTTGCAACGAGCTGCGGCTCGAAAACGCCGGCGAGCAGGTCCGCATCGTCGGCTGGATGGAAAATGTCCGCGAGGTCGGGCAGAATTTTGCCTTCGTCGTCGTCCGCGATTTTTACGGCACGACCCAGGTCGTCATTGAGACCGAGGACATGATGAAGGTCGTCAAGTCGCTCAACAAGGAGTCCACCATCGCCGTGGAGGGCACCGTGCGCGAGCGCGCGAGCAAAAACCCCAAGCTGCCCACCGGCGACATTGAGGTCGTACCCACGAAGATCGAGGTGCTCGGCCGCTGCCGCTACAACGAGCTGCCGTTCGAGATCAACCGCAGCCGCGACGCCGACGAGGCGCTGCGCCTGAAGTACCGCTATCTCGACCTGCGCAACCCCGCCGTGAAGAAGAATATTATCCTCCGCTGCCAGGTGGTGGCCGCGCTGCGCGCCGCCATGACCGAGCACGGCTTCCTCGAGATCACGACGCCCATCCTCACGGCCTCCAGCCCCGAGGGCGCGCGCGACTATCTCGTGCCCGCGCGCAAGCACCCCGGCAAGTTCTATGCTCTGCCGCAGGCACCGCAGCAGTTCAAGCAGCTGCTCATGACGGCGGGCTTCGACCGCTATTTCCAGATCGCCCCGTGCTTCCGCGACGAGGACGCCCGCGGTGACCGCAGCCCCGGCGAATTCTATCAGCTCGACATGGAGATGGCCTTCGCCACGCAGGACGATGTCTTTGCCGTGCTCGAGGATGTGCTCCCGCCGATCTTCGCCAAGTACGGCAAGTACAACATCGCGTCCGAGGCGCCCTTCCGCCGCATCTCCTATCATGACGCCATGGAGACCTACGGCTCGACAAGCCCGACCTGCGCATCGACCTCACTGTGCAGGACATGACGGCACTCGTCGCCGGCAGCGACTTTGCGCCCTTTGCCGCGGGCAACACGGTCAAGGCCGTCGTCGTGCCCGACTGCGCCATGGCGCGCAAGGCCATTGACAAGCTCTGCGCCGATGTGGAGGTACAGGCTGGCAGCAAGCCTTACTGGTTCAAGGTCGACGAGCAGGGCAATTTCGCCGGCGGCATCGCCAAGTTCCTCACGGACAAGACCGCTGAAGATCACCGCGGCCCTCGGCCTGAAGCCGGGCTGCTTCGTCGGCGTGACGGCCGGCAAAAAGACCGCCGCACAAAAGACGGCGGGCGTGCTGCGCACGAAGCTCGGCGCGGCCGTGCCGGGCCATATGGATAAGGAGCGGTACGAATTTTGCTGGATCGTGGACTTCCCGATGTACGAGATCGGCGAGGAATCCGGCGAGCTGGAGTTCTGCCACAATCCGTTCTCGATGCCGAACGGCGGCCTCGAGATCCTCGAAAAGGCCGAGCGCGGCGAGGTCGACCCGCTCGACATCTACGCCTACCAGTACGACCTCGTGTGCAACGGCGTCGAGCTCAGCTCCGGCGCGGTGCGTAACCACGATCCCGAGATCATGGTCAAGGCGTTCGAGCTCGTGCGCCTCGGCGAGGACGATGTCAAGGCCAAGTTCCCGGCCATGTACAACGCCTTCTGCTACGGCGCGCCCCCGCACGCCGGCATCGCCCCGGGCGTGGACCGCATGGTCATGCTCCTCGCGGGCGAGGACTGCATCCGCGAGATCATTCCGTTCCCGATGAACAAGAACGCGCAGGACGTCATGATGGGCGCGCCCGGCACCGTCGAGCCGCACCAGCTTGAGGAGCTGCACATCGCCGTCGTCGGCGACACGGAGCCCGATACCGAAGCGTGACCCAAAACGATGCGACGGTGCCCCGGCGTTCGGCCGGGGCCTCGTCCATGAAAGAAGGCGAGCGGCTTGCTGTCCAAAATCCAGTCCCTCGGCTGCCGGGGCGTGACCGGCTACGCGGTCAGCGTGGAGTGCCATGTGTCCAACGGTCTGCCGGGGTTTGACATCGTCGGCCTGCCGGATGCGGCCGTCAAGGAGGCGCGCGAGCGCGTGCGCAGCGCCATCAAGACCAACGGCATGAAGTTCCCGGTCAGCCGTCTGACGGTGAACCTCGCCCCGGCGGACACGCGCAAGGCCGGCACGCTCTATGACCTGCCGGTGCTGCTGGGCATCCTGTGCGCCACGGGGGAGATCCGCCAGCCGCCGGCCACGGCGGCGTTTTCGGCGAGGTGAGCCTCGCGGGGAGACATCCGCCCCGTCACCGGCGCGCTCACGATGGCGCTCGCGGCCGAGCAGATCGGCCTCAAGGAGCTCTTCGTCCCGGCGGGCAACGCGGCCGAGGCCGCCTTTGCCGACCGGGTGACCGTCTACCCGGTCGAGAACATTGCCCAGCTCGTGCGCCATCTGCGCGGGGACAAGCGCATCGCGCCCATGGCCCCGCCGCAGCTCGAGACTGAGCCGCGTTTCCCGGTCGATTTCGCCGAGGTCAAGGCGCAGGAGAACGTCAAGCGCGCGCTCGAGGTGGCCGCCGCGGGCGGGCACAACATCCTGCTCATCGGCCCGCCGGGCGCGGGCAAGTCCATGCTCGCCAAGCGCCTGCCGACCATTCTGCCCGCGATGAACCGCGCCGAAATGATCGAGACCACGCAGGTCTATTCCGTCCTCGGCCTCACGACGCCGGATGACCCCGTCGTGCGTACCCGGCCGTTTCGCGCGCCGCACCACACGGTGTCGAACGTCGCCATGTCCGGCGGCGGCAGTGCGCTGCAGCCGGGCGAGATGAGCCTGGCGAATAACGGTGTGCTCTTTCTCGACGAGCTGCCGGAGTTTTCGCCCGCCGTGCTCGAGACGATGCGCCAGCCGCTCGAGGACGGCAGCATCACCATCTCGCGCGCGACCGGCTCCGTGACGTACCCGAGCCGCTTCATGCTCGTGTGCGCCATGAACCCCTGCAAGTGCGGCTGGTACGGGCACCCCTCCGGCCGCTGCCGCTGCTCGCCGCGCGACGTGCGCCGCTATCATGCGCGCGTGTCCGGCCCGCTGCTCGACCGCATCGACATCATTGTCGAGGTGCCGGCGCTGGAGTTTGACGAGCTCACCGAGCCCTCGGCCGGGGAGCCGTCGCGCGCCATCCGCGCGCGGGTGAATGCTGCCCGCGCCGTGCAGCGCGCCCGCTACGGGGACGATACCACCACGACGAACGCCCACATGGGGCCGCGCGCCCTCGCGGAGTTCTGCGCGCTCTCGCCGAGTGCGAGCAGCTCATGCACCAGGCGTTTGACAGCATGGCCCTCACCGCCCGCAGCTATGACCGCATCCTGCGCGTCGCGCGCACGATCGCGGATCTCGACGGGGCGGAGACCATCGGCCTTGCGCACCTCGCCGAGGCCATTCAGTACCGCACGTATGACTTTTCCGTCGCCGAGCCGTGAGCCCGGCGGCCGCATCCGACAGAAGGGAGCTTCCTCTTGTACAACAATAACAATAACTACAACCCCAACTGGTATCAGCCGCCCGGCCCGCAGCCCGGCAAGCATGAGGCCACCGTCGCCATGGTCCTCGGCATCGTCTCGTGCGCGCTGCTCATCTTCGGCTACACGGCGCTCGGCTCGATCGTCACGGGCATCATCGGCCTGATCTATGCCTCCCGCGCCAAGAGCCTTGGCTTCAACGGCACGCCGCGCACCGTCGGCTATGTCTGCTCGCTCATCGGGCTGATCCTCGGCGTGCTCGTGTGTCTGGCCTCGTGTGGCTCGGCGCGTGGTCGATCGGTATGTTCATCACGCTCATCGAGCGCTGCCTGTGATATCCTGAAAGAAAAGGAACGAACGATTTATGAATGATCTGCTGCTGTGCAAGCCCGGAGAGATCTTCCTCAAGGGCCTCAACAAGCACTATTTTGAAGAGAGGCTGGTCGCGAACGTCAAGCGCCGGCTCAAACCCATCGGCCACTTCCGCGTGACGTATCTGCAGTCGGCGCTGTACATCGAGGCCGCCGACGACGCGGCCGATCTCGACGCGGCGTATGACGCCGTGCGTAAGGTGTTCGGCATCGCGACGATCACGCGCGCGGCCGCCTGCGAGAAGGACAAGGACGCCATCACGGCGCTGGCCAAGACGTACCTGCACGACGCGATGACGGCGGCGCGCAGCTTCAAGGTGGAGACCAAGCGCTCGGACAAGCGCTTTCCCATGACGAGCATCGAGCTGTCGCAGTATGTCGGCGGCGAGCTCGCCGAGGCGTTTCCCAACACGGTCGTCGACGTGCACGACCCGGAGCTGACCGTGCGCCTCGAGGTGCGCGAGCAGGCGGCGTATGTCCACGCGCAGGCCGTCGAGGCGGCGGGCGGCATGCCCGTCGGCTGCAACGGCGCGGCCGTGACGCTGCTGTCCGGCGGCATCGACAGCCCCGTGTCCTCGTACATGATCGCCAAGCGCGGCGTGCGCCTGACCCCGTGCACTTTTTCTCCTTCCCGTACACGTCGGAGCTGGCCAAGGAAGAAGGTCCTCTCGCTGGCCAAGGAGCTCACGGCCTACACCGGCCGCATGACGCTGCAGATCGTGCCCTTCACGCACATCCAAGAGGAGATCCGCCGGGCCTGCCCGGAGGAGTACTTCACGCTCATCATGCGCCGGTTCATGATGCGCATCGCTGAGGACATCGCCGCGCACAACGAGTGCAAGGCCATCGTCACCGGCGAAAATCTCGGCCAGGTCGCCAGCCAGACCATGGAGGCCATGGCCTGCACGCAGGACGTGACGAACCTGCCCGTGCTCCAGCCGCTCATCGGCATGGACAAGCGCGACATCGTGAAGATCGCGCGTGAGATCGGCACATTTGACACCTCTATCCTCCCGTATGAGGATTGCTGCACGGTCTTCACCCCGCGCCACCCCAAGACCCGCCCGACCGTGGCGGAGGTCGCGGAGGCGGAGTCCGCGCTCGACATTGACGCGCTCGTGCGCGAGGCAGTGGACGGAATTGAAAGGATCCGGATCGATTTATGAATGCAGAACTCATTGCCGTCGGCACCGAACTGCTCCTCGGCGACACCATCAATACCGACGCGGCCGCGGTCGCGCGCCTGCTCTCGGAGCTGGGCATCAATGTCTACTGGCAGACCGTCGTCGGCGATAATCGCGCGCGGCTCGAGCAGGCGGTGCAGCTTGCCCGCACGCGCGCCGACCTCATCATCACGACCGGCGGCCTCGGCCCCACGTGCGACGATCTGACCAAAGAGGTCGTGGCCGGTGCGTTCGGTATCCCGCTCACGCTCAACAGGGCCGAGGAGGACCGCCTGCGCGGCCTGTACCGTGAGCGCGGCATTTACATGACGGAAAATCATCTGCAGCAGGTCATGCTGCCGCGCGGCTGCACCGTGCTGCAAAACGACTGGGGCACGGCCCCGGCCTGCGCGTTCGAGGCCGACGGCTGCCTGGTCATCATGCTGCCCGGCCCGCCGCTGGAGTGTGAGCCGTTGCTGCGCTACCGTGTGCGCCCGCTGCTTGCCGCGCGCGGGGACGGCATCATTGTCTCGCACAGCGTCAAGATCTTCGGCATCGGCGAGGGCACGATGGAGTACCAGCTGCGCGACCTCATGAACGAGATGCAAAATCCGACGCTCGCGCCCTATGCCAAGGAGGGCGAGTGCCTCGTGCGCGTCACGGCCAAGGCCCCCACGGAGGCCGAGGCTGAGGCCATGATCGCCCCGTGCCTGGCGCGCGTGCAGCGCGAGCTCGGCGCCTTTGCCTACGGCGTTGACACGCCGAATATCGAGACGTGTGCGGCCGAGCTCCTGCTCGTGCAGCACAAGACCATTGCCGTGGCTGACAGCTGCACCGGCGGTCTGCTCGGCGACCTGCTCACGAATGTGCCGGGTGCGTCGGCCGTGTTCTCCGGCGGCATCATCGCCTATAACGACGAGACCAAGATCCGCCTGCTCGGTGTTGACCCCGCGCTCATCGCGCGCTGCGGCGCCGTCAGCCCCGAGGTCGCGGCCGCGATGGCCGAGCACGTGCGCGCCGCCTTCGGCACCGACCTCGCGCTGAGCATCACGGGCCTTGCCGGACCGGGCGGCGACGGTGTGCACACCGTCGGCACGCTCTTCGTGGCCCTCGCCACGCCGGACGGCACGTTCCACCGCACGCTGCACAAGGACAAGTGGGGCCGCGTGCGCATCAAGCACGCGGCGGCCAACCACGCCTTCGACATGCTGCGGCGCTATCTCACCGGCCTGCCGGTGGAGATTGAGGAAAACCGCTGATGCGATCATCTGCTTTTTCTGCGGCCGGGGCAGCTGTCCCGGCCGCGTTGTGACCCATGCATGATTTGAGAAACCGGAGAATGCCTATGAACATCACCGTAGCCGGTGTGGGCTATGTCGGCCTGGCGCAGGCGGTGCTGCTCGCGCAGCACAACGCCGTCACCGCCGTGACCACGACCCGCCAAAGCCGAACAGATCAACCGCGGCGTCTCGCCGATCGTCGACGCCGAGATCACAGACTTCCTGCGCACAAAACCGCTGACGCTTACGGCGACCGTGGACGCCGAGCGGGCCTACCGCACGGCCGACGTGGTCATCATTGCCACGCCGACGGACTATGACCCCGAGCGCAACCTCTTCAACACCTCGACCGTCGAGGCGGTGCTCGCTCGTCGGCCGGGTCAACCCCGGCGCACTCGTGGTCATCAAGTCCACGGTGCCGGTCGGCTATACGGAGCGCGTCGTGGGTCAGTTGCTGCGCGCGGCTGCTGTTCTCGCCGGAGTTTCTGCGCGAGGGCAGGGCACTGTATGATAACCTGCACCCGAGCCGCATCGTGGTCGGCCGCCCGCACGGCGGCACAGCGACGGAGGCGGACGCACGCCTGTTCGCGTCTCTGCTGCAGCAGGGCGCGGCGGAGCCGGACATCCCCACGCTCTACCCGAACGCGGCGGAGGCCGAGGCCATCAAGCTCTTTGCCAACACGTACCTCGCCGTGCGCGTGAGCTATTTTAACGAGCTCGATACCTACTGCGAGCTCAAGGGGCTCGACACGCGCCAGGTCATCGACGGCGTGTGCCTCGATCCCGCGCATCGCGCGCACTATAATAATCCCTCGTTCGGCTACGGCGGCTACTGCCTGCCGAAGGACACGCGCCAGCTGGTCGCAAACTTCGGCGACATTCCAACCGCATCATCAGCGCCGCCGTCACGGCCAATGACGAGCGCAAGGATCACATCGCCCGTCAGATCCTGCAAAGGCGGCGGGCGGCGTCATCGGCGTGTACCGCCTGACGATGAAGGCTGACTCCGACAACTTCCGCGAGTCGAGCATTCGCGGCGTCATCGAGCGGCTGCGCCGCGCGGGCGCGAGCGTCGTCATCTATGAGCCGACGCTCAAGGCCGCCTCCTTCGACGGCCTGCCGGTGATCGCGTCGCTGACGGAATTCAAGCGCATGGCGGCCGTGATCGTTGCCAACCGCACCGAGTCCGCGCTCGACGACGTCCCGGAGAAGGTATACACCCGCGACCTGTACCGCAGAGACTGAAAAGGGAGGCACAGACGATGAAAGGCATCATCCTCGCCGGTGGCTCCGGCACGCGGCTGTATCCGCTCACGCGGGTCACGTCCAAGCAGCTGCTGCCCGTGTATGACAAGCCCATGATCTACTACCCGCTCTCGACGCTCATGCTCGCGGGCATCCGGGACATTCTCATCATCTCCACGCCGGACGATACGCCGCGCTTTGAGCGCCTGCTCGGCGACGGGAGCCAGTTGGCATCCGGCTGTCCTACGCGGTGCAGCCGCACCCGGACGGGCTCGCGCAGGCGTTTCTGATCGGGGCGGACTTCATCGGCAGTGACACCTGCGCCATGGTCCTCGGCGACAATATTTTCTACGGCAGCTGCTTTCGCAGCAACCTGTGCGAGGCGGTCGCAAACGCCGAGGCGGGCTATGCCACGATCTTCGGCTACCACGTCAAGATCCGGAGCGCTTCGGCGTCGTGGAGTTTGATCAGGACAGGCGTGTACTGTCCGTTGAGGAAAAGCCAAAGCACCCACGCTCGAACTACTGCGTCACGGGCCTGTATTTTTACGACAATCGCGTGGTGGAAAAGGCGCGGCAGGTGCGCCCGTCCGCGCGCGGAGAGCTGGAGATCACGGACCTCAACCGGCTCTATCTGGACGAGGACCGGCTGAAGGTGCAGCTGCTCGGCCGCGGTTTTGCCTGGCTCGACACCGGCACGGTCGAGAGCCTTATGGACGCGGCGGTCTTTGTCCAGACGGTGCAGAACCGCCAGGATGTGATCATTTCCGCGCCGGAAGAGGTAGCCTATCACATGGGCTGGCTCACGAAGGCGCAGCTGTTGGCCGCCGCTGCGCGCTATGACCACTCGCCCTACGGCACGCATCTGCGCGCGGTCGCGGAGGACAAACTTGTGTTTGAGAGGGAGATACATGACTAGATTGTCACCGGCGGCGCCGGCTTCATCGGCGCAAACTACCTGTTTTATCTGCGTGCGCACTACCCGGACGACCGGCTCGTGTGCATCGACAAGCTCACCTATGCCGGCAATCTCTCTACGCTCGCGCCGCTGCTCGGGCAGCCGAACTTCCGCTTTGCCCGGGTGGACATCTGCGACCGCGAGGCGGTCTACGGTCTGTTTGAAGACGAGCATCCCGACGTGGTCGTGAACTTCGCGGCCGAGAGCCACGTGGACCGCTCGATCGCCGACCCGTCGCTGTTTCTGCAGACGAATATTATCGGCACGTCCGTGCTCATGGACGCCTGCCGCAAATACGGCAATGTGCGCTTTCATCAGGTCTCGACCGACGAGGTCTACGGCGACCTGCCGCTCGACCGGCCGGACCTGCTGTTCACCGAGCAGACGCCGCTGCACACCAGCTCACCCTACAGCAGCTCCAAGGCCGCGGCCGACCTGCTGGCGGGGGCGTACTGCCGCACGTACGGCCTGCCGGTCACGATCTCGCGCTGCTCGAACAATTACGGGCCGTATCAGTTCCCGGAAAAGCTCATCCCGCTCATGATCCTCAATGCCCTCGCAGACCGCCCGCTGCCGGTGTACGGCCGGGGGCTGAACGTGCGCGACTGGCTGTATGTCGGCGACCACTGCCGGGCCATCGACCTTGTGGTCAACCACGGCCGCATCGGCGAGGTGTACAATATCGGCGGCCACAACGAGATGCGCAACATCGACATCGTGCGCCTGATCTGCCGCAAGCTCGGCAAGCCCGAGAGCCTCATTACCTACGTCGCCGACCGACAGGGGCACGACCTGCGCTATGCCATCGACCCCGCGAAGATTCACACGGAGCTCGGCTGGCTGCCGGAGACGCGCTTTGCCGACGGCATCGGCAAAACGATCGACTGGTATCTCGCCAACCGCCCCTGGTGGGAGGAGATCCTCAGCGGGGCTTACCGCACCGGCTATGAACGGCTGTGCGGCGGCAACCCCACGCCGTGAGCGCCAAGATCCAAAAACCGCAGGCCCCGGAGCGCGATCCGGGGCCTGCGGTTTTCTTTATGCGGTCTCGCCGTTATGGTTCGCTGCCCAGCCACTTTTCCAGACACACGAGCGCCACGCCGTCGATGCCGTTGAACGTGCACGGCGCGACCCCGGCCTCGCGGTAGCCGAGATAGGCGTAGAGCCGGCGGGCGTTGGCGTTTTTCGCGTTCGTGTCGATGCGCAGCTCCGGGCAGCCGAGCGCGCGGGCGCGCTGCTCGTAAAAGCGCACGAACTGCGTCCCGCAGCCATGCCCGGCCACCGCCGGGTCGACGACGAGCGTGTGCAGCACGAGCACCTGCTCCGGCGGCACGTCATGCGCCCACGGCATCTCGGCATACACCGGCACCTGCTCGCGGTTGATGCGCCCGGCGGCATAGACGGTGCCGCCGTCGGCGAGCACGAACAGATCCCCGGCATCCAGCCCGGCCTGCGCGGTCGCGCGCGTCGGGTACACGCCGCGCACCCAGCCGATGCTGACTTTCCCGGCCTCCTCGGCCGTGTGGATCGTGTCATAGATCTCCTCGATGCGCGCAAGGTCGTGCGCAGCTGCTGGGCGGATGATCGCCCTGGGTACTGCCTCCTGTGTCACAAAGATGTCTTCCGGGATCAGCGCGGCGAGCGCCCGCTGCCCGGCCGGGGTGTGGTGCACGCCGTCGGTCGTGTAGGCTGGGATGAGCGCGTCCGGGTCGTCGGGGTCTGCCAGCGCGTCGAGCGGGATGTACCCGTCGGCGGGGCAGTCCGCGCTCTGGAACCAGGCGTTGAGCTCCAGCCGCAGCGCGTCATACTCCGGCGACCACTGAATGTCGTCCCCGCGGCCGAAGAGGTTGCGCGTGTAACCCTTCCACGGCGTGAGCTCGCAAAACCAGATACGCACGCCCTGCGCGTGCGCCATGTCGGCGAGCGCGCGGTAGCCCGCCGTCATCTGCGCAAACGTCACCGGGGTCAGCAGCCCCTGCTTGCTCCGGCAGTGCGGGTGGATGAGATCATTGGCCCCCAGCTTGACGAGCACCATGTCCGCTCCCGCCTGGCCGAGCACATCGCGCCCGAAGCGCTTCACGCCCGCGCCGCCGAGCAGCTTTGCCGCGCGGCCCACGCCGTCGGCCACCAGCCGGTCGCCCTTGATGGCGGCCTGCGTCACACTCACGTTCCGGATGCCGTCTGCGCGAAGGCGCGCAGCCAGCAGGCGCGGCAGCTCGTTTGCCACGGTCGAGTCGCCAAAGATGACGCACGCGTGCGTCCCGGCCGCAGCCAGCACATCGACCTCCGTGAGCGCGGGGATGACCTCATACGCGCCGGAATCCGCTGTGTGCTGCATCGGCACGGCCATGTGCAGCATGGGCCGGCGCGTGCAGTTGCCGATCTCGGCGTGGCTGCACCCACCGATGAGCCCGATCGTGCGCATGGCGTTGATGCCGCGGTAAAAGACCGTCACGGTCAGCGTCTGTCCGGCAGCAACGGGCAGTGCGGCCGCGTCGGACGTGCAGCTTTCTCCCGCGCCGATGCGCACGTGCGTCTGCCCGCCGAAGGTCACGGTGCGCAGCGTGGCGGGGTCGATGCCGCGCGCATCGTCCGCGCCGAGGGCGACGGTGCAGGCGGCGACGTGCAGCGGCAGCACGCCGAAGATGTTCGAGAGCGTCAGCCGCACGTGCGTGCCGCCGGCCGTGAGCTGCACGGCCGTGCGCGCGGACACGTCCGATACGGCGACGCCGAGCCGGTCGAGCACACCGGCCTCGGACAGGCTCGCGTCGATGGGGCTGGTGCTCCACGCACTGACCCAGCGGGCGGCAGTTTTGGGATCGTCCATGGCAAAACCTCCGAAAACGCAAGGATATGTAGTTACAATAGGATGGTTTTCCGTAAAAGTCAACCGTGATCGTGCTCGCGCTCGTGAACAAGATGCTCGCGCAGGTCAAGGAGGACCCGGCGAGCGTGCTGGCGCTCTATAACGATGTTCGGCGCAATATCACGACGAATATCAACACCGCCATGATGGTCTATCTGGCGCAGCAGGCAAGCGGGATGCATTTCTCGGGCGATATTGTCAACGTTCCCGGCACATCGGTTATGGGCGCGCAGAAGCACGCAGAGTATCAGGTCGATCCCGATGCGCTGTTGGAGATGGTCCTGGATATTTTCTACGAGCCGGTGGATGGTTGACTGAAAACGGTTATTTTTTGAAAATAACCCTTGCATTTTACACCGTTTCGGTGTAAAATTATGCTACTATTAGAAGCTGTAAGTTTATGAATGGAGGAGTTACACAATGAAGCGTTTTGTGGCCATTCTTCTGATACTTGTGCTTGTGTTTGCACTGTCGGCGACGGCGTTTGCTGCCAGCAATGTTACCAGCCCGGAGAAGGGCAACACGAATCCGAATGTCAATCCCGATTCCGGCAAGACCTCTCCGCAGACCGGTGAGTCGTTCAGCATCCTGTGGGTGATCCTGGCGGCCGTTGCTGCGGTCGGAGCGGTGCTGTTTTGCGGCAAAAAGCTGGTTCGCGCCAAGTAAGATGGCATAACTATGATAACAAAGCTCCATGATTCGTTCATGGAGCTTTTGTTTTATGAGGTGAACGATGAAAACGAAAAAGATCCTTGTGCGCAGCGTGCTGGTGCTTGTGGCGCTTGCAGCGCTGTGTGCGTGCGCGTGGTGCGTGTGGTACATCATTCAGTACTACCAGGGGCAGTCCTTCGGCGACCGGATGCGCACCAACGCCCCGGATGATGCCGGCAGCTTCCAGCTTGGACGCGTGAAGATCCCGGTCGATTTCGACGAGCTGCAGGCCATGAACCCGGATATCTATGCCTGGGTCACGATCCCGGATACGGACATCAGCTACGCCGTGCTCCAGCGTGACGGCGATGATGATCAGGAGTATTACTCCAAGCACAGCGAAAACGGCGCATACTACAGCGGCGGCAGCATCTTCAGTCAGGACTACAACCAGAAGAATTTCAGCGATCCCATGACCGTGCTCTACGGGCACAACCTGCGCAACGGACGCATGTTTGCCCAGCTCAACGATTTTTCGGACGCCGAGGTCTTTGAGGCGCACCGCTACATCTATGTCTATCTCCCGGACCGGATGCTTGTCTATGAGATCTTCGCGGCCTATCCGCATTCGAACGAGCACCTGCTGCTGTGCCATGACTTTGCGGATGCGGACGATTTCACGGCGTATTTTGACGGCGTGCAGGCGCAAAAGAGCCTGCAGTCCAACTTCCGCACCGACGCCTGGCCCGAACCGGGCGACCGGGTGCTGACGCTCTCGACGTGCTTCCGGGGCGATAACCACCAACGCTACCTCGTGCAGGGCAAGCTCGTGGCGGAGGCCCACGCCAAATAACTGCATACGAAAAGGAAAACCCGGCAGAGCAAACGCTCTGCCGGGTTTTCGCGTCCGAAAGATCAGCCGTGCAGGCCGTTTTCCTGACGCTCCATGTTTTCGATGACGACGTCGTGAATGTCGCCCAGGCCCGCGCAGTATTCGAGCACCTTCCAGGGTGTGTTCGTGTGGAAGTGGATCTTGATGAGGTCCTCATCGCCGACGGCCAGCAGGCAGTCGCCCGCGATGTTCTGCATGATATAGTCATGAATGGCGTCCTCGTCGAGGCCGTGGCCCTCGATGAGCAGCTGGGTGTCAAACGAAATTCGAGCATGGGTTGCTTCCTCCTTATTCATCGAGCTTGAGCACGGCGAGAAATGCCTCCGTGGGGATCTGGACCGTGCCGAGCTGGCGCATTTTCTTCTTGCCTTCCTTTTGCTTTTCCAGCAGCTTCTTCTTGCGTGTGATGTCGCCGCCATAGCACTTGGCGAGCACGTCCTTGCGCAGGGCCTTGACGGTCTCGCGCGCGATGATCTTGCCGCCGATCGCGGCCTGCACCGGAATCTCGAACAGCTGCCGCGGGATGTTCTCCTTGAGCTTCTCACACAGCTTGCGCGCCCGGCCGTAGGCCTTGTCCTTGTGGGCAATGAAGCTCAGCGCGTCGACCTGGTCGCCGTTGAGCAGCATGTCCACCTTCACGAGCTCGCTCGGGTGGTAGCTGGAAAACTCGTAATCGAGCGAGGCATACCCCTTCGTGCGCGCCTTGAGCGTGTCGAAGAAGTTGTAGACGATCTCGTTGAGCGGCATCTCGTAGTGCAGCTCCACGAGCCGGCTGTCGAGGTACTGCATGTTTTTGTACTCGCCGCGCAGGTCCTGGCACAGCGGCATGATGTTGCCGACGAATTCCTGCGGCGTGATGATCGACACGTTCACGAACGGCTCTCCGCGACCTCGATGGACGCGGGGTTCGGGTAATCGTGCGGGTTGTCGACCATGAGCACCGTGCCGTCGGTCTTCGTGATGCGGTAGATAACGCTCGGTAGCGTCGTGATGAGGTCAAGGTCAAACTCTCGCTCGAGCCGCTCCTGAATGATCTCCATGTGCAGCATGCCGAGAAAGCCGCACCGGAAGCCGAAGCCGAGCGCAACCGACGACTCCGGCTCGAACGAGAGCGAGGCGTCGTTGAGCTTGAGCTTTTCGAGCGCGTCGCGCAGGTCGGGATACTTCGAGCCGTCCTCGGTGTAAATGCCGCAGTAGACCATCGACCGCGCCGGGCGGTAGCCGGGCAGCGGTTCAGCGGCGGGGCGGGCCGTCTCGGTCACGGTGTCGCCCACGCGCGTGTCTTCCACGTTTTTGATGCTCGCCGTGAAGTAGCCCACGTCGCCGCAGCCGAGCTCCTCGCACGGGTCGAGGCCGATGGGCCGCAGGTGGCCGACCTCCAGCACCTTGTACGACGCGCCGGTGGACATCATCGTCACTTCCATGCCGCGCCGGAGCGTGCCGGCCACGATGCGCATGAGCACGATGACGCCGCGGTAGCTGTCATACTGACTGTCGAACACGAGCGCCTGCAGCGGGGCGTCCGGGTCGCCCTTCGGGGCGGGGACGTGGTCCACGATGTCGTCGAGCACGGCCTGAATGTTGATGCCCTGCTTGGCCGAGATCTCCGGCGCGTCCATGGCCGGGATGCCGATGATGTCCTCAATCTCGGTCTTGGTGCGCTGGGGGTCGGCGGCCGGCAGGTCGATCTTGTTGATGACCGGCAGGATCTCGAGATCGTGCTCGAGCGCCAGGTAGGTGTTGGCGAGCGTCTGCGCCTCCACGCCCTGCGAGGCGTCCACGATCAGTACGGCGCCCTCGCACGCGGCGAGCGAGCGGCTGACCTCATAGTTGAAGTCCACGTGGCCCGGCGTGTCGATGAGGTTGAGCGTGTAGGTCTTGCCGCCACGGTGATACGTCAGCCCGACGGCGCGCGCCTTGATCGTGATGCCGCGCTCGCGCTCGAGGTCCATGTTGTCGAGCAGCTGCGGCTCCATCTCGCGCTGATCGACGGCGCCGCACAGCTCGATGAGCCGGTCGGACAACGTGGACTTGCCGTGGTCGATGTGTGCGATGATCGAAAAATTGCGGATGTCTTCTTGTGGGATCATAGGGCAATCTCCTCCAGTGCGGCCTCGGCGCGGTCGGCGGCGGTGCGCACGTCCTGCACGAGCACGCGCAGCGCCTCGAGCTGCTCGGGCGTGCACGTCGGGCTCGGCGCGCGGCCGAGCAGAAAGTCCGCGCTCACGCCGTAGTAATCGCATGCCCGGCACACGAACGCCAGTCCCGGCTCTCGCGCGCCGTTTTCATAGTGGGACAGCAGCGCCTGGCTGATCTTCAGATCGGCCGCGACCTTGCGCTGGGACAGCCCGCGCGCGTGGCGCAGCTCCGACATGACGGCAGCAAAATTGCGTTCCATGCCGCACCTCCTGTAACATTCATGATAACGGACTGTATTTTACCACGCCCGCGCCCAAACGGCAACAACCTCTTGATAAAATCGCGCGCAAGACTTGAAAAACGTCGAACGGGGTGTTACACTATTTACTTGTGAAACCATGTTCACAGCAAGCAGAAAATAGATGAACATATTGGAGGAAAACACCATGTTTGAAAATCTGGTTGAAGTTCTCAAAGCCAATCCGCGCAAGATCGTCTACACCGAGGGCACCGACGCCCGCATCCTCGAGTCCGCTGCCCGCCTGAAGCAGGGCGGCTTCCTGACGCCGATCCTCGTCGGCAACGTCGATGACGTGAAGGCTGCGGCCAAGGCCGGCAACTTCGACATCGAGGGTCTCGAGATCATCGACCCCGCCAACTACGACAAGATGGACGAGATGGCCCAGTGCATGTTTGACCTGCGCAAGGGCAAAATGACCATGGAAGAAGTCCGCGCCAACCTCCAGAAGGGCAACTACTTCGGCACCATGCTCGTGAAGATGGGCGTGGCCGATGCGCTGCTCGGCGGTGCGACCTACTCCACCGCGGACACCGTCCGTCCGGCGCTGCAGCTCATCAAGACCAAGAAGGGCGCCCACCTCGTGAGCTCCTGCTTCATCATGGTCCGCGGCGACGAGATGCTCGCCATGGGCGACTGCGCCATCAACATCGACTATCAGGACAACGTCGACAAGGCCACCGGTGAGGTCACGTTCTCTGCCGCGCAGAAGCTGGCCGAGGTCGCCATCGAGACCGCCAAGACCGCCGAGACCTTCGGCATCGACCCGAAGGTTGCCATGCTGAGCTTCTCCACCAAGGGCTCCGGCAAGGGCGGCACGGTCGCGCTCAGCCACGACGCCACCGTCATCGCCAAGGAGCTCGCGCCCGAGCTGAAGCTCGACGGCGAGATGCAGTTCGATGCGGCCGTTTCCCCGGTCGTCGGCCAGCTGAAGTTCCCCGGCTCTCCGGTCGCGGGCCATGCCAACACCTTCATCTTCCCGTGCATCGAAGCCGGCAATATCGGCTATAAGATCGCGCAGCGCCTCGGCGGCTTCGCGGCCTACGGCCCGATCCTGCAGGGCCTGAACGCCCCGATCAACGACCTGTCCCGCGGCTGCGACGCCGAGGAAGTCTACCAGATGTCCATCATCACGGCGGCTCTGGCCTGATCGGATTTTCGTCCAAAATCTATTCCGGCGCTGTTATCACAACAGCGCCGGTTTTTTGAAAGGGGAGAGCGCCTGTGGAGCGCGAGGAGTATATGCGCGCAGCGCTCGCGCTCGCGCACGCCGCGGCGGCCGATGGCGAAGTGCCGGTCGGCTGCGTGATCGCCGACAGCGCGGGGCAGATCATCGGCCGCGGCCGCAATCGCCGCGAGCGGACGCACCGGGCCGATGCCCACGCCGAGATGGAGGCCATCGCGAGGCGTGCCGGCGCGCGGCACATGGCGGCTCGACGGCTGTACGCTCTATGTCACACTCGAGCCGTGTCCCATGTGCGCCGGGGCGATCATCAACGCCCGCGTGCCGGCCGTTGTCTATGGCGCGAAAGAGCCGAACTTCGGCTCCTGCGGCAGCGTGCTCAACCTCTTTGAGGAGCGCTACGGCCACCACCCCGCCATCTACGGCGGCGTGCTGGCGGATGACTGCGCGGCCGCGCTGCGCGCGTTCTTCGGCGGCCTGCGCGGATAAAAAAAACATGCGTCCCGATCGTTCGGAACGCATGTTTTTTATTTCTGAATCTCTTCCATCAGCTCGTGATAAAACACGTCGAGCACGCCGACATAGTGCGGCTTCCACGGCTTGAGCCGGCCGCAGTAGTGGATGATGACCGTGTGCGCGCGCACCCAGTCGAGATCGACCGGGGCGTTTCGCAGCTCCGCGTTGTGCAGCGCGAGGATGCGGTCGCTGAGATTATAGACCATGCTGTCGAGCAGGTGCACTCGGTCGCCGTAGAGCGCGGTGAGTATGTCCTGATCCGGCAGCAGGAACACGTCCTGCTTCTCGTCGGCGAACGCGCGCACACGCTCCATGTCCAGATCGGCCCGCAGGGCGGGGAGGTTATACAGCAGCACGCCGGTGTTGATGTACGGCGCCGCCTCGTCCATGCCCAGACGCGCGGCGTTGAGCTTTTCGAGCAGCTTGCGTGTGTGCGTGCAGGCCATGAAGTACGCATCGCCGAACGGCGTGGCATACAGCGTCGTCAGCGGGTTGATGATGACCGTGTCCGCGTCGAGGTAGAGGATGCGCTCGAGCGTGTCCGGCAGCAGCAGGGGCGCCGCGATGCGGTAATAGATCTGGCGCGGGTAGCGCTTCGACTCCGGAAAGCCATCGAACATCGCGGGGTCGACGAACACGAAGTGCAGGCCCACGTCCGGCAGCGCTGTGCGGATGTCCGCCTCGTCGCCGTCTGTGAGGTCGGAGTGCAGAATAAACACCTCGTAGTGGCTCGCGCCGCCGTGCAGCAGCACGCTGCGCATACAGTTTAGAAACGTAGGGATGTAGCCCCCGTTGATCGCAAAGAGCAGGTTCATGCTGATCCCTCCTGAAAAATCGGTGCCGGCCGGGAAAGCACACGCGGGCGCTGCGTTGGCAGCGCCCGCGTGTTCTGTGCGTTCCGGATTACGCCTTCGGCGTGCCGTCGGGGTTAAACAGCGGCAGCTTGCCGAGCACCGTGATGTCGGGGCGGTCGTTGGCGTCGCCTCGGCGAGCACGGCCATCTTGCCGACGATGATGCCGCCGGCCTCGTTGACGAGCTCCTCCATCGCGCGCAGCGACTCGCCGGTCGAGATCACGTCATCCACGATGACGATGCGCTTGCCGTGGATCAGCTCCGCGTCCGTCTGGTCGAGCACGAGCGTCTGCACGCCCTGCGTCGTGATGGACTTGACGTGTACCTGGAACACGCTGCTCATGTAGGCTTGGCCTTCTTGCGGGCGACGAAGTATTTGTCCGCGCCGCTCTGGCGGGCCATTTCATACACCAGCGGGATGGCTTTCGCTTCGGGTGCGATCAGGTAGTCATATTCGGGCGTCAGCTTGAGAAGCTCGGCTGCGCAGTGCACGGTCAGCTCCACATCGCCAAACATGACGAACGCGCCGATGTACAGGTCATCGGAGACCTTGCACAGGGGCAGATCGCGCTTTAGCCCGGCGATATCCATCTCATATGTCATTTGAAATTCCTCCTAAGTAAAATAACAGAGTAACAAAAGCATTATACATGATTGCCGGAAAAATGCAAGACTCCCGACGGTAGAAAATACCGGGGCGCTCGTGTCATATCGGCGGGAGCGTTTCGCATATGTTTCAGTAATAGTCACCCATTCGGAAACAGAATATCAAAATAATGGGAGCTGCCATTTTGCTAACGCCGTCAGATTATCTAAAAAGTGGTCACGTTCGGCTGGCACAATCTATTGCATTGGCTAAAATTGAACAGTTTGTGAACAAAATTGCCGAAAAACAGTTGCGAATTTTGCGATTTTAGTGTAAATTAGCAATAACTTGATCGAGAATTTCCCACTTGCGGTTATGGACAGCCCGGACGAAGCGGTTATCGTCCGGCACTATTTGGGGGGAGTTCCGGGGAAAAGCAATTTGAAATTGGAGGAAAAACAATGGACGAAAACAAACGTGGTTCATTTGGCAGCACAATCGGCTTTCTACTCTCTGCCATCGGTTCTGCCGTCGGCCTCGGCAACATCTGGGGCTTCCCGTACAAGATGGGCAGATGCGGCGGCTTTACTTTCCTGATCGTTTACCTGGCTCTGGCGGCATTTGTCGGCTTCGCGATCATGCTCTCTGAGCTGGCGATCGGCCGCAGCACCGGCTTCGGTCCGGTCAACGCCTACAAGAAGGTCTCGAAGAAGTTCAAGTGGATCGGCTGGCTGGCCATCATTGCCCCGTTCCTGATCATGACCTTCTACTCGGTCCTCGGCGGCTACTGCATCTATTACATGGTCATCAACGTCGTCGGCATGTTCAGCGGCATGCCGGACAGCAGCTCCTTCGCGGCTCTGCTCACCAACCCGTGGGCCAGCATCGGCTGCATGGTTCTGTTCATGGTCATCTGCTATCTCATCAACCGCGGCGGTGTCGGCGGCGGCATTGAGAAGTTCAACACGATCGGCATGCCCGCACTGTTCGTCATGCTCGTCATCGTCATCATCCGTGCCTGGACGCTTCCGAATGCGGACGTCGGCCTCAAGTATATGTTCGTCCCCGGCTACGCTCTGAAGGCGGGCTTCTTTGACAAGGCGCCCGGCTTTATGGAAGTTCTCGCAACGGCCGGCGGCCAGATGTTCTTCTCCCTGTCTCTTGCCATGGGCGCCATGATCACCTACGGCTCCTACCTCGGCAAGAATGAGAACCTCCCGAAAAACTCCGTCATCATCGTTATCTCCGATACCCTCGTTGCCATCATGGCCGGTCTCGCCGTTATCCCGGCGGCCGTCGCCAACGGCATCGCCAAGGGCATGGCCGTCTCCGATATCAAGCTCGGCGGCCCGAACCTCCTGTTCGCCACGCTGCAGGACGTGTTCCATGACATGGGCACCATCGGCGGTATCTTCGGCCTGATCTTCTACGCCCTCGTTCTGATCGCGGCCATCTCCTCCGCCATCTCCCTGATCGAGGCGGTCTCCGTCACCTTCATCGACCACGCCAGCGCCAAGGGTCACGAGCGTGACCGCAACAAGGTGCTCGCCGTCGTCTGCCTCGCCATCACCCTGCTGGCCTGCCTCGTCGCGGTTGACGGTCTCGGCTCCAACGGCATCGCGCCGAAGGATCTGTTCCACATCAACTCCAAGGCTGACTGGTGCGCTGACTGGCTCGACTTCATGGATATGCTCTCTGAAGGCATTGCCATGCCGCTCGGCGCCCTGCTCATGTCCATCATGGTCGGCTGGGAGATCAAGCCGAAATCCCTGTACGGCGAGATCGACAGCGGCTACAACGGCCACATCCACGGCTTCTACACCTTCTGCATTAAGTATCTCTGCCCTGTGATCATGTTCTTCATCCTGCTTGTGCAGATCAGCACGTTCTTCGGTCTGGGCTGGTTCAACTGATCGCAGCATCAGAAGCTTTTCGTACAACGAAACAAAACAACCGCAACCGGCAGCCTTTCTGGCTGCCGGTTTTTGTTGCGCTGTCCGCCGTGTGGCAGGGATGACTACGTTGTTTCTCCGGGCGGGGAAGAGGAACCGCCGCTTCCGGCCGTTTGTTCTGACTGCCGCAGCGGAAGAACGGAAAAAGCGCCGTGCAGATGGCTCTGCGCGGCGCTCTTCCGCTGGGGAAAATAAAGATGGGAGAAAGAAAAAAGAGGATTGGTAAGTTTGCGGCGGCGGGGCGGTTACCCGCCGCCGATGGACGATAGAGAAGGAGTGCGCGCTTACTTCGTGCTGTCGCTGGCGCGGTCGAAGGTGACGGTCAGCTTCAGCGTCTCGCCGCTGCGCGAGACGGTCAGCGTAGCGCTCTCACCAGCGGAGTACCCGCGCAGCGCGCTGCGCAGCGCATCGCCGGAGGAGACGGTCGTGTCGTCGATGGCGGTGATGATGTCGCCCGCCTTCAGGCCGGCCTTCTCGGCGCAGCTGCCGCTGTTGACGGAATTGACATACGCGCCTTTCGGCATGTTGTAGTACTGCGCGGCGCTGTCCGGGATGGTCTGCAGCGTGATGCCAAGCTGGGCCCGGTCAGTCACGGTGCCGTTTTTCATGAGGTCGTTTGCGATGGCCACGGCGTCATTGACCGGGATGGCGAAGCCCAGACCCTCCACGCCGGAGGAGCTGTATTTCGCGGTCACGATGCCGATGACCTGACCGGAGGTGTTGTACACCGGACCGCCGGAGTTGCCGGCGTTGACGGCAGCGTCGATCTGGAACATGTTGATGCCGTTGTCGGTGCCGTCGGAGGTGGTAATGGTGCGGTCGAGCGCACTGATCATGCCGCTCGTCATGGTAAACTCCAGCTCGCCGAGCGGGTTGCCCACGGCGTACACCGTGTCGCCGACGGCCATGCTGTCGCTGTCGCCGAAGGTGACGGGCGTCACGCCGCTGGCGTCGATCTTGAGCAGGGCAATGTCGTTGTCCTCGTCCACGCCGACGATGGTCGCCTGATAGGTCGTGCCGTCGTAGGTGAGCACGGACACGCTGTAGCCGTACTGGTGCGCGGTGGAGATGACGTGGTAGTTTGTGAGCACATAGCCGTCATCCGTGATGAAAAAGCCGCTGCCGCAGCTCGCCTGGGAGCTGGTCTGGCCGAAGTAGTTGGTGTAGGTCACTTCCGTCGTGATGGCGACGACCTGCTTGCACGCCTGACTGTAGATCGCCGAGGCGGAGCTCGGGTCGGAGCTGACCGGCTGCGTCACGAGCGTGCCGTTGGAGCTCGAGGCGGAGCTGCCGCCGGTCTTGCCGGAGCGGGTGATGAGCCCCGCAATCGCGCCGCCGCCAAGGCCGCCGAGCAGCGCGCACACGAGGCACAGGCACGCGATGCGCGTGATGAGCCGCTTTTGCTCCGGCGTGCGCACAGTCTGGGCTTTCTCGGGTGGTGCTTGTGCTTGGGCTTCTCGGCCCAGGCGTCGTCGTTCGGCGTGTAGTAGCGCGGCGGGGTGCTGCCCGCATCGTCGCTGGGGTGGAAGTTGCGTCCTCGTAGCTGTGCTCGGCTTCGGGGCGGACGATGTGATACGTCATGTCCTCGCTGCCGTCGATCTTTGCGCCGCAGCTCGTGCAGAAGCTCGCGCCCGGCTCGAGCGCCGCGCCGCACTGCGGATCACATTTGCCGCGGCCCGGTGCGGCGGTGTTCTCGCGGAGGTGGTCTCGGCATCCGCCTGTGCGGAAGTGGTTTCAGCTTCCGGCTGTTCGCTTTCGGGGAAATTGGAAGCGTCGTTCATGTTTTATCTGCCTCCCGGCTGTGTTGTTTTTTGAAGTGTCTATATCGTAGCCGATATTTGTAACACGAGCATGAACAAAGGGCGAAGATTTTTCGAATATTCCCAAAAGCATTTGTGAACACTGCGTCTGATTTGTGAACGCGCGGCAAAAAACCGCCCACACATCGTCGGATGTGCGGGCGGTAGGGCTTTGCGGGTGTTACCGGCCGAAGCTGCTGTCGGTCGTTTCATAGGTGTTGATGGCCGGCTGCGTGTCGGCATCGCCGCCGTACTTGATCGAGTCACCCTCGAGCAGCGGCTCGATACCATGCGCGCGCAGCCATGCAAGCGTGCGCGTGGAATCGGTCAGCGGGGTGTAGTCGACATTGGCGTAGGTCGTTTCGCCCGTTGCCGGGTCATATTGGCTGAGCTGATAGCTGATGGTCACGGCGTAGGCCGTGCTCTGCCGCGTGCCGCTGTCGGTCAGCCAGGCGCGGCCCATGGTGCCGTCCGCGCAGTCGGGCACGATGGCGTTTTCGTACAGGTCGAGCGCCTGCTCGGCCGTGAGCTCCATGTAGAGGTAGTCGCCGCTTTCGGTCTCATAGCCGATGTTTGTGTAGGTGAGGTGCTCGAGCGTCACGGCCAGCTCCGGCGTGTTGCGCGTGGTGCGCGCTTCGTCGCAGTTGAGCACCTGCTCGATCTGCGCCAGACGCGTGCTCGTGTCGGGGAGCGTGTATTCGCGCATCAGCACCTTACCGTTTGTGAGCTTGTAGGTCAGCTGCAGACTGGTGATGCTGGTGTCGTCCGTGATCTTTTCGCGCTCCGCCACGACGGCGCGGTGGATGTCCTCCACGGCCTGAATATTCTCCGCCTCGGTGAGCGTGGAGCTGTAACCGTTGCAGATGATGCGCACGCTTTTGACCTGCGCGGTATCCGGGATGCGGCGGGCGTAGCCCGTGAGGTCGCACTTCGCGCCGACTACGACGAGGCAGCACACGGCCGCTGTGACCGCGCAGCCGCGCCAGACCGTGCGCGGCACGCGCAGGGACTTGCGGATGACCATCTCGCTGATGACAAAGCCGAGCGCTGCACCAAGGACTGTCAGCAGCAGAAACGGCGCCAGATGTGCCCGGTAGGCCGGCACGTTGAGCAACATGCCGTACACGCCGACCGGCATTGCCAGACCGGCGAAGAGCGCCACGATATACTTCAGCACCGGCTTGAGCACCGGGATGGCGACGGTGTCGCCCGCGCTCTCCATGCGGCGGCGCCGGTAGAGCTGACCCGCGCACACGAGCAGCAGCAGCGCGAACGCCGCCCAGACGAGCGGATAGATCCAGCCGGAGAAGCTGCTGACGGCGGCCTCTGCCTCCGTGCCGCTGATCGGACGCAGCAGGTGGTCTCTGCTGACACTTGTGCGCCGCATGAACAGCACCAGCGGGGAGAGCCAGTCGACCGGCAGATCCACCATGCCCGACATGCCGTACACGAACATGTAGAGCACGGCCTCGACAAGCAGCTGGAAGCCCACGGCGATGAAGTTCACAAGCAGGTACAGGCACGGCAGCATGACCACGTGGCCAGTGAACATGGCGCACAGCACGGCGATGCCGTAGAATACGACCGTCTCGAGCGCGAGTATGCCCAGCCAGATGAGCAGCGGCTCGATGACGAGTTCGAAACGCGTCGCCTCGATGAGCACGGCGAGGCCGAAGATCACGGCCTCGGCTGACAGCAGCATCACAAGGCCCGCCAGCAGATGCGTGCGGAACATGCACCCGCGCCGGATCGGCAGGGAGGCGGCCAGCCCCGCGCCGCGCGGCGTGTACAGATAGCCGAACATGGCGGCGGCTGCGAGCAGGCCCGCGCAAAACGCTGTCAGCGGCAGCAGCATCTGCGTCTCGGAGAGAATGACGTTCGAGAGGTAGCTGATCTGCCCGGTCGACACATACGGTATCGTCGTGCGCGCGTTGAGCAGCACACCCGGCAGCATGATAAACAGGATCACGCCGTAGATGACCCACAGCGGCCACCAGCGCGACAGGCACTTGCGAAACTCCGTTCCGTTACAGAAGGATGTCTTTGACGGCATAGTCCGCACCTCCCAGTTCATAAATAAAGATCTCCTCGAGCGTCAGCGGCACCACATCGAGGTACTGCGGCTGCGCGGTGGACAGCCGGTTCGTGACCTCGGCGGCGTCACCGTGCACGATGAGCGTGTACAGGTGGCCCTGACTGCTCTGGTGCAGGATGTCGAGCCCCTCGGGCAGCTCTCGCCGTCCGGCAGGGCCACCAGCACCTTGACGATGTTGGCCTGCAGCTCCGAGAGCGGGTGCTCGAGCAGGACCTTGCCGCCGTTCATGATGCCCACATGGTCGCACACGTCCTCGAGCTCACGCAGGTTGTGCGACGAGATGAGCACGGTCGTGCCGTTTTCGGCCACATCGGCCAGCACGAGATTCCAGACTTGGCGGCGCATGACGGGGTCGAGTCCGTCGACCGGCTCGTCGAGCACGAGCACGTCCGGCCGCAGGCTCATCGCCAGCCAGAACGCGGCCTGCTTCTGCATGCCCTTGGACAGGCGGCGGATCTGCCGCTTCGGATCGAGCTGAAATACCTCGCCGAGCTTCTGATAGCGCTCGGCGTCGAACTTCGGGTAGATGCCGCGGTAGTAGCGCATCATGTCCGGGATCGTCGCCTGCGGGAAATAGAACACGTCGTCCGGGATGTAAGCGATGCGCGCCTTGACGGCCGGGTTTTCGTACACGGGCTGGCCGTCGATGTCGATCACGCCGCTGTCCGGGCGGTAGATGCCCGTCAGGTGGCGGATGAGCGTGGACTTGCCCGCGCCGTTCGGCCCGACGAGGCCGTACACCGCGCCGCGCGGCACGGTCATGGTCACGCCGTCGAGCGCGCGGAAGCCGTCAAACGTTTTGACGACGTCTTTGACTTCAATCATGGTTCGTTCCTCCTTCGGGGATGCGGCGGCGCAGCTCCTCGCTGCGCATGCCGAGGTACAGCAGCTCCTGCACGGCCGCGTCGAACTGCTGCAGCAGGGCGACCTGCCGCGCGGGATCGTCCGGGATCTGGGCGCAGACGTAGCTGCCGCGCCCGGCAACGGAGCAGATGTAGCCCTCCGTCTCCAGCTCACGGTAGGCGCGCTGGATCGTGTTCGGGTTGATGGTCAGCTGTGTGGACAGCTCGCGCACCGAGGGCAGCTTTTCGCCCAGCGGCAGTGAGCCGGACACGATCAGCCGGCGCAGCCCGTCGCGCACCTGCTCGTAGATCGGCCGGGAATCGCGGTAATTGATCGAGATCGTAGTGCAACACCAACTTTCTGTAGCGTATCAACTGTATTAACCGTGTTGGTACAGTTAAGTTACCATGTGTCGGCGCATCTGTCAAGGGGTAAGATGGATTTCGGCAGAAAAAGTTCCCGGACGGCGTTGCGCCGTCCGGGAACTGCTCTATTTATTTCTGCCCCTCGCGGCTCTCGAGATAGACCATGAGCGTCGCGATGTCGGCGGGGGAGACGCCGGAGATGCGGCTGGCCTGGCCGAGGCTCGCGGGGCGGATGTCGCTGAGCTTCTGCCGCGCTTCGAGCCGCAGGCAGGACACCTGCCGGTAGTCGAGATCCGGCGGCAGCAGCCGCTCCTCGAGCCGGGTGAACTCCGCCACCTGCCGCAGCTGGCGCTGGATGTAGCCCGCGTACTTGAGCCGGATCTCCGCCTGCTCGGTCACGACGCGCGGCAGCTTCGGCCGCGCGGGGTCGAACGGCGTGAGGTCGGCGTAGGTGATCTGCGGCCGGCGCAGGAGGTCGGCCAGACTCACGCCCGAGCTCGTCGGCGCGGTGCCGCGCGCGGTGAGCATCGCGGCGAGGGCGTCCGACGGGGCGAGGTGCGTTTCCTCCAGCCGGGCGCACTCGGCGTCCACCAGCCGGTATTTTTCCTGCACGGCGGCAAAGCGCTCGTCCGATACCAGCCCGATCCGGTGGCCGATGGCGCTCAGGCGCTCGTCGGCGTTGTCCTGCCGGTGCAGCAGGCGGTACTCCGAACGGGAGGTCATGATGCGGTACGGTTCGTTCGTGCCCTTGGTCACGAGGTCGTCCACGAGCGTGCCGATGTACCCGTCCGAGCGGCGGAGGATCATGGGCTCCCGTCCCAGCAGCTTCAGCGCCGCGTTCACGCCTGCGACGAAGCCCTGCACGGCCGCCTCCTCATAGCCGGACGAGCCGTTGAACTGCCCCGCGCCGTAGAGGCCGGGCACTTTCTTGGCCTCCAGCGTCGGCAGCAGCTCCGTCGGATCCACGCAGTCATACTCGATCGCGTAGGCGCAGCGGGTCATCTCCGCGTGCTCGAGCCCCGGCAGCGTGTGCAGCATCTCAATCTGCACATCCTCCGGCAGGGAGGAGGAGAAGCCCTGGATGTAGAGCTCTTCCGTGTCCAGACCCATCGGCTCGATGAACAGCTGGTGCCGCGGCTTATCGGGGAAGGTCATAATCTTCGTCTCGATGGACGGGCAGTAGCGCGGGCCGACGCCCTCGATCACGCCGGAGTAGATCGGGCTGCGGTCGAGGTTCGCGCGGATGATGGCATGCGTGCGCTCATTGGTATAGGTCAGGTAGCACACGGCCTTGTTCTCGACCGGGTGCGTGGTGGAAAACGAGAACGGCTCGATCTCCGCGTCGCCCGGCTGCAGCTCCATGCGGGAGAAGTCCACCGTGCGCGCGTTCACGCGCGGCGGCGTGCCGGTCTTGAAGCGGCGCATGCGCAGCCCCAGCGCCTTGCAGCACTCGGCCAGCGGCCCGGCGGCCGCCAGCCCGTCCGGCCCGGAATCGCGCAATACATCGCCCACGATCGTGCGCCCGTGCAGATACGTGCCCGTCGCGAGCACGGCGGCGCGGCAGCGGTAGACAGCCCCGTTTGCCGTCACGACGGCGCTGACGCGGCCGTCCTCCGTCTCGACGGCCACGACCTCCGCCTGCTTGACGCGCAGGTTCGGCTGCAGCTCGAGCGTGTGCTTCATCACGGCCTGGTACTTCCGCCGGTCGGCCTGCGCGCGCAGCGAGTGCACGGCCGGCCCTTTGCCGCGGTTGAGCATCCGGTACTGGATGCAGGCCCGATCGGCCGCACGCGCCATCTCCCGCCGAGCGCATCGAGCTCGCGCACGAGATGCCCTTGCCCGTGCCGCCGATGGCGGGGTTGCAGGGCATATTGCCGATGGCGTCCATATTGATCGTAAAGCAGACGGTGTCCAGTCCCAGCCGCGCGGCGGCCAGCGCGGCCTCAATGCCCGCGTGGCCCGCACCGACGACGGCGACGTCGCAGCTTCCGGCGTCATAACGCATGACGAGATCCCTCCGGATTCTTATTAGAATAACAACAACTTTATTCTACCCGTTTTGCGCCACGAATGCAAGAGCGGCGGGGCGCGCGCGGGGGCAAAAACGGTTGTGCAGTATCCGCACAACAAAATGAAAAAAGCACTTGCTTTATCGTGCTAATGTGGTAATATAACAGCGTGCTAACAAGCAAAACAAATTTTGAAATACGATGAAGGAGAACAGACATGAAAAAGATGACCAAAGTGATCTCGCTGGTGCTCGCACTGGTGATGTGCCTGGCACTGTGTGCCTGCGGCCAGAAGGACAGCGGCGACACCGCTGCCGACGGAAAGAAGACCTTTGTTATGGGCGTCGATCCGGAATACCCGCCGTTCAGCTATCTGGGCGACGACGGCAAGTACACCGGCTTTGACGTGGAGATCGCTCAGGCCGCCTGCGATCTGCTCGGCTGGGACCTGCAGGTCTTTGGTGTGAACTGGGATCAGAAGCTGGTGCAGCTCGATGCCAAAGAGTGCGACTGTGTCTGGTCCGGCATGACCATCCTCGACAGCATGAAGGATGCCGGCTATGTGCTCTCCAAGCCCTACTACGATAACACGCAGGTCATCATGGTCAAGGAAGGCAGCGACATCAAGTCCTCCGCGGATCTGGCCGGCAAGAACGTGGCCGTGCAGCTTGGCACCTCCGGCGAGTCCCTCCTGTCCGATCGGGCGGCGACCTTGAGAGCCTGGCCAAGACCTTCGGCAAGCTCACGACCTGTGACAGCTTCCTGCTTCACCGAGCTGGGCGGCGGCGCCGTGGACGCCGTGATCGTCGACAAGCCCGTGGCGACTTCTTATGCGCAGGAAAACGCCGGCTTCACCATCCTCGACGAGGAGCTGGGCGCCGAGCAGTACGGCATTGCCTTCCGCTCCGGCGATCAGGAGCTGTGCGACGCCATCGAGGGTGCGGTGCAGCAGCTGGTTGACAACGGCACTTACGCGAAGATCGCTGCGAAGTATCCCGACATCGTCAACAACCTGACCTACCTGAACAAGTAAGCACGACAGAAATTCCATCACGTCTCCCGGAGGCTTTTGCGGCCGCCGGGAGCGTGTGCGTAACAGTGAGGATCCTTTATGACTTTACTTACGATGATCATGAAAATGAGCGAGGGCCTCGGCAAGACCTGCGCCATTTTCTTTCTGACGATCCTGTTCTCGCTCCCGCTGGGCATGCTCATCACGCTGCTGCGCATGAGCAAGAACAAGGTCGTTTCCAGCGTGACCCGTTTTGTGATCGCGGTTTTGCGCGGCACGCCGCTGATGCTGCAGCTGCTCGCCGTGACCTATGGCCCGTACTACCTCTTTGGTACGGCCGTCGCCAAGAATAAGCTCATCCCCGTCGTTATCGCCTTTGCCATCAACTACGCCGCCTATTTTGCCGAGATCTACCGCGGCGGCATCGAGTCCATCCCCGTGGGGCAGTATGAGGCGGCGAACGTCCTCGGCTACACCAGGGCGCAGACTTTCCTGCGCATCATTCTGCCGCAGGTCGTCAAGCGCATCATGCCCAGCATCACCAACGAGGTCGTCACGCTCGTCAAGGACACGTCCATGGCCTTCACCGTCTCCTATCAGGAGATGTTCACCATCGGCAAGCAGATCGCAAACTCCCAGACCAGCTTCATGCCGTTCCTTGTGGCGGGCGTGTTCTACTTCGTGTTCAATGCCATCGTTGATTTTGTCATGGGCAAGATCGAAAAGCGCATGGACTACTACAAATAAGGAGGTGCCGTCATGAGCGTATTGGAACTCAATCACGTCAAAAAGTCGTTTAATAACGGGACGCTGCACGTCCTCAAGGACATCAGCCTGAGCGTCGAAAAGGGCGAGGTCGTGGCCATCATCGGCCCGAGCGGCAGCGGCAAATCCACGCTGCTGCGCTGCGCCACGCTGCTCGAGCGCATCGACTCCGGCGAGGTCTGCTTTGACGGGCACTACGCCGCGCGCACGGGTGACGACGGCGCCGCCGTCTACGCCGACAAGGCGGAGCTCAAGCAGATCCGCAACTATTTCGGCCTCGTTTTTCAGCAGTTCAATCTCTTTCCGCACTACTCCGTACTCAAAAACGTTATGGACGCGCCCATCTGCGTGCAGAAGCGCGACCGCGCGGAGGTCGAGGCGTCCGCGCGCAAGACGCTCGAGAAGATGGGCCTTGGCGACAAGGCCGACGCCTATCCGTGCCAGCTCTCCGGCGGCCAGCAGCAGCGCGTCGCCATCGCCCGCGCGCTGGCGCTGCAGCCCGAGATCCTCTTTTTCGACGAGCCGACCAGCGCGCTCGACCCCGAGCTGACCGGCGAGGTGCTCAAGGTCATCCGCGCGCTCGCCGAGGAGCACATGACTATGGTCATCGTCACGCACGAGATGGCGTTTGCCCGCGCCGTGGCTGATAAGGTCATCTTCATGGACGGCGGCGTCATCGTCGAGCAGGGCGCGCCCGAGCAGGTCTTCGGCGACACGCAGCAGGAGCGCACGAAGCAGTTCCTCGCGCGCTACAACGAGCGGCCGTGACAAAAATGTAAGAGAAAATTCAGCTTTTCCCTCTTGCACGGCCGTGCGAGATTCGGTATGATAAAAAGCGCATCGGGTCCCGGTGCGCTTTTTTGATTTTTCATTTCGGGAGGGCTTCCCTTGAAGCATACAAAACGGATTGCGGCGCTGCTGCTTGCGCTCGCGCTGTGTTTTTCTTGCGCAGCGTGCAGCAAGACGGTCGGCAGCTACCGCGTGGTCAAGACGCTCGGCACGGAGCAGTTTCGCATCGGCTTTCGCGACGGAGATCAGGCGGCGGTGTATGTCAACGCCGCGCTCAAGGTCCTCGCGGCCGACGGGACGATCCACAGCCTCGCGCTCAAGTGGTTCGGCACGGACAACACGACCTTTGACAGCGACGCCAATGCGCTCGACGCGCTTGGCGACATTCCGCAGCGCACGTTCATCATGGGCCTGAACGAGGAGCGCTTTCCTATGAGCTATGCCGACGGCGACGGCTACAGCGGCTTTGACGTCGAGCTGCGCAGGCGGTCTGCGCCCGCCTCGGCTGGACGCTGCAGTATCAGCCAATCTCGAATCAGAACGCCTATGTCGAGCTCTCAAGCGGCAATGTCGACTGTGCCTGGGGCGGCATGGTGCTCGACCAGACCGACAGCAAGGACAGCAAGAACAAGAAAAAGCAGAAGATGACGCTCACCGCGCCGTATCTCGAAAATGAGCTGCAGCTCATCGTGCGCGGCGACTCGAAATACCGCACGGCCAGCAGCCTCAAGAGCACGACTGTCCTGCTCGGCACGGACGAGACGTACATGACCGCGCTCTCGGCCGACGAGAAGCTCATGAAGCCTTCGGCGCGGCTCAGCGTGTCACCGGCGGGTCGAAGGCCTGCTTCGAGGCGCTCTCGGCCGGAGACGTGCGCCGCCATCGTGGCCGACAGCACGGCCCTCGCTTATTATACGCACTGACCGTCTGGCCGCCCGCGCGGGGCTCTGCGCGGGCGGCTTTTCTGTGTGGCGGGGTGCGCTTTTTCGCCGCGATCCGCAAAAAGAGCTCCCGCTTTCGCGTCAACTGTGCTATACTGGCTATGTCCGCGCCTGCCAGACTGGCGGAATTTTTTACTCGCGCGGGCAGAAACACAGGTACGCCTATGTCGAACAGCAACAATAAATATAAAACCCTCGTGTCCAACACCATGCTCATCAGCCTCGGCACCTTCGGCAGCAAGCTGCTGGTGTTTTTCATGGTGCGCTTTTACACGAGCTGCCTTACCCCGCGGACTACGGCACCGCCGACCTCATCACGCAGACGGCCAATCTGCTCTTCCCGCTCATCAGCCTCGGCATCACGGACGGCGTGTTCCGCTTCGCCGTGGACCACACGAGCAGCGGCGCAACATCTTCTCCGTCGGCGTGTATACGATCCTGGCGGGCGCTGTGCTACTCGTGGCCATTTTGCCGCTGCTGGGGCTCTTCCCACAGTTTGACGGGTTCCTCTGGCTGATCGCGCTGTACACGATGTGCTCGTGCTTCCACTCGCTGTGCGCGCAGTTTGTGCGCGCCGAGGGGCACACGGCGCTCTACGCCGTGCAGGGTATGATCAATACCGTGCTCGTCATCGGACTGAATGTGCTCTTCCTCGTCGGCCTGCGCATGGGCATCACGGGCTATGTGCTCTCCGTCGCGCTGGCGGATCTGGCGTGCACGCTGCTTCTGTTCGTGCGCGAGCGGCTCTGGCGTCAGCTCATGCTCCGCCCGGGCTGGGCGGCCGCGCGCGAGATGCTGGCCTACAGCATTCCCATGATCCCGACGACGGTGTTCTGGTGGATCACGAGCGTGTCCGACCGCTACATGGTCACGGCCTACCTCGGCGTGGACGCCAACGGTATTTACGCCGTGTCCTACAAGATGCCGACGATCCTGTCGCTCGTGTCGAGCATTTTCATGGAGGCGTGGCAGTTTTCCGCTGTGTCCGAGGCACAGGGCAGCCGGCGCGAGCACATCCGCTTCTTCTCGAAGGTCTGGTGCTCGTTCCAGTCGGTGATGTTCCTCGCTGGCGCGTGCATTATTGCCTTCGCCGTGCCGGAGATCCACGTGCTCACGACCGAGCAGTATTACGGCGCGTGGCTGTATGTGCCGGTGCTCGGCATGGCCATGGTCTTTTCCGCGTTCGTGAGCTACCTCGGCAGCGTCTACATGGTCGAAAAGTGCAGCAAGCGCACGTTCGTCACATCCATGATCGGCGCGCTGCTCAATATCGCGCTCAACTTCCTGCTCATCCCGTCGAAGCTCGGCGTGCAGGGCGCGGCCATTGCCACGTGCGTGAGCTATTTCGTTGTGTTTGTCATCCGGGCGGTGGATGCGCGCAAGTTCATCCCGTTCCGGTTTTACGTTGTGGGCGTCACGGAAAACTGCATCCTGCTGACGGTGCAGACGCTCTTCATCGTCCTGCAGCTTCCGGGCTGGAAGATCGCGCAGGCAGTGTGCATCTTGCTGCTGCTCCTGCTCAACCGCAAGCCGCTTCTGGACGGCGCGGGCAAGATCGTCCGCTTCCGCCGCTGACGCAACTTTTTGGAGGATTTGTAATTTGAAGATTTGGAACAGCCTGTTTGGAAAGATCATCATGACCTTTCTCATCTCCATGGTGCCGGTGCTCGAGCTGCGCGGCGCGATCCCGATCGGCGTGGCGCACGGCCTGGATTACCGCATCGCCATCGCGGTGTCCATCCTCGGCAACCTCGTGCCGGTGCCGTTCATTGTGCTCTTCATCCGCAAGATCTTTGCCTGGCTGCGCACGAAGAGCGAGCGGCTCAACGGCTTTGTCACGCGCATGGAGCAGCGCGCGCTCAAAAAGTCGGACACCGTGCGCCGCGCGCGCTTCTGGGGCCTGTTTCTCTTCGTGGCCATCCCGCTGCCGGGCACCGGCGCGTGGACGGGCTCGCTCATCGCGGCCATGTTGGAAATGCGCGTCAAGGAGGCCTTCCCGCCGATTGCGCTCGGTGTTGTCACGGCCGGTGTCATCGTCGCCGTCGTGACGTATGGCGCGGCGTCGCTGCTGTTTTAGCTCCAACGAGGACCACTGCTTCTTGTTGGAAAAGGCTGCGGGCGCGAACGCCGGGCTTTTTGGCGCACGCAAAAAAATCCCGCTGTCCGATGGGACAGCGGGATTCTTTTTATGTACTGTTACTCGGCAAACGCTTTTTCCAGCGCCTCGAGCTCCTCGCGCAGCTCATGCGGCAGCTTGTCGCCGAACTGCTCGAAGTATTCGCGGATGCCCGCGCAGTTTTCGCGCCAGCTCTTCGCGTCGAGCGTCAGCAGCTCCTTGAGCGTCTCGACCGTCACGCCGCTGCCGTCGAGATCAATGTCCTCGGGCTTCGGCTCATAGCCGATGACCGTCTCGTCCGCGCCCACCTCGTCGAAGCAGCGCTTGAGGATCCACTCGAGCACGCGCAGGTTGTCGCCGAAGCCCGGCCACAGGAAGCGGCCGTTGTCGTCCGTGCGGAACCAGTTGACGTTGAAGATCTTCGGTGCGTTCGGCAGCTTCTCGCCCATGTCGAGCCAGTGCTGCCAGTAGTCGGCCATATTGTAGCCGCAGAACGGGCGCATGGCCATCGGGTCGCGGCGCACAACGCCCACGGCGCCGGTCGCGGCGGCCGTTGTCTCAGACGCCATCGTCGCGCCGACGAATACACCGTGCGCCCAGTCGCGGGACTGGTAGACCAGCGGGGCGGTCTTTGCGCGGCGGCCGCCGAAGATGATCGCGCTGATCGGCACGCCTGTGCCCTTGAAAAACTCCTCGCTGATGCACGGGCAGTTCTCCGCCGGAGCGGTGAAGCGGCTGTTCGGGTGCGCGCCGCGCGTGCCGTCGCTACCGTCCCACACTTCGCCCTTCCAGTTGCGCAGGTGGCCCTTGGGCGGCCGCTTGGTCATGCCCTCCCACCAGACGGTCATGTCGTCCTCGTTGAGCACGACGTTCGTGAAGATGGTGTTTTTGCTCGTGGAGGCGAGCGCGTTCGGGTTGGATCTCTCGCTCGTGCCGGGGGCAACGCCGAAGAAGCCGTTTTCGGGGTTCACGGCCCAGAGACGGCCGTCCGGGCCGACGCGCAGCCAGGCGATGTCGTCGCCGACGGTCCAGCACTTCCAGCCGTTTTTGCGGTAGCCCTCGGGCGGAATGAGCATGGCGAGGTTCGTCTTGCCGCACGCAGACGGGAACGCGCCCGTCACATAACGCACTTCGCCCTTGGGATTCTGGATGCCGAGGATGAGCATGTGCTCAGCCAGCCACCCCTCGCGGCGGCCGAGCACGGAGGCAATGCGCAGCGAGAAGCACTTTTTGCCCTGCAGCACGTTGCCACCGTAGTTGGAGTTGACGGAGATGATCTTGTTCTCCTCCGGGAAGTGGACGATGTAGCGTTCTCGGGGTCGAGCGTGACCTTGGAGTGCACGCCGAGGATGACGTCGCTGCTGTCGCCGAGCGCCTCGAGCACCTTCGTGCCGATGCGCGTCATGATGGCCATGTTCAGCACGACGTAGATCGAGTCCGTGACCTCGATGCCGTACTTGGCAAACGGGGAGCCGATCACGCCCATCGAGTAGGGGATGACATACATCGTGCGGCCGGCCATGGCGCCGCGCAAAATCTCGTGCAGCTTGGCCTTCATCTCGTCCGGATCCATCCAGTTGTTCGTGGGGCCGGCCTCTTCGCGGGTCCTGGAGCAGATAAATGTCCGGCCCTCGACACGCGCTACGTCGTTGACGTCGCTGCGATTGAGATAGCAGCCGGGCAGCTTTTCTTCATTGAGTTTGATGAGCTCGCCGGTTTCCACGGCGATCTTGCGCAGGGATTCGAGCTGGGCCTCCGAGCCGTCGATCCAGACGATCTCTTTCGGGGTCGTGAGTTCGGCAGTTTTCCGCACCAGCTCCAGTACGGACGGGTTTTGCGTCAGTTCCATGTTGTCAGCTTCTCCTTTTTGACTAAAATTTCTCGACCTTGATCCGTATCTATACTACATTTCTCTGAAAATACCTTACACCATCCCGCCGCGCCTGTAAACCCCAAAACGGAAACTTTCCCTGTGAACCTTTTCACACAGGCGCATTTGTGCTACAATGCGCACAGACATTTCCAATCCGAAGGAGGAAAGCCCCATGTGGAAAACCGTTGTGCCGGCGGCGGCAGTGCTGACAGCCGAGGCGGTCATCCGGCGCAAGATCAACGCGCTGCCGGCCGAGACCTTCCCGCTGCGCATCGGGCAGCGCGTGCAGCTGCGCCGGGCGCACAACCGCGGCCTGCTGTGCAGCAAGCTCGCGCAAAAGCCGCGGGCGGCCGCTGCGCTGCAGACTGTGTCTGCTGCTGCGCTCGCGGCCATGGCGGCCGTGTGTGTCTGCCGCCGGAGCGGCACGGCGCTGCAGATCGGCATGGGCCTGATGCTCGGCGGCGCGCTGGCCAACCTCATCGAGCGCTGGGCGCGCGGGTCGGTCACGGACTATGTGTACCTGCCGCGTGCGGTCATCCCGTTTTTCCGGCGCATCATCTGGAACGCGGCCGACCTGAGCGTCCTGACCGGCTGCATCACGGCAGTGATCGCACTGCTGTGCGAAAAATTGTAATTATGTCAACTAAATTATGTAAACTGTTTGGATACAAAAGCAAATCATTTTTTACAGAAAACGCTTTGTAGTGCACAGTGACAGGATAGGTAAGTTGTTGTTTCGCAATGGAATTTCTAATATTATGTAAATTAGAATTATGTAAACTATTAAGCATGAAGACAAGGACGCCTGATCGAAAATGAGGCTATCTATTATTCTGCGCTTTGCGCAGAATAATAGATAGCCCCTTGCTCCAACCTCGGAACAAGGGGCTATCCTGCCGTGTTCGGTTCCATCACCCGAACCTCCTTTTTGTTTCGTTTTCCCGCCGTGTGCAGAGGCCTTTGCGCTGCACGCGGACTCCGACCGCTGTGAAGGGAAATGCGTATGCAAGATTCCGCACCACTGCGTGCCGACTCCGGAGTCACAGAACCCTGTCTGCTTCCGGACGATTCAGTACATCGGACTCACCTCCGTCGATTCCGCTGAACCTGTATTCTAAAGGCGCTGCCCCTCGTGAGGGGCTGCTGCTCTTCTCTGGTTCTGGCTACAGTATAGCAGTTCGTTTTCTTTTGTCAATGATTTAATAAACAAAAATCAGACAGAATGTTCGGCAAAAACGCCGAATTTTCCTGCCTCGCGCCAACGCCCCCTGCAACGCGGGGCGCTGGCAGATCCTCTGCGGCGGCGCGCAAAAAGGAAAACCGCCGTGCGTGTCCGTCGGCGCACAGCGGCAGCAGCTTCGGTTCAGCGGTCGCTCGGAGCGGCGCTCTGACCGCCGAAGATCCAGTCGTCCAGGTCCTGGCCCATGTGTTTTCACCTCCCGTTGAATTCGCATATGGCCATTCTATGCGCTGCGGTGCGAAAAAATGCACGAACCCGCGCCGTGGAAATAGAAAGAACTTGAAACCATTGGCCGATTGCGCTATAATCTATGCATATTTTCCGTAATCGGAGCCTGTCTCCGCGGGCAACACTATTTTCAAAGGATAAGGTGAATCACGAATGAGTGCATCCCAGGACAAAAAGCGCCGCACAGACGAGCGTGCGCTGGGTACGGAGCGCCGCCAGGTCGCCTCGCAGAAGGAAGCCAAAGAGCGCAAGCAAAGCAAGATCAAGTGGACGGTCGGCTCGATCATCGTCGTGCTGCTCGTTGCCGCCATCCTGATCGGCAACTCCAGTCTCTTTTACACCGCGCGCCCCGCGCTGCAGGTCGGCGATGTGAAGTATTCCTCGGCGGAGGTCAATTATGCCTACCGCTCCGCCTACCTCACGTTCTGCAACCAGTACGGCAGCTATCTGAGCTACGTTGGCCTCGACACCAGCAAGGCGCTCGATGAGCAGGAGTGCCGCATCAGCGATGATTTCGACACCTGGGACGATTATTTCAAGGATGCTGCCGAAAAGAATCTGGTGCAGGTCACGGCGCTGTGCGATGCCGCGCAGAAGGCCGGCGTCACGCTCGACGAGGACGATCAGCATGAGATCGACGAGCAGTTTTCCTACCTCGAGCTCACTGCCAAGCAGTATAAGTACAACTCCGTCAGCAAGTATCTGCAGGCGGCCTATGGCAACGGCGTGACCAAAAAGGTCGTGCGCCATATGCTCGAGCGCAGCGAGCTCGCCACGAAGTACTCGCAGCAGCAGTATGACAGCTACACCTATACGCCCGAGGAGATCGCGGCCAGCTACGCCGAGAATAAGAACAGCTGCGATACATTCAACTATCAGTACTATTTCGTCCAGGCGGATACCGAGGACAGCACGGACGACGACGGCAACGCGACCTCCAAGACCACGGACGCCACGATGGCGGCCGCCAAGGCCACGGCCGACAAGATCGCTGCCGCCACGCATGACGCGGAGAGCTTCACTGCCGCCGTCACGGCCAATGTTCCCGCCAAGACGTCCGAGGACGGCACGAGCACCGCGCCGAGCGTCACGGACAACGCCAATACCAAGGGCTCGAACTTCAGCTCCGCCGTGTACGCCGACTGGCTCTACAGCGCCGACCGCACTGCCAACGACGTGACCGTCGTGGAGCAGGAAAACAGCGGCTACTACGTCGTGCTCTTCGAGAGCCGCGATGATAATGCCTACAACACCGTCAACGTCCGCCACATCCTCATCAAGGCGGAGGACAGCGACGGCGACGGCACGTATTCCGACGAGGAAAAGCAGAAAGCCAAGGCTGCGATCGACGATGTTTACGCCCGCTGGGAGCAGAGCGACCAGACCGAGGACGACTTCGCGCAGCTGGCCAACTCCTTCAGCCAGGACAGCGGCTCGAACACGAAGGGCGGCCTGTACGAGAACGTCTACAAGGGCCAGATGGTGCAGGAGTTCAACGATTTCTGCTTCGATCCCGCGCGCAAGCCGGGCGATGTGGGCATCGTCTTTAACGAGAGCGATTCCTACTGCGGCTATCACCTTGTGTATTACGTCGGCCAGGGCGAGCGCTACTGCGACTACCTTGGCGATCAGGCGCTGCGCACGGATGATTTCAACGCCTGGGAGGACACGTTCTTTGACGGCTGGACCAGCACCGAGCTCAAGGGCATGAAGTACGTCGGATAAATCAGACACGCGAAAGATATGCGACAGAGCCGCCCGCCGGGCGGCTCTGCGTCTATCTGAAAGCGCGGCTGCTCCATGTCGACAGAGCAGCAGGGGAGCTCGAGGGGGCGAAGTGCCCGCCTCGAATGAGATTTCATGCATCCGGCATTTTTGCCGTGCAAAATGCCGGATGGCGACGGCTTGCGCTCTGAGCAAGCCGGGCGCCGCCCGACGGGCGGCTCTGCGTCTATCTGAAAGCAGGGCTTCAACGTTTCCATGTTTCCACGGAGGGATCACCATGATCAAGACAAAAACGCAGCGCTATGACACGACCGTGCTCGACGCGCGCGCCCTTGCCGACGCGCTCGAGATCGAGGAGAAGGCTGGCTGGGAGGTCGCGGAGGCGGGCTATGACGGCACGGACTTCGTCGTGACCTTCGAGCGGGAGGACGCGCGATGACCGAGCAGACCATCCGCACGCAGATGCTCCTCGGCGAGGCCGCGCTCGCGCGCCTGCGCAGCAGCCGCGTCGCCGTGCTCGGCCTCGGCGGCGTGGGCAGCTGGTGCGCCGAGGCGCTGGCCCGCGCCGGCGTCGGCGCGCTCACGCTCGTGGACGAGGACACCGTCAGCGAGAGTAACCTCAACCGCCAGTGCTGCGCGCTGCACTCCACGATCGGCCAGCCGAAGGCGGCCGTCATGGCCGCGCGCGTGCACGATATTGACCCCAGCATCGCCGTCGACGCGCGCGCCGAGCGCTACGAGGCGGCGACGCGGGAGCGGTTTTTCGACACGGAGTATGATTATATTGCCGACTGCATCGACCTCGTGTCGTGCAAGGTGGATCTGATCCGCACCGCGCACGCGCGCGGCATCCCGATCGTGTCGGCGCTCGGCACCGGCAACAAGATGGACGCGAGCCGGTTTGAACTCTGCGACATCAGTCAGACGAGCGGCTGCCCGTTCGCGCGCGTCATGCGCCGCGAGCTGCGCAGCGCCGGCATCACGCACCACGCGGTCGTGTTCAGCCCCGAGCCCGCCATGACGCCCGAGGCGCTGTGCGCCCCGCCGCCGGGCCGCCGGAGCGTGCCCGGCTCGCTGCCGTGGGTGCCGGCCAGCGCGGGACTGCTGCTGGCGCAGAAGATCGTGCTCGATCTGTGCGCCGCGCCGGAGGAGCGGGCATGAAGCCCGTCTGGATCGTGCTGCTGTGCCTGCTGGGCGCGGCAGTGCTGGCGGCGCTGGTGTGGCTGCTCGTGTGGTACATTGAGCAGCGCGTGCTGGCAAAGTCGCTCGGCCGTGCGTCGGAGGGCGCGGACGCGCAGGCCGCGTGGGAGCAGCACATCCTGCGCAAGCAGGACTGGACGGCCGACTCCGAGCCGGGCAGGGCGGCGCTCGCGCGCGTGCGCGCCGGCGTCGCTGCCATGCAGGAGCAGCCGCACGAGGATGTGTTTCTCCCCGCGCTCGATGGCGCGCGCCTGCACGCGCGGCTCTACCGCGTGCCCCACGCCCACGCCACGGTCATCCTCTGCCACGGCTACCACAGCCACGCCGAGCATGATTTTTCCGCCCAGTTCCCGGCGCTGTATGCCTCCGGCGGCTGCAACCTGCTGCTCATCGACGAGCGCGCGCACGGCCTGAGCGAGGGCAAGTGCCTCACGTTCGGCCAGCTCGAGCGCTACGACATCGCCCAGTGGGTGCACTGGGTGCGCGAGCACTCGCGCGTGCAGCGGCCCATCGCGCTCTACGGTGTATCGATGGGCGCGGCGTCGGTGCTGCTGGCGGCGCAGCTCCCGGAGCTGAGGGACGAGATCGCCTGCGTCATAGCCGACTGCGGCTATTCCAGCTTCGAGCTGGAGGTCACGGACGCCGTGCACCACGGTACAAATGCGCCGCGCTGGCTGCAAAAGCCGCTCGCGCGCGCCTGCGTGCGCATCCTGCGGCGCAATGGGCTGGACTTTGCGGCCGTCGATACCACGCCCGGCATGGCCGCGCTCGATCTGCCCATCCTGTTTTTCCACGGCGACGCGGACACTTTCGTCCCCCTGCACCACAGCGAGCGCAACCTCGCCGCCTGCAGGCGGCCGCAGCGGCTCGTCGTCATCCCCGGCGCGGAGCACGCCATGTCCGCGCAGGTCGACCCCGAGCGCTACCGTCATGAGCTGCTGACCTTCCTGTGGCGCAACACGAACTACCTCTGGGACGAGCGCAACAAGCCGCTGAAATGAGCCGGCCGGCCGAGCCGGAGCCCCCAAGCATCCAAAAGCAGAGTCTGGAAAAGAGCACCGTCCGGTGCTCTTTTTTACGCCGCAAAATCTTAAATATTTGACGATTAGTAAAATATACCTGACATTATGAATGGCAAACGATACACTTCGCTTGAATGGAAAAGGAGGTTTGGCTATGCACAACATGACTGGACTTTTGGGAGCTGCCGTCGGGGTGGCCATGGCGGCCGTCATTTGGGCCGTAGTGGTCTCCCTGCGCAAGAAGCGGAGCGGCGACGCGCCGCAGTTTGACGAGCGGCAGCTCGCCGCGCGTGCCAAGGCATACAGCAGCGCGTTTTTCACGCTGCTCGGGTATCTCGCCGTCGTGGCGCTGCTCGATTCGGTCGCCGAGGTGCGCTGGGCTGCACGCTCGACGCGCTCTTCTGGCCGGAGGCGGATTCGTGAGCAGCCCCCACTTCCGCTGAAATCTGCGCGCAAATTCGCAAAAATTTCACCACTTAGGTGCAAAAAAGCCGGATGTCTCGGACATCCGGCTTTTTGCCTTGCTTCAGTCCCGCAGCAGGGATGCGGCGGCCGTGCCGATGGCGGAAGCGTTCGGTACGGGCTTGCACACGCAGTAGCGCTGGTGCTTCTGCACGAGAAATGCCTCGAGCTCTTCGCTGACGGCCGGGCGCAGGAGCGTCGAGTAGCGAAACAGCGACCCGTCCACGGCCACGACCATCGGGCGGTAGCGGTTTTTCGCGCCGTCGGTCAGAAAGACGATGGCCGCGATGTTTGCGACGATCGCTTTCGCCGCGCGGCCGAACACGCTCTGAATGACCATGGCGGCGGTCTTGCGGTCGGCATCCGCCGCATCGCTCAGCGCTGCGATGGCGCCGCAGTCCGGGTCTGCGCCGAAGGCGTCCGCGTCGGCGGCGGTCAGCACGTCGAGCGCGCGGAGCTTGTCCGCCGTCTCGGGCGCGAACAGCCCGTCTTTTGCTGCGGCGATGAGCGCCAGGCGGCTGAGCTCGCCGAGGTAGCGGCCGCTCGTCATCTTCTCGAACCGGTACGCGCCCGGTGCGGCCGAGGCCGCGTCGAGCGCCTTGTCAAACGCGCTCTGCGGCACGTCGGTGAACGAGCCGGACTCGAGGTTGACGAGCATCTCGCCGTCAGCGTCGCGGCCGAGCTTTTCGATCGCGCGCACCGGCAGCAGGCAGCACGTGTTCGTGCCCGTGCCGTTGACGAGCCCGGCAAAACCGTTGGCGTAGTTGTTGGCGATGGTGGTTGAGCCGCTCAGGTACGTGGCGGGGGTGTCGTTGATGACCGTGATGGGCAGCTTCGTGCAGCCGCGGCGTTCGAGCTCCTCGGCCAGGTCCGCGCCCACGAGGTGATCCTCCCACCCGGTCAGCTGCACCTCTTTGGTCATGCCGAGCACCTTTGCATCCAGCTCCGGCGTGTTCTCCGCCGGGTAGCTGAAGCAGATGCCGATCTGCGTGACCCGGTCGAGCAGCGGCTCGAGCGCGTCGGCTGCCAGCCGGATGAAGTCCATCCAGTCGGCGTCGCGCTCCGAGCCGGGCATGGGCAGCGTGCGCTCGTCCTCGAGGATCGGCTGGCCGAACTCGTAGTGCACGGTGGCGACGCGGAAGTTCGTGCCGCCGGCGTCGATGACGGCGACGCGCTTGCCCTCCGGGGCGGCGACGTGGCCGTGCGGCGCGAGGTAGGCCGGCAGCATCGGCAGGCCGCCCGCCTCGCCGCGCAGGCCGCGCTGCATCGCGGCGAGCAGGGCATCGGTGAGCTCCTGCGTGTCGAGCTGGTCGGGCGCGGCGCCATACTTGCGCAGGAAGGTGAGCACGCGCGCGTCGATGTGGATCGCGGGCACGGGCTCGTCCTGCTCCGGCGCGGCGAAGGGGAACGGCGCGCGCGGCGCGGCCGGGGCCTCCGAGGCGGGGGCGGGCTTGCTTTTCTTGAAAAACGGAAGCTTCATATGTGTTCTCTCTCTTTCTTACCGAAAACCCCGCGCCGGGCCCGGCGCGGGGACGGTGATGATTCGGTTGCGGGTCAGGCGTTCGGGGCGTCGCCCTTGGCGCTCTCGACCAGGCCGGCCGCCAGCGCGGCAGCGCCCTGGATCTCGGACGGGATGATGATCTTCGTCGCGCGGCCGTCGGCAGCGGCGGCGAAGGCCTCGAGACTCTTGAGCTTGATGACGGCGTCGGACGGCATGGACTCGTTGATGAGCCGGATGCCCTCGGCGGTCGCGCGTTGCACGGTCAGAATGGCCTCGGCGCGGCCCTGCGCCTCAAGGATCTGCTCCTGCTTTTTCGCATCGGCGCGCAGGATGGCCGATTCCTTTTCGCCCTCGGCCGTGAGGATGGCGGAGCGCTTCTCGCCCTCGGCGCGCAGAATGGCCTCGCGGCGTTCGCGCTCGGCCTTCATCTGCTTTTCCATGGCGCTCTGGATCTCCTTGGGCGGGAGGATGTTCTTGAGCTCCACGCGGTTGACCTTGATGCCCCAGGGGTCGGTGGCTTCGTCGAGGATTTGGCGCATCTTGGTGTTGACGATGTCGCGGCTGGTCAGGCACTGGTCAAGCTCCAGGTCGCCGATGAGGTTGCGCAGCGTCGTGGCCGAGAGGTTCTCGATCGCAAGGATCGGCTGCTCGATGCCATAGGTGTAGAGCTTCGGGTCGGTGATCTGGTAGTAGACGACGGTGTCGATCTGCATGGTGACGTTGTCCTTCGTGATGACGGGCTGCGGCGGGAAGTCCGCGACCTGCTCTTTGAGCGACAGACGCTTGGCGACCGACTCGATGAACGGGATCTTCAGGTGCAGGCCGACGCCCCATGTGGTCTTGTAGGCGCCGAGGCGGGTGATGACGTAAGCCTGTGCCTGCGGGACGATGCGGATATTGCGCACGAGAATGATGAGCGCGATCAGGATGATTCCGTAGAGAACGTATGGCATGGTGATTCCTCCTTATTCTTTTGCGCCCGCGGTCACGCAGGCGGGTGTGACGATGAGCTTGACGCCCTCGATGCGCAGCACGATGGCCGCAGTCCCGGCGGGGATGGGGGCATCGGTCTGCGCGCGGGCGGTCCAGACTTTTCCGCCGACGGACACGGCGCCGCGGCCGGCCAGGTTGTCGATATCCTCCGTGACGAGGCATTCCTGCCCGATGAGCATATCGGCATTCGTGGGCTGGGTGCGGCTGTTGATATATTTTTTCACCAGCGGGCGCGTCACGGCGAAGGCCGCGATCGACACGGCGAAAAACCACACGAGCTGCAGCCACAGCGGCGCGTGGAACATGGCGGCGATGAGCGCGGCGAGCGCGCCCACGGCAAACCAGATCGTGACCAGACCGGCGGTCAGGCCCTCGACGATCAGAAAGATCACGATCAGGCCGATCCAGATGGCCGGCATGGTGCATGGGATCCCGGCGATGACCATAGACAAAACCTCCTGTTGAGAATGCGCGGCAACTGTTTGCCATAGAAATATCATATCTTATTTACAGGATAAAAGCAAGCAAAACACCCGGAATTCCGGCACATGAAATTTCCGGGCGGTTTTCCTCTTTACTTTCCTAAATAATTAGAGTAAAATAATATCCGAAAAATCGTGTTTCAGCATCCATATATCTGATGAGAAATAAGGAGCGCATATGAATAAACAGCATAAAAAACCGCGCTGCGATGACATGTATCGTGCCATCCTGACGCTCAAGACCGTCGATGAGTGCAAGCAGTTTTTCGATGACCTGTGCACGGTCACGGAGCTGCAGGCCATGGAGCAGCGCTATCAGGTGGCGCAGTATCTCGACGCGGGCCTGATCTACAACGACATTCTGGAAAAGACCGGCGCCTCGAGCGCGACGATCAGCCGCGTCAACCGCAGCCTGCAGTACGGCACCGGCGGGTATGAGATCGTGTTCGGCCGGCTCAAGGAGCAGGCGGAAAAAGCTCCGGAGGAGCAGGCGTGAGCGCTTACGGCGCCCTTGCCGCATGGTACGATGCGCTGACCCGCGATGTGGATTATGCCGCGTTCGCGGACTTTTATGAGCAGTGTTTCCAGCAGGGGCGCGGCGCGTGCCACACCCTGCTGGATTTTTGCTGCGGCACCGGCACGCTCACGCGCCTGATGGCCGCGCGCGGGTATGAGATGATCGCAACCGACGGCTCGCCCGATATGCTCATGCAGGCGCAGGCGCACAATGCCGATCTGCCCGCGGACGCGGTGCAGCCGCTGCTGCTGTGCCAGGAGGCGTCCCAGCTCGATCTCTACGGAACGGTCGACGCGGCCTACTGCTCACTCGACGGGATCGACTATCTGCCGCCGGAGGAGCTGCCGGAGGTGCTGCACCGGCTGCACCTGTTCGTGCGCCCGGGCGGGATGCTCATTGTGGACATCCGCGATCCGGCGTCGTTCCGCACGCTCGACGGCGGCACGTTCGTCGACGAGACGGACGATGTTCTGTGCCTCTGGCGGGCGGAGTTTGACGCGGCGGCCCAGACCATGCACTACGGCATGGATCTGTTCACGCGCGCGGGGGAGCTCTGGTCGCGCGCATCGGAGGAGCACATCGAGTATGCGCACACGCCGGAGCGGCTCGCGGAGTTGCTCACGCAGGCGGGCTTTCTGGACGTGACCGTCCGGCGCGACGGCCCGCAGGCGGACGCCGGGCGCATTTTCCTCACGGCGATGCGCAGCCTGGAATACGGCGTCTGAATTGTGCAAAAACTCCGGATGCGGCTCAATGCGGGCTGCACCCGATTCCAAGATTTCTGAGGTGAAAACGATGGATGAGATCATCCGCGCCGTCTCGAAAGACGGTTTTGTGAAAATTTCGGTCGTCACCGCGCGCGACGCGGTGCAGCGCGCCAATGCCATCCACCACTGCAGCCCGACGGCGATCGCCGCCCTCGGCCGCAGCCTGTGCGCGGCGTCGATGCTCGGCGACCTGCTCAAGGAGGAAAACGGCACGCTCACACTGCGCATCAGCGGCGGCGGGGGCCTCGGCACCATTATTGCCGTGTCGGACAGTGAGGGCAATGTGCGCGGCATGGTCTCGAACCCCGCGTTCGACCTGCCCACGCGCCCGGATGGCAAGCTCGATGTCGGCGGCGCCGTCGGCAAGGACGGCATGCTCACCGTCAGCCGCGACATCGGTCTGCGTGAGCCGTATGTCGGCAGCACGGAGCTCGTCAGCGGCGAGATCGCGGAGGATCTGTCCGCTATCTCGTCGAGAGCGAGCAGATCCCCGCGGCCTGCGGCCTCGGCGTGCTCGTCGATACCGACCACAGCGTCAAGGCAGCCGGCGGCTTTCTCGTGCAGCTCATGCCCGGCGCGCCGGAGGATCTGATCACAAAGCTCGAGGACAACATTTTCATGATGGACCAGCTCACGACCATCCTCGATGAGGACGGGGCGGACGCCATCCTTTCGCAGGTCATGCGCGGTCTCGAGCCCGAGATCGTCCTGCGCCACCCGATGGCCTATCGCTGCGCGTGCTCGCGTGCGCGCGTGGAGCAGGCGCTGCGCCAGTGCGGCGTGCAGGAGCTGCAGGACATGATCGCCGAGGGCAAGAACACGCAGGTGCACTGCCAGTTCTGCGACGCGGAGTATGTTTTCACCCCGGCGCAGCTGCAGACGCTGCTCGATACCGAAAACGCTGACGCCGCAGCGGATTGACCGAGTTCGGGGCGGCACCGCCGCCCCGAAAATGTACATTTGCCGAAAAAATTACCGAAAATCCCTTGACAATTTTTTTGGCGTCTTGTATAATGAGCAAGCTGCGAAACGGGAGCATAGCTCAGCCGGGAGAGCACTTGCCTTACAAGCAAGGGGTCACAGGTTCGAGCCCTGTTGTTCCCACCAGTTTTTCAATTGCATACGCCTCTGTAGCTCAGTTGGTAGAGCAGGGGACTGAAAATCCCCGTGTCGTTGGTTCGATTCCGACCGGAGGCACCATTTTGCGGGCATAGCTCATTTGGCAGAGCGCCACCTTGCCAAGGTGGAGGTAGCGAGTTCGAATCTCGTTGCCCGCTCCATTTTTTTGGCGCCATAGCCAAGTGGTAAGGCATGGGACTGCAAATCCTTGACCCCCGGTTCAAATCCGGGTGGCGCCTCCAAAAAAGAGACACGCGAGAGCGTGTCTCTTTTTTTGCAGACACCTGCGGCGGGAGGCTGTGTTCCGGGCATGGGAACCATGCACGGTGACATAGGCGTGTTCATCAATGTCCCGCCTGTGCGCCGGTGCTCTCCCGGACACCGGCCGGACGCAGAAAAAACTGCGCACCCGCCGCTGCGCAGTTTGCCGATATGCAAATCGGCTCAGCACTTCTGGTGCTTTTGCAGCAGCATGGGCACGCACTCGGCGCCCGCAGCGCCGCCGAGGATGAGCACCGCACCGAGTATCTGCAGCGGCAGCATCGTCTCGTGCAGCAGCGCGGCCGCGAACACGACGGCCGCGAGCGGCTCAAGATACCGCACACGGCGACGGTCTGCACCGGCAGCTGCCCGATCGCCGAGAAGTACCAGCAGCAGCCGAGCCCGGTGTTCACAGCGCCCAGCAGCACGATTCATCCCCGGTCGTCCGGGCGGATGTTGACGGCGAACCCGCGGTCACGGATGCCGATGAATACGGCCGCGGTCAGAAAGCCGAAGAGCATCTGCAGCGCTGCGTTTTCTTGCCCCGTGATGTGCACGGCACGTCTGTTCTCCGTGATCATCACGGCATAGAGCGCTGCGCTTGCCGCACGCGCGGGCGCTGTGCGCGGAGTATGCGCGCCTTTCGGCGGAGGTGGGCGCGCTGCACGGCCTGCAGTCGGGCCATATCCGCATCGGCACGTTTTCGAGCGTGGCCACGCACTGGCTGCCATACATCCTGCGCGCATTCTCACACGACTATCCGGGCATCGACTATGAGCTCCTGCTCGGCGACTACTGCGAGGTCGAGGACTGGCTCACCTCCGGGTGGGTGGACTGTGGCTTTGTGCGTCTGCCGACGCGGCCGGAGTTCACCACGATCTTCCTGCAGCGGGATGATCTTGCTGCGGTCCTCCCGGCGGATCACCCGCTCGCCGCCGGGGAAACCTGCTCCGTGCAGGCGCTGGGCGCGGAGCCGTTCATCCTGCTCGACAAGGCCGGAAACCACGAGGTGGCCGAGGCACTGGCGCAGTGCGGCGTCACGCCGGACGTGCGCTTCACGACGTGGGATGATTACGCCATCATGGCCATGGTCGAGTGCGGGCTGGGCGTCAGCCTGCTGCCGGAACTGATTTTGCGCCGTGTGCCGTACCGCATCGCCATCCGCAGACTCGACACACCGCTCTGCCGCGATCTTGCCCTCGCGCTGCCCGGCCGGGCGCATATTTCGGCCGCGACGCGCCAGTTCCTGCGCTATCTGGACCGGCGCGATGCCCCGGCGGTACCCGCCGGAAGCACGGGATTTGACAATCAGCCGTGATTTGTGTATAATCACTACAAAATCTCTGGTTTTTTGTGAAATCTGTCCTCCGGCCTCCGGAGACAGGGAGGAAAGCAACGTGACATACACTGTGGACGACACGATGAAGAAGCTGCTCGGCGCGCCGGAGGCGGTCGCGGTCCTTGAGCGGTTCTTCCCCAAGATCCTGAAGAATCCGGCCCTGCAGATGACTGCCGCCATGACGCTGCGCCAGGTGGCCGGGTTTGCCCAGTCGGGCCTGACGGCCGACTCGCTCGCGGAGATCGACGCGCAGCTGCGCGCGCTCCCGTCGTCCGATGCCTGAGCCATTTCCACGCGCCCCCGGTATCTTGCCGGGGGCCGTCTGCTGGATACCATTCTAAAAGGACTGAGGTCATTCGTATGGACAACACGTTACCGCCGCTCAAGCGCATTGCCGCCATCCACGATCTGTCCGGGCTCGGCAAGTGCTCGCTGACCGTGGCGCTGCCGGTCATCTCCGCCACGGGCGTGGAGTGCGCCTGCATTCCTACGGCCGTGCTCAGCACGCACACGGGCGAGTTCACCGGCTGGACGTTCCGCGATCTGTCGGACGATATGCTACCCATTGCGCACCACTGGCAGCGCATCGGCGCGCGCATCGACGGCGTCTATTCCGGCTACCTTGCTTCGCCGGAGCAGGCGCAGCTGCTCGCACAGACGCTTGACTGCATCGCCGCGCCGGACACCCTCGTCGTGATCGACCCGGTCATGGCCGACAACGGCAGCTATTACTCCAAGATCGACGACCGGATGTGTGCAGCCTTCCGCCGCCTGCTCTCGCGCGCGGACGTCATCACGCCGAACGTTACGGAGGCAGCGCTGCTGGCCGGTCTGCCGTACGAGCCCGGCACGCACAGCGACGCCTATCTCGCGCAGCTGTTTCAGGCGCTCGGCGCGCTCGGCGCCGGGGTCGTCACGGTCACGGGCGTGCGCCCGCAGCCGGACGTGATCGGCAATGTCGCCTGCGACTGCCGCACGGGGGAGATGCACGCGAGCATGCGTCCGGCGCATCCCGGCGTGTTTTACGGCACGGGCGATGTGTTCGCCTCCGCCCTCGCCGCGCTGCTCGTGCGCGGCGCTCCGCTGAGCGCCGCCCTCGAAACGGCCACCGCGCTCACGGACGAGAGCATCTGCCGCTCGCTCTGGCGCGACACGCCGCGCCGCTTCGGCGTGGACTTTGAGGGCGCGCTGCCGGCGTATATCCGCCGCGTGGAAAAGATATTTGAAGCATGAAAAAGTTACAAAATTCGACCCGACGGGATTCAATCTTGATTCCGATGGGTCGATTTTTGTTACCGTTTTTCGACGCTGTTTTGCAGGAATATGTCACCGCGTGGTACACGCGGCGAGAAAAAGACGCGCGGTTGATTTCCTGACGAAGCGTCTGATTTTTTGAAGAACCGGCGCGAAAATGCTTGCATTTCCTTGAAGTTGTGGAAAAAAGTTAAGGAAAATTGCGGGAAAATTCGTTTTCGCGGTTGACATCGTGTTTTGGATATCGTATGATACAAAAGAATCGTAATTGTTTATGTTAACTTTGCGCCGTTACACGCGAAAATGACAGGGAAACACATTTTGTTACTGTTTTTTAACTTTTTGTGTAACCGATTTTGACCGGGCGCGCAGAGAGAATCCCGGGCGGGAGAGCCGCCCGATGAGGGGCTAGGGTATGAAGAAGTCGTTTATGGAGCGTCTGGCGGCGTTCATTGTGGACAAACGGCGGCTGTTTGTGGTGCTGTTTGCCGTGGCGTGCGTGCTGTCGATCTTCTCGGCGAGCAAGACGGACGTCAACAATGAGCTGACCGATTATCTGCCGGACTCCACGCAGACGCGCCAGGGGCTGGAGATCATGAACCGTGAGTTCATTACTTACGGGGATGCGAAGGTCATGGTGTCCAACGTGACGCTCGCGCAGGCGGAGGAGCTTGCCGAGATGCTGCGCGGTGTGGACGGCGTCAAGGACGTGGAATTTGAAAAGGACACACACCATTATAATAGTGCCTCGGCGCTCTTTGAGGTTACGTTGACGGCGAGAAGCTCGACGAGATCAGCATTCAGGGCGTGAAGAACGTCCGCGCGGCGCTCAGCGGCTATGATACCTATATCACAACCGAGATCGGCAACCCGACCGGCGAGATCCTCGAGCATGAGATGCGCATCGTGCTCATCATCCTCATGTGCTCGATCTTCGTGGTGCTCCTGCTCACGAGCCATACTTACGCGGAGGTCCCGGTGCTCATCATCACCTTTGGCGTGGCCGTCTGGGTCAACAAGGGCACGAACTACTGGTTCCATGAGGTCTCGTTCATCACCAACTCCATCGCGGCGGTGCTGCAGCTCGGTCTCGGCATCGACTACGCGATCATCATGTGCCACCACTACACGGAGGAGCGCGAGCTTTTCGCGCCCCGTGAGGCGACCATCCGTGCGCTGACGCTGGCCATTCCGGAGATCTCGGCCTCGAGCCTGACGACGATCTCGGGCCTGCTTGCGCTCTCGTTCATGAAGATCAAGATCGGCGAGGACATGAGCCTTGTGCTCATCAAGTCGATCCTGTTTCTGATGCTGACGGTGTTCTTCCTCATGCCGGCGCTCATCATGTACATGAGCCCGTGGATCGACAGACGCACCACCGCAAGTTCCTGCCGCGCATCGACGCGCTCGGCCGCTTTGCCATCCGCAGCCGTTATATCGTGCCGCCGATCTTTCTGGTCATCATTGTTGCGGGCTTCCTGCTGAGCAGCAAGTGCCCGTACGTGTTCGGCTACAGCACGCTCGACACCATCAAGCAAAACGACTACAAGATCGCCGAGAAGAAGATCAACGCCACCTTCGGCGAGACGAACCAGGTCGTGCTCATCTTCCCGTTCACAGACTTTGAGAGCGAGGCGAGCCTGCTCGATGATCTCAACGAGCTCAAGGGTGTCGATCACATTCAGGCGCTCGCGGGCGAGGAGGCCAAGGACGGCTACATGGTCACCGACTCGCTCACGCCGCGCAAGTTTGCCGAGCTCACGGATATCGACATCGGCGTGTCGCGCGCGCTCTACACGGCCTACTGCACGGCAAACGATGATTACACGAAGGCCCTCGGCCAGCTCGTGGATCTGAGCAATATTGACAACTGCTCCGTGCCGCTCATCGACATGTTCAAGTTCCTGTATGAACAGCGCGACATCTACCGCTCGAAGATCGATGCTGAGACCATGAACGACCTCGAGGAGATGTATGACCGCCTCATCGACGGCGAAAAAGCAGCTGCACTCCGAGCATTACTCGCGCATGATCCTCTATCTCAACCTCCCGGTCGAGAGCGAGGAGACCTACGATTACCTGACGGTCATCAAGGGCGCCGTCGGCAAATACTACGACGACTCCTATTTCGTCGGCGAGACGGCCAAGGACAAGGACTTTTCCGACGCCTTCAGCACGGACAACACGCTCATCAGCATTCTCACGGTCGTGTTCGTCATCCTCGTGCTGCTGGTGACGTTCAAGTCGGTCGCGCTGCCGCTGCTGCTCATCCTCGTGATCCAGGGCAGTGTGTGGATCAACTTCTCGTTCCCGGCGCTCCTGCACAACAATCTGTATTTCCTGGCGTATCTGATCGTCAGCGCCATCATGATGGGCGCCAACATTGACTACGCCATCGTCATCTCGAGCCGCTACCTCCGGCTCAAGAGGAGATGCCCTATAAGGAAGCCATGATCGAGGCGCTCAACCAGGCATTCCCCACGGTCGTGACCTCCGGCACGATCCTCGCCGCAGCCGGCATGTCCATCGGCTTTTTGTCCTCGGAGAACACGGTCGCGTCCATCGGCATCTGCCTGGGCCGCGGCACGCTGATCTCGATGGTGCTGGTCATGTGCGTCCTGCCGCAGATCCTGCTGCTGGGCGATTCTCTGGTTGAAAAAACATCCTTTACGATTGGCCACCACGCCGTGCCGCAGCATCTGCAGGGGGCCATGCGTGTCAATGGACACGTGCGCGGCTATATCAACGGTTACGTCGATGCGGAGATCCACGGCCGCGTGTCAACGGCACGGTCAGCGCTTCGATCGATATCGGAAATGTGCAGATGGAGGAGGCTCCGGCGCAGACTGTGCCGGCGGCAGATCTGCACGGTGAGGAGGGTTCCGATGAAAGAGACATAATGTGCGCCGTCTGCTTGCGCTGGTGCTGTGGCGGCCCTGTGCCTGCTCTGCGGCGCGGCTGCCCAGCCGAACGCCACGGAGATCCACATCTACTCTGCGGACGATCTCGTGCAGCTGAGCAAAAGCTGCAAGCTCGACACGTACTCGCAGGGCAAGACGGTCTATCTGGACAATGATGTGGACCTGAGCGGGTCGGACTTCGTGCCGATCCCGACCTTCGGCGGCATGTTCGAGGGGCAGGGCCACACGGTCAGCGGGCTGGAGCTCTCGGGCGATGCGTCCCATATGGGCCTGTTTCGCTATGTGCAGGCGGTCGGTACGGTCCGTGATCTGAAGATCACCGGCAACATCGACGCCGCCGGCACCCTCAACGAGATCGGCGCTATCGTCGGCACGAACTACGGCACGATCTCCGGCTGCTCGTTCAACGGCACGATCTCCGGCGAGAACAACGTCGGCGGCATCGCGGGCACGAACGAAAGCAGCGGCATGATCTATAACTGCAAGACCGAAGGCTTTGTCGAGGGCGACCATTACGTCGGCGGCATCGTCGGGCAGAACATCGGCACGATCTCCTACTGCTCGAACACCACGGGCGTGAACATCAACGCCAGCGAGGCCGTTGGCAGCACAGAGGATCTCGACTCTCTGACGCTCCCGACCGCCTCCGACGACGAGGACGACGATGCGCCGAAGAAGGCCAATACCTCCACGGACGTCGGCGGCATCTGCGGCTTCTCGTCCGGCGTCATCATCGGCTGCACGAACTGGGGCGGCGTCGGCTTTGAGCACGTCGGCTACAACATCGGCGGCATCGTCGGCCGCCAGAGCGGTCTGGTCTCCGGCTGCACGAACTGGGGCACGGCCTCCGGCCGCAAGGACGTCGGCGGCATCTGCGGCCAGATGGAGCCGTTCATCACGCTCGATGTGGAGTCCGGCTCGATCGGTGCGATGGCCAAGGAGCTCAATACGCTTCATGATCTGATGGATACCCTGCTCAACCACACGGGCGCTGCAACGTCATCCCTGGCCGCCACGGTCGGCGTGCTCAGCGACAGCGCGGCCCGCGCTACGGAGAGCGCGCGCTATGTGGCCGAGCGCACCACGGACTATGTGGACAACACGGTCACGACCGTCAACGAAGTGTTCATCCGCATCAACACGGCGGAGAAAATGCTCGCTCCCGCGATCACGGAGTTTTCCACGGCGGCCGTGTCGCTTGACAATCGATCGACTACTTCAACAAGGGCTTTGACTATCTCGACATTGTCGATGAGATGACCGAGGCCGACAAGACGGCGTTCAAGGACGCGGCCAAGGACCTGAGCGTCTCGTCCGACCAGCTCAACGCGGCCATGGACTACTGCGCCTGGCTCATGAAGGTCATGGACAACGCCTATGGCACCGGCTCTTACGACCTGATCGCCAGCCGTCCGGACAACTGGCAGCAGATGTCCGATAAGTACGGCTATGAGTACAATCCCGACAACCTCGGCACCTATGAGTCGCAGCGTGATGCCCTGCTCAAGGGCATGGGCGACGCCGCCAAGGCGATCGGCGCGATCTCCGGCGATATCTCCACGATGACAAAGATCATCAATCTGTACTACCTCACTGAGGACTCCACCGGCCACACCCGCTTGGATTACATGAGCGCCGCGTTCAAAAATGCGTTCGACGCGCTCAAGCTTCGAGCGGCAACTTCTCGACCGGCATGAGCTACCTCGACCAGGTCACGAAATACCTTGCCAGCAACGATCCGCTCAATCTGCCCGATATCAGCAGCGATTACCGCACCGCGATGGAGCAGATGTTCGACGATCTCGGCAGCATTTCGGCCGGCTGTCCCGCCTGAGCGTGGAGACGGCCACCTACAGCACTCAGATCGTCAGCGACATGAAAGCGGTCAACGACCAGTTCAACGTCGTCATGATGCGCCTGTGCGATATTCTCGAGCTTGCCCTGAGCAAGGACAAGAAGGACATCATTGAGGACGTCTCGGAGGAAGAGCTCTCGAGCACGACGGACGGCAAGGTCTATAACTGCGACAACTACGGCAAGGTCGACGGCGACGTCAATGTCGGCGGCGTTGCCGGCACGATGGACATCGAATACGATTTCGACCCGGAGAGCGACTCCAACGTCATCAAAGACTCCACGCTGACGGCCAAGTACTTCACCAAGTGCGTGCTGCTCGACAGCAAGAACTACGGCGACGCCACCTCGCGCAAGGACTGCGCCGGCGCCGATCTGCGGCTACGCGGATCTGGGCGTTATCAGCGGCTGCGAGGGCTATGGCACGGCCGAGAGCACGGCAGGTGACTACGTCGGCGGCGTCGTCGGCCAGTCGCAGGGCTCCGTGCGCAACAGCTTTGCCAAGTGCGAGCTGACCGGCCGCAACTACATCGGCGGCATCGCCGGTTACGGCATGAACGTCAGCGGCTGCAACACGCTCGTGAATCTCAACGGCTCCGGCAACTGTGTCGGCACCATCGCTGGTGAGATTGACCCCGACGGCAGCGCGTCCGATAACTACTTCGTCCACGAGACGGAGGCCGGCATCGACGGCATCAGCTATGCGGGTAAGGCCGAGGGTATGAGCTATGAGGCATTCATGGCGCGCGACGGCATCCCGGCGGAGTTCTCCAGCTTTGCCGTTACCTTCACGGCCAACGGCGAGGTTGTCAAGACGATCACGTTTGCCTACGGCGGCTCGATCGACGAATCTCAGATTCCCGACTGCCCAACCGTGGAGGGCAACTACGGCACGTGGCCGGATATGACTACAGCCACCTGACCTTCGACCTCGAGGTCAAGGCAGAGTACACTGCCGTCTCGACGGTCGTGGCCGGCGACCTGTATGCCGACAACAGCCGCACGCCGATCGTGCTGGCCGAGGGCGCCTTTGACCCGGCGACGGATGTGCACATCACATCGGCCGAGGCCGACGGCCCGACGCTGCGCGGTAACCAGCAGCTGTACATGAAGTACAACGTCGAGATCCTCAACGACACGGTCGAGGACGACACGGACAACACCGTCTCCCTGCGCGTCTACGCACCGGATACCGGCGCGAGCTACACGGTCTATACCTACCAGAACGGCACTTGGGCGAGCACGTCCAGCAGCCGCGACGGCAGCTATCTCGTCTTCAAGACCATGGACCGCGACCTGCAGTTCGCCGTTGTCAAGGCGCACCACGGCCCGCTGTTCTACATCCTCATCGTGCTGATCGTGCTGGCCGTGATCGTTGCGGTGCTGCGCCTGCTCTACTGCCGGAAGCTGAAGAAGGCCGTTGCGGCCGGAACGATGACCGAGGAAGAAGCGGCGACGCTGCGTAAGCAGGGCCTGCGCATGTGGCTGGGCGAGGAGCGCGCGAAGCTCCAGGCCAAGCACGCCGCCTCCAAGGAGGCCAAGGAAGCCAAGCGCGCCGCCGCAGCGGAAGCCGCGGCCAAGGCCGCGGAAACGGCGGAGGAAGCAGCTCCGGCGGACAACGCCGAGACAGCGGAACTCCGACTGAGACGGAATCGGAAACGGTCGAGTCGGTGCTGATAACGGCGAAGCGGACACGGAAGATTCCGACGCCCCGCAGCATCCCTGACGCGAATCATCCCTTACCCCATAAACTGCGAAAATCCCCGATTGGTCTCCAATCGGGGATTTTTGTGCGCCGGATAGGAAAACCGCCCCGACCGTTGCGGCCAGGGCGGATGCAGAGATTCGCTGTTGTATGGCGGCTTATGCGCGCTTCCACTTGACGCCCTGCGGGGTGTCCTCGAGCACGATGCCGGCTGCCTTGAGCTCGTCGCGGATGCGGTCAGCCTCGGCCCAGTTCTTGGCCTTGCGGGCGGCCTGACGCGCGGCGATCTTCTCCTCGATGGCCTTTGCCTCAGGGTCCTCGCTGCTGTCGGAGCCGAACGGGATGCCCAGCACGTCGCACAGCTCGAGGAAGCGGTCAAGGCACGCCTGCGCCAGCGCCTTGCTCGGGTCGGCGGCGGGGGAGACGGCGGTGTTGATCTCGCGCACCATCTCGAAGATGACGGAGATCGCGTCGGCGGTGTTGAAGTCGTCGTCCATGACGGCGTCGAACTTCTCACGGTACTGGTCCAGCCCCTGCACGAAGGCGGCGTCCGCCTCGCTCAGCTCACCGTCGCGCCCGTTGGCGATGAAGAACTCAAGGTTGCTCTTGGCGGTGCGCAGACGCTCGAGCGCGGCCTTGGCCTGCATGAGGATCTCGCCGGAGTAGTTGAGCGGGCTGCGGTAGTGGCTCATGAGCATGAACATGCGGATGCAGTCATAACCGTAGACGGCGGCGGCCTCGCGCACGGTGAAGAAGTTGCCGAGCGACTTGCTCATCTTCTTGTTGTCGATGTTGATAAAGCCGTTGTGCAGCCAGTAGTTGACGAACTTGCAGCCGTTGGCGGCCTCGGACTGGGCGATCTCGTTCTCGTGGTGCGGGAAGGCGAGGTCGCTGCCGCCGCAGTGGATGTCGATCGTCTTGCCGAGGTAGCGGTTGGACATGGCCGAGCACTCAATGTGCCAGCCGGGGCGGCCCTTGCCCCACGGCGAGTCCCAGGACGGCTCGCCGGGCTTGGCGGCCTTCCAGAGCGCGAAGTCGAGCGGGTTCTCCTTGATGTCGTTGACGTCGATGCGCGCGCCGGACTGCAGGTCCTCGATCGGCTGGTGGCTGAGCTTGCCATAGTCCTTGAACTTCAGCGTGCGGTAGTACACGTCACCGTTGACCTCGTAGGCGTAGCCCTTGTCGATGAGCGTTGTGATGAGGTCAATGATCTGCTGGATGTTCTCGGTGGCCTTCGGGTGCACGGTCGCCTCGCGGACGCCGAGCGCGTGTGCGTCGGTAAAGTACTCGGCGATGTATTTTTTTGCGACTTCCTCGCTGGAGATGCCCTCCTCGTTGGCGCGCTTGATAATCTTGTCGTCCACGTCGGTGAAGTTCTGCACGAACGTCACCTCGTAGCCGCGGTACTCCAGATAGCGGCGCAGCACGTCGAACATGATGATCGGGCGCGCGTTGCCGACGTGGATGTAGTTATACACCGTCGGGCCGCAGGCGTACATGCGCACTTTGCCCGGCTCGATCGGCACGAACTCTTCCTTCTGCATGGACATGGTGTTGTACAGTTTCATATTCAGGCTCCTTTGAGACGTATTTGCAATAAAAAAAGCGCCCCCATGCCGTCCGGCATGAGAGGCGAAGTCCTTCGCGGTTCCACTCTCGTTTCTCGCTCGCTGCACCGTAACGCGGTGCCTTCGGGCAGGCATTTCCTCCCGCCGCGCTCCCGGACGCACGTTCCGCCCCGCCGGACAGCACCCTCACAGCGTCTGGGCGCCTCTCTGAGACCGGGTGATAGGCGTACTCTTTCCGTTCATCGCATCCATCATCTTAGCATATGCACCCGGCAATGTCAAGGTTGCGCGCCGCGCGCCGGTGTGGTATGCTGGAAAAACAGCGGCCGGAGCATCCTGCGTGGCCGCACAGGAGGCACTGATATGAAAAAATACCTTTCGCTCCTGCTCGCGTGCGTGCTGACGCTGGCGCTGCTGTGCGCCTGCGGCGGGAAGGACGCGGCGGAGCAGACCCCCGCGCCGGAGACACCGCCGACGCAGACGGCCGCCACCGGCGGCGTGGACACGTCCTGCAAGCTCTATTTCCCGAACGACGCGGCCGACGACCTGAGTGCCGACACGGCGCAGATCCCGGATGCGGAGCCGGCCGTCACGACGGCGTATGCGCAGGCGATCACGGAGCAGCTCATTGCGCACAGCGCCCTGCCGAAGGGCAGCCAGGTGCTCGCCATCTCGAAAGACGGCGACGCGCTCAGTCTCGACCTGAATGAGGCCTTCCTTGCCGGTCTGCGCGAGAGCGGCTCGACGGGCGAGCTCATGTATATGGGCAGCCTCGTCAACACGTTCCTCGATAACTTCAACTGCACGACCGTGCGCGTCACGGTCGATAACGTTCTCCACTGCACGACCGTGCAGGCGTTCACGTTCTGAGCCGGCCACGGATACCGTGACATTTCGGGAAGCCGGGCGCGCGGCTGCGGCCGTCTGGAGTGGTGGTGTCTGGACTGGAACCGGCCGAGCATCGACTTTTACCGCTCCCTCGGCGCGCAGCCGATGAGCGACTGGACGGTCTATCGCATCGACGGGCAGACGCTGCAGGACATGGGCCGCAGTGAGTGACAGACAAAATGGACCCCCGGCGGGTGCAATCAGCACCCGCCGGGGGTTCTCATGTATTCAGGCGGCTTTCTGAAACACGTCGTGGTTCTTCACGAAGTACTCCACACCGGAGTACACCGTCGTCACGACGATGACGACCCAGCACACGGTGTTGAGCCAGGGAATGTTCCACAGCAGCATCAGGCAGATGGCTACCATGGTCGAGGCGGTCTTGATCTTGCCGGACCAGGCGGCGGCGATGACGCGGCCGTTGTCCACGGCGATGAGTCGCAGGCCGGTCACGGCAAACTCGCGCGCGACCACGAGCAGCAGCGCCCACGCGGGCATCTGGTGCTGCTCGACAAACAGTAGCATGGCCGCCACGACCAGCAGCTTGTCGGCCAGCGGGTCCATGAACTTGCCGAAGTCCGACACCTGATTGTAGTGCCGCGCGATGTAGCCGTCGGCGAAGTCGCTCAGGCTCGCAAGCACGAATACGCCGAACGCCCAGTACGTATGCCCGGGGAAGCGCAGGTACATCAGCACCAGGAACACGGGGATCAGAATCACGCGGAAGATGGTAATTTTGTTTGCAGTCGTCATGTCAGCACCTCATTCGTGGATTTGTTCGCCGGCGAGATCGCCGTCGTCGCAGCCGGTGATATGCACCGTGACCATGTCGCCGGGCCGGGCGGTGCCGGTGAAGTAGACCGTACCGTCGATCTCTGGCGAGTCGGCATACGTCCGGCCGGAGCACATGCCGCTCCTGGCCCGGTGCTCGCACAAAACGGTCATGTCCCGCCCGATGCAGGCGGCGTTGTAGTCGTCCATGATGCCGGCCTGCAGCTCGAGAATGAGATCGGCGCGGCGCTGGGCCTCGTCCGGCTCGCAGCGGTCGGTCATCACGGCGGCGGGCGTCCCCTCCTCGGGGGAGAACGGGAACACGCCCACGCGCTCGAGCCGCACCTCGCGCAGCCACGTGCACAGCTTCTCAAACTCGGCCTCGCCCTCGCCGGGCAGACCCGTGATGAGGCTCGTGCGCAGCACGAGGCCCGGAATGCGCGCGCGCAGCTTCTGCAGCAGCGCGCGGATCTCGTCGCCGGTGCAGTGGCGGTTCATTCGGCGGAGAATGTCGTTGTTGATGTGCTGGATGGGAATGTCGAGATACTTGACGATCTTGTCCTCGTCCGCAATGAGGTCGATGAGCTCGTCGTCGATGATCTCGGGGTAGAGGTAGTGCAGGCGGATCCAGCGGATGCCGTCGATCTTCGCCAGCTCCCGCAGCAGCCGCGCGAGACTCGGCCTTCCGTAGAGGTCCATGCCCCAGCGGGTGATGTCCTGCGCGATGACGATCAGCTCTTTCACGCCGAGGTCAGCGAGGTCCTCGCCTCCTGCACGATGGCATCGAGCGTGCGGCTGCGGTAGCGGCCGCGGATGGCGGGGATGGCGCAGAACGCGCACCAGTTGTCGCACCCCTCGGCGATGCGCAGGTATGCCCAGCCCGGCCCGGTCGTGACCACGCGGCCGATCTCCTCGATCGGGCCGCTCTTGTCGCCGAAGTACAGCGGTTTTCCGCCGTCGTGCATCACGTCCTCGACGGCTTCACAGATCTGGCCGAAGCTGCCGGTGCCGAGCATGCCGTCCACTTCCGGCAGGCTCTCGAGAATGTCCTTTTCGTACCGCTGCGACAGGCAGCCGGTCACGAGAATCTTCTTCAGTCCGCCGGCCTTTTTCACCTCGGCGAGCTGCAGGATCTGGTCGATAGCCTCGCTCTTGGCGCTGTCGATAAAGCCGCAGGTGTTGACGATGGCGACGTCGCACCCGTCCACCTCGCCGACCACCTCGTGGCCGGCCTGATTGAGCAGATAGAGCATCTGCTCGCTGTTGACCTGATTTTTCGCACAGCCGAGCGAGATCAGGCAGATTCGATATGGCATGGGTCAATACTCCTCATAGTTATCCTGATAGCGCGCGATGGCCGCGCGGATCTCGTCGCGCCCGAAGCCGCGGCGGTAGAGATAGTCCGACGCGCGGCGCAGCTCGTCGCGGTCCGGGTGTGTCGCTGCGCAGACGGCGGCGCAGCAGCGTGTCGATCTGTCGTCCTGCTCCGGCAGCTCCTGCAGCGCATCGTCCCACAGCTCGCGCGGGATGCCGCGGCGGTAGAGCTCATTGCGGATGCGTCCGGCGCCGTAGCCCTTGGCGGCGTAGTGCCGCACGCACATGGCGGCGTACTGCGCATCGTCGAGCAGGTGCATCTCCTGCAGCCACGCGGCAGCGTCCTCGGCGTTTTCCGGGCTTTCGCCCTTTTCCTTCAGCCGGTCGGTCAGCTCCTTGACCGACATGGCGCGCGCGCCGATGATGCGCAGCGCCCGCTGCCGGCAGCGCGAGCGCTCAGAGGCCGCGCGCAGCGCATCGAGCTCCGGCGCCGTCAGTTCCTTTCCGCTGCGCAGGTGAAAATCCGTCACGACGGCGAGCGTCGTGCGCACCTCCTCGCCGGTGTCAAACCGCGCCAGAAAGCGCTCCGGCGCGGTCTGTTTGAGCTCAATGAGCCGGGCCATCAGCCCTGAAAGTCATCGGCGGCCACCTCGACGGCGCGGCCGGAAGCGATGGCGGCCTTGCGCGCCTGCGGGCTCATGAGCTTGTGGGCGTTGGCGCGGATCTCCGCCTCGATCTTGTCCGAGACGTCGGGGTGCTCGCGCAGAAATTCCTTCATGCTGTCGCGGCCCTGCACGCGTACATCGCCGTAGGTGTACCACGCGCCGGCCTTATCGATCAGGTCGAGCTTGACGCCGAGATCCACGATCTCACCGATCTTGGAGATGCCCTCGCCGTAGATGATGTCAAACTCCGCCTCTTTGAACGGGGGCGCGACCTTGTTCTTGACGATCTTGGCGCGCGTGCGGTTGCCGATCATCTCGCCGCCGACCTTCAGCGTCTCGATGCGGCGCACGTCGATGCGCACGCTGGAGAAATATTTCAGTGCGCGGCCGCCGGGCGTCGTCTCGGGGTTGCCGTACATGACGCCGATCTTCTCGCGCAGCTGGTTGATGAACACGACGATGCAGTTCGTGCGGCTGACGGTGCCGGCCAGCTTGCGCAGGGCCTGGCTCATCAGGCGCGCGATCACGCCGACGGACGACTCGCCCATCTCGCCCTCGAGCTCGCTGCGCGGCAGCAGCGCCGCCACGGAGTCGACGACCACGACGTCGAGCGCGCCGGAGCGCACAAGCTGCTCCGTGATCTCGAGCGCCTGCTCGCCGGTGTCCGGCTGGGAGATGAGCAGACTGTCGATGTCCACGCCGAGGGCGCGGGCGTAGGCGGGCTCAAGCGCATGCTCCACGTCGATGAACGCGACCTCGCCGCCCTTCTTCTGGGCGCTGGCAAGGATGTGCAGCGCAAGCGTCGTCTTACCGGACGACTCGGGCCCGTAGATCTCGACGATGCGGCCGCGGGGCACGCCGCCGATGCCGAGCGCGAGGTCGAGCGACAGGGAACCGGTGGAGATGGCCTCCACGTTCACGGGAATGTCGTCGCCGAGGCGCATGATGGCGCCCTTGCCGAAGTTCTTCTCGATCTGGGCGAGCGCGGTCTCGAGCGCTTTCTTCTTATCCTCCGGTTTGACGGGGCCGGTGGAAACGGGTGCGGATTTCTTCTTTTCAGCCATAGTGATTCACCTCTAAGTATCAGATGCGGCCGACGACGACGCGCCGGATGCCGGCGGTGTCCTCAAGGGCGGTCACATCGGTGTATTTTTCTTCTGTCATCAGCGCCATGACGGCGTCCGCCTGATCCTCGCCGACCTCGAACATGAGCCAGCCGCCGGGGCGGAGGATCTGCGTCCAGTGGCGCACGATCGCGCGGTAGAACATCAGCCCGTCCTCGCCGCCGTCGAGCGCGCCGAGCGGCTCATAGTCGCGCACGGAGCTGTCGAGCGTGAGGATGTCCATGCTCGCCACATACGGCGGGTTCGATACGATGAGATCGAACGTGCCGATGCCCATCGGGGGCTTTGCCAGCGCGTCGGCCTTGAGGCAGATGGTGCGGTTCTGATGGTTGCGGCGCAGGTTTTCCTTGCTCACGGCGAGGGCCTCGTCGCTGATGTCCATCATGACGACGCGCGCGGCCGGCAGCTCGTGCGCCAGCGCGCAGCCGATGCAGCCGCTGCCGGAGCAGAGGTCGAGAATGCGGGCGTTCATCTTTCGGCCGACGAGCACGTGCAGCGCCGCGTCCACGAGCACCTCGGTGTCCATGCGCGGGATGAGCACGTCGGGCGTGACGACGATCGGCAGCCCGTGAAACTCCCACTCGCCGATCAGATAGGCCAGCGGCTCGCCGGCGATGCGGCGCTGCAGCAGGGCCGCGATCTTCTGTTCATTTTCGTCGGAGGTGTACAGGCGCAGGTCGCGCACGAATTCCTCCTTCGTCTTGCCGACGGCGTAGGCCACCAGCAGCCGCGCCTCGAGCGCGTAAGCCTCCACGCCGGCGTTTTTCAGCGCCGTGCGCGTGGCCAGATACAGGTCGTTATAGGTCTTTGGCATCTCTCTATTTTCCAGTCCTTTGCTGACGGATTACCAGGCGTCGCTGCCTTTCTCTTCCGGGATGACGAGCTCGAGCGCACGGATGGCGCACTCGATCATGCTGTCGTCCGGCTCGTTGGTGGTCAGGCGCTGCAGCCACTTGCCCGGCGCGGACAGAATGCGCGAGCAGAGGTTGTCGTGCCGGCCGACCCAGCGGTTGATCTCATAACTGATGGATACGACGACCGGCAGCAGCAGCAGCCGCAGACCGATGCGCACCCACGGATTGTCCCACAGCCCGACGCGCAGGCTCACGAGCGAGAACACGAGAATGCTGATGATGACGACGACGAACAGAAAGCTCGTGCCGCAGCGGGGGTGAAAGCGCGACTGCGGCCGCACATTTTCGACCGTCAGCGGCAGACCCTTTTCATAGCAGAAGATCGTCTTGTGCTCCGCGCCGTGGTAGGCGAACATCCGCTCGACGTCCTTCATGTGCGCCACGCCCCAGAGATACAGCAGGAAGATGACGATGCGCAGCAGGCCCTCAAAGAGGTTGCGCACGACGGGGCTGTGGATGAAGCTGTCGGTCAGGCCGGCGAGCAGCGTCGGGATCAGGATGAACAGCACGATCGACAGCGCGATGCCGAGCACCACGGCCGTGCCGATGATGATGTCCTTGGCCTTCTCCTCGCCGAAATGCTTTTCGATCCAGAGATCGATCTTGCCGGGCTCCTCCTGCTCGTCCTCGGGCAGCAGGTCGGCCGAATACGTCAGCGCCTTCATGCCCTTGACCATTGAGTCGAGAAACACGACGACGCCGCGGATGAGCGGCCAGCCGAGGATCGGGTGCTTTTCCTTGACCAGGTGCAGCTCCTCGACCTTTTCGACCATGCCGTCCTGCGTGCGGCAGACGATGGCCTGCTTTGCCGGCCCGCGCATGAGGATTCCCTCGATGAGCGCCTGCCCGCCGATGGACGTGCGGAACGAGACGTTGGTATCGGGTTTTGCGGATTTGGTTTTGCTCATATGGTTACCTCGGTTAAAATGAAATTACGAATTCAGGAGCTGCTCTCCGGCGCAAACGGCAGGCGCACCGACACGAGCGTACCGCCGCCGGGGGCGTTGGCGATCGTCAGTGTGCCGCCGGAGCGGGTGATGATCTCGTCGCACACGGCGAGGCCGATGCCGCTGCCGCGTGCCTTGTGCTTCTCGCCCTTGAAGAACTTTTCCTTCACGTGCGGCAGCTCGTTTTCCGGGATGCCGGGCCCGTGGTCCCTGAATTGAATGGTAGCAGCTTCACTGTCCGAAAAAACGGACACTTCGATTGTCTTGCCGTCGCGCGCATATTTGGCGGCGTTGTCGAGGAGGTTGAGGAACACCTGCTTGAGCCGCTCCGGGTCGCCGGGGATGAGCGGGATCTCCTCCTCGGGCGGGTTGTAGATGAGCTGCATCCCGTCCTGCCGCAGCAGCTCCTGATAGGTGAAGATGGTGTCCTCGAGCTCGCTCTCGATGTCGAGCAGTTCCATGCTCAGGTTGAAGCGGCCGTCCTGAATGCGGGTGAACTCCAGCAGCTCCTCGACGAGGCTTGTCAGGCGTGCGGCCTCTTTGGAGATGATGGCGATGCCGCGGCGGGAGTCGCCCTGAATGGCAGTGTCGAACATGAGCGTCTCGCTCCAGCCGGTGATGGCGGTCAGGGGCGTGCGCAGCTCGTGCGAGATCGACGAGATGAACTCCGACTGCATTTTTTCGCTGCGGCTGATCTCCTGCGACAGTTCGTTGATCGCGGTCGCAAGGCGGCCGAGCTCATCGTCGCGCTGCACCGGAAGCTCCGTGCCGTAGCGCCCGCCGGCGATCGTGCGTGTGACCTCCGTGATCTGCTCGACCGGGCGCGACACGCGCCGGCGAAACCACAGCGCGCAGACCACGGCACCGGCGGCTGCTGCGAGAATGCCCAGCACGATGCCGAGCGCTGTGCTGACGCGTCCGGCGCTCAGGCCGATAGCCGCGCCGATAGCGACGCACAGGGCCGCGTGTACGCACTGGCCGATGGCCATGCGCGAAAACAGGCCGCGGAAGCGGCTTTCCGGTTTCTGCTCGTCTGCGGGGGTGGGGGTGACGTCCTGCATGGTCTCAGTAGCCCCACTTATAGCCGTAGCCCCAGACGGTGGTGATGTATTCGGGCGCAGTCGCGTCGTCCTCAATCTTGATGCGCAGACGGCGGATGTTCACGTCGACGATCTTGACCTCGCCGTTATAGTCCGCGCCCCAGACGGCGTGCAGAATGTCCTCGCGCGAGAGTGCGCGGCCGGGGTTTTCCATGAACAGCTTCATGATCGCGAACTCCGTCTGCGTCAGGCGGATGTGCTCGTTGTTTTTGTCGAGCGTGCGCGAGCGCAGGTGCAGCACGAACGGCCCGCTCGAGAGCACGTCCTCCGTGTTCTCGCTGCCGCCGATGCGGCGGTAGAGCGCGTCCACGCGCGCGATCAGTTCGGCAGGGGAGAAGGGCTTTGTGACATAGTCGTCCGCGCCGGTCATAAGGCCGGTGATCTTGTCCATCTCCTGACTCTTGGCGCTGAGCATGAGGATGCCCATCTTCGAGCCGGTCGCGCGGATGCGGCGGCAGACCTCAAAGCCGTCAATGTCCGGCAGCATCACGTCGAGCAGAGCGACGAGCGTGTCCGGATTCTGCTTGAGCTTTTCGAGCGCCTCCTCGCCTGTGGCCGCCTCAATGGGCTCGTAACCGGACCGGCGCAGGTTGATGACGACGAAGCTGCGGATGCTGGGTTCGTCCTCAAGTACGAGAATTTTCTTCATGTAGTCCATATTCCTTTCCAAAGGCGGTGTGTGGGCGCCTTTGCGGTTAGTGGCGTCTGCTTTCCCGGAAAGCAGGAGGTTTGCAGAAATATTCATTTCAGTATAGCACACAATTTACAATAGTGGTAGCAAAAAATTACGAATCGTGTTATTCTGTGACACAGGAAATGAGGTGGGCCATATGGAGCTTTTCTGGACGCAGATCACGGACGCGCAGCCGGCGCGCCCTGCGCGCACAAAGGCGCATGGGAGCGCGTGGGGCGTGTCGCTGCTGGCGTATGCGGTGCGCGCGGTCTGGGGCATCGACCTGCCGGAGACGGCGGAGCTGCCGGGCGGCAAGCCGTATTTTCCGGCGTGCCCGCAGCTGCACTTTTCCGTCAGTCACACGCGCACGGCGGCGCTCGTGGCCGTGTCGGCCGCGCCGGTCGGTGCGGATGTGGAGCAGGTGCGCCCGCTGCACCCGGCCATGGCGCGGCGGCTCGCGCAGGCGGACTGCGGCGACCTGCAGCCGTTCGAGCTCTGGACGCTGCGCGAGAGCTGGTTCAAGCTCACGGGCGCGGGCGATTTGCGCACGATCCCGTTTCGGCGCACGGATGGTGCCATTATCCCGCCGGAGGCGGGGATACTCTGCCGCGTGTATGCGGATATTCCCGGCTGCGTGGCCGCAGTGTGTTCGCGTGCCGAGCAGCCGCCGGAGCGGCTGCGGTTCGTGCCGCCGCGCGAGATTTGCACTTGAAATATGCGCCCGGCTGTTGTATAATCAAACAGCCGAATTTGCCGGTGTGATGGAATTGGTAGACGTGCTTGACTCAAAATCAAGTGCCGCAAGGCGTGCCGGTTCGAGTCCGGCCACCGGCACCACGGCGTCAGAGCAAAGTCTGCTCCGCTCAAAATCCGGCAGCTCAAAATGGGCTGCCGGATTTTTTCGCCTGCGTTCCCTTGCTCCTCCTTTATAGTGAGCATTCAAAACGAAATGGTAGTGATAAGCGCACAAAAGACAAACACCAAAAAGGAAATGCACGTAGGCAAAGGAATCAAGGCGGCGAAAAGAAAAAGCAAAAATCGGGATGGAAAAGCCGAAGATAGGAAAGTGGCAATATATGTGGAGGTGCTTTTGTGTTAGATGTTATTCGAAAATGCTTCGAGGATGGAAATGTTGCTAGTTTCTTTTGCAATCCGGACTATACGGACTTACATTTGACTGGATATGTTGCAAAGTATAGTACAGATGAAGTGCTGATAGCTCACATTTCTGTTCATGGGTATTATGATGGGTTCATTCTAAAGCCGGTAAAAGATATTTATAGAATTGATTATGCAGGAAATTATGAAACCAAAATTGATCGTCTGTATAAACAAAGAAAACAAGACCATCCAAATTTAGGGGGGATTGGCGATGGAGAAATAATGCCCTCGCTTTTTAGCTATGCAAAGGATAATTCGCTAATAATTTGCTTGGAATTTCAGGACAATCTTTTGCGCGGTTTTGTAAGCAATTATAATGATAATACCATTTGCATTAATATAATCGATGATTATGGCTGTGACGATGGCATATCTGTCATAAATCTTGAAGATATACTAACAGTTTCAGTGGATACAGACGATGAGCAGGATGCTTTGCTCTTGTATAAAGCAAATCAGACCAATTAACCAATTAATTTAGTTACTGGCGCATTATCTGCAATACCGGGTGGCGGTGCTTTGCTGGCAGTTGCAGATGTTGTTGGTTCTTCAGTAAATAAAGTCGGGTTGGATTCTCTGATGAATAAGCTAAAACTTCAGGCAGAGTATTTGTGCTGAGCGGGTTATCCAAGTCTATAAAATATGTGTCGATTTACTCCTATGTTAGAGGAATTGTCCGATGAAACAATTTATTACCAACTATTGCATCCCGTGGACAGGAATCACTATCCTTTTCTTATCATCGATACGATCAATTCTAAATGACATTTTAATCGGAAGTCTCCCTGGACACTATGGGAAAGCAGATAAGAAAGCAATGTGCATTCGCGAGAAACTTTCTTTTTTTGAACGCCTGACGCAGAGGTACATTGGCCAATATGTGATTGAGAAATACAGAACTGGCTATCGCTTCTATATGTGCCTCAAGTGGGCGCTGGTAGTGTATTATCTGCTGGGTATCTTGGCGCTTTTTGTTTTTATGTCGATTGGAGAAACGCGCACAATGCTGCTGCTTTGGAAAATACTTATATGGACTGATGCGCTTATGGGACTGTTTTTCATTACGCGCTTCGACTTTAACCACAAAAGCAAGTATACGCGGAACAAATAGACCTATAGATAACAGAGAATCCGATAGTAAGTAGCGGGCGGTGTATTAGCACCGCCCGCGTTTTGTTTCCACGGCGGTGTCAGGCACATAAAAGACACAGACTGGACACAGGAACTTTTCAGATTCTTCAACATTCGCCCCGGCGCGGCGGATATACTGGACACCGAACGAATGAGGGAGGTCCTGCATCATGTGTACCGCAGCAACATACTGCAACGGCGATTTTTATTTCGGCCGCAATCTGGACTACGAATTTTCCTACGGCGAGCACGTGACCATCACGCCGCGCAACTACCCGATCCGCCTGCACGGCGGCGCGCTCGACCGGCATTATGCCATGATCGGCATGGCGCATATCCAAAACGACTATCCGCTCTATTACGACGCGGTCAACGAGAAGGGCCTGTGCATCGCGGGGCTGAACTTTGTGGGCAACGCGGTCTATCCGCCCGTCACACAGGGCGTGGCCTCGGTGCCGCAGTACGCGCTCATCCCGTGGCTGCTCGGCACGTGCGCCACGGTCGCCGAGGCGCGCAATGCGCTCGCGCGCGTGGTCGTGGACAACACGCCGTTTGCGCCCGCGCTGCCGTGCGCGCAGCTGCACTGGCTGGTCGCTGACCGCAGCGGCTGCATCGTGGTCGAGTCCACGGCGGATGGCCTGCACGTCTATGACGACCCCGCCGGGGTGCTGACGAACAACCCGCCGTTTCCGCAGCAGCTGGCCGCGCTGCGCAGTTACACCCGCCTGAGTCCGAGCCAGCCGCCGGCCGATTTCTGCGGCGTGCCCGTCACGCTCGACAGCCGCGGCATGGGCGCGCTCGGCCTGCCGGGCGACCTGTCGTCGCCCTCGCGGTTCGTGCGCGCGGCATTCGTGCGCGCCAACGCCCGCGCGGCGCAGACGGAGGACGCGAGCGTCAGCCAGTTTTTCCACATCCTCACGAGCGTGGAGCAGCAGCGCGGCTGCTGCGAGCTGGATGACGGCCAGTATGAGATCACGCTCTATTCCAGCTGCTGCAACGCGGACCGGGGCATTTATTACTACACGACCTATGATAACCGCCAGATCACCGGCGTGAAGCTCCACGCAGCCGACCTCGACAGCGCACAGCTCACGGCGTATCCGCTCGTGGACACGCAGCAGATCCGCTGGGAAAACTGAATCCAAACGCAAGGAAGAACAGGAGTATCCGCTGGAATGCTCCGGCTTGCGCGTTTCTGGTGTTTGCACCGCCGCCGGGCGGCGTGTATCATCAAGGCAGCTGCTTCAAGGAGGACTTTTCCATGCGCCAGTATGTCATTGATGCGTTTACCGACCACGTCTTTGCCGGCAATCCGGCCGCCGTCTGCTTGATGGACCGGTGGCTCGGCGAGGCGAAGATGATGGCCATCACGATCGAAAACAACCGCTCCGAGACGGCGTTTGCCGTGCGCGAGGGGGAGAAATACCATCTGCGCTGGTTCACGCCCGGCGGCGAGATCGACCTGTGCGGCCATGCCACGCTTGGCACCGCCTGCGCGATCATGACGTTTGTGGAGCCGGAGCACACGCAGATCACGTTCTCCACGCTCTCGGGCGACCTGACCGTCGTGCGCCGCGGCGTTCGGCCCCAATGACGAGATCACCCGCGAGCAGCTGGCGACCATGCTCTATGAGTACGCCAGGTACAAGGGCTATGATGTCACAAAGGCGGCAGACCTGTCGGGCTTTGCCGATCAGGGCAGCGTCAGCGCTTTTGCGGTCGGCCCGATGCAGTGGGCGGTCGCGCATGAGCTGATCTTCGGCGTCGGCGGCAATGCCATCGCGCCGCAGGCCACGGCCACGCGCGCCCAGCTTGCCGCGGTGCTGCACCGCTTCTGCGAAGCGTTCGCCTGAGCGGACGGCGCAGACTTTCGTTCCCGGTACAGGGACGCATCCATCCGGATGCGCCCCTGTTTTTGTGCTATGCGCAGGAAATCCTGCATTTTCCAGGCGAATTTTTAAATATTTAAATTGACGCGGGGGCGGGAAGCTACTATAATGATAAATATTTTTGTAATATTTTAAGCGAATGCTTTTCTGTTTTCCCCGAAAGGATGATGTTCATGGCAACCGTTTCCGCGCCGGTCAAGCGCGCGCGGCGGCTGCGCCCGGCCCCGCTGTGGCTGAGCCTGCTGCTGGCGTTTCTGGCGTATTTTCTTCTGGATTTTTCCCTGCGTCTGTTCTATGGCTCGATGAGCAACGTGTCGCTCTGGGCGTGGCAGCCGCTGGTGTTTACCCTGCTGTGGTCGGGCACGATGACGGCGATCGCTGCGCTGCTGCCGCGAACGGGCCGGCGCATCTTTCTGCTGGTCACGTTCGTGCCGTTTGTGCTGCTGGCCATTACGAACTGCGTGCTCTACCAGCTGACGGGCACGTGCTTTTTCCTTTGCCGACCTCGCCTATGCCGGCGACGGCGCGCGGTTTATCAGCGCGTCCTACTTCCGTCTGAGCAAAGGCGAGTGGTTCAGTCTCGCCGTTTGCATGGCCATGATGCTCTGCGCCGTGATCTTCATGCCGAAGGCGCGCCCCGGCCGCCGCGGCCGGATCGTGGCCGCCGTGCTGGCGGTCGCGTGCGCGGCGGGCATCGTCGTTGTCCACAATGCGCTGGCGTACCGGGGCGATGACCAGGACCGCAGCGAGTACCTCTCCTGGGACAACGCAGAGAGCCACGACACGTTCCGCGACACCTATACGGACTTCAGCAATCCCAACCGCTGCCTGATGCTGACCGGCCTGTACCAGTACACCGTGCGCGGCGCGGCCGTGACGCTCTGGCCGCAGGACACGGCGACGGATCAGCGTATCGCGGAACTGGATGACTACTATGCGTCCCATCCGAAGGCGGCGGCCGATACGCCCATGACCGGCGCGTTTGCGGGCAAGAACCTGATCTTCATCATGATGGAGTCCATGGACGACTGGCTCGTGACGCCGGAGTATATGCCCAACCTCTGGCGGATGGAGCAGGAGGGCCTGTATTTCCCGAATTATTACGCGCCGATGTTCCTCTCTGCCGGCACGTTCAACTCGGAGTTCACGGCCAATACCGGCCTCATCGCGCCGGAGCATCACGTGCGCAACTCGTATTATGCCGAGCATGCGCTGCCGTATTCGCTGGCGAATCTGTTTCGTGACGCGGGCTACAGTGCCCGGTCCTATCACGCGGCCAACCCGAACATTTATAACCGCGGGCAGATCCACCTGAACTTCGGCTATGAGTCCTATAACGACTACGGCGATCTCGGCATGGACGACTATATGCTCGATTCGCAGCTCCTGCGCGGCTATGATCAGATCGTCTCGGACGAGCCGTTTTTCAGCTTCATCATCACGTATTCCGGACACGGGCCGTACACCACGGAGCAGCAGAACATCTCGGAGCCCCATCTGGACCGTGCCCGCGCGGTGATCGACTACAGCGCCGTACCGTACACGACCGAGGCGCAGAAAGAGGAGTACACCCGCGCCGTGGCACAGGCCATGGAGACGGACGCCTTCATCGGCGGCCTGCGCGAGCGGCTGGAGGCCGACGGTCACGCCGAGGACACGGTGCTCGTGCTGTTCACGGATCACTACTGCAAGTATTTCTCCGATACGGAGCTCATCGAGGCCATCAAGGGCACCAGCGATCACAACCTGCTCTCGAACGTGCCGTTCGTGATCTGGACGGAGGGCATCACGCCGCAGGTCTCCGAAAAATACGTCAGCACGATGGACATCGCGCCGACGATCGTGGACCTGTTCTCGCTGGATACCGACCTGCGCTATTATATCGGCAACGATATGTTCGGCCCGGACGGCGGCGTGGTCTACTTCCGCAACTACGCGTGGTATGACGGCAAGACCTATGATACCGGCAATGACGCTTCGACCAACCCGGTCGTGCTGGCCATGCGCGAGCAGGTGCGTGAGCAGATCGACATCTCGCAGGATACGTTCCGCAGCGACTACTTTGCCTACCTGCAAAAGCGCAGCGGCGCAGCGGCGGCCGTGGCCGTGACGCTGTAGGTGTCGTCCGTGCCGTTGCCGGTGCGCACCGGCTGGCCGAGCGAGACGACGCTGCCGTCAGCCGCATAGATCTTCACGGAATCCTGCAGGCTGTCGAGGTTCTGCCCGTGGATGTGGAACGTGATGGTGCCGGTCTTCGTGCCGCCGAGGTCAAGCGTGGCCGAAGCGGTCTCGGCCGTGACACTGTCGACGCGCGACGGCGCCTTGACGGTGATCTGGCACGTGGCGGTGCAGCTGCCGGCAGAGGCCGTGATCGTCACGGAGCCGGAGCTCGTCGCCACGACGATGCCCTTTTTCACGCTGGCGATGTTCGGGTCGCTGCTGGCCCAGGAGACGAGATCGTCCGGGGCGTTCGCGGGCTGCATGGCCGCCGTGAGTGTGAGCGAGTCGCCGATCTGCAGTTCGGCCTTGTCCTTGTCGAGCTTGAGGCTCTTGACCTCAATGGCGTCGTTCGTGACGGTGACGGTGCAGTCGGCCGAGCGTTTGCCGGCCTTGACGGTGATCTTGGCCTTGCCCTCGGTCACGCCGGTGACGACACCGTCTTTCACGGTGGCGACGGCGGCGTTGCTGCTTGACCAGGTGAGTGTCTCATCCGTCAGCTCCTGGCCGTTGGCGTCGAGCACGGTGGCCTTGAGCGTGAGAGTGTCCTGCGGAGCGATCTCGGCCTTTTCATGGTCGAGCGTGATCGAGCCGACGCCGGACTTGCCGCCCTGCAGCGCCATGACGAGGATGAGCGCGATGAGCGCCACGACGACGAGCGAGCCAAGGATGATGGCGACGGTTTTCTTCGCGTTGTGCGGCTTTTCCGCGCCCTCGGACTCAACCGGAACGGCCTTGCGCTGTGCCTTCGGCTTCGAGCCGGGGAACGTGTCCGCGGCGGCGGCCTTGGGAGCGGGCACCTCCCGGCGGACGGCCTGTGCCTGCTGCGGCTGGGCCGCTGCAGCGCGGCGCGCCACGGCGAGCAGCGCTGCGCGGAACTCCTCCACGGAGGCGTAGCGCTGGGCTGGATCGTCGGCGCAGGCGCGCATGACGACGTTCTTCAGCGCCTGACTGCCGTGCAGCGGCTCGGGCAGTGGGTCGCCGCGCAGGCGCTGCTCGCGCGCGATTGCGAGATCCGACGCCTCCACCGCCGTCGGCGGCAGCGGTACGAACGGGATGCGCCGCTCGTTGAGCGCCCAGTAGAGCACCATGCCCACGGAATAGAGGTCGCTCGCGGGCGAGACCTCCGCGCCGCACAGCACCTCGGGCGCCATGAAATCATTCGTGTTGTCCACGGCGGAAAACTGCGCCATGCCGAAGTCACCGAGCTTATACGTGACCTGCTCGTCAAAGTTGCCGCCGCCGACAAAGACGTTGCGCGGCTTGATATCGCCGTGCACGATGCCGCGGCGATGGCACGTCTCCAGCGCACTGCACAGTCCGGCGCCGAGCCGGATGATGTCCGCCTCGCCGTGCGGGTGGTTGCGCAGGTAGTCCGGCAGGGACGGCAGCAGCTCCGTGCGCACATAGATGTCCCAGCCGCGGCCGTCCGGGTGCGCGCGGATGACGTGATCCTCGCACCGCAGCAGGTTCGGCTCATCGCTGATGGCGTCGACGGCCATGAGCTGCCGCGCGATCGTCTCCACCTGGCGGTGGAGCAGGGCGGTCACTTCCTCCGGTGTGCGGCCCTCGGCGACAAGGGCGTCAAAGTCCTCCGGTGCGGCGGGGATCGACAGCACTTTCAGCGCCGCGTGATCCACCATGCCGAAGCCGTCGTCGCGCGCGATCTCGTACACCGTCCCGTAGGAGTCAGTGCCGAGTGTGCGCACAGGTTTCCAGTTTTGATAGTCCAGATTGCGGAATCGTTCTTCCATGTGCGATCTGCACCGCCTTCCATATCAGGGTGAAAATCTTGTTATCAAACCAATCTACATTATACTGAATCCGCCGGCAATCTGCAAGAGGCGCGTGCAGGGAAAATGACCGCATTTTCTCTTTGTGCGAAAACGGCGGAATTATGTACCTTTTTCTACCCAAACGCCGGCTATCTATGCCAATTTCGGAAAGTGAATCTTGACTTTTGTTTAAGATTTGACTATGATAAAGCAAGGAAACTAGGGACACAGTTGGTTCCGCCACAAACTGAAAGGGGATTTTTCACGATGATTGACGCGATTGTTTATTCTTCGCTCTCCGGTTCCTGTGAGGAGTACGCCCACCGCATGTCGGCAGCGCTGCATGTTCCGTTCTTTACGGAGCAGTCGCACATCTGCCCGATCGGCCGCAAGGTGGTCTACATCGGCTGGCTGCTGGCCGGCAAGGTTGTTGGCCTGAACAAGGCCAAGGAGCGCTATAATGTTGTCGGCGTGGTTTCGGTCGGCATGGGTGCTCCGGCTTCCAACGCAGAGGAAGTCTGCCGCAAGAAGAACGGCCTCGGCGCCGACATTGCGGTGTTCCCGCTGCAGGGCCGCTTTGACCTGAAGCGTCTGCCGCTGCCGTACCGCCTGATCATGAAGGTGAAGATCAAGGACATTGCCAAGCGCCTGAACGCGAAGGCTGCCAAGACCACGCTCACGCCCGCTGAGCAGGCCTGCCTGACCATGGCGACCGTCGGCCGCGGCGAGCCCGCTACCTGGGACGGCATCAGCCGCTATCGACTGGGTCGAGGCCAACAGCTTCCACTCCAATTCCCGGAGCCGAAGGTCTGCTGAGCACCATATCATCCTAACCCTATGCGTTCCGCCGGACGGGAATGTCCGGCGGAACCTGTTTTGTGCAAAAAGCCGCTGCCCGACCGGGCAGCGGCTTTTTCTCATTTTTTCTTCTTTTTGTTTTTCTGCCCGGCGAGCGCCGCATCGGACGGGCCGGTCTCGGTCTTGGCTCTCGCCGCCGCCGATGTGGTCGACGATCAGGATCATGGCGCCGAGCAGCGCCGGCACGAGATAGCCGATGAACATGGCAGCGCTGCTGGTCATGTCGCCGCGGACGATGCCCACGACTACGCTGATGACGCCGAGAATGATGAGAAAAATACCCATGAACTTCGTTCTGGACATGGTGAACTCCTTCTCCGATTGAATTTCGGGGCGCTTTACAGCGCGCAGTACTGCATGAGGATGGTCGCCACCTGGGCGCGGCTGGCGTTGTCCTGCGGCAGCAGGTAGAACTTGCCCGCGTTTTCGCTGCCGCTGATGATCTTCTGCGCGACGCCCACTTCATGTCGTTCACGGCCCAGTCGGACACGCTCGCGCTGTCGGCAAAAGCGGTCAGCTCAGCGGCGGCCTTAGCCTTGTCGGGGGCGAACTTCGCGGTGTAGCGGCTGAAGATGGCCACGATCTGCTCGCGCGTGATGTTGCTCTGCGGGGCGAACGTCGTGTCGGACGTGCCGGCGACAATGCCGTTCTGGTAGGCCCAGAGGACAGCCTCAGTGTACCACGTATCCGCCTCGACATCCGTGAACGGCATCTTGCCGTTCACGCTCGGGCTGCCGGCCAGACGGTGGAGCACGGCGACGAGCATAGCGCGCGTCATGGACACGTCGGGGCCGAACGCCGTGTCGGACGTGCCGACCATGAGGTTGTCCCTTGTTGTAGGCGTAGAGCGCGGCGTCATAGTACCACGCGCCGGCCGTCACATCCGTAAACGGGAGACTTGGGCAGGGTGCTCATATCGAGCGAGAACTCTACCGTGAGCGACACGGCGCTGCTGCCGGTGGCGTAGGTGTAGCTCGGCTTTTCGACGGCGGCGCTGTAGCGTGCGATGCCGGTCCTCTTGTCGTACGTGCCGCCCTTGACGGCGGTGATATTGCCGATGTTGTCCTTGCCGACGATCTGGCTGAGGTCAAACAGGCCCACGCCGTTTTCCGTACCGGTGAGCGCGTAGCTGCCGGGCAGCTTCTGCACGTGGCCGGTGTCGGTCTCGGCGTCCTTGATGGGCAGACCGGTCAGATCGAGCGTGGCGAGCTGGTTGCCGCCGCAGTAGATCTCACTCAGGTGCGTGTTTTTCGACACGTCGAGCGCGGTGAGCTGGTTGTTCTCGCAGTTGAGCGCCGCAAGCTCCGTGAAGTGCTCGATGCCGGTCAGGTCGGCGATGCCGAGGTTGCTGCAGTTGAGCTCCGACACATGGCGCAGCTCGAGCGTCGAGAGCTGGCCGTTGCCGTTGACATCGGCGGCCTCGGCGAGCAGGGTGCGGAAGGCCGCGTCCGGGAACGCCTTTTCATCGAGCGCGACGCCGGTCGTCATGTTCTGCATCTCAAAATACACGGCCATGGACGGCAGGCCCTTGCGCCCGGTGTCGTAGCTGTAGGCGAAATAGTCCGGCGTCTTGGCGTACACGGCGGCGCCGGTCTGCTTGTCGTAGTTTGCGTCCGGCACGCGCGCAACGCTGCCGAGGTTGTCCTTGCCGACGATGGCGTCGAGGTACACGGTGCACTGCTCCTTGTCCACGACGGCGCCGGTCTGCTCCGGCAGGTACTGCGGGCTGAGGATCGGGTTTTCGGCCTTGCCGTCGCCCTGCGCGGTGGCATTGAGTGCGGTGCAGCCGCTCAGGTCGAGCGCGGCGAGCGCGTTGTCGCTGCAGTCGAGCGACTCGAGCGCGGTGCAGCCCGTGAGGTCGAGCTTGTCAGGCTGTTGAGGCTGCATGTGAGCACCTTGAGCGCCTTGTGTCCGCTCAGGTCGAGCGCGGTCAGGTGGTTGGCGCTACACTCGAGCGTGGTCAGCTTCTCGGAACCGGACACGTCGAGCGCCGTGAGCGCGTTATACGAGCACGCGACGGTTTTCAGCGCGCTGCAGCCCGTGAGGTCGAGCGTCGTGAGCGCGCAGCTCGAGGCGTCAAGCTGCGTGAGCGCGCTGCAGCCGGCGAGCTTCAGGCTCTGCAGCTTGCTGCAGCCGGACACGTCGAGCTTTTCGAGCTTGGCCATGCCGCTCAGGTCGAGCGCCGTGATCTGGTTGCCGCACACGAGCAGCTCGCGCAGGTTTGTGAAGTGCTCGATACCGGTCATGTCGGCGACCTTTGTGATCTGCATTTCAAACAGGTCGATGCACTGCACGGCCTCGCACTCGGCCGCGGAGAGCTTGTTGTCCTTGTTCGTGTCGCAGTAGTCGGTCACGTACGTGCGCAGCGCCTGATCCGGGAAGTGCTCGGCATCGACCGGGATCTCACCCGCTGCCATGGCCGGCACGCCCAGTGCCAGCAGCATCACGGCCGCCAGCAGCAGGCAAAACGCCTTTTTGAGATGTTTCATCGCGGTTCCTCCTGTAAAAATTCCAAGAAAACGTGGTATTTGTCATTGCCTTCATTGTATCAGGTCTGCCGCCCCGGGTCAATCTCCAGTTGCGGCGCGGTTGTTTCCCGCGCGCCGCGCGTGCACGGCATGCTCGGCCACGAGCAGCATGGCGGCCATGCCCAGATAGCCGTACACCGGGTAGACGGTGCCGATCAGGTCGCCGAAGCCGAACAGGCTCCCGGCGAAGGCAGCGGCCGTGAGCACGAGCAGCAGGGCTGTGCGGTGCCCGGCCAGCCATGCGGACTTCTGCCCGGCATAGGTCAGCACGGCCACGAGCGAGGACACGCTCGTGCCGAACATGCCGAGAAACAGCAGCACGGCGTACACGACGCCGGCTGTGCCCAGCCGGCAGGCGAGGTCGAGCATGGGCAACTGAGCCCCGTGCTCTCCGGGCTCGTGGCCAGTGCGGCGAGCACGCCGAGCGCGACCGCCAGCAGCAGCACGCAGCCGAGCACGGTGCCACAGACGGCGGTGCCGGGTTTCTTCAGGTGGCGTGTCAGCGGGGCGAGGATGCCCACGGTGGCGAAGAAATTGTAGGCCGCGTAGTTCACGGCGCTCGTGGCCCAGCTGCCGAGCATGGGGTTCGTATCCCCGGCGGCGAAGGCCGCGGCGGTCAGCTCCGTGCGGTGCAGCCGGATGCCCGCGATGACGAGCGCGGCCACGATCATGCACGGCACGGCGACCGTGAACACCGACACCATGCCGCCGAGGCCGAAATACGCCGCTGCCGCGATGAGCACGCACGCGATGGCCGCGCCCAGCCACACCGGCAGGCCGAGCATCTGCTCGCCGAGCGCGCCGATGCCGGCGGCCATGATGCACACGACGCCGAACAGCAGCACCGCCGTCAGCACGCCGACGGCCGTACGCAGCCACGGAATGTCCGCACGCACGATCAGCGCGTCCATCGTCTCGATGCCGGTGCGCGCGCTCAGCCGCAGGAGCAGCACTCCGGTGCCGCCGAGCAGCACGACCGCGAGCACGAGCCCCAAAAGCCCCCGCGCACCGAACGCGCCGAAATACTGCCACAGCTCCTGCCCGGACACGTACCCCGCGCCGAGAAAGCACCCGGCAAACGTCAGTGCCAGCCGCAGCGTGCCGATCTTTTGCTGCATGATGATCTCCTCCCGTCCAAACTGCCAAGATAGCAAGCAGTATACCATATTCTGCGCGGGAAGCCAAGGTGGCCGCGCGGCAAATTGACAAATTGTGACCCGCGGCCTATAATGGCACAGACCCGTTTGGAAATATGGAGGGATCAACTTATGAATCAACCCTGTCTGGTCATCATGGCCGCCGGCATGGGCAGCCGCTTCGGGGGCCCGAAGCAGACGACGCCCGTGGACGAGTACGGCCATTTTCTGCTGCACTATTCGCTCTTTGACGCTTACCGCGCGGGATTCCGCGAGGTCGTGTTCGTCGTCAAGGAGGACACGGCCGAGGAGTTTCGCGAGAGCGTCGGCCCGGCCGTGGCTGCGGCGTTCGACGTGCGCTATGCCTATCAGAAGCTCGACATGCTGCCGGCGGGCTATGCCGTGCCGGCGGGCCGCACGAAGCCGTGGGGCACTGCCCATGCCGTGCTGTGCGCTGCGCCCGAGATCGATGGGCCGTTCGCCGTTATCAATTCCGATGATTATTACGGCATCGAGGCCTACCGCCTGCTGTATGATTTTCTCGCCGTGCCGCGCCCCGAGCGGTCGTATGCCATGGTGGGCTTCCGCCTGCGCAACACCGTCACGGCCAACGGCAGCGTGTCGCGCGGCGTCTGCACGGAGCGCAATGGCATGCTCGAGAGCATCACGGAGCGCACGCACATCGAGCAGCGCGGCGCGGACGCCGCCTACACCGAGGACGGTGAGCACTTCATCGACCTGCCGGGCGATACGACGGTGTCCATGAACTTCTGGGGCTTCTCGCCGCTGTACCTGCGCGAGCTTGAGCGCCGGTTTCCGGCGTTTCTGGACGAGAATCTGCCGCGCAACCCGCTCAAGTGCGAGTATTTGTGCCGTCGATCGTGGACGCGCAGCTGCGCGCCGGCACGGCGGACGTCACCATGCTGCACACGAACGACGCCTGGCACGGCGTGACGTATCACGACGACTTGCCGGATGTGGTCGCGGCGCTGCGCGCGCGCCGCGCGACAATATCTGGCGCGCCCCAACAATACCGCTTCGCTACCCGTTGACAACATCTGTTCGCTGCAGCGCGCGCCCACAGGCGCACAATGCGAACCGCGAGCGGTATTTTCTCCGCCGTACATGCCGCCGGGACTTTCTTTGCGTCTCGCTTTGACGACGATGGCACGCCCGCGGGGGACTTCCCCGCGGGCGCGTTTTTGTGGTATACTGTTTTTATTCTTGCATTTTCACGAGGTGCTTATGAAGCAACTGGTTTTGGGAATTCTGGCGCACGTGGACGCCGGGAAGACGACGCTGTCCGAGGCGCTGCTCTACCGCACGGGCGCCATCCGCGACCTCGGGCGCGTGGACCACAAAAACGCGCACTTGGACACGCACGCGCTCGAGCGTGCGCGCGGCATCACGATCTTCTCGCGGCAGGCGCGCCTGACGCTGGGTGACACGGCGGTCACGCTGCTCGACACGCCGGGCCACGTGGACTTTTCCGCCGAAATGGAGCGCACGCTGCAGGTGCTCGACTATGCCGTGCTCGTCATCAGCGGCACGGACGGTGTGCAGGCGCACACGGAAACGCTCTGGCAGCTGCTGCGGCGCTACCGGGTGCCGGTGTTCGTGTTTGTGACGAAGATGGACCTGCCGGGCGCGGACCGCGCGGCGCTCATGTCCGACCTGCGCGCGCACCTGAGCGGCGCGTGCGTGGACTTCACCGGCCCCGACCCGGAGCAGATCGCCCTGTGCGACGAGGCAGCGCTCGAGCAGTATCTCGACACCGGCGCGCTGCCGGACGAGACCGTGCGCGCGCTCATCCGCAGCCGTAAGCTCTTCCCGTGCCTGTTCGGCTCGGGGCTGAAGCTCACGGGCGTGGACGCTTTTCTCGCGGCGCTTGAACGTTACGCGGCGCCGCCGGAGTACCCGGCGGAATTCGGCGCGCGGGTGTTCAAGATTATGCGCGACGCGCAGGGCAACCGCCTCACGTGCCTGAAGGTCACTGGCGGCGAGCTGCGCGTGCGCGCGCCGCTGACGTATTTCCCCCGCGGGGCGGACACGCCCGTGCAGGAGAAGGTGAACGCCATCCGGCTCTACTCCGGCGAGAAATTCGACGCGGCGGAGACCGTCCCGGCGGGGGGCGTGTGCGCCGTGCAGGGGCTCACGCAGACGTATCCGGGGCAGGGTCTCGGCAGCGCGGCGGCGTCCATGCCGCCGTCGCTCGAGCCGGTGCTGACCTACCGCATCGGCCTGCCGCCGGATGTGGACGCGCGCGCGTTTCTGCCGCGCCTGCGCGAGCTTGAGGAGGAGGATCCGCAGCTGCACATCGTCTGGGACGAGGCGCTGCGCGAGATCCATGTCCAGCTCATGGGCACGGTGCAGATCGAGGTGCTCAAAAGTCTCATCCGTGAGCGGTTGACGTGGACGTGCAGGTCGATTCCGGCCGCATCCTCTATCAGGAGACGATCGCGGCGCCGGTCGAGGGCGTGGGCCATTTTGAGCCGCTGCGCCACTATGCCGAGGTGCACCTCCTGCTCGAGCCTGCCGAGCGCGGCACGGGCCTGACGTTTGATACTTCCTGCAGCGAGATGTGCTCGACCGCAACTGGCAGCGCCTGATCCTCACGCACTTGGCCGAGAAGTGCCACCGCGGCGTGCTTACCGGCGCACCGCTGACGGATGTCAAGATTACCCTGCTTGCCGGCCGCGCGCACGTCAAGCACACGGAGGGCGGCGACTTCCGCCAGGCGACGTGGCGCGCGGTGCGGCAGGGGCTCATGCAGGCGGAAAGCGTCCTGCTCGAGCCGTATTACGCCTTTCGCATCGAGGTCCCGGCCGATCAGATCGGCCGCGCGATCAGCGACGTGCGGCTCATGTCCGGCACGTTTTCCTCGCCCGAGACGCACGGCGACATGGCCGTGCTCACCGGCCGCGCACCGGTGGCACGATGCGCGATTATCCCGCCGAGGTCGCGGCCTATACGCGCGGGCGCGGGCGCATCTCGTGCACTGTCGCAGGCTACGACACCTGCCACAACGCGCAGGAGGTCATCGCTGAGAGCGGCTACGACCCCACGCGCGATCTTGACAACACGCCGGACAGCGTGTTCTGCGCGCACGGTGCGGGCACGGTCATCCCGTGGAACCGCGTGCGCGATTATATGCACATCGACACCGGCTTCGGCAAGACGGAGACACAGACGCCCCCGCCCGCGCCGCGCATGTTCCGCCGGCGCTTCGATCTCGACGACCGGGAGCTGGAGGAGATCCTGCAGCGCGAGTTCGGCCCCATCCGCCGCGCGCAGTATGCAGCCTCCCGTGCGCAACGCCGCGCCCGGCGCGGACGAGACCGAGCGCGCTGAGCTGTTCCACCCCCGGCGCGAGCGCGTGATCGTGGACGGCTACAACGTCATCTTCGCCTGGGACGAGCTGCGCGCCCTGGCCGACAGCGGCCACATCGACGCTGCGCGCGAGCGGCTCATGGATGCGCTGAGCAACTACGCTGCCTTCACGCGCCGCGAGGTCGTGGTCGTGTTCGACGGCTACCGCGTGCCCGGCGGGCAGGGGGAGAAGTTCGACCGCAGCGGCCTGCACGTGGTCTTCACGCGCCAGGGTGAGACGGCGGACGCCTACATGGAAAAGCTCGCCGACGAGATCGGCAAGAACGAGTCCGTGCGCGTCGTCACGTCCGACGCGCTCATCCAGCTCACGGCACTGCGCGCGGGCGTGCTGCGCATGAGCGCGCGCGAGTTCCGGCAGGAGCTGGCGCAGGTGGCGCAGCAGCTCGAGGCTGCGATCCGCGACATCAACGGGAGGTGAGGGCAATGGAAGAGGATCTTCTGCGCCGCGCGGCCGATCTGGCTGAGCGCTGCGAGCGCACGGCGACGGTCACGTCCACGGCGTTTCTGACCCCGGCGGAGCAGTACGCACTCACGAATTGGGCCCGTCACCGTGACTGCACGCTCGTGCTGCACGGCGGCGGCGAGGGCTGCGAGCGGCGGGCGGCGTTTTTCCTGCCGTTTTACCTCACGGCCGAGGACTTTGACCCCGCGGAGCACCTGTGCGCCGTGCACTTTTCAGCGCCGTTCGGCGCACCCGGCCACCGGGACTATCTCGGCGCGATCCTCGGCCTCGGCATCCGGCGTGAGTGGGTCGGCGACATCCTCGTGCAGGAGCACGGCGCATATGTGTTCTGCCTGCCGAGCGTGGCCCCGGCGCTGCTGGAGCTGGAGCAGGTGGGCCGCACGGGCGTGAAGGCGGCGGCTGCAGAGCTGGCTGCCGTGCCGGTGCCGGAGCGGAAGGTGCGCCCCGTAACGTTCACGGTGCAGTCGGCGCGGCTGGACGCCGTCGTGAGCGGGATGTTTCGTCTCTCGCGCACGAGCGCCGCAGCGCAGATCCGCGCGGGCGCGGTGCACCTGAATTATACCGAGTGCCTGCGGCCGGATGCGCCGGTCGCGCCCGGCGACGTGCTGTCGCTGCGCGGCGCGGGCAAGGGCAGCGTCACGGAAGTGGGCGGCATGTCACGCAAGGGGCGGCAGTTCGTCACGGCGGAGCTCTGGCAGTGAACCTGCTTTTCAGACAAACAAATTGCCCGCGCCGGGAACGCCGGTTCGGACAATACAGAAAAAAATCTCCGGAGGGAAACTCCGGAGATTTTTTATAGATACCGTGCATTACTCAGCGGTCTTGTCGTCCTCAGCGGGAGCGGCGGCCGGCTCAGCGACCGGAACTGCCACGGGAGCGGCAGCGGCGGCGGCCTGGGCGGCGACGGCCTTCTGCGAACGCTTGTAAGCGCCGGAGACGACACACGCGATGATCGCAAACAGGATCGCAACGATGGCCAGAATGACGATCGCAACGAACTGGGTGTGACCCGTGAACTCGTAGGTGACAGGGTCGGGAGCTTTGCCGTAGCGGCAGGCGAACGTGTAGCCGGTGTAGCCGGTGAGCATACCGATGACGTTGCCGGCAGCGGCGATGACGGCAGAGATGATGCCACAGACGGAGGCGGTCACGATCTTGCCCTTGCTGATGCGGATCACGGACAGGATGCCGAACAGGCCGGCGATGAGGCCGAGGACGGACGCGATGAGCATCGCGGCGACGACGCCGAGTCTGCTCATGACTTCCTTCGTGACGGCGCCGGTCTGGTAGACGGAGATGTAGTCACGGCCGGCCTGACCAACGGCGCGGCAGTTTTCGAGGTTGAGGTACTGGCAGCCGTTGACGACGCGGATCTCACCGTTGTCATCGAGCTCCCAGATGGAGAAGTTGTCGCCGTAGCGCTCTTTGAGGATATCGGCAACGCTCGGGCACATTTTCTTGTCGCCGTTGCCTTCGTCGTTCATGTAAGCAGGCTGGCTCATCAGGAGCTCACAGCCTGCGGCGACCTGCGCGCAGCCGTCTTCAAAGGTGTTGAGCTGCTTCTTGCCGTCGGCCAGCTGTTGCCGCCTGCTGCGAGATCCACTTCGCCCTGAGCGAGCTGCTTCTCAGCGTCTCTGAGCTGCGCTTCGCCTGCAGCGATGGCCTTCTCGGCCTCGGCCAGCTGGACCAGACCGTCTTCATACTGCTTGAGCTGGGCCTTGCCGTCGGCGACCATCTGCTGGACGTAAGCCGGCAGGTCGGTCACATCGTCCGGAATGACCAGACCCTGCTTGGCCGCGATCGGACGCACGACGGAGACGAACCACGCCTGGGCGCTCGAGAAGCCGGCGAGGTTGGAGATCGTACCGTTGCGGAACTCCACGTACTGATTGACGTAGGGCATGAGCGGCTCGATCTTGGCGAGGGTGGCCTTGCCTTCGTTGTAGGCTGCGGTGTTGTCCTCGATCTGCTTCTTGCCGGCGGCGTAGGCGGCTTTGCCTTCCTCAAGCTGCTTCTTGCCGGCGTAGTAGGCGGCGTAGCCCGCGGAGAGCGTCGATTTGCCTTCGGAGTAGGAGATCAGGCCGGCGGTGTAGGTGTCCACGCCGGCGAGGTAAGTGCCCTCGTTCTCCTGCAGCTGGTCAAGGCCGGCATTGAGCGTGTCGATGGCTCCAGACCCTCTTTCGCGTCCTCCTCCTTGTACTCTTTGACATTCATGATGTCGCTGAAGCTGGCTCACTCCGGCGAACAGGCCGAAGATACTCGCAGCAATCAGGCAGACGCTGATGATCGTGAGTAATACTTTTTTCATGTCGTTCCTCCACTCATTTAAGCATTTTTCAGTCTAATACCGAACGCTTGACCTAAACTATATCTTAAATTTCACAAAATCGCAAGAGAAACCGGCCAAATCTTTTTCCGGCGTAAAAAAATTGTCTTTTTCAACAAATGTGAAAGGAATTGTTGTGCAGATTTTCCGTTTTCTACTTCTCTGAATTGGAGGATTCTTGCTGCTGGTTCAACATATTCGCCCGGGTGTGAAAACTTGTCTCCAAACGCACAAAGCGAGAAAAAACTCCACAATCCGGGCGGGATCGTGGAGTAAAAAGGGCCTTTTGTTACAAAACGCCGAGGTGCTCGAGCAGGATCTTTGTGCCGAGCAGGATGAGGATCACGCCGCCGGCGAACTCGGCCTTGCTCTTGTAGCGCAGGCCGAACACGTTGCCGAGCCGGATGCCGGCCGCGGAAAAGACGAAGGTGATCGAGCCGATGAGCGCCACGGCGGGCACGATGCGCGTGCCGGGCAGAAACGCGAACGTGATGCCGACGGCGAGCGCGTCGATACTTGTTGCAATCGCCAGCAGAAGCATGGCCTTGAACGCGAGCGAGCCGTCGAGCTTGTCCTCGTCCTTGGACAGCGCCTCGCGGATCATGTTGCCGCCGATGATGCCCAGCAGCACAAATGCGATCCAGTGATCGACGGAGGTGACAAACTGCTCAAACTGCGTGCCGAGCAGATAGCCCAGCAGCGGCATGAGCGCCTGAAAACCGCCGAACCACGCTCCGGCGATGCAGCATTCCTTCCACGATACGCGCTGCAGCGCCAGCCCCTTGCAGATGGAGACGGCGAACGCATCCATCGACAGGCCGACGGCCAGCACGACCAATTCCCAAAACCCCATATCTTCACGTCCCTTTTTCCGCAGATTCCCCATACTATAAAGGAAAGAGCAGGAAAATGCAAGGAAAATTTGCACCCGGGGCATAGAAAAAACCGGCGCCCGGATGTTCCGGACGCCGGCTGGCAGCTTCGTTTCAGCAGGGTTCGATGAGGATGACGTTGCTCATCAGGTCTACTTTTCTTGAGTTTGCCGGGGACGATCTTGCGGATCCCCATCAGGTCGGTCAGTGTGACATTCTCGCCGTCGGCGGACACGTTGCACACGCGCGAGCAGACAAGGTTCTGTTTGCCGTCCTTGATCTCATATGCATCAGAAAGACACATGGTTGTTCGCTCCTTTTTACCCGTTATGCCTGTTTGGCAAGCTCGAGGGCTTTTTCGAGCTTGTCGTTGCCGTGGTCAAATGCATGCAGCGCCTCGGCCAGAGCCGCGGCCGCCTCGGCCTTGCCCTCATCCTCCAGCGCGTGGCAGATGTCGTGCAGCTCGTCAGCGTGGTGGCGGTTGTGGTCGAGCATATAGTTCAGCAGCGCCAGCACTTCCTCGGGGCTCATCGGCTTATCGCCGGAGTGCTCATGGCTGTGCGGGTGGCAGTGATGTGCATGATCGTGATCGTGTTCATGTTCGTGCATGGGAAACACTCCTTTCTAAGTGGGGCAGGGCTGCCGTACGGAAAAAATCACCCTGCTCTGAATGGATTATCAAAAGTTTATCATATTCTCTTGTAAGAATCAACAATTTTTTGCCCCCGGATGTGATAAAAGACTTGTAAATTGTGCGCGAATATGTTAATCTGTTGACGTGATAACGGAAGCTATCCTTGCGTTTTCGGACGGAATGCTTTGAAGTATTACATAAGGGTGGTACACTTTGAAGAACCGCACGTTTCGGCCGGAGATCACAGCGACTGCTTCCCATGTCCGTGACCACCATGGGGGAACGCCCCCGGCGAGCCCAATCAAACGAAAACCATAAAAAAGGGAAGAAGAGGTGTAACATTTGAAGGATTTAAAGCATCTGATCTACTTTGAGAACCTTCTTGACAGCGCCAACAACGAGCTCGTGCAGCAGGCCAAGGATGAGGGTATGCACCCCATCGCTTACACTTGCTATCACATGCCCGAAGTGGTCCTCAACGTAGACAACTGTTTCTCGGTCAGACTTCGTGCGCCGAAAACGGGTTCATTCGACATCGCATCCTACTACATGTCCAACTACACCTGCGAGTACTGCAGAGCACTCGTGGAGCGTGCGATCGAGGGCGGCTATAACTTCCTCGACGCCATCGCTGGTGTGGACGCCTGCGCGGAGATGAACCGCTGCATGGAGAACATCGAGCTGGTCGCTGCCCCCGACATGCCCAACAAGAAGATGTTCGTTACCCACTGCGACATCCCGTACAAAGTCAAGGACTACACCCTCAAGCACTACGTCAAGCAGATCCGCAACCGCTTCCTGAACGTGCTGGCCGAGACCTACGGCGTTGATACGTCCGACGAGGCGCTGCGCAAGGCTGTTGCAAGGAGCACAATGAGGTCTGCAAGATCATCACCGAGATCGGCGACATGCGCAAGCTCGAGAACCCGCCCATCACCGGTTATGAATTCCATGTCCTCAATCTGGTTACTTACTGCTGCCCGAAGAGCAAGATCCTCCCGTACCTGAAGGAAACGCTGGCAGAGATCAAGAAGAGAAAAGTCGACGCCAAGCCGTGGTATCGCTGCCGTGTGGCCCTCATCGGCTCCGAGATCGATGACCTCGACATGACCCGCATGGTCGAAGACGCCGGCGCGATGATCGTTGCCGACCGTTTCTGCTTCGGCAGCACGCCGGGCCGTGAAGTCATCGAGCTCAACGATACGGACGATGTCCTTACGCAGATCTGCGCCCACTACCTGAAGACCACTCAGTGCCCGCGCTATATGAGCCAGGAGAAGATCCAGGAGCGCCGCGACACGATCAACCGTCTCGCCACCGAGAACGGTGCCGAAGGCATCATCTACGAATCCATGAAGTTCTGCGATTTCTGGGCATTCGAGCGCGCGCTGGCAAGCCACATCATGAACGAAGAGTATGGCTGGCCGGTCCTGTCCATCGACCGCCCGTACATGGCTCGCTCCTCCGGTCAGCTCCGCACGAGATTGCAGGCCTTTGTCGAGAGCCTTGAGATCAAGCAGATTCATAAGGCTGCGAAGGAGGACAAATAAATGCTGAAAAGTAACATTGCATGGATGAAGAAAAATGTCCCCTCCGACCTGAAGGTCTGGAAGGGCATGATCCAGGATATCGACTGGTCCCAGGTCGCAGCGAAGACCAAGCTGAGCCTCCAGCGCGATAAGGACCGCATCACGGCCGAGTTCAAGGAATTCGCCGCCATGGACACCAGCGCCAAGATCGATTGGCTCATGAACGGCGACCGTCACCTCGGTTACCTGTATAAGAAAGACGCCATCGCGTTTGCACGCCGTGAGTGGAAGGGCCTCAAGAGCGTCGGCTACGACTTCGTCGGCTGGCTGAAGATCTGGGGCGGCATGCTCAACATGGTCATGAAGGACCCCATGTCCATTATGCTGGCCGTGTTCGAGTATCACTGGTTCGCTTCCTACCTGGCCACCCCGGCTGTGGTCGACCGCAGCGTGTTCGGCCGCCGCGGCAAGCTGCTGCAGGCTGACTTTGATATGTGGGTCGCCATTACCCACTGGGCCGAGGATCTGATCGCCAACCTCATCATGGCGGACGCGAAGATCGGCGGCAACCAGAAGATCAACAAGCGCATCATCATGTTCGACGAAATGACGATGGCGCAGATGATGGCCGGCTTCCCGAACCTGCTCGGCATCCCGTACCAGATGATCCCGGTCTTCATGGTCTCCGAGATGGACCAGCTGACCCTCATCCCGTACATCGACGCCATCGAGAGCTACGGCCTCCCGTCCGATACCTGCCCGCTGCCGACGGCTGAGTGCGGCTGCGCGGTCAAGGACGAGTACCCGATGTGCGGCCAGGGCTTCATCGCCTCCTCCATGCCGTGCGACGGTTCCGTCATGGCGACGTCCTTCCAGGATCGCCGCTTCAGCAAGTTCATGCCGAGCTACCCGCTGTGCATGCCCGTCCGTTACGACGACGAGGACACCACCGAGATGGCGGCTGCCGACATGAAGGACTGCATCCACTGGGTCGAGGGTCTCACCGGCGAAACCTGGAACTGGGACACTTACTTCGCCACCATGGAGAAGATGAACGAGTGCACCAGACTCGAGATGGAGAAGTGGGAGATCAACAAGACCCACTATCCGCAGCTGGTCGGTTCCTCCTTCGAGCTGTTCCGCAAGTGGAACTACGAGATGGACGGCGGCCTGTTCCCCGAAGGTCTGAAGACGCAGCGCAAGATCTGCAAGACCATGATGGAGACCTACGAGAAGAAGCTGCCCGCATACGTCGGCGGCTATGAGAAGTACCGTGCGCTCATCTGGAGCTGCCCGGCTCACTTCTATGCCAACTTCTCCAACTGGCTGGCCAACTGCTGGGGCATCTACGCGCTGACCGAGATGGAAGCGCTGAACATGACCAAGATGCTCAACACCACCGACAAGGAAGAGGCCATCAATGACCTCTGCCGTCTGTACGAGCGCATGGTCATGCGTCGCCACACCAACGGCGGCCACGATCACGTTCTGGGCGAGCTGTGGAGACAGTGCGAGAACTTCAACGCGAACGTTGTTATCATGTATCAGCACGTCTGCTGCAAGACGATGGCCGGCCTGCAGGGCCTGTTCGACGATCAGGCACGTGAGCTTGGTATCCACCTGATCTGGGTCGAGCACGACCTGATGGATCCGCGTACCGTTTCCCGTAAGGACATGCGCGGCCGTGTGAACAACTACATGGTCAACGTCATGCACGCGGAGCCGGTCGACCCACCCTCATCGACATCGATGACGAGGTCACCTGGTAATTCGGAGCATTTGAACGTATATCGGACATAAAAAACATTCAGGAGGAAGTAATACTATGAAATACTTTGGCGGATGTGACGTAGGTTCCACCTACACGAAGGCAGTTATTCTTGATGAGAACGGCAAAATGTGCGCCGACACGACGATCCGCAGCAAGATCAATGCGGAGCAGTCCGCGATCGCTGCCATGCAGGAAGTCTGCGATAAGGTCGGCCTGAAGGACTCCAAGGAGCTCGCTTACCTCATCGGCACCGGCTACGGCCGCAATAAGGTCCCGTTCGCGGACGAGAACATCTCCGAGATCTCCTGCCACGCCATGGGCGTGCACGTCACGAATCCGGAAGTCCGCGCCATCATCGATATCGGCGGCCAGGACGTTAAGGGCATCAGCATCGACACCGACGGCACCGTTAAGAGCTTCGCGATGAACGATAAGTGCTCCGCCGGTACCGGCCGCTTCTTCGAGGCCATGGCCCGCTCCTTCGAGATGAGCCTGCCGGAATTCTCGAACCTGTCCCTGACGGCGAAGAACGTCATCCCGATCACGGCGCAGTGCACCGTTTTCGCAGAGTCCGAAGTCATCACCCTCGTGGGCGAAGGCAAGCCGACCGACGAGATCGCCGCCGGCATCGAGATGGCCGTTGCCAAGCGCTGCTTCGTCATGGCCAAGAAGGCCGGCGCCACCGACAGCATCACGCTGACGGGCGGCTGCGCGAAGAACGCGGGCCTGAAGCAGGCCATCGAGCACGTGCTGAAGTTCAAAGTCGTTGAGCTGAAGACCGACCCGCAGCTGATGGGCGCTCTGGGTGCTGCCGAGTACGCTCGCCCCCCAGAAGTTTTCCGCGGGGAGGTGGGGGTCGTAAACGCCCAGCCCCGTCAGCACCGGCGCTTTGCGCGCCGAGAAAAAGCAAACAATCCCATTCGAGGCGGCTGCCGACTGCCAGCGGATCGTAGACGAAAGCACCCCGTCGAGATGGGTCTTATCCCCGTGCCGGTCGCCGATGCGCCCCAGTGTTCATACAGATTCGGTTGCCCACCGGGAGCGCCTGCCGCCGACCACGCAGATCGCGCCGCCGACCAGTCCCAGTGCGCGCAGCAGCCAGGTCGCCCCAGATGGGCGAGCGCGGCGAGAGCGAATCGACAAACGCCGCATATTCTTCGTTGCTCATGCGCATTGTCCTCATCTCCTGCGCACAGTATGGCCGCGCGCGCGCAAAACTATGCAACAAGCGCCTCCGCACGGCATGCACGGAGACGCTTGTTGTTAATTTGAAAATAGCCTTTTGCATTTTATCGGCGAAGCGGCTGGTGTCGGGATACCGGATGATCTGCGCCGGATCGCCGACCGCGACTGTGGCGCCAGGCGTGTTCTTCGTCACGATCTATCGTACCTCTGTCCCTCCGCATTGGTTCTGCTGCCCGCCGCGGGTACTTTATTTTAAAATGTTGATTCCCTCAAGCGCCAGCAGTCATTTTTCCATATGTTGCTTATTTTAAAATGGTGATCCCCTCGAGCGCCAGCCCACCGGCATCCAGCCCGCCGGCATGCCGGTGCCGTTCGCACCGATGACGCGGTGGCAGGGGATGATGATCGGAAGCGGGTTGTGGTGGTTGGCCATACCGACGGCACGGCTGGCACTCGGGCTGCCGATGGCGGCGGCGAGCTCGCCATACGTGCGCGTCTCGCCATAGGGGATGGTGCGCAACGCCGCCCAGACCCGCTGCTGAAACGCGGTGCCGTGCGGGGCGAGCGGCAGGTCGAATGTCCGCCGCGCGCCCGCAAAGTATTCCCGCAGCTGCGCCTCGGCCGCGTCGAGCAGGGGCGAGGCATCCTGCGCGCCGCCCGCGCCGAAGCGGATGGCGGTGACGGCGGCTTCGTCCGCCTGCAGCGTCAGCGGGCCGATGGGCGTTTTGATGGCGCGTGTGCTCATGCCTCCAGCACCAGATTTTCCACGCCGGACTTTTCAAATTCGTCCATGTATTCGTCCATGCGGGCGTTGAGCTCCGTATAGTCGGACGGGGCTCGCTGTCGAGACAGCCCAGGTCGCGCCGCGCCAGCTCCTCGGCCAGAATGTCGAAAAACACGGCGTCCTCATAGTCGGCGATGGCCTCGTGAATGCCGCCGTTTTCGTAGGCGGGTGAGGGGAAAATGTGCCCCTGCCAGCGGGAAATGAGCGCGTTCATGCCGTTTTTGGCGCACTGCGCAAAGAGCTTTTCCTGCAAAATATCGTAATCCTCAAACCGGTCTTTCTCGCGTGTGGAGTTGAGGATCCAGTTGCCGATGTAGACGAGATCCAGCAGCCGCCGGAACTCCTTGTCGGTGAGTTCTATGTTCATCCGGTCATCCCTCCCGACGGGAGCCTGTGCCCCCGAAAAATGGCTGGCATCCGCAGCGGTCGGCGGCGGATGCGCTTGTGCTACCATTATAGCAAACGGCGGCGGGAAATTCTACACCATTTTTCTGTTGCGAAGTTGGGCAAAACAGTATATGATAATAGAATCGCACTGTTATGCAAAGGAGGCGGCGTATGCAGGTCGTCATCACGATCGAGGGCTCGCAGGCCGATGTTTTCGAGCAGGAGCCGGACGAGCTGGTGCAGTTTTCGACCGACGGGGAGTATACCTGCGTCGACGGCTGCGGGGTGCTCACCTATCCCGAGAGCGAGCTGACTGGCATGTCCGGTACGCTCACGACCATCACCTTCACGCCGTCGGGCGCCGTACTCAAGCGCACCGGCACCGTCACGAGCCGGATGGTCTTTGCCCCCGGCGCGCGCAACACGTTTTTGTACCAGACGCCGTACGGCACCAGCACGGTCGGGCTGGAGACGCAGCGCTACCGCTCCACACTCGACGAGCACGGCGGGGTGCTGGATCTGCTGTATGTCGTGGATTTTGACCACGCCTGCGCCAACCGCAACCAGCTGAAGATCACTGTCCGAGAACAATAAGATTATAGAATAGAGGGGAACTGATTATGGCCAATCGAATCGAACAGGCACGCGCCGTCGTGGATGCGTGCATCCGGGAAGCATATCTGCGCGCCGCCGCCAGAGGGCGCTCTGCCTGAGGGTGCGGACGTGCGCGGCTCCGTCGAGCAGCCGAAGGACACCGCCAACGGCGACTTTGCCGCCAACCACGCCATGGCGTCGGCCAAGACCATGCATATGGCCCCACGCAAGATCGCCGAGGCGCTCATCGCGCACATGGAGCTGGACGGCACGTGGTTTGCCTCCGTTGAGGCGGCCGGGCCGGGCTTTCTGAACTTCCGCCTGTCCGACAAGTGGTATCAGGACGTGCTGACTGCCGTGGACGAAGCCGGCGCGGACTATGGCCGCGTGGACGACGGCCACGGGGAAGAAGGTCATGGTGGAGTTCGTGTCCGCCAACCCGACCGGGCCCATGACGATCGGCAACGCGCGCGGCGGCGTGCTCGGCGACGCGCTCGCGTCCGTGCTCGAACGCGCGGGCTACAATGTCTGGCGCGAATTTTACGTCAACGACGCCGGCAATCAAGTCGACCTGTTCGGCAAGTCCATCGAGGCGCGCTATCTTCAGCTCATCCAGGGGTGAGGACGCCGTGGAATTCCCGGACAACGGCTACCACGGCGACGACATCCGGGAGCTGGCCAAACTGATCTACGAGCGCGACGGCGACAAGTACCTCACCATGCCGAGCGC
>VOFG01001385.1_pt1 | contig 126723 bp, 185 predicted proteins | sample 5384171 | NCBI WGS metagenome assembly VOFG01 (sample SAMN12384726, study PRJNA508395) | human gut metagenome | isolation source: healthy gut F | host: Homo sapiens
CCATATCAGTGTGATGCTAAGAAAATAGTCTTTTTGCTTGTGTTATTTATGTAAAGCTTTTGTAATATCGAAATTGTTTATTAGCTCTTTAAAGCTAATAATTTTAGACAATAATATAGAAGGAAATAATTAGAAAAGCAGTCAAAAAGGAGCTTTGAAACACTAGGTAGCGTGGAAAGAAAGATGTGCATTAATACAGCGGAAAAGAGTACAAAAAAATTAAAAAATCGTTAAAAAGTGTTGACATGCTTTGTATAAGATGTTACAATATACCAGTATTGCGGGTGAGCTATGCACTCAACAAAAGGAGGTAACTAAATGACGCTTGAAGCTTTGAAACAAGCTGAACAGCATACTGTAGGCGTTAAGCAGACAGAAAAAGCTGTTGCTCGACAAGTGGCAGAGGTTGTCTACATTGCAAATGATGCGGATGATCGTGTTACCAGTAAATTATCCTTGCTTTGTCAAGAACATCATGTTCCTGTTGTTACGGAAGGAAATATGTTGGAATTAGGAAGAGCTTGTGGGATAAATGTTAAAGCTGCGGCTCATCGATGCTGGTAAAACAACAACTACAGAACGTATCCTCTACTATACAGGTATTGTTCACAAAATCGGCGAAGTACATGAAGGCGCTGCTACCATGGACTGGATGGTTCAAGAACAAGAACGTGGTATTACCATCACTTCTGCTGCGACAACATGTCACTGGAAAGATCATCGTATCAACATCATTGATACTCCAGGCCACGTTGACTTTACTGTAGAAGTAGAACGTTCTCTACGTGTACTTGATGGCTCCGTTGCGGTGTTCAGTGCTAAAGGTGGCGTTGAACCTCAGTCTGAAACAGTATGGCGTCAGGCATCTAACTACGGCGTACCTCGTATCGCTTATGTAAATAAGATGGATACAGTAGGTGCTGACTTCTTCAACGTAGTTGATATGATGAAATCCTCGTTTGGGTGCAAATTCCGTAGCTATCCAAGTACCAATCGGTGCTGAAGATACTTTCGAAGGCATCATTGACTTGATGACTATGAAAGCGGAAATTTATAAATCCGATGACGGTAAAGAATATGAAATCACTGATATCCCTGCTGAATATCAAGAAGTAGCAGAAGCTCGTCGCGAAATGATGATCGATGCTATCGCTGAAACTGATGACGATATTATGATGAAATATTTGGAAGGTGAAGAAATCTCCATTGAAGAATTGAAAGCAGCATTGCGTAAAGCTGTTATTGCTAACCAATTATTCCCAGTTCTTTGTGGTTCTTCCTACAAAAACAAAGGTGTACAAATGTTATTGGACGCTGTTGTAGATTACATGCCAGCTCCTATCGACATTCCAGCTATTAAAGGTGTAGTTCCTGGTACTGAAGAAGAAACTACTCGTCCTTCTTCCGATGATGAACCATTCTCCGCATTGGCATTCAAAATCATGGCTGACCCTTATGTTGGTAAATTAGCGTTCTTCCGTGTGTACTCCGGTACATTGGAATCCGGCTCCTACGTTTTCAACTCCACTAAAGGTAAGAAAGAACGTATCGGTCGTATTCTTCAAATGCACGCTAACACTCGTAAAGAAATCGACATGGTTTACGCTGGCGACATCGCTGCAGCTGTAGGCTTGAAAGATACTACTACTGGTGATACTCTTTGTGATGAAAAGAATCCTGTAATTCTTGAATCCATGGTATTCCCTGAACCAGTTATCTCCGTTGCAGTTGAACCTAAAACTAAAGCTGACCAAGAAAAAATGGGTACAGCTCTTGCTCGTTTGGCAGAAGAAGATCCTACTTTCAAAGTTCGTACTGATGAAGAAACAGGTCAAACTATTATCTCCGGTATGGGCGAACTTCACTTGGATATCATCGTTGACCGTATGAACCGTGAATTCAAAGTAGAATGTAACGTAGGTAAACCTCAAGTAGCTTATCGCGAAACTATCCGTAAAGCTGTTAAAGCTGAAGGTAAATTCGTTCGTCAATCTGGTGGTCGTGGTCAATATGGTCACTGCTGGTTGGAATTGATTCCTCAAGAACCAGGTGCTGGCTTCGAATTTGAAAATAAGGTCGTAGGTGGTCGGTCACGTTGACCATGGTAAAACTACCTTGACAGCAGCAATCACTAAAGTATTGGCTGAAAAAGGCCAAGCTGATTTCAAGATTACAGCATGATCGATAAAGCTCCTGAAGAACGTGAACGTGGTATTACCATTAACACCTCTCATGTTGAATATGAAACTGCAACTCGTCACTATGCACACGTTGACTGCCCGGGCCATGCTGACTATGTTAAAAACATGATCACTGGTGCAGCTCAAATGGACGGCGCTATCCTGGTATGTTCCGCAGCTGATGGCCCGATGCCGCAAACTCGCGAACACATCCTGCTGGCTCGTCAAGTAGGCGTACCTGCAATGGTTGTATTTCTGAACAAAGTTGATATGGTTGACGACGACGAATTGCTGGAATTGGTAGAAATGGAAGTTCGCGAACTTCTTTCCTCCTACGAATTCCCTGGCGACGAAGTACCTATCGTTGTAGGTTCCGCGTTGAAAGCTTTGGAAGGCGATGCTCAATATGTAGCTAAAATCGACGAATTGATGGCAGCTGTAGACTCCTACATCCCAACTCCAGTTCGTGATACTGACAAACCTTTCTTGATGCCTGTCGAAGACGTATTCACAATCACTGGTCGTGGTACAGTAGCAACTGGCCGTGTTGAACGTGGTCAAGTAAACGTTGGTGACACTGTAGAAGTAGTAGGCTTGAAAGAAAAAGCTGAACAATACGTAGTAACAGGTCTTGAAATGTTCCGTAAAGTGTTGGATTCTGCAGTAGCAGGTGACAACGTAGGTGCATTGCTTCGTGGTGTTGATCGCAAAGATATCGAACGTGGTCAAGTATTGGCTAAACCAGGCTCCATCAAACCACACACAAAATTCAAAGCAGAAGTATACGTATTGACTAAAGAAGAAGGTGGCCGTCATACTCCATTCTTCTCCAACTATCGTCCACAATTCTACTTCCGTACAACAGACGTAACAGGTGTTGTAAACCTTCCTGAAGGTGTAGAAATGTGTATGCCTGGCGATAACGTAACAATGAATATCGAATTGATCACTCCAATCGCTATCGAAGAAGGTCTTCGTTTCGCGATCCGCGAAGGTGGCCATACAGTAGGCGCAAGTAGAAGGTTGCCTCTGCGGAGGAGAATTTTATGGAGCAGTTCATTCATCGAAATGGACGACAGGAGGAATTATTAATGGCTAAACAGCAAAAATCCGTATTCGCCTTAAGGCATACGACCACAAAGCTCTCGACCAAAGTGCTACTAAGATTGTAGAAACTGCAAAAAGAAATGGCGCTATGGTATCTGGTCCGATTCCATTGCCAACAGAAAAGAATATCTTCACAATTCTTCGTTCTGTACACGTAAACAAAGATTCTCGTGAACAATTCGAAATGCGTACACATAAACGCTTAATCGATATTCTTGAACCAAATTCGAAAACAGTAGATGCTATCACTCGTTTAGATTTACCAGCTGGTGTATCTATTGAAATAAAACTATAAGGAGGTGCGATAATGTCTAAAGCTATTTTGGGTAAAAAATTAGGAATGACACAAGTCTTCACAGCTGAAGGCCAATTAGTTCCTGTAACAGTAGTGGAAACTACCCCAAGCGTTGTAGTGCGCGTTAAGACTGTTGAAACAGACGGCTACGAAGCAGTACAAATTGGTTACGGTTCCATTAAAGAAAAACATTTAACAAAACCTGTAAAAGGTCAGTTCGACAAAGCTGGCGTAGCTCCAGTGAAATATCTTCGCGAAGTTCGCGTAGCTAATGCAGCTGACTACACAGTAGGCCAAACTCTGGCAGCTGATATCTTCGCAGAAGGTGAATTGGTGGACGTAGTGGGTACAGGTAAAGGTAAGGGTTTTGCTGGTGCAATTAAACGCCATAACTTCTCCCGTGGTCCTGAAACTCATGGTTCTAAATCTCACCGTGAACCTGGTTCCATCGGTCCTATGATCTCCGGTGGCGGCGGTAAGGTATACAAAGGTAAAAACTCCCTGGACAAATGGGTGGTTACAGAGTTACCGTACAACGCTTATCCGTTGTGAAAGTTGATGCTGAACGTAACCTTTTATTGGTTAAAGGTGGTATCCCAGGCGCTAAAGGTAGCTTGGTTATGGTTCGCAACACGGTTAAACCTGTTAAATAATCATTTGTCGAAAGGAGGATTATGTAATGCCTACAGTAGCAACATATAATCAATCCGGCGTTAAAGTCGGTGAAATACAGTTAAACGATGCAGTATTCGGCGTTGAAGTAAACGAAGCCGTTATGCATCAAGCCGTAGTTCGTCAATTGTCTAACGAACGTCTCGGCACACATGCAACAAAAACTAGAGGTATGGTTCGTGGCGGTGGCCGCAAACCTTGGAAACAAAAAGGTACTGGCCGTGCTCGTTGCCGGCTCCAGCCGCTCCCCAATCTGGATCGGTGGTGGTACTACATTTGGCCCACAACCTCGCAGCTATTACAAAGCTATGCCTCGTAAGGCTAGACGTTTAGCAGTTAAATCTGCTCTTAGCGATAAGGTAAATAATAGCGAATTATACGTTTTGGAAGAAATCACATTAGCAGCTCCTAAAACAAAAGAAGTGTTGAATATTATCAACAGCTTCAATGTTGGCGATGCAAAAGTATTGTTCATCACTGAAGGTGATGTAAATGTTGAACGTTCCGCTCGTATTATCCAAGGTGTTAAAGCTTTGGCTTGCGAAGGTATGAACATTTTCGATCTTCTTCATTACGATAAGCTCTTCATTACTAAAGGTGCTGTCGCAAAAATCGAGGAGGTGCTCGGATAATGCAATTACATGATGTACTAATCCGCCCGGTTATTACCGAAAAATCCACTATGCTTATGGAAGAAGGAAAATACACTTTCCGTGTGCCTTTGACTGCAAATAAAGTGCAAATCCGTCAAGCAGTTGAAAAAATCTTCAATGTAAAAGTAGAAAAAAAGTAGCTACTATTCGTGTTTTAGGCAAAACTAAACGCATGGGTCGTACACAAGGTAAACGTAGCGATTACAAAAAAAGCTATCGTAACTTTAAAAGCTGGCGAATCCATTACATTATTTGAAGGTGTCTAAGAGTCTAGTTGTAAGGAGGCCCACTAATGGCAATTAAATCATTTAAACCGTACTCCGCTGGTCGCCGGTTTATGACAGTATCCGCCTTCGACGAAATCACAGCAAGCAAACCAGAAAAATCTTTGTTAGCTAAGATTTCTCAAAAAGGTGGTCGTAACAATACTGGTAAAATGACAGTTCGTCACCAAGGTGGCGGTCATAAACGTCAATACCGTATTATTGACTTCAAACGTACTAAAGATAATATTCCAGCTAAAGTAGCAACAATCGAGTATGATCCTAACCGTTCTTCTCGTATCGCTTTACTTAACTACGCTGATGGTGAAAAACGTTACATTTTAGCTCCTAACGGTCTAAAAGTTGGTGACGTTGTATTCTCCGGTCCTGAGTCTGATATTAAACCTGGTAACTGCTTACCATTGGCTAATATTCCAGACGGTACACAAATCCACAATATCGAATTGAAAATCGGTAAAGGTGGCCAAATCGTTCGTTCCGCTGGTACATCTGCTCAATTGATGGGTAAAGATAATGGCTACGCTATTCTTCGTTTACCATCTGGCGAAATGCGCCGCGTACGTCAAGAATGCCGTGCAACTGTAGGTGTTGTAGGTAACGCTGACCACAGCAACCTTGTAATCGGTAAAGCTGGTCGTCATCGTTGGATGGGTGTTCGCCCTGGCAACCGTGGTGTTGTAATGAACCCTTGTGACCATCCACATGGTGGTGGTGAAGGTAAATCTCCTGTTGGTCGTAAACATCCTGTTACACCTTGGGGCAAACCAGCACATGGTGTTAAAACTCGCGACAAGAAAAAAGCTTCTAATAGCTTAATCATTAAACGTCGTACAAAATAGGATAAAGGAAAGGAGATAAAATAGTGTCCAGATCTATTAAAAAGGCCCTTTCGTAGCAGATCATTTGCTTAAGAAAGTTGAAGCTTTAAACGAAACTAACGAAAAGAAAGTTGTAAAAACCTGGTCCCGTGCCTCTACTATTATCCCAAGTTTTGTAGGCCACACAATTGCTGTGCATGATGGTCGCAAACATGTACCTGTATTCATTACAGAAGATATGGTAGGTCATAAATTAGGTGAGTTCGCTCCTACACGTACTTATAGAGGTCATGGTAAGGACGAAAAATCTACAGGCAAAAAATAGGAGGAAATAATTAATGGAAGCAAAAGCAATCGCTAGACATATCCGAATCGCGCCTCGTAAAATCCGTATCGTTGCAGATTTAGTGCGCGGTAAAAACATCGGCGAAGCATTTGCCATCTTGAAGTTCACTCCGAAAGTTGGCGCTGATGTAGTAGAAAAAGTTATGCGTTCTGCAATCGCAAACGCTGAACATAATTTCGATATGAATGTTGACAATCTTTACGTATCCGAGATCTTCGTTGATCAAGGTCCTACATTGAAACGTATTCATCCTCGTTCCCGTGGACAAGCTTTCAAAATTTTGAAACGCACTAGCCATGTAACAGTAGTAGTTAAAGAAAGAGCTTAAGAAGGAGGAAACAGAGTGGGTCAAAAGTTAATCCACACGGTTTGCGTGTCGGTATCGTAAAAGATTGGGACGCAAAATGGTATGCAGAAAAAGATTTCGCTGCTAATCTTCATGAAGACGTAAAAATTCGTAACTTCTTGAAAGAAACCCTTTTCATTGCTGGTATTTCCCGCATTGAAATCGAGCGTACAAATAAACGTATTAAATTGACTATCCACACTGCGAAACCAGGTATGGTTATCGGTCGTGGTGGTGCTGGTATCGAAGATATCAAAAAAGCAATGACTCGTTTCACTGACAAACAAGTTGACGTAAACATTGCAGAAATTAAACAAGCAGACATGGATGCAGCACTAGTTGCTGAAAACATTGCGGGCCAATTGGAACGTCGTATCGGCTTCCGCCGTGCAATGAAACAAGCTGTTGGTCGTACAATGCGCTTAGGTGCAAAAGGTATCAAAATCATGGTAAGCGGTCGTCTTGGCGGCGCTGAAATCGCTCGTAGCGAATCCTACCGTGAAGGTTCTATTCCTTTGCATACACTTCGTGCAGACATCGACTACGGTACTGCTGAAGCTCATACAACATATGGTTGTATCGGCATTAAAGTATGGATTTACAAAGGTGAAGTTTTGCCAGAAGCAAAACAACCTGCTAAGAAGGAAGAAGGTGGCAAGTAATGCTTATTCCAAAGCGCGTAAAACATCGTAAGCAATTCCGCGGCCGTATGAAAGGTCGTGCTATGCGCGGTAATACAGTGTCTCATGGTGAGTTCGGCTTGGTAGCATGCGAACCATCTTGGATCACTAACCGTCAAATCGAAGCTGCCCGTATTGCTATGACTCGTTATATCAAACGTGGTGGTCAAGTATGGATTCAAATTTTCCCGGACAAACCGATTACTGCAAAACCTGCTGAAACTCGTATGGGTTCTGGTAAAGGTTCTCCGGAATACTGGGTAGCAGTAGTTAAACCTGGTCGTGTACTGTTCGAAATGAACGGTGTGCCAGAAGCTATAGCTCGTGAAGCTATGCGTCTTGCAAGCCATAAACTTCCAATCAAATGCAAATTTGTTGTTAAGGGTAAAGAATTGGGTGGTGACGTAAATGAAGGTTAATGACATTCGCAATATGAGCGCTGCCGAAATGGAACAAAAAGTTTCCGGTCTTAAGGAAGAGTTATTTAACCTCCGTTTTCAGCTTGCAACAGGTCAATTAGAGAATCCTATGCGCATTCGTGAAGTTAAGAAGACAATCGCTCGTATTAAAACTGTACAACGTGAAGTTGAACTTAAATCTGAAAACGCATAATAACAGATTTGTTAAAGTTTGAAAAGGAGGCTTAAAATCGTGGCAGAAGAAAGAAACGTACGTAAAGTCCGCGTAGGTAAAGTTGTTAGCGACAAAATGAATAAAACTGTTGTTGTTGCTGTAGAACGTAAAGTACCTCACGCATTATATAACAAGCCAATGGTTAGCACTAAACGCTTCAAAGCTCATGATGAAAACAATGAGTGTCAAATTGGCGATACAGTTAAAATTGTAGAAACTCGTCCACTTTCTAAAGATAAATGTTGGAGAGTTGTTGAAATTCTTGAAAGACAAAAATAAGAGTGATGTAAGGAGGAATAGACGATGATCCAGCAACAAACAATTGTGAATGTTGCCGACAACACTTGTGCTAAACGTATTATGTGCATCCAAGTCATGGGCGGTTCTTATCGCAAATTCGGCAATATCGGTGACGTAATCGTTGCTTCTGTAAAAGATGCATCACCCGGTGGCGTTGTAAAAAAAGGCGACGTAGTTAAAGCAGTTGTTGTTCGTTCTAAAAAGGTATCCGCCGTCAAGACGGTTCCTATATTCGTTTCGATGAAAACGCAGCAGTAGTTATTAAAGAAGATAAAACCCCTCGTGGTACTCGTATCTTCGGACCTGTAGCTAAAGAGAACTCCGTGAAAAAGACTTCATGAAAATTGTTTCCTTGGCTCCAGAAGTATTATAAGAAGGAGGAACGCAGCATATGGCTAAGCTACAAATCAAAAAAGGCGATACAGTTGTTGTTATCTCCGGTAAAGATAAAGGTAAGCAAGGTACAGTTATCGCTACTGAACCTAAAAAAGAACGCGTATTTGTTGAAGGCGTAAACACTGTAAAACGTCACACAAAACCTTCTCAAGCTAACCCACAAGGCGGCATCGTTACTAAAGAAGCTGGCATTCATGTTTCTAACGTAATGGTTGTTGACCCAGAAACTAAAACAGCTACTCGTATCAAAAAGTAGAAGGCAAGGACGGTAAATTCGTTCGCGCTACTGTTAAATCCGGTACAGTACTTAAATAATCAGGAAAGGAGGAGCTACATAAATGTCTCGTTTGTTTGAACAATACAACTCTGAAATCAAAAAGAGTATGCAAGAAAAATTCCAATACGGCAACGTTATGGAAATCCCTAAATTGGAAAAAATCGTTATCAACATCGGCGTTGGCGATGCTGTAGGCAATGCAAAAGCATTAGAAGCTGCAGTTAATGACTTAACAATTATTGCTGGTCAAAAACCTGTAATCACAAAAGCTAAAAAATCTATTGCGAACTTTAAAGTTCGTGAAGGCATGGCGTTGGGTACAAAAGTTACTCTTCGTGGCGAACGCATGTATGAATTCCTCGACAAATTGATCAATGCGGCATTACCTCGTGTACGTGACTTCCGCGGTATCAGCGCTACAGCTTTGATGGCCGTGGTAACTACGCTTTGGGTCTTAAAGAACAATTGATTTTCCCGGAGATCGAATATGATCAAGTCGAACGTGTTCGTGGTATGGATATCATCGTAGTAACTACCGCTAAAACAGATGAAGAAGCTCGTGAATTGTTGACTCAATTCGGTATGCCTTTTGAAAAATAATGAGGAGGAACATATAGATGGCTAAAAACGCTGCATAGTGTGCGGCAGACCTCATGGCTATATGCGTAAATTTGGCCTCTGCCGTATCTGCTTCCGTGAATATGCTTATAAAGGTGCTATTCCGGGCGTAACCAAAGCAAGCTGGTAAGACAGACAACAAGGAAGGAGGGTATTTAAGTATGGTAATGACTGACCCGATTGCTGATATGCTTACCCGTATTCGTAATGCAAATTCAGTTCATCATGATAGAGTTGAAATCCCCGGCAGCAAAATTAAAGTTGCTATTGCTGAAATTTTGAAAGCTGAAGGTTTCATTAAAGATTTCGAAGTTATTGCTGACAGCAAACAAAATGTTATCAAAGTCAGCCTGAAATACGGTGCTAATAAAGAGAAAGTTATCTCCGGTATTAAACGTATTTCCAAACCCGGTCTGAGAGTTTACTCTCAAAAAGACCAACTGCCTAGAGTCCTCGGAGGTCTGGGTATTGCATTAATTTCTACTTCCCAAGGCTTGATGACCGACAAAGCTGCTCGTAAAGCAGGCTTGGGCGGCGAAGTTCTTGCATACGTATGGTAATACTAAAAAGATAGGAGGTGCTCGTACGTGTCTAGAATTGGTAAAATGCCAATTACTGTTCCCGCTGGTGTAACAGTTACAATTGAAAACAACTATGTGACCGTTAAGGTCCTAAAGGCGAACTGGCTCGCCAAATCAATAAAAACATGAAACTGACCCTGGATAACGGTGTTCTGGCTGTTGAACGTCCGAACGATGAAAAAGAAAACCGTTCCCTGCATGGTCTGTCCCGTACTCTGATTAACAACATGATCATCGGTGTTACTCAAGGTTTCAGCAAATCTCTGGAAATTAATGGCGTTGGCTACCGTGCTGCAAAACAAGGCCAAAACATTAACTTCACCTTGGGCTTCTCTCACCCGGTTGTTAAAGAGCCGCCTGCTGGTATTACTTTTTGAAGTTCCCGCCCGAACAAAATCGTTGTAAGCGGTGCTGATAAAGAAGTTGTAGGCGCTGTTGCTGCTGAAATCCGTACTTTGCGTCCGCCTGAACCTTACAAAGGTAAAGGTATTCGTTATGAAGGCGAACATATCCGTCGTAAGATCGGTAAAGCTGGCGCTAAAGGCAAAAAATAATTTCTAAAAGAAGGGAGTGAAACTCTTGCTTAACAGAGTTGATAAAAACGAGAAACGTCAAAAACGTCATCTCCGTTCTCGTAGATATATTATCGGTACAGCAGAAAGACCTCGTCTGAACGTATACCGTTCCCTGTCCAATATTTATGCACAGGTAATTAACGATGAAACCGGCGAAACTATCGCTGCTGCTAGCACCGTTGAAAAGAAATGAAAGAAAACTATGGTGGCAACATTGAAGCTGCTAAAGCCGTAGGTAAGGCAATTGCTGAAAAAGCACTGGCTAAAGGCGTTAAAGAAGTTGTATTCGATCGTGGTGGTTATCTGTACCATGGCCGTGTAGCTGCTTTAGCTGAAGCTGCTCGTGAAGCTGGCCTTGTATTCTAAGAGAAGGAGGAAATAAAGTGGCGAACTTCGAAAATAAAGAAAACGAATTACAAGAAAGAGTCGTTTTCATCAACCGTGTTGCTAAGGTTGTTAAAGGCGGACGTCGTTTCTCCTTCGCTGCACTTGTTGTTGTAGGTGATGAAAATGGTCATGTAGGCATGGGTTTAGGTAAAGCTGCAGAAGTTCCTGAAGCTATCCGCAAAGGCGTTGAAGACGCTAAGAAAAACCTGGTAACCGTACCTCTGGTTGGTACCACCATTCCTCATGAAATCATTGGTGTATTCGGCGCAGGCCGTGTATTCCTGAAACCGGCTAGAGAAGGTACCGGCGTTATCGCTGGCGGCCCTGTACGTGCCGTACTGGAACTGGCTGGCGTTCGTGATATTCTGACTAAATCTCAAGGTTCTTCCAACCCGAACAACATGGTTCGTGCAACCATCGAAGGTTTGAAAACTTTGAAGAGTGCTGAAGCTGTTGCAGCTCTGCGTGGTAAAACCGTAGAAGAATTGTTGGGCTAAGGAGGACTTTGTCATGGCACAAATTAAAATCACTCTGACCCGCAGCTTGATCGGTTACCCGAAAGATCAACGTGCAACCGTAAGAGCTCTGGGTTTAGGTAAAATTAATACTAGCGTTGTAAAAGAAGATACTCCGACTATTCGCGGCATGATTCATAAAGTAGAACATCTCGTGAAAGTTGAAGAAGCGTAAGACAAGGAGGTGTACTGAAGATGAATTTACATGAATTGTCTCCCGCTCCGGGATCTAAACGTGTAGCAGTTCGCGTAGGTCGTGGCCTGGGTTCCGGCTTAGGCAAGACTTCCGGTAAAGGCCAAAAAGGTCAAAAATCCCGTTCCGGCGGTGTAAAACGCCCTGGTTTTGAAGGTGGTCAAAGACCTTTGTACCTGCGTCTTCCGAAACGCGGTTTCTACAATAAATTTGGTAAAGATTATGTTGAAATCAACGTTTCCGTTCTCAACCGTTTTGAGGATGGCACCGTTGTTGAACCTGTAATGCTCATTGAAGAAGGCATCGTTAAGAACGTTCGCGACGGTATCCGCATTCTTGGCAATGGCGAATTAACCAAAAAACTTACTGTTCAAGCTATGGGCTTCAGCAAATCCGCTGAAGAAAAAATCATTGCAGCTGGCGGTAAGATTGAGGTGATCTAAAGTGTTCGCAGCCCTAGCTAACATATTTAAGATTACAGAACTCAGGCAAAAAGTGATATTTACTCTCGCCATGTTCATCGTATTCAGGGCTGGTACACACATATACCTGTTCCTGGCGTAAATGCTGATGTTATCGAACAGCTCTTCCGTAGCGGAAACCTTTTAGGTTTACTAGATATGTTCAGTGGTGGCGCCTTGAGCAAATTCTCAATTTTTGCTATGAGTATTACCCCATACATTAATGCTTCGATTATTTTACAGTTACTGAAGGTAGTTGTACCGACTTTGGAACAATGGTCTAAGGAAGGTGAAGAAGGCTATAAGAAGACGACAAAGCTCACTCGTATGCTGACGGTGGCTTTGGCGTTTATTCAAGCCTGCGGTATGGCTTACGGCCTGAAGATGGCAATCAATAACCCCGGGATTTTCTCAATCCTGCTTATTGCCCTGACATTAACTGCAGGTACCGTCTTCTTAATGTGGATTGGCGAACAGATTACTGCTCGTGGTGTTGGCAACGGTATCTCCTTGATTATCTTTGCCGGCATCGTTTCCAGATTACCTGATGGTCTGAAAATAATTTTCCAATATTTACAAGCTGGCACGGTCAACTTACTGAATGTTATTTTGTTCGCGGCTATTGCTTTGGCAATGATTGTTTTCGTAATTATCATTTCTCAAGGTATTCGCAAAATTCCGGTTCAGTATGCAAAACGTGTTGTAGGCAGAAAAGCATATGGCGGTCATACCAGCTATATTCCTTTAAAAGTCAACCAGGCTGGCGTTATTCCTATCATCTTCGCTTCTTCAGTGTTGATGTTTCCTGCGACTATCGCTCAGTTTGTAGACGTTCCCTGGGTTAAAACCATGGGCAAGTTGTTTGAGTGGGGCAGCCCGTTACAAACAACACTCTACGTTCTTATGATTCTGTTCTTTACTTACTTCTATACTGCAGTAAGCTTGAACATCGGAGATCTCTCTGATAATATCAAAAAGAACGGCGGCTTTATTCCTGGACTTCGTCCTGGTAAGCCTACAACAGATTATCTTGACAGAGTAATGTCCAGAATAACTTTGGCAGGTGCAGTCTTCCTCTCTTTAATCGCACTAATGCCTCATGTTATCGGCTGGATGACCCGCATTGAAGGCATTTACTTCGGCGGTACTGCTCTTTTGATCGTAGTTGGTGTTGCATTGGATACCATGAAGCAGATAGAGTCTCTGGTACTGATGCGTCATTATCATGGCTTTATGAAATAGGAGGAATTCAGAATGTATATTCTTTTAATGGGACCTCCGGGTGCTGGCAAAGGCACTCAAGCAGAAAGACTCATTGATGAATTTAACATCCCTCACATCTCTACAGGTGACATGTTCCGTGCTGCAGTAAGTCAAGGCACTGAACTTGGTAAAGAGGCAAAAAAGATACATGGACGCCGGCGGACTTGTTCCCGACGTCGTAACCATCGGCATTGTTCGTGAAGGCTTGTCCAAACCCGAATGTGCAAATGGTTTCATTTTAGATGGCTTCCCGAGAACTGAGGAGCAAGCAGTTGCTCTCGACGGAATCCTCAAAGACCTGGACATTAAATTGACCGGTGTCGTAAATATCACTGTTCCTGATTCCGAACTGGTTGGCCGTGTGACCGGTCGCCGTATCTGCAAAGAATGCGGTGCTACCTATCACGTAAGCTTTAACCCCAGCAAGGTTGAAGGTGTGTGCGACAAATGCGGCGGAGCACTTTATCAACGTAACGATGATAAAGAAGAAACCGTAAAGAATCGTTTGGCTGCATATCATGCCCAAACAGAACCGTTGATCGAGTACTACACTAAACAAGGCATTTTCAAAAACATCGATGGTCTCAAGCTATTGATAAAGTTTATGCTGACGTTAAAGCTAGTCTCGGTTGTAGCAAATAAGGAGGTAGAGCTGTGTCCAAACAGGATGTAATTGAAGTTGAAGGCACAATTCTTGAAGCACTTCCCAATGCTATGTTCCAGGTTCAACTGGTAAACGGTCATGTAATTCTCGCACATATATCCGGTAAGATTCGTATGAACTTCATCAAGATTTTGCCTGGTGATAAGGTTACCGTGGAGCTTACTCCGTACGACCTCAATCGTGGAAGAATTACTTATCGGTATAAATAACCAAGACAGGCAAAGAGGAGGTTTAAATTATGAAAGTAAGACCGTCTGTTAAGCCAATATGCGAAAAATGTAAAATCATTAAACGCAAAGGCCGTGTAATGGTTATTTGCGAAAATCCAAAACATAAACAAAAACAAGGTTAAGAAGGAGGTGCACTTTAATGGCACGTATTTCTGGTGTCGATTTACCGAGAGATAAACGCATTGAGTATGCACTGCCGTACATTTACGGTATCGGCCTGACTCTCTCTCGTGAAATCTTAGCTAAAACCGGTATTAACCCGGACACTCGCGTACGCGATTTAACTGAAGATGAAGTAGCCAAGATCCGTGAAACTCTGGATCAAGATTACAAAGTAGAAGGTGACCTCCGTCGTGAGGAATCCCTCAACATCAAACGTTTAATCGAAATCGGTTCCTATCGTGGCAGAAGACATCGTATGGGTCTTCCTGTTCGTGGTCAAAACACTAAAAACAATGCCCGCACCCGTAAAGGTCCGAAACGTACTATTGCAGGCAAAAAGAAATAATTAGCGAGGGAGGGATAAACCAGTGGCTGGCAAGAAAGTTGTTCGCAACAAAAAGAAAGTTAGCAAAAACGTAATTAACGGTGTAGCACACATTCGCTCCACTTTCAATAATACTATCGTTACCATCGCTGATACCGAAGGTAACGTTTTGAGCTGGGCATCCGCAGGTGGCCTCGGTTTCCGCGGTAGCCGTAAAAGCACTCCGTTTGCAGCTCAAATGGCTGCTGAAGAAGCAACCAAAGCTGCTATGGATCACGGCTTGAAACAAGTAGAAGTATATGTAAAAGGTCCTGGCGCAGGCCGTGAAGCTGCAATTCGTGCACTTCAAGCTGCAGGCTTAGAAGTTAACTCTATTAAAGACGTTACCCTATTCCGCATAATGGCTGCCGTCCGCCGAAACGTAGAAGAGTATAATTGGAGGTGTAGTAGATGGCAATTGATAGAACGCCTGTCCTGAAAAGATGCAGATCTTTGGGCTTAGCTCCGGCATTCATGGGCATTAGCAAGGAATCTAACCGCCAAGCTAAACGCCAAAGAGGCAAAAAGAGCGAATATGGCATTCAGTTAACTGAAAAACAAAAAGCTAAATTTATCTATGGTGTCCTGGAAAAACAATTCCGTGGCTACTATGATAAAGCTAAAAAATGGAAGGTATCACTGGTGAAAAACCTGCTGAACCTTCTTGAAAGAAGAATTGATAACGTTGTTTTCCGTCTGGGTATGGCAAATACTCGTCGTCAAGCTCGTCAAATCGTAAGACATGGCCACATTGCTGTTAACGGCAAACGTTTGGACATTCCTTCCGCATTTGTAAAAGTTGGCGATGTTATCAGCGTAATGGAAAGCAGCCGTTCTAAAGAATACTTCAAAGGCATGGAAGAAACTTTGGCTACTAAAGCAGTTCCGGCTTGGCTGGTACTGGATGCAGCTAACCTGAGCGGCAAGGTAGATCGTTTCCCGACTCGTGAGGAAATTGATGTTCCTATCGAAGAGCACCTCATCGTTGAGTTGTACTCTAAATAATTAGTGAATATCTTGTGCCACCCACTTATTGAGACGTATTGTGGTAATACGCGATAGAAGGAGGCTTTCGAATGATTGAAATTGAAAAACCAAAATGGTTACAGCTGAGGATCAGCGATGATGGTCGCTATGGTAAATTCGTTTGGGAGCCGCTCGAGAGAGGTTATGGCATTACACTGGGCAATAGCTTGCGCCGTGTTTTGCTTTCTTCCCTTCCGGGTGCGGCAGTAACCTGTGTTAAAATCGACGGAGTACTGCACGAGTTTGCTACTATTCCTGGTGTTCGTGAAGACGTTGCTGACGTTATTTTGAACATTAAGGCTTTATGCCTGAAAATGGACTGCGAAGAGGAAAAAGTCCTGCGAATTGAATGCTCTGGTGAGCAGGAAGTTACTGCAGCAAACATTATTGCTGACAGCGATGTAGAGATTTTGAACCCTGAGCTGCACATTGCGACTTTAGATAAGGACGCAGTTTTCAATATGGAAATCCATGTTGATAAAGGCCTTGGTTATGTACCTGCCGATAAAAATAAACAACCGGATCAAGCTATTGGTATCATTCCTGTAGATTCTATCTACTCTCCGATTACCAGAGTAAAATTCGCTGTTAATGATACTCGCGTAGGTAACGTTACCAACTACGACAAACTGACTTTGGAAGTTTGGACTGATGGTAGCGTTATGCCTGATGAAGCTGTTAATATGGCTTCCAGCATCTTAATTGATTATCTCAAGTTGTTCCAAACCGGTGATGCACCGAAGAATCCGGTTATTACCGTTACCGGTGGTTCTGAACCTGAAGGCGCAGAACCGAAAAAAGAGGGTCCTGGATCTATGTCTATCGACGATTTGGATCTGTCCGTACGCAGCAACAACTGCTTGCGTCGCGCAGGTATCAATACTGTCGAAGAATTGACTCAGAAATCCGAAGAAGATATGATGAAAGTTCGTAACTTAGGTCGTAAGTCCCTTGACGAAGTTAAGAAAAAATTAACTGATCTTGGTTTGTCCTTACGCAAAAGTGATGAAGAATAATTAAGGGGTCAGAAGCACATGGCATACAGAAAACTGGGTCGTAACTCCAGCAACCGTAAGGCTCTGTTTCGCAGCATTTTAACTTCCTTCTTCAAATATGGCAGAATTGAAACCACCATTACTAAAGCTAAAAAGTTGCTAAACAATCTGCAAAACTGATTACTTTAGCTCAACAAAACGACTTGAATGCTCGTCGTCAAGTTTTGGCTGTTTTGGTTGACGAAACTGTTACTAAACAACTTTTTGAAGAAATTGCTCCGAAATATGCAGACAGAAAAGGCGGCTATACTCGTATTTACAGAGTAGGTCCTCGTCGCGGTGATGCTGCAGAAATGGCTATTATCGAGCTCATCTAATAATCAGAGCGTTTAATAAAGCAGGAACTTCGGTTCCTGCTTTTCTTTTGCTTTTTGTATTGTAAAATATGATGCATATTTATCAGGTAAAAATTATTATTTAGATTATTTTTTTGTCAAATTTTGTGTTCTGCTTGCTTTTTTTATATTTTTGATATTAAATATAGGCAAAGTTATATTGTATTTACTATTATGATTATAAAAGGAGTAATATAATGCTGACTAAAAGTTTTATCGAATTTTTATACGAATCTGCACATATTCAGCGCTGGAATGAACATATCAGACCTAGTGGCTTTACAGAATTAGATAAACAGGCGCATAAAATGATTATTATGTATGTTTTAGCCCGTCATGAAGAAGATGACCATGGTGCAGATTTAAATTGGCGTATGCTGATTGAAGGCGGTATTTTTGAATTTATGCGTCGCAACGTTCTAACTGATATCAAACCTCCTATTCTGCATGAAATGATGCGTGTTTATGGCAAAGAACTGAATACTTGGGTATATAATGAAATTCGTAGACGTATCCCGGATATTCAGGATGATTTTATGGAGAAGATGGAACGTTATTTCGAGGATAGTAAATATTGTCACATGGAAAAGAAAATTCTCCGTGCAGCTCATTATCTGGCAACAAAATGGGAGTTTGAAATTATCTACCATTTTAATAAGGGCATTTATGGCAATGAGGATACGAAAGCTGTCATTGAAAATGAGTTAGAGGATTACTATGATTTAGCCGCTGTAAAAAAACTAGCTTTACGTGGAAAGAGTAGTAAATTTATAGATTTAGCAGGTCAGCTGCGCTTCCAAAAACGTTGGGCACAATCACCGCGTATACCGGAAACCTCTGTTATGGGACATGTGCTTTTAGTAGCGATTATGGGTTATTTCTGTGCTGTAAAGCTTAATGCTTGTGATGACCGTATTGTTGGTGACTTTTTATGTGGTTTATTCCATGATTTACCTGAAGTTTTGACTCGTGATATTATCTCTCCTGTAAAACGTAGTGTGCCAGGACTTGATGAATTAATCAAGAAAATTGAAGAACGTTTGGTAACAGAAAAAATTCTTCCGCTTTTACCTTATACCTGGCATGATGATATTTTGTATTATACACAGAATGAATTTAAAGACAGAGTACTTGTGGACGGTAAAATTATTTATACCAATATAGAAGAAATCAATAGTTCTTATAACAAAACAGGCTATCATGCAATTGATGGCAGTGTGCTAAAGGGCTGTGATAATCTTTCTGCTTTTGTAGAGGTTTGGTTATCTCGTCGTTATGGTATTACTACTAAATATTTGCGCGAGGGTGAAAGAAGTATTCGTGAACAATATCGGGGGAAAGTTATCGGTGGTATTGATTTTGGTTCTGTATACGATGAATTTGATGCAGATGAATAATTAGTGTGGTGGTAAAATGCGTAAGGCTTTTGTATTATCATTAATCATAGCTGCTTGTATTTCTATGGCAATAGCGGCTAGTGCACAAAATATTAACATTCAAAGGACGAATATACCTTTACAGCATGATGGTAAAGCAAATAAAATTATAGATGCCTTTTTTTGAGGCAGGTAGCTTTAAGTAATACCGGTTATACTTATAGCGTACCGGAATATTTTGTTGATGTTCCGTTGATTACTTCTAGTAAGCATATTTTTCTTTCAGGTGATGCACCGATAAATTTTATCACCGGTGTAATGATTGAGCCTTTGAGTAAATATCCTTATTTTCCTATTACTTTGTCAAAACTGGAGCATGAAGAACAGGAAAAAATTATGTTAGAATTAAAAGCAACGATTATACAGGATACACATAAACGGATGCAGAATTTCCATTATTTCTATACTAATATTGCAGGTCAGCCTTGTTTTATCTATGATTTTGATGATGCTCCTCTGCATAACCGCAGCTATCTATTTGTGAAAAATAATGAACTGATTTCCTTTTGATTTTGGGTATCCAAGTATTGACAGCAATCAGCATGATGCGTTGATTAATGAGATTGTAGCTACAATCAATTTATAATAATCATTTATAAAGTCCTGAGCTATAACAGTGCTTAGGACTTTTTCTTTTATATTTGATAAAAAGCAGGTATTTTTCTTACTTTTAGGGAATTAATATATATCGATTTACCATAAAAGGAGGGTGGAAAATGCTTCTTGGTATAGATGTAGGCGGCACGTTCACTGATGCAGTGCTCTTGGATGCAGATAAGATTGTAGCACAGGCAAAAGTTCCGACAACCCATGCAGATGTATTACAATGTTTACTTAGTGCATTAGATAAGGTTATGGCTCAGATGCCTGATGTTGCCGATAAGATTACCCGTAGCGTTATTTCTAGTACTTTGGTGACAAATGCTTTAACTGAGAATATTTTAGATCCGGTATTTTTTGGCTGTTATCTCAGGACCAGGTATGAATGTCAGTCAAAAATTTCCTGTAGCACCATATTTTCTTAGTGGCTATGTAGATCATCGAGGAAAAATTACAGCACGAATTGATTGGACGAAGCATCGTGACCTTTTAAATTGCAATGGACAGTGGTAATTATGCTATAAGTGGTAAGTTTTCTATCAGAAATCCGCAGTTAGAGAGACAAGCAGCTGTTGAATTAAAAAAAGTGTGGTTATAAAGAAGTCTTTTTTAGGTAGTGAGTTAAGCGGTGAGCTAAACTTTATCCGCCGTACTAATTCAGCTTATTTTTCAGCTCAAGTGTATGATTTAGTTAAAAGCTTTAATCGACGTATTGCTTATGCTTTACAAGAACGAGGTATAAATGGCAGTATTCATATTCTGAAAGCAGATGGTGGTACTCTGCCGTTGAATGAGGTTTTAAAACAGCCTATAGAAGCGATTTTTACAGGACCGGCAGCTTCTGTTTTAGGCATTGCTGCTTTAGTTGCTCCTAAACGCAATAGTATTTCCTTAGACGTGGGAGGTACGACAACAGATATTGCTTTTTGGGAGAATGGTCTGCCTTTAATGGCCAAGCATGGGGCTGTGGTAAATAACTATCCTACGTCAGTGCGTTCTTTCCATATGCGTAGTGTGGGTATTGGCGGCGATAGTAGAATTCATAAAACAGAGTCAGGCTATATAGTAGGTCCTGAACGTGAAGGGCCTGCAGCTGCTGTAGGCGGTAAGTGTGCGACGCTTTCGGATGCACTTATTGTAGCTGGTTATGTACATTTCGGCACTGTAGAGAAAGCTTGGCAGGCTATTGCAGCTTTTGGAATTGATGTTAAGTCGGAGGCACAGCAGATTATTCGTGCGGCTACACACCAATTACAGTTGACGATTAAAGAGATGCTAGTTGAATGGGCTAAGCAGCCTGTTTATACAGTGGATGATGTGATTAAGGGAACGGAGTTTGTGCCTGAACAGTTAATCGGTGTTGGTGGTGGAGCACCAGGTCTAATCAAAGCATTAGGTGAGCAAATGCAGCTTCCGGTAGAAATTCCTTTGGGTGCAGTAGTTGCCAATGCTATTGGTGCTGCTGTAGCACGTCCTACTTTAAGTGCTGGTTTACGTGCCGATACAACTGAGGGCTTTTATATTATTCCTGAAAGCGGACATCGTGAAAAATTACCCGCTGCGTTTACTAAAGCCAAGGCGGAAAATATTTTACGTCAATGGCTGTTGGCGAAAACTGCTGACTGGTGGTTAAGTGATATCGAAACAGAGCTTATTAGCTATGAGCATTTCAAAACAGTACATGGATACTATGATAGTGGTGATATTTACAACCTGCGTATGCAGCTCAAACCAGGTATTTTACATCAAGTGCATGGTAAAGAGGTGATGTTTTGATGGCTAAGGATAGTTTAGGTTTAGTATTTTTCCCGGCTTTTGATTGGATGCTTAGCCCGGGACATCCTGAACGTCAGGAACGCCTTTTATATACTCGGGATCAGTTGGAAGAAGAAGGCTTGTTTGATTGCGAGGAGATTAAGGAGTATCGTCCTCGCTTAGCAGGATTAAACGATCTGCAACGTGTTCATGTGGGTATTCCTAATATTTCCCGGGTAATAACACCTGCACATTTAACATCTGCAGGTGGATGCCTTGTAGCTGCTGATGCGGTTATGCATAAAGAGGTAAAGCGTGCTTTTGCCCTAGTACGACCGCCAGGACATCATGCTATGCGTGTTGTTCATGGAATTCGTGGATTTTGTACTATTAATATTGAAGCAATAATGGTAGAATATTTACGTAGTAAGTATAATATAAAAAAGAGTTGCTGTTGTCGATACTGATGTACATCATGGTGATGGTTCACAGGATGTGTTTTATCATGATTCGGATACCTTATATATATCCTTTCACCAAGATGGCAGAACCTTGTATCCAGGAACAGGCTTTCCTAATGAGGCAGGAAGTCCTGCTGCTTGGGGAACTAATATTAACTTACCCTTATTGCCGGGTACTGGTGATGAAGGACTACATCGTTTATATGATAAGTTGATAGCACATATTTTAGAGGATTTTCAACCTGATATTATTATTAAAAGTGCTGGTCAGGATAACCATTTCAGTGATCCGTTAGCTTCTATGCAGATTACGGCTCAGGGCTATGCCCGTTTAGCCGATAAGCTGAAAGCTGATATTGCTGTCTTGGAGGGCGGTTATTCTATTGAAAGTGCTTTTGCCTTATGTAAATACAGGCATTATTTTGGCTATGGCAGGTCTTGATTATAGCAAGGTTGTAGAGCCTGATTTATCACTACTACGAAAGCAGGATGCACGTTGTAATAATCGTATTGACCAGCTGATTGAAGAAGCAGGTAATATCTACTTTAACCGTCAACAGGTACAAAAAGAATTGTTGGCTAAATGTGGTGGTATTTGGCAAAGACGGAAGCACATTTATTGTGATGAAGATGGCATTCGTGAAGAGCAGATAGAAACTGTTCACTATTGTAATAAAAAACAATGCCATGGTTATTTTACAATTCAGACTGCGGCTGAAGGAACACGCTTTGGTGATCAATGTGCATTTATTGTATGCCTACAACGTAATATCTGTGCTGTTTGTAAAAAACAGGCTTATACTAAGGCTTGGCAGGAAAAGAAAACCGGTAAATGGCAGTATGTTTTTATTCAACATATAGACGATGGGACTATAGAAACAATCTAAAAATTTATGTATATGGAAATGAGGTTTGTGCATGTTAAAAGAATTAGTTGTTGCAACACATAATCAGGGTAAAGTGGAAGAGTTTAAAGTATTAATGAAAGACTTACCCATAGAAATTAAATATCTGGCAGATTTTGATGCAGTACCTGCTCCTGCAGAAACAGGTCGTACCTTTGCTGCTAATGCTCGTTTAAAAGCAACTTATTATGCAAGAAAATTAGGCAAGCCTTGTATTGCTGATGATTCCGGCTTAGAGGTACAGGCTTTAGATGGTGCTCCCGGTGTACGTAGTGCACGTTATGCAGGTGAAGAAGCTAGCGACGAGGACAATAATAAGCTGCTGCTACATAATATGAAATTTCAAGTGAAACGTACCTGCCGTTTCCGCTGTGCTTTATGTGTTGCTCAAGCTGATGGTAAAGTAATGAATGAGGTTGACGGCATCTGCGATGGTATGCTGTTACGTGAACCTTTAGGAACTGAAGGTTTTGGTTATGACCCTTTGTTCTGGTCTACTGAGCTTCATAAAGGTATGGGTGAGGCAACTATGCAGGAAAAAAATAAAATCAGCCATCGTGGTAAGGCAATTCGTAAATTAGTAGCTATCTGGAGCAAGAAAAAATGAAAATAGCAATTACCGGTGATACTCACAGCAATGTACAGGCCATGAGGAAATTAGTTAATTTATTGCCGCCGGTAGAGCTGCTGCTACATACAGGTGATCATGCTGAGGATGCCAATCTATTGGAAAATATGACTGGGGTCAAAACAGTCCGTGTACGTGACAATTGTGATTTAGGACCTGCCGACGTTAAGCTAGATGAATTTTTGGAGTTGGAAGGGTATAATATCTGGTTAACACATGGTCATAAATATATTCAATGGAATGAAAAAAAAGACCTTGACTATTGGGCACATCAATTAGGGCAGAATATTGTTATTTATGGTCATACGCATATTCCTGTATGCGAATATGTAATGGATACTTTGCTTATTAATCCTGGTAGTCCCTCACGTCCACGTGGTGGCAGCAATGCTTGTTTTGCTGTACTGACTTTAGCTAAAGGGCAGGTACCGGAAGTAGAATTTATTACCCTGAAATAAGAGAGTGAGATTGATGACAAGAGAAATACATATCGGCGATATTGTACGTCATTTTAAAGAGAGCTTGTTGCGCAACCGACAACAGAATATTTGTATCGTATTATTGCTTTTTGCTGTACATAGTGAAACAGGTGAGCAACTAGTTGTTTATCAAGCATTATATGCTCCTTTTAAAACTTGTGCTCGTCCTTATGCCATGTTTATGAGTGCAGTGGACAGAGAAAAATATCCGCACATTAAACAGCAGTACCGTTTTGAAGTTATTCAGGCGGCTGATGCTTGCTTAAAGTAATTATAATAATCATTTAGCAGTACACAATAAAAATATTTTATTTTGTAGAGTAAGATATTTGGGTGTTTGTGTACTGCTTTTTTGTTGCAAAATTTTAAACGATAATTTTCAAATAATTCTTGTTTCACAATGTTTTTTCTTGCTTTAACAGTAAACATAATATACAATATAGTATATACTAATAAAAGTAATTGGAGGTAATTTCAATGACCAATACAATTCGTGAAGAAGCTATTAAATTACATTTAGATAATAACGGTAAGATTGCAGTAAGCACTAAAGTGCCTATTGCTAATCGTCATGATCTGGCTGTTGCGTATACTCCAGGTGTTGCTGAGCCCTGTAAAGATATTAAAGATAATAAAAACCTTTCTTTTGAATATACCTGTCGCGGCAATATGGTTGCTATTATTAGCGATGGTACTCGTGTTTTAGGTTTAGGTGATATCGGACCGGAAGCTGCTATTCCTGTTATGGAAGGTAAAGCTGCTTTGTTCAAAACCTTTGGTGATGTTGATGCTGTGCCCGTTTGCTTAGGTACTAAGGATGCTGATGAATTTATCCGTACTGTGAAAATCTTAGAGCCTAACTATGCAGGTATTAATTTAGAAGATATTTCTTCTCCTAAATGCTATGATATTGAAGATAAATTAAAAGAAATTTGTGATATTCCTGTTTTCCATGATGACCAACACGGTACTGCAATCGCTTGCCTAAGTGCTGTATTAGGCGCATTGCGTTATGTGAAGAAGGATTTTCATACTGCTCGCTTTGTTGTTAATGGCTGTGGTGCTGCAGGTAGTGCTATTGGTCGCCTGCTTATCAGCATGGGTGCGGAAAACGTTATGATGGTAGATCGCTTTGGTATTCTGTATGAAGGTATTGATGCTAAATTGGACAGAATTCAAACTTATCTGGCGCAACACACTAATAAAGAGCATCTGCAAGGTACCTTGGCTGATGCTGCTAAAGGTGCTGATGTTCTTATCGGTGCTTCTGCTCCGAACGTATTTACTAAAGAAATCATGCAGAGCATGGCCGAAAAGAACGTTGTTTTCGCTTTAGCTAACCCTGTTCCTGAAACCAGCTATGATGCTGCTAAAGAAGCTGGTGTAACTGTTGTTGGTACTGGTCGCAGTGACCGTCCGAATCAGGTTAATAACGTAACTGTCTTCCCTGGCGTGTTCCGTGGCGCTATCGACGTACGTGCACGTGCTATTACCGAAGAAATGAAGGTAGCTGCTGTTATGGCTATTGCTAATTTGATTGATGATAAGGATTTGCGTGAGGATTATGTAGTTCCAGATGCTTTTGATCCTCGTGTAGCTCCTGCTGTTGCTGCTGCTGTAGCTAAGGTTGCTATTGAAAGTGGTCTGGCACGTAAAATCGTAGACCCGGAAGAGGTAAGAGCTAATACTGCTAAACGTTTGGCAAAATAAGGAGGATATGATGAGAGAAATTGATGTAAGGCAAGTTACTGAAACTATAGCTAAGTTGTGCATGGATTCCTGTTGTTATCTTCCTTGTGGTGTGCAGGAAAAAATCAGAAAAGCTGCCACTACAGAAGAATCTCCCTTAGGTAAAGAAATTTTAAATACTTTAATTGAAAATTTTGATCTGGCTGCTAAAAAAGCAGTACCTTTGTGTCAGGATACTGGTTTATTAGTGCTGTTTATGGAAATTGGCCAGGATGTCCATTTTATTGGTGGCGATTTATATACTGCTGTTAATGCCGGTGTAGCTAAAGGCTATACTGAAGGTTATCTGCGTAAATCATCTGTTGGTGATCCTGTTTTTGATCGCAAGAACAGTGGTGACAATACTCCGGCTGTTATCCATACCAAAATTATTCCCGGGGATAAGGTCAAACTGATTGTTTTACCTAAGGGCTGTGGCAGTGAAAATATGGGTGCTGTAAAAATGCTGAAACCTGCTGATGGTGTAGAGGGTATCAAAAAATTTGTCGTAGATACCGTGCGTGCTGCAGGACCCAATCCTTGTCCTCCTATTACTGTTGGTGTCGGTATCGGTGGTACTATGGAAAAGGCAGCATTGTTATCTAAATATTCTCTTACCCGTAATATCGGTGAGCATAATGCGGATCCTCGCTATGCAAAAACTAGAGGATGAGTTGCTAGAATTAGTTAATAAAACCGGCGTAGGTCCTTCTGGCTTAGGCGGCAGTACTACTGCTTTAGCTGTAAATATTGAATTTACTCATACTCATATCGGCGGTATGCCCTGTGCAGTTAATCTGAACTGTCATCAGGCTCGTCGTGCAGAAGCTGTACTGTAAGACGGAGGAGAAGATGATGAGCGAAACTAACATTAAATATATTCAAGCACCATTGACTGCAGAAACTATCAAAACACTACACGCAGGTGACGTTGTTCGTATCAGCGTTTATATCTATACTGCTCGTGATGCTGCACATAAGCGTTTGTATGAAGCCATGGGCCGTGGTGAAAAGCTGCCTTTGGATTTGCAGAATAACGTTATTGACTATGTTGGCCCCACTCCTGCCAAACCTGGTGAAATAGTAGGCAGTGCAGGACCTACGACTAGCGGACGTATGGATAAATACACACCTACAATGATTGAACAAGGTATGCGTGGTATGATCGGCAAAGGCTTACGTAGTCAGGAAGTTATTGATTCTTGTAAAAATATGGTGCTGTATACTTGTTGCCATTGGCGGTGCTGCGGCAGTGATTACTCAATCCATCGAAAGTGAAGAGATGATAGCTTATGAAGATCTTGGACCGGAAGCTATCCGACGTTATAAGGTTAAGGATTTTCCTGCTATCGTCTGTATTGATGCTGAAGGTAATGACTTTTATAAAGTAGGTATTGCTAAATATAGTAAAGAGTAACAAATTTTACAAAATCAGGATAGCATAAAGCTGTCCTGATTTTTTTATGATAAAATATTGACAAAAGAAAGAGAATAATATATCATTATCAGCAGTTTAATACAGGCTCTTATCAAGAGTGATGGAGGGATCAGGCCCTATGAAATCCGGCAACCAGGCTTTTGCTATGGTGCTAAATCCTGCAAGAAGAATCTTGAAAGATGAGAGGAAGATGATGGCTTTTTTCCTCGTAGGAAAGAGTTTTTTTTGAATCGATGCTCTTTGAGTCGTATTGAAAAATAAAAAAGGAGTGAAAATAATGAAAAAAATTAGTACTGGTATTACTGGCACTGATTAGCATTGCTGTAGTAGCAGCAGGCTGCGGTGGTGACAAAAAGAAAGTGCAGATGGTAAGGTTGTTTTAAAGGTTGGGGCAACTCCTGTACCGCATGCGGAAATACTTAATAAGGTTAAAAATCAATTAGCTAAAGACGGTGTAGAACTGCAAATCATCGAATTCAGCGATTATGTAAAACCGAACATGTCCTTGAACGATAAGGAAATTGACGCTAACTTCTTCCAACATGAACCTTATCTGGAAACTTTTGCTAGTGAACGTAATATGCCTTTAGTTTCTGCGGGGAAAATCCATATCGAACCCATGGGTATTTATTCCAAGAAAATTAAATCCTTAGATGCTATTCCTAATGGTGCTAAAATTGCTATTCCTAACGATCCGTCCAATGCAGGACGTGCTTTGGCATTGCTGGAAAGTGCTAAACTGCTGAAATTGAAAGATGGTGTAGGCGTTAAAGCAACTGTTGGCGATATTACCGGCAACGATAAAAAACTGCAAATTGTTGAAATAGAAGCTGCGTTGCTGCCACGTTCTATGGATGATACCGATTTGTCCGTTATTAATTCTAACTTTGCTATGGAAGCAAAATTGAATCCGGTAAAAGATTCTTTGTTCACCGAACCTAAAGAATCTCCTTATGCTAATATTATTGCTATCCGCAAAGGTGACGAAAGCCGTCCGGAAATTCAAAAACTGATGAAAGCACTGCAATCTCCTGAAGTAAAAAAATTCATCGAAGAAAAATACAAAGGTGCTGTTGTTCCTGCATTCTAAAACAAGTTAAGAAAAAATCCGATTGTGTAAGCAGTCGGATTTTTTTATAAAATAATAAAAGTATTTTTGGAGGTTAGTTATTATGAGTAAAGAAGAAATTAAACAATTTCCTAAATTGCAATAAGAAGTTGCACACTTTTAAAAAATCAAGCTGCATAAATCTTATCAAGCTCATTCTCGAATAGATCATCAGGTGATTTGTATCCGAGTATTTTCCTGGGTAACAAATTACACCAATCAGCAGTCAACAGAATATCATCAGAAGTATATTTGCCTATTCTCTTTCCTTTAGGAATAAATCTTCTTAAAAGACCATTGTGACGTTCGTTAGAACCTCTTTCCCATGAACTGTAAGGGTGGGCAAAGTATACTTTATTAAAAAAATAAGCTTTATATAACTATTTAAGTTACTAGACAGTTTTACTGAAGATATGTTATAATTATCTAATAAAGTAATAGAGATATTACTGAAACGTATTTATGTCAAGCAATCCTGTTATCTCACTTAGATTTACATGAAAAGTTTGAAGTACTTTTTTATAGTAAATTTTTTAGGGGGTGTACTGGTTTCGACGGGGATAGGTGCGGTATGATAAGCGAGTCGTGGTCTGGCACACGCTAACTGTCGGGACGTTTAAATATAAACGCTGATAAAGAATACGCTTTAGCAGCCTAATCTGCTAACTGTCTTCTGAGTTCTTCCTGCAGACGAGGAAAGACAGTCAATATGCGGGATACCTTAAAGCTGACGCTTGTAGGCTTTTAGGGAAACTTTTACAAGCTAGCAATTCGAAAGCCCGTCGTTAGGCATTTGAAAAGCGAAATTTAGTATGACGTCTGCACTCGGAGAAAGTTGTATGGCAATATTTTCGGACAGGGGTTCGACTCCCCTCACCTCCACCATGCGAAAAGATATAGTTTCTGTGGTTAATTCTACAACTATATTTTTGTTATAGACAAAAACTTTATACACAAAAAGATTTATCAGTTGTCTTTTGGACAAAACGTCTTTTTTGGTAAAGTGATTAATACGCAGTATCTATAGCGTATTAACAATTTAAGATTTGGTGGAATAAGAACGCACGCAAATAATTTTGCGTGCGTTTTTTGTATGTTCAGCTTTTTGATATACGATGCTATTTCTTCTGATAATAAGAGCAGGGGATGTAGTTAGATTTTTTTACAGATAAGAACAAAATCAAGAGTATAATAGATATGGATTTGGATATAAGTCTGTTGTATATGAGTAAAATTAGCAATAGTACATATTATGGTTAGTTTAGAGTTAAAATCATAAATTTATCTATTGTGGTTCATTGTAAAATGAAATTGCACACCTTGAAAACAGAATAAAAATAGTCCATTGTGACCTCTTCATGTTAAAATTAAGCTGCGAAACAAAACTTACAAGGAGGCAATCACAATGAACTATACTCAAGATACCACAAAACACACAAAAGGTAAACATTTTTCTTACGGTGACCGCAGAGAATTACAGGGGATATTATCCAATAAATCTGTACGTTATTCTCTCTGCCAGTTGGCTAGACATTTTAATTGCGCTCCCAATACTATCCGTAATGAATTGAAGCGTGGTGCTCATCATAATACCGGTAGATATGGAGCTAGACGTGCACAAAAATGCATACGAACAAAGCCATGCTAACAGTATTAGGAAATCTAGAAGATTTTTTGTCCAGTAAGTTTGTCTCCTGGGTTGTTGAAATGGTTCTTGAAAAAGGGTGGTCCTTGGACGCCTGTTACGGTTATGCAAAAACACAAGCTGTATGTAGATTCTGAGATGGTGTGCGTAAAAACACTGTACAACTATGTTGACTCTATGCTTCTTGCACTGCGTAACATCGACCTACCGCTAAAAGTTCGTAGACGCAAACGCCGTCATAACGTTAAGGAATGCCTAAAACATCTAGGTCGCAGTATTGACGAAAGACCGACAGAAATAACTGGTCGTAGCGAGTTTGGACATTGGGAGATAGATACTGTTATAGGCAGTAAAAGCAAGAGTGATAACGTTATATTAACTCTTGTAGAACGTCTTACACGCAAGTACATAGCCATTAAAATCGAAGGAAAAACAACATCTTCCGTTAGTAAAGCTATGGAATACTTGAAAAATTACTATGGCGATAAGTTTAGCCAGATATTCAAAACTATAACAGGTGATAACGGTAGTGAAGTTGCTGAACTCGCAAAGCTTGAAGATAACACAAAGACAAAAAGTATACTTTGCCCACCCTTACAGTTCATGGGAAAGAGGTTCTAACGAACGTCACAATGGTCTTTTAAGAAGATTTATTCCTAAAGGAAAGAGAATAGGCAAATATACTTCTGATGATATTCTGTTGACAGCAGATTGGTGTAATTTGTTACCCAGGAAAATACTCGGATACAAATCACCTGATGATCTATTCGAGAATGAGCTTGATAAGATTTATGCAACTTGATTTTTAAAAAGTGTGCAATTTCTTATTGCAATTTAGGATTTATCTATTGTTAAAAATACAGTAATAAAAAAGGCTTACCGTTTACTGCTATGAAGAAGTAAATAGGTAAGCCTTAATTTTATAATATTATTCGTTCAAGAGATGCAGATAATCAAACAGTTTGAATACCAAGCTCATAACGATAGCAACTACAGTTGCCAATACCATGCCTTGTACGGAGAATGCACCGAAGGACAGTTTAGCACCGGACAGACCGATAATCATGATAACGGAGGTCATGATTAAGTTAGAAGATTTGTTATAGTCAACCTTGCTTTCTACCAGTACGCGGATACCGGAAGCAGCGATTACGCCAAACAGCAGAATGCAGATACCGCCCATTACAGGAACAGGAATGCTGTGAATCAGTTCGGACAGTTTGCCACAGAAGGAAAGGATGATTGCCATAACAGCTGCACCGCCGATTACCCAAGTGCTATATACTTTGGTAATAGCCATAACGCCGATGTTTTCGCCATAAGTGGTGTTAGGAGTTGCACCTGCGAAACCACTGATAACGTTGGATAAGCCATCTGCGAACAGAGAACGAGACAGACCTGGGTTTTTAATAAGGTCGCGTTCTACGATATTACCGGTTACAACTAAGTGACCGATGTGCTCTGCTAATACTACGAGGGCAGCAGGAGCAATAATCATGATAGCACTTACATCGAAAGTAGGCGCATAGAAATGCGGAATTTGGAACCAAGGAGCATCATAAACAGGTTGGAAGTTTACCATACCCATGAAGGCTGCAAAAATATAACCGCAGATAACACCGAAGAGAATCGGGATAATGCTCATGAAGCCGCGGAAAGCAACAGAACCGATAATACCGACGGCTAGCGTAAACATGGAAACAGCAATGTTGGCAAAATCAATTTTATCACCAACTAAGCCTGCCATATTAGCTGCAACGGGAGCTAATTCAAACCGATAACGGCGATGATAGCACCCATGGCTGCGGGCGGAAGATTACGTCAATCCATTTTGTACCAATAAAGTGGATGATAAAGGAGAACAGCATGAACAAAATACCGAAAACAATGAAGCCGGATTGTGCATGGGTGTAGTCGCTGGTAGACATAATCAAAAGTACAGGAGAGATGAAAGCAAAGCTGGAGCCTAAATAAGAAGGAATCTTGCCTTTAGTTAAGAAGATGTACAGTAATGTACCGATACCGTTCATAAAAAGGCAGGTGGTCGGACTTACTTTAAACAGGAACGGCACCAGTACAGTGGAGCCGAACATAGCAAATAAATGCTGTAAGCTCAAAGGAATATTGAGCAATAGTGGCGGACGTTCTTCAACATGAATTACTTTACGTTCCAAATTTCATACCTCTTTTCTAGTTTAGTAAAAAGCATACAAAGAATATTTTATGTTGAAATGAAGAATATTGCAAGTAATTTTGTAAATTTTTTAACAAGAAATTATTTTTATTAATTAAACACCTGTGCCGTCGAAGCAGGGAACGAAGTCTTCACAGGCTGCGTCACCTTCTTGAACAAAACCATCTTCGATATTGCTTTGCATTAAATAAGCTTCTAGTTCAGCATATTCTTCATCAGTGACCTTACGGTTTATTTCCGGATATTCCGCTGCACGTCCGCAGGGAATATATTGATGCATAAGGCTGAACATTACTTGACCTGGTTTGAAGGTATTGGATACCCAGTCAATAACTTTTTTAGTATTATCCAGCATACCTGGCAGAATAAGATGACGGATAATAACACCTTTTTTCATGATACCGTTGTCATCGATTTCGTAATCACCGACTTGGCGGTACATTTCTTTGATGGCTTCTGTTGCAGTACGGAAATAATAGGGAGCATTACTATACTTGATAGCGGCAACATCATCAGAATATTTTAAATCCGGCAGATAAATTTGCACCTTTCCTTGCAGACGACGCAGAGTATCTTGTGTTTCAAAACCACTGGTATTGTAAACAACAGGCACAGGCAGAGGTTTTTCTAAGCTTTTTAATACTGCTTCAGTAAAATGAGTAGGTGTAACAAGATTAATGTTATGTGCACCTTTAGCAATTAATTCCTGATAAATTTCCTGCAGTCTTTCGATGGTAATTTCTTTTCCGAAGCCTTTGCAGCTGATGTCGAAATTTTGGCAGAATACGCAGTGTAGATTACAGCCGCTGAAGAATACGGTGCCGCTGCCGTTGGTACCGCTGATGCAGGGTTCTTCCCACATATGCAGGCCTGCACGGGCTACTATGGGTTGCATACCACAACCGCAGCTGCCGAAGATACCATTAGTATCAGCCATATTTTCAGGACGGTCTACACCACAGCGATGAGGACAAACGTAACAATAAGTCATGATGGTCATCTCCTTAAAGATTTACGATAATAGAATAATATTATTAGGATAAATTATTTAATACCTATTAGTATTCTTTATTAAGAGTACTTGTATTTACTTCTTTATTTTAGCATATTGTAAAAAAACATTGACAAAAATATTGTTAGATTTTATAATTTTATTAGTAGGTCATATAACTGACGGAAGTGGATTAACCACAGGGGAGTATGACTGGTGACGCCGACCGTCTGGGCAAGTTATTGTACCAGTATGTCGGTTTTTGTTTTATACAGAACTTTTTACTGGACTGTTGATTCTATTTTCAAGGAGGAAGAAGAAATGAACGAATTAGCTTTGAAATATGGTTGCAATCCTAATCAAGCCAAAGCACGTATTTTTATGGCCAATGGTGCGAATCTGCCGATTGAAGTATTGAATGGCCGCCCTGGTTATATTAACTTTTTGGACGCTTTTAACAGCTGGCAGTTGGTAAAAAGAATTAAAAGAAGCAACCGGTCTGCCGGCAGCAGCTTCTTTTAAACACGTAAGCCCTGCAGGTGCTGCTGTTGGTCTGCCTATGAGTGATACCTTAAAGAAAATCTATTATGTAGATGATTTAGAATTATCTCCGTTGGCAACTGCTTATGCACGTGCTCGTGGTGCTGACCGTATGAGCTCTTATGGTGACTTTGTAGCATTATCCGATGTTTGCGATAAAGAAACTGCTACTATGCTGGCTCGTGAAGTATCCGATGGCGTTATCGCTCCCGGTTACACTGATGAAGCACTGGCAATTCTGAAAACTAAACGTAAAGGTACCTATAATGTTATCAAAATCGATCCTGACTATGTACCTGAATTAAGCGAAAGAAAACAAGTCTTCGGTATTACCTTTGAACAAGATCGTAATGAAGCAAAAATTACCGAAGCTTTGTTAGAAAAACGTCCGACCGTAAATAAAGAAATTCCGGAAGCTGCAGCACGTGATTTGCTGATTTCCTTAATCGTTCTTAAATATACTCAATCTAACTCCGTTTGCTACGTTAAAGACGGTCAAGCAATCGGTATCGGTGCTGGGCAACAATCCCGTGTACATTGCACTCGTCTGGCCGGTAATAAGGCTGATATCTGGTGGTTGCGTCAAAATCCGAAAGTATTGGCACTACCGTTCAAAGAAGGCATCCGTCGTCCTGATCGTGACAATACTATCGACGTATATATTTCCGACGATTATGAAGATGTTTTAGCTGACGGCGTTTGGGAAAACTTCTTCACTGAAAAACCGGAACCGTTGACTCGCGAAGAGAAAAAAGCTTGGATCGGCGAATTGCAAGATGTTGCTCTTGGTAGTGATGCATTCTTCCCGTTTGGTGATAACATTGAACGTGCACATCGTAGCGGCGTTCAATACATTGCTCAAGCAGGCGGTTCTATCCGTGATGATAATGTTATCGAAACTTGTGATAAATACGGTATTGCTATGGCCTTCACCGGTCTGCGTCTGTTCCATCACTAATTAAATAAAAAATTAAGCAGAGTAAAGACGATTATGTTCTCTACTCTGCTTTTTTATATTTTTTACCAAAGCAATATAAGTGGATATTTTGCAGGTTTTTATACTGGCTATAGCGAATATCCTAAATAGATTATTTGTACGTAGTAATAGTAGTAAAGGAGGCAGGTTGATGTTAGCTTTACAAGGTATACGCGTATTGGATTTATCTCGTCTTTTGCCAGGGCCGTATTGTACAATGTTATTGGCAGATTTTGGTGCTGAAGTTATAAAAATAGAAGCACCGGGACAAGGTGATTATGCACGTAGTTTTCCACCGTTTTTGAAAGATTTTGGCTATTGGCATTTACAATTGAATCGTAATAAACGTAGTGTTGTTTTAGATTTAAAAAGTAAAGCAGGGCGGGATGCTTTTTTGAATTAGTCAAAACTGCCGATGTTGTAGTGGAAAGCTATCGCCCAGACGTTTTAGAAAAGCTAGGTATAGACTATAAAACCGCAAGCAAAATAAATCCTAAAATTATCTATTGTTCCTTAAGCGGCTATGGACGTAAAGGTCCTTTAGCGCAGCAGGCTGATCATGATATCGGCTATGTGAGTCTGGCAGGTATTACTTCTATGAGCGGAGAAGCAGATGGCAAGCCTGCTATTCCAGGAGTATTGATGGCAGATATGAATGCCGCTTTATCAGCAGGTATGGCTATTATGATTGCTTTACGTCATGCAGAGAAAACGGGAGAAGGTCAGGAAATAGATATATCTATATATAATGTAGCTTTATCTTTGATGCCCGGTGCTGCAGCTTTGTATTTTGGTAGTAGCTTTGTCGCTGAGCGTGGTAATAACTGGCTGACAGGTGCTAATGCTAATTATAATATTTATGCTACACAGGATGGACGTTATTTGGCTGTGGGCTGCTTAGAGAAAAAATTTTGGACGAATCTTTGTCTTTTATTGCAACGTAGTGATTTAATTGATTTAGTTGAAGATATGTCGCAGCATACTTATTTAAAAGCAGAGCTTGCAAAAGAATTTGCTAAGCATACTTTGGCAGAATGGGTAGAGCTTTTGCGTGGTAAGGATACTTGTGTTACTCCGGTGCTGAATTTTGCTGAGGCTGTTAATGCAGAGCAGACAAAGGCTAACGAGATGGTGCTTACAGTAGAGGATGAAGAGTTAGGTGAATATAAGCAAATGGGTTTTGCTTTGAAATTGAGTAAGACACCAGCGGTTTTACGTAAACGTGCACCGCGTTTAGGTGAGGATACGCACGAATTTTTAGAAAAGAATATACATAATCTAGACTTGTTGCATAAATTGTTTACTATAGATGAATAAAAAAGAAAACCTCAGCAATCTAAATGACTGCTGAGGTTTTTCTATGGATGTTTAGAAACGGAGGGTGTGAATTTCAATTTTAGAATTGGTATTTCAATTCTTTTTCCAGAAGCAGACCGCTTTCAGGATTGAAGGTCATTTCACCGCGTACGCCGGGAGCAGTGAACTCTACTTCATATTCATATAAGCCGTTGTCGCTGGAAAGTTCAATTTTTTGGAAAACAGCGTTAGGAAATTCTTTTTGTACCAGAGCTTGAACATCAGCAGTGGAGAGGGTAATCTTGCTACTGCCTACGGATGCTTTAGCGTCCATGGAGAATTCTTTAATTGCGCCGTTGTTTTGCAGTACTTCTACTTCATATTCAGTGTGAGTTGCATTATCATAGAATTTTACATCATAGTGGGGATTTTGTTTAACAGTTTCTGCTTTAGTCATTATGTGGGTACTACCTGCAGGAACTTGTTTTTGTGCGATTGCTAAGGCTTCATCAGCGCTAATCATGTTAGCTGCGAAAGCGGTTGCAGATAAGGAAACAGCTGCGAAAGCAGTAGCTAAAAGAGCGGTTAATTTTTTCATAATAAAAGCCTCCTGATTAAATTTGCTTTATTTTATATTGTCGAAATATTTTCTATCTTTCGTCTAAGGAAAGTATACTAGAATAGTATGAAATCGTCAAGTGACATAAATGTGAAATAGATAATTATTTTAGATTAAAGAAATTTACAAAATTATCTATATTAAATGAAATAAATAGTTATTATGAATACGATAGTGATTTACCTACATTTAACAAAGAAAAACAATTCTATTATTTCCAAGAAAGAAACAATAGGATTGTGATTTTAATCACTAAAGATATGAGGGTTGCCAGTAAAGACGCTACTGTCGCCACCGCCACTACTACTACCGCCGCCACCATTATTATGGAAAAATTTATATATTGAATAAATAATAATGCCGATGAAAGCAATACTTAACACATCCATAAAAGCTCGGGGACGGGTTATGAAAAAATAGACAGATGAAGATAATTTTCAGAAAATATTTAAAAAGATTAATTTTTTCATTGTCGTCATTAGTGCTTGTTTTATCCTGAGTAGGTTCAGAATTATCATTATCTTGACTTAAAGCCCAGTATAAAAGACATAAGCCAAAGATTATCAAGAGTAAGGCCATAAAATTTCTTCCCTTCTAGTTTTTATAAGGCTTTGAAAAGTATTTCTTGGGTATAGTGGACCAACGAATAATACTATTGATAGATATATGGATTCTTTTAGCAATAGAAGTTAAACTTTGCAATGTAGAGAATTCTTTTATTGCAGGTATATAAAATATACAAAGAAGTTACTGTATTCTTTAATATAGTCGTTGTTCTTAGTAAAAGTAGCATTGCAAATTTTGCAAAGATAACGTCTTTTTCTGAAAAACACTATTAAAGGTTTGTCGATAATGGGTAAATATTTAATGTTTTGAATGCAGTAATTTTTGATATAATGAGTAGTTTTTCAAAAACAGGAACAGAAATATTCTTTGAGAGGTTTTCTGCTTGTATGATTACAGTTTAAGTTATTTCTTTTATTTTCTAGATTAGATATTTAAAAAAGTAGATTATTTTAGTATGATTGTTATGATTTCATTTCAGTAATATTTGGCTTGTTCTCTTTATTTTACTAGATTTCATGCATATATGTTTCTTTTTTTCAAAAAAAATAAATGTTGAAATCTCGATTTCTTCGAGACCCCAACATTTATTATAGAACCATTTATTATAGAACCCCAAAATGCTAGAAAAAGACAAATAAAAAAAGCACTACAACCGAAATTGTAGTGCTGATTTTCATGGTGGCCCTGGCAGGATTCGAACCTGCGACCTTTTGATTCGTAGTCAAACGCTCTATCCAACTGAGCTACAGAGTCATAAGTGCTTTACTCAAGCAACATTGATAGTATAACCGATATTAATTATATTGTCAAGATATTTTATATTATTTTAACATTTTTTTTACTGCTTTGTGCTTGTTTATGTTTTTCGCTCCAACCACAGTAAATAAAGCAGGATAAAGCTATGATAAAGAAGCCTAAACTAGTAGCCTGTGCAGATTTTAAACCGAATAGCCATGGCTCTGCATAATCACCACGCAGCATTTCTAAAAAGAAACGAACTACGGAATAAAGCATAGCATACATACATAAAGCTTGACCGCGAGCATGTTTAGTAGTACGGAATAAGAGTAATAGGGCAAAGATGACAATATCTAATTGGCTTTCCCATACCTCTGCAGGCCACAACGGAGTAGGTCCGTAAGTTTTGTAAGCAAGAGTACCTTCCGGATAGAGCAGACCGAAATTACCTCCTGTCGGAGTGCCGAAAGCATCTCCGTTGAGCAGATTCGCCATACGCCCGATTGATTGGCCGATCAACAATGCCGGTGCTACAATGTCGGCAAAAGCCAGCCAGTCGATATTATGCTTTTTGCAATAAACGATGCCTGCTAAAACGCCGGCAACAATGCCTCCTTGAATAGCCATACCGCCTTGCCAGACAAAAGGGATTTCTAATAAATGATTACTATAATACTCCCAGTCAAAGAAAAATACGTCCCAGAGACGTCCGCCGATTAAGCCGGCAAAGCCACCATAAATACCGATGTCTAAAACATGTTCATGCCAACGACCGTCCTGTTTAGCTAAAAAATAAGCAGTACCGGTTGCTAAAAAAAATCGCTGTACAGAGCATAAGTCCATACATGCGGATGGGAAAATCACCGATAAAAATAAATATTGATGCATTTTTTCCTCCTAATGCAGAATTTGTTGCTAGACTTTTATTTTAACACATTTAAAATATTTTAGCAGTGTTTCTAAGGAAAAACTTATATTACTATATAATGAAATGAAGATTGGTCGTGTTCCAGTCGAGGAGTGCTAGGATAGTACTTTTTTTTTGACAACTTCATAATGCAGTAGTAAAGCTTGCCCTTTGAACAACCAGCAAGTAAACATCAAAGGGAGGGTTTTATTTTGTCAGAAAGGGGATTTTTTTCTGACAAATAGATATTGTATACAGTATGCATTGTATGCTATAATATAAAAAAGAGTAGACTATTTAGTGTATTAAAGTACTGCTCTGTTAATTTTAATTTTTTTTTGATGAGGAGATTACTAATGGAACAAAAGCCCGTAAAAATTGTCGAAACTGTTTTACGTGACGGACATCAGTCACTTGCTGCTACAAGAATGCGTATGAAAGATATGCTGCCTATTCTTGACCAATTGGATAATGCCGGTTACTATGCTTTAGAAGCCTGGGGCGGCGCCACCTTTGATTCCTGCCTGCGTTTCTTGAACGAAGATCCGTGGGAACGTCTGCGCACCTTGAAAAAACACTTGCGTAAAACTCCTATTCAGATGCTTTTGCGTGGCCAAAATATTCTTGGTTATAACCACTATGCTGATGACGTTGTACGTGAATTTGTTAACCGTTCTGTAGATAACGGCGTTTCCATTATCCGTATTTTCGATGCACTGAACGATACACGTAATTTGGAATGTGCTATGCGCGCTGCTAAAGAAGCTGGTGCTCATGTACAAGGCTGTATTGTTTACACCATCAGCCCCTACCACCAGGATAGCGATTTTGTTAAGCTGGGTAAAGAATTGGCACAAATGGGTGCTGATTCCATCTGCATTAAAGATATGGCTGGTCTGCTGCGTCCCTATGCTGCTGAAAGCTTGATTCGTAACCTGAAAGCAGAAATTAATCTGCCCATCGATTTACATACACATTTCACCAGCGGTATGGGAGATATGACTTATCTGAAGGCTATCGAAGCAGGTGTAGATATGATTGATACTGCACTTTCTCCGTTTGCTGAATCTACCAGCCAACCTTGCACTGAATCTATGGTTGCTACCTTGCAAGGCACTTCCTATGATACAGGTTTAGACCTGGCACAGCTACACGATTTTGCCGATTATTTCAAAGGCGTACGTGCGGACCTGATTAATGACTTTAACCTAAAAGCAAGTATTCCTATCGACCCTAAGGTTCTGACATTCCAGATTCCGGGCGGTATGCTTTCCAACCTGCTCAACCAAATGAAAGAAATGGGCGTTGCTGATAAATATCCGCAATTACTGGAAGAAATGCCGCGTGTACGTGCAGAACTTGGTTATCCGCCGCTGGTTACTCCGACTAGCCAGATTGTAGGTTCCATGTCCGTACTGAACGTTGCTTTAGGTCGCTATAAAATGATTCCTCGTGAAGTTAAGGATTTAATTCTTGGCAAATATGGCCGCACTCCGGCTCCCGTAGATCCTGCTGTACGCAAACTGGCTATTGGTGATGCACCGCAAATCGACCATCGTCCTGCTGATGATATCCAACCGCAAATGAAACGATTGCGTGAAAAACTGGCTGAAGAGGGTTTCCCAAATGCACTTGTAGAGGATGTATTAAGCTATGCACTGTTCCCTGAGGTTACATTGAACTTCCTGCGTCATAGCAATATCAGTAGCCATCTTCACGACTAAGCTGAAATTTAATCTTACACCAACATATAAAGTCCCCTGCTTATTGCAAAAAGTAGGGGGCTTTTGCTTTATATATAATTAATTATTATGGCTTGTAAACGGGCGGTTGGTAGATTGCTCATCGGTTGAAAAAATAACCCCTACACTGTGATGACAGTAGCAAGGGTTATTTATAGAAAAAATTTAATATGGATAGCTATTTAAGCAATCTGCAACTGTTTTCTGAAGAAGTTGAGATAATGAATGGTTACATAAACAACAATACAGGTAGCACAGATTGCTTCAAATACATATAAGCAGTAGAAGAAGTCATGCAGAAGTACACCCATAGATGCATAATAAGCTAAACTCTGTTTGAGGGCGATAGCAGTAATAACAAAAGGGAAAGTAAAGGCTGCGTAGCTAGGATAGAAGGGCAGACGCAGCAGCTTTGGCATCAGGCTGAGGATGAAGAAAAACAGCAGCTGGGCGCAAATCTGCATTATGGTAATCATCAAAAAGCTTTTTTCGGGGATTACAGCAAAATAACCGGCCAAGCTGAGGCTCATAGGAGCAGTGTAAATGCAGATTAAAGGCTTAACAGCAGCTTCTTGCGGTGGCATTTTAATATAACGATAGGTTACTAGCAGTAATAAAAGCATATAAGCGGCAAAGCCGAAATAAAAAATATAGATACCTAATTGAATGCAGTTAAATACAGGTGATGTAACGGCGCCGACAACAATACCTACATAAGCAATGAAGTAGGTAGGAAAGACATTTTTCATTTCCAGATTCATAACAAAGTTTTGCTGAACCAAATGATAAGGATAATGTGGGCGGCAACAGCAAGACACCATACTGCTTTGCTTAAAACGGTAGAACAGGTGCAACGTAGGTGCATAATTGCATGGTTGCCATAAAGAAGGTAGCAAAGACACTGCCTAAAACGGGATTGCCTTTTAAATCAGCATGGACTAGCTTCGGATATTTAATTATTTTAGCAAAGAGTAATGCACCTAATAAAGCTGAAAGGATACCGCAGATTATTTTAACGATTATGGAGTATGGTGCCAAAAGGTTACCTAGAGCAGCCAGACCGAGCATTACACCGGCAGTAGGAATAGGAATGTTTTTTATCATCTTTATAAAACCTTCTTTCGTAAAATTATCAATAGGTATATAATACACTTAAGTGAATAATTAGTAAAATGAATATTTATTATAATAATTATTACAAATATTAATGAGGTGTAAGAATGTTTATTGAATTACAGACATTTATCGAAGTTGTAGATGCACAAAGTTTTACTAAAGCAGGTGAGCTTCTGAATATTTCACAGCCTACTGTCAGCTTACATATTAGACGTTTAGAAGAATATTTTGCTGAAAAATTCATTTTGCGCAGCAAGAAACAGAAAAAATTGATTATTACTCCAGCGGGTGAGCGATTATATCATCAAGCCAAGAAGTTGCAGGCAGAGTGGAGTTATACAAAAAAATATGTCAAAAATGATTTGAGTTTTGTCGCGGGCAGACTGCAAATAGGTGCTAGTTTGACTATCGGTGAATACTTTCTGCCGGAATTTCTGGGTATTTTTAATAAGAAATATCCTTATATTAATGTGATGGTGGAGATGGGGAATACTACACATATGTCTGATTTATTGAAGGCTTATAAATTAGATTTGGCGGTTGTAGAGGGTACTGTTGTTAGTGATAAATTAGAAAAGGAACATTTATTTAGAGATAAATTAGTGATTATTGCTCCGTTAGATTATAAAGAAAAAAATTGGAATGAAAATACTCGTTGGATTATTAGAGAAGCAGGGTCAGGTAGCCGTCTGCAGTGGGAATATTTAATTGGGGATAGCTTAACTAAGTTTCAATATACGCCTATAGTTATGAATACTAATTTTGCCGTAAAAGAGGCGGTGAAAAAATGGTGTAGGCGTAGCACTTATTTCAGAATACATTGCTAAGATGGCTGAGGCTGGCAATGAAGTAAAGATTTTGCACCAGGCTGTGGAGGGAGAGCGCTTTTTGATTTGCTTTTGCCTAAAAACGGTTTACGGGATAAGGTATTAGAGGTTTTTTGCTATGAATTAAAAAACTTCTTTAAGAAAAAGAAGTTTCCTCCGCTAAGCAGTGAGTATAGACAGATATTCGTATTTGCGATAATATCAGAAAGTTCTTGGTGTTAGAATATAAATAGTACAAGTCAAAATGAGAATTCCTTATACGAAAAATCATGGTACAATGTAGGTACCGCACTGAAGGAGGATCTCATTATGGCAAAGCACTATGACAAGCAATTTAAGCTGGATGCAGTCCAGTATTATCATGATCACAAGAACTTAGGACTGCAAGGCTGTGCTACAAACTTAGGAATCAGTCAGCAGACATTATCACGCTGGCAGAAAGAACTGCGTGAAACAGGTGATATTGAAAGCCGTGGTTCCGGTAACTATGCTTCTGATGAAGCAAAAGAATCGCACGATTAAAACGAGAATTACGAGATGCACAGGATGCCCTTGAAGTATTAAAAAAAGCAATCAACATTCTGGGAAAATGACGGAAGCCATTTATCTCGAAGTTACGGAGATGGCAGAAACTGCCCATAAGGCGAAACGCCGAGTTTCTGTCTCCGGAATGTTGAAACATCTTGGCGTTTCTCGTTCTGGTTATCATGCATGGCTAAAACGTGTTCCTTCTAATACAGAAAAAGACGTGAAGCTGTAAAAACTAAAATTCAGGATATTTACGATGAATCAAAACAGAATTATGGTGCTCCTAAAATCACCAAAGAATTACGTAAATCAGGAGAAATCATTTCTGAACGTACCGTTGGTAAGTATATGAAGCAAATGGGCATCAAAGCTCAATAGGTCAAGCCATGGCCCATCACAACCAAAGATTCTGACTTCAGCAGCGAATTAAAAAATATCCTTGATGAACAGTTTAACCCAGAACGACCAAATGCAGTTTGGTGTTCTGATATTACTTATATCTGGACGATAGACGGATATGTTTATCTGACCAGTATTATGGACTTATATTCCAGAAAAATCATTGCCTGGACACTTTCTAAAACATTAGAAGTATCCTGTGTGATTGAAACAATAAAAAAAGCAAAAGCAAGACGCAATATCGATGAGCCTTTGATTCTACATTCAGATCGTGGCAGCCAATACGTATCAAAAGAATACAAACGTGTAACCGCAGCTATGCAGTGTAGTTATTCTAAAAAAGGCATATCCATGGGATAATGCATGTATTGAATCGTTTCATTCTCTGATTAAGAGAGAATGGTTGAATCGCTTTAAAATCAGAGATTATAATCATGCATATCGTTTGATTTTTGAGTATTTAGAAGCATTCTACAATACGAAACGAATTCATAGTCACTGTGATTATATGTCTCCAAACGATTATGAAGAGCTGTATCATAGGCTTCAGCAGGGCGAATTGCAGATGGCAGGTTAAGATGAGAAAAACCTCATTTTAACTTGTACTAAATCTTGACATAGGACCAACGAATTAAATAAGGATAAAGAGGTATTTATAAAGATGAGTTGGAAATAATAGCATTTAAGGTTTATACAAAATGAATAGAAAAAATATTGCTGGAAATATGTCTGGTGGTAATGTTGGTGAGCATTGCTGGATATATTTTATTTTTACCTTTTCCTTTTGCTTTGTTTTTATCTGTTATGAGTTTTAGCCTACGATAAACGTTGCGAAGAAGTACAAAAAGAACTTTTAAGATTAAATAAGGCAGAGCAGATTAAATATCAGCAGCAATTGTTAGCATTACAAAAACAGTATAAAGCAGAGCTGGTGATGGCGGCTAAATCATTTAGCGGCGAGCGGGATGCTTATGAGCTGATACAAAAGCAATTGTTAGAATATGATGAGCAATTAAAGCTTTTGCATAAGCAAATAAATAATTCTATATAAATTTATTTTATCAGTAAATATTATCGTGGTTTGGAGAAGTATATGTAGTTTAGAGGTGCTGATTATACAAAAAATTTTACCTTGAGCTAATTCTTATGACAAAATATCACGGAAATGATATAATAAGAACGATATACAAAGTTACCTTCCCCAATCTTTTTAGAACCGAGGTATATTATGCTTAAAATTTTAAAAACTATCATCATCTGCTTACTATCACTAGGCATCATGGGAGTTTCCATTTTATATGGCTTTTCCAGTTTCTTCGCTCCGCCAAATATGGACGAAACACTGATTCCGGATGCCGCATCTCAATTTTATGATATTAATGGTAATGCGATTTACACTACTTTGTCCGAGGAGCGTCGTATTCCCGTTACTATTAATGACATTCCTAAACATGTTCAACAAGCTTTTATCGCTATCGAGGATAACCGTTTTTATGAACATGGTGGTATTGACTATCGTGGTACAGCCCGTGCATTAGTTTCTACTCTTAGCGGTAGTGAGGTACAGGGTGGCTCAACTATTACTCAACAGTTAGCGAAAAATGCTTTCCTGACTCAAGAGCGTAGTATTATCCGTAAGATTAAAGAAGCATTTATTGCTAAAGAACTGGAACATAAATACACTAAAGATGAAATTCTGACCATGTATTTGAATCAGATTTATTTTGGTCAAGGTGCTTATGGCATTGAAAGTGCTTCTATGTATTATTTCGGCAAGCATGTTAAGCAATTAGACGTTGCTGAGGCTGCAACTTTAGCTGCTATTCCTAAAAGTCCTAACTATTTCAATCCCTTTGAAAATCCGCAGGAAAGTAAAAAACGTCAAGAGCTTGTAATTGACCAAATGGTAAAATATGGCCTTATTTCTGCTGAAGATGGTGCTGCAGCAAAGGCTGAAAAATTATCATTCAATACTTATCACAAAAAATCTACTGACCCTCGTTCCTATTTCTTTGATATGATTACACAAAAGGTAATTGAAGAAGTAGGTGCAGATGCTCTGTACAAAGGTGGCTTGAAAATTTACACCACTTTGGACAGTGATATGCAACGTGCAGCTGAAAGGGCAATGAAGCATCTGCCGACTTATTATACTGATGGTAAAAGATTACTCAACCGCAGATGGCTCTTGTAGCTATAGATCCTACTACTGGTTACGTTAAAGCTATGATTGGTGGTCGTGGTGATGACAAATTCAATCGTGCAACATTAGCAGTACGTCAGCCTGGTTCTGCTTTCAAGCCTTTTGTTTATCTGACTGCTATGCAAAATGGTTATACTCCTGCCAGTGTTATTGAAGATAAAGTAGAAGAATTTTCTCCTGGTTGGAAACCGCAAAACTCTGACCGTAAAGAGCATGGTAAGGTAAGTCTGCGTAGTGCTTTGATCCGTTCTTTGAACGTACCTACTGTTAAATTAGCCCAAAGAAGTAGGTGTGGATAAGATTATTGCTAATGCTGAAAAAATGGGTATTTCTACGATGGTAGAATCCGGTGCTTATAGCGATGCTAATCTGGCTATGGCTTTAGGTGGTTTAAGTAAAGGTGTTAATCCGTTAGAAATGGCAGCTGCTTATGGAGTTCTGGCTACTAACGGTATGTATTGCAAACCAATTGCTTTGCTGAAAATCGTAGACCGTGAAGGTAAAGTACTGTATGAAGCGAAAAAATCTGAAGCTAAACGTGTTATTGATGCTGAAGCTGCTTATCTGACTACTAATATGATGCAAGATGTATTTGTGAGTGGTACTGCTAGTGGAATGGGTATCGGTAGGCAGGCAGCAGGTAAAACAGGTACTACTGATACTTATATCGATGCCTGGTTCGTAGGCTATACTCCTAATTTGAGTACAGCAGTATGGGTCGGTGACGATAATAACAAGCCTATGAATTATATGTATGGTAGTGGTGCTCCGCTTTCTATCTGGCATGACTTCATGGTTAATGCTTTAGCATCTGCTCCTGCGGCATCTTTTGTAAATCCTGGTGTTACTGTTCCGCCGGAACCTGTAATTAAACAAGATCCTAAGGATGGCAAGGATAAGAAGAAGGACAAAGATAAGGATAAAAACAAGGGTAAGGATTCTGACGTAATTGAAGAAGAGGAAGATGAAACCCAAGAGCCTTCAGTAGATAGTGAACCTGTTAAGCCTGCAAGACGCAGTATGAAAGATCGCGTTAATCAGGTTTTAGGTAAGCCTGTAGTCAGCAATCAGCCGACTCCTGCTAAATAAAAAAATGTGCTTTAAAGATGGTAGAAGTATTTTAATTCTACCATCTTTTTTTTTTAGAACGTGATTTACAAATGTATCTAATCAGTTAGCGGTGGACTTATTGTTGTCATATAATAAAAACGTTCCCTAGAGCAGTCTGCAAAATAGATTGCTCAAGAGAACGGTTTAATTTTTTTCGGTTCATTGTAAAATGAAATTGCACACCTTGAAAACAGAATAAAAATAGTCCATTGTGACCTCTTCGTGTTAAAATTAAGCTACTACACAAAACTTACAAGGAGGCAATCACAATGGACTATACTCAAGATACCACAAAACACATAAAAGGTAAACATTTTTCTTATGGTGACCGCAGAGAATTACAGGGGATATTATCCAATAAATCTGTACGTTATTCTCTCCGCCAGTTGGCTAGACATTTTAATTGCGCTCCCAATACTATCCGTAATGAATTGAAGCGTGGTGCTCATCATAATACCGGTAAAAGCCATGCTAACAGTATTAGGAAATCTAGAAGATTTTGTCCAGTAAGTTTGTCTCCTGGGTTGTTGAAATGGTTCTTGAAAAAGGGTGGTCCTTGGACGCCTGTTACGGTTATGCAAAAACACACAAGTTGTATGTAGATTCTGAGATGGTGCGTAAAAACACTGTACAACTATGTTGACTCTATGCTTCTTGCACTGCGTAACATCGACCTACCGCTAAAAGTTCGTAGACGCAAACGCCGTCATAACGTTAAGGAATGCCTAAAAACATCTAGGTCGCAGTATTGACGAAAGACCGACAGAAATAACTGGTCGTAGCGAGTTTGGACATTGGGAGATAGATACTGTTATAGGCAGTAAAAAGCAAGAGTGATAACGTTATATTAACTCTTGTAGAACGTCTTATTACACGCAAGTACATAGCCATTAAAATCGAAGGAAAAACAACATCTTCCGTTAGTAAAGCTATGGAATACTTGAAAAATTACTATGGCGATAAGAGCCAGATATTCAAAACTATAACAAGTGATAACGGTAGTGAATTTGCTGAACTCGCAAAGCTTGAAGATAACACAAATACAAAAGTATACTTTGCCCACCCTTACAGTTCATGGGAAAGAGGTTCTAACGAACGTCACAATGGTCTTTTAAGAAGATTTATTCCTAAAGGAAAGAGAATAGGCAAATATACTTCTGATGATATTCTGTTGACAGCAGATTGGTGTAATTTGTTACCCAGGAAAATACTCGGATACAAATCACCTGATGATCTATTCGAGAATGAGCTTGATAAGATTTATGCAGCTTGATTTTTTTAAAAGTGTGCAACTTCTTATTGCAATTTAGGTTTAATTTTTTCTTATTATACTACTTGGAAAATGTAGAATTTTAAATAATAGGTTTCCGGTACATTCCATAAAATAGGATGATCAGGAGACTGCTGACGTGCTTCAATTTGACGCAGGGATACGTTAGCATCCTTTGCTGCATCGTGGAGCATTTTTACAAATAGCTCTTCTTTCATAAAGTGAGAGCAGGAGCAGGTCGCCAGATAACCGCCACGGGGTAATAGTTTCATGGCTTTGAGGTTAATTTCTTTATAACCGCGGATAGCATTTTTTACAGTGCTACCGGATTTAGTAAATGCCGGTGGATCAAGTATGATAAAGTCATAAGCGTGAGAATGTTTATTGAATAAATCGCTGAGCAAGTCAAATACATTCGCCTGCAGACCTTTCATGATATGGTCATAGCCGTTGATTTTCGCATTATGGTCAGCCATTTGTACAGCTTCGGCACTAATATCTACTGCAGTAACAGAAGCAGCACCGCCTTGAGCTGCGTTCAGAGCAAAAGAGCCGGTATGAGTGAAGCAGTCTAAGACATGTTTGCCCTTAGCAATTTTAGCGATAGCCTGACGGTTATATTTTTGGTCTAAGAAGAAACCTGTTTTTTGGCCGTTTTCTACATCTACAGTATATTCGATACTATTTTCTACGATTTCTGTAGTAACTGCACCAGGATTAGGCAGTAATGGTGTATTAAACCAGCCCTTGCCTTCCTCTAAGCCTTCTAAACGGCGGATTTTAACATCATTACGTTCAAAAGCCCACGGACATTTTCGTCCATTTCCTGCAGAATTTTAATCAGCAGAGAAAAAATCATTTCTTTACGTACTTCGATACCTAAGGATAAGGTTTGAGTAACCAGTAAATCATTAAAGCGGTCTACAGTCAGGCCTGGAAACATATCGGCTTCACCGAAAATTAAACGGCAGCATTTAAAATCTTGTTCGCCCATCACTGTTAAACGATAATCTAAAGCATAACGCAGACGACGCTCCCAAAATGCTTCATCAAATTTGTCATTAGTATTAGTAGAAATAATACGGACGCGGATTTTGGAGGTATCGTTGACAAAACCGGTACCTAAATATTTACCCTTGTTAGTTACTACATCAACTAAATCACCATTGTTATAACTGCCTTCAACTTTGGTAACTTCTTCGCCGAACACCCAAGGATGACCGTTGCGTGCTGCACGTTCGCCTTTGGGAGTTATATAAAATTTAGCATAATTACGCATAATTCTAACCTCTCACTTACATAATCATCAGCTAGTTTCTAGCCTGTATAATTTAATATAGTACAGTATACCATATTTTTTTCGTATCTGTCGATAAAGAGCCACTTTAGAGTTGTATAGGCAGGGGATGGGTCAGCCGTAAGCTGTTCGGTGTAACAGAACATTCATAGACCAGTAGCTGTACACCGGCATTTTTAGCTTTGGTTAACGCTTCACCAAAGGCAGCATGAGTTTGATGATTAGGCGTAAAGTACTGCATACCACTCATCTGCACGACAAAAATGATAGCACAGGTATAGCCATCTTGTATCAAATCTGTAAGTTCACGAACGTGCTTTACACCACGTTCGGTAGGGGCATCGGGAAATTTTACTACACCGTTTTCTTCTAAAGTTACGCCTTTGACTTCGATAAATATTTTTTGTAGAGATGTTTCCAGATAGAAATCAAAGCGTGAATCGCCATGGGTATATTCAGGTTTGAGTAGTGTCATTTTACCAAAAGGCTCTTGTTCCTGTAACCATTCTTGCACGACTTTATTTGGTGCTTGTGAATCCATGTTGATTAATAAAGCACCTTTTTCCACAGCAATTAAGGAATATTGAGTTTTACGCTTCGGATTATCATGATGCTGCACGTAAATCGTGCAGCCAGGAAGGAGCAGCTCTTTACAGCGACCTGTATTTTTGACATGACAGTTTTTCTTCTTTACCATCCACTAAAATACGGGCGATAAATCTGTTAGGGCGGGCAAGAAAAACTGCTTTTTGCATATTTTTATAAAACATAGTGTTCCTTTCAAACTTAATAATTAGTGTGTTAGTTTTTTCTTCCTGTATGAGTATGTACATCTAGGCTGACCTCGAAAATACGGTTCCAAGGCAGACGCACACCGATAGCTAAATCGCGGAGATAATAAGCATTATGCTTATCTTCATAAAATGGTGTTCGTCCTAAATTGCTGTGTAGCAGATAGCAGCTATAAAGACTGATTTTTTTCTGTAGGGAAAATTCTGTCTGCTCTTTAGCATCCGGCATTAAGTCCGTAGGTGTAATACCAAAACTTTCTAAATAAGGACGTAGCTGTGGATGGAGTTTTTTCTGATAATAATAATCCTCTACCATACGTTCTATAGTAAATTGAAGATTTTGTGCGTAAAGGGCAGCTATTTGCTGCGGTTCGCTCTTAGCTTTTTGCAACTCGTATAAACGACCAGTGAACAGTAAAGACTGAGCAATGGCGGTACCGGAGCTGTTACTAAAGGTGTTCCAGCCTGCGTAAGCACATAAATGGTTTACAGGAACTTTTTCGTCTAATAAATATGGCAAAAGCATTTCCTCGGCGTTAAAATTAGCACTAAGGTCTACTAAAGCCAGTCTTTTTATTTTGTGCTAAGATATTACTGATAGCTTGAACCTGCTGTTTTTGCGGTAGGTGTTTTTCGTCGCCGCAGTGGATATACAAAATGACATCAGCAGCTTGATAGTCATCAGTTATAGCTGCACCGACAAATTGCAGTTGGTTACGTATGGCTGCACCAGTGCTGACAGCCATATACGGCATATGCATAAACTCTGTATTAGGTGTGGCGAATTGAAGATAAACCTTAGGCTGCCATTTTTGTTGTTGTAAATAATAACGTGTCAGCAGTAAGGACGCAATTTCATCGGCACCATAGGTAATGGATGTATGATGTTGCAGTTTTCGTGTTGCATGAACTTTTGTAGCTGAAGAGCATTGCGATGGGGCAAACCAAATGGAGAAGCATCATCCTGACCGATAATAATATTGAAGGGAACTTGTGACTGCTGTTTTCTTGCCGCCTCTAGCAGGGCAAGGTTGAATTGGTGGCTGTTTTTAAATAGAGCCAGGTATTTAGCTAGAATATTATTAGGTATTTTATTTTGATATTCTAATAGTTCTTTGGTCATATAGGGATCATTGTTGATTTCTGTCATGTCCAAAAGCTGAGAATAGCGCATTAAATGAAATTGATACCAGCGGTCCGGTAAAAGCTCATCACTTACTAAAAGACGGGGAATAATGGAAAAAATGTCTATGGCTGTGTGCATACCGTTTTCTTGACGTAATTTTTGTAATCCTTGCAAAAATTTCTGTTGTTCTTTAGGCGTAACTGTAGTTTGACGCGATTGTAAAAGACTACCGTGAAGTAAGATATCTGCAGAAATGATGGCTTTTTGATAATGAGAAATATTATTATTTAGCCATTCGTAAAGTTTTTTTCTATTTGCAGGATGACGGTAGTTGTCAAGGAGTTCTTTTGGGGGTACAATTACATTTAGACCGACAATCCTGCCTAGCTTTTGAACCATAGTACTACAGACAGGACGACTATCAAGTGGTACTAAAAGAATATTTTTCCTTAATATTATTCTGGGGAAAATGTACTTCTTTGTTGTCGGCAAAGACAGGTTTAATGTATAATATAATGCTAGGAGTAGCACAGTTATGAAGATTAGGAATATTTTTTTCATGTGCAGCCTCCTTAAAAATTAGTGTCTAGTTAATTATAGCATATTGGGAGTAAAAGATGAGAATTATTACAGGAAAAGCACGTGGTTTACAGCTAACGGTACCGAAAACTTATGATGTACGTCCGACGGCTGACAGGGTAAAGGAATCTGTCTTTAATATTATTGGCAGTAAAATTATCGGTGCCCGTGTGCTTGATTTGTTTGCCGGTACAGGTAATCTTGGTTTAGAAAGCTGGAGCCGTGGTGCCGGAAGCATTACCTTTATTGATGAAAGCAAGGAATCATTACGGTTGGTGAAAAGTAATATTACTAAATGTCGTGCTGATGCTGATTGTCAGATGATTAAGGGGAGTGCGCCACAGGTTGCTGAACGGTTAGCCATACAAGGAGAATACTTTGATTTTGCCTTTTGCGATCCGCCTTATAATAAGGGATGGGTGCAGCAGATTATTGCTGTTTTAGGTAAAAAAGCTTTTTAAATGATGGCGGTTATTTAGTGGTTGAGCGTTCGGCTCATGATGAGCTGCCGAAGCTGCCGACTAATTGCGAGCTTGTTCGTAGTAACCGTTATGGCGAAACTATTGTTGATTTTATTTTAGTTAGTATTTCTGTAGATTTATAAAAAATAAAAAAGGATATATCTATTTTGTGTAGAATAAATGATAAAGATAAAGTAGGTATTTCTTTAGCTAATTTTAGATACAACTAGGAGGTCCGGCTATGCGTAGAGCGGTATGCCCAGGAAGTTTTGATCCAGTGACTAAAGGTCATATAGATATTTTTGAAAGAGCAAGTGCTATGTTTGATGAAATTATCATCAGCGTATTTCATAATCCCGGTAAGGACAAGGCAATGTTCTCTATGGAAGAAAGAGTAGAGATGCTCAGAGAAGCGACTAAACATATTCCTAATGCTCGTGTTACTTGCTTCAGTGGTTTGCTCAATGAATTCTGCCAGGAAGAACAGGCACCTTTTATTGTTAGAGGTTTACGTGCGTTCACTGATTTTGAATATGAATTCCAACGTGCATTATTATTAAAGAAGATTGATAAACGCTTGAAACAGTTTTTATTATGACTAACGCCAAATATTCCTTTGTAAGCTCCTCTGGCGTGCGTGAATTGGCAACCTTTGGCGGACAATTAAAGACCTAGTTCCAGAATGCATTGAACAACGTATTCGTGAACACGTTTATCAAAAGTTTGATTAATAGTTCGGAGATGATGAAATGATTGAACGTAGTAATACTAACGTTGCTTTAGACCGCATTTTTGATGAAGTTTATGACATGATGAATGAAGCTAAACGTATTCCGTTTTCTGATAAAATCATGTTGGATGAAACTGATTTAGTAAATGTTCTTGATGATTTAAAAGAGGCTATTCCTCGCGAAATCAAAAGTGCAACTCAAGTTTTAGAAGAACAGAAGACCATTGTAAACAATGCTTATGCTGATGCGGAGCGTATTGTACAACAGGCTAAGGATGAAGCAGAACGCATTATCGCTGCTGCTAATGCTGAAGCTGAGGCGAAGCTACAGCAAGAGGAAATCGTACAACAGGCTAATGCTTTCGCTGCTGAAGTAAAAAGTAATGCTTTACGCTATCAACAGGAAACAAAATCTGCTGCTGACGAATATTCCTTGAACAATAAACGTATGTCTTTGCAATATGCAGATGATATGATGGCTTATTTGTGTCAGGAAATGCAAAAGTCCTTAGATATTCTGCATGAAAACCGCGAATGTATTAGTGCTGAAATGCAGAATGTAGAAAATAATGTTGGTCATGATAAAGCTGTTGAAGCTACTAATGAACAAGAATCTGCAGAACAAGAACAATAAGCTGAAAAATAAAAGGCTGTACTTTGAATTTACAAGTACAGCCTTTTTTGTTTTATTGTATATAAATTGGTGATTGCAGGTAATCACGGCCACAGTTATTATAATAAGGTGTATATTGCACCATGGACCAAAGGTCCGTGGCACAGCATTCATAATGAAGCTGTTCGCCAAAAGCTTGGCTGTGGTTACGTTCGGATAGCGTCCGAGTTTGGTTAGAGTGGGAGAGTACCTCGGTGTTTAATTGTTTTTAACAGGGTGCGGCCATTATCGTTAAAGGCCAGTACACGTAAATAAGCTGGGTTCTGTTGTTCTAAAATATTTCTAGGCTTATCCATGAGCAGCTGCAGGAAAAGACGGCGGATACGGCTAGTGCTGTAACGCTTGTTAGTGCATAAGGAAAGTGCCTGGGCGAGATTTGGTGCATTAGCTGCAGACTTCAGCAGATTTTCCAATCCTTCGCTGCATTGACAGTACTTGGCTATTTCCTCAGCAGTTAATGCTCGTAGACGATAACAGATTAGTTGCCAAAGTAAATTTTCGTTATAGCCGGGAATAATTTTTTGTAATGCCAGGGCTGTAGTTTTCGGTACGGAGGATAGCCATTCCTGATTTTTGTCATGGATACTTTTCCTAATGGCAGTAGCACTGGCGATGCTGCCTGTAATGGTAGTATCATTATAACCGGCGTTGCGGCGTTGCAGGAAAATAGGTGTGATATTACTGCCTAAAAAGGGCTTTGCTATATTCTAAAGCTAGAATATCATTAGGTGATTGAAGTGGAAGTTGTGGTAATAGTTCTGAGCAGGCTGTAGCATAGCTTTGACCTTGTTTGAGTTTGTCTTGTAAACGCAATTGGCTTTCAGATGTCGTGATAGCTGATGCAGCCTCCATAAAATCGTAGTCCGACGTTTCGGTACCGCAGCATATATAATTGACACAGCCGCAAGCTTTTAATATGGATATAGCACCATGGGCAAAAAAAAATTGTGCACTACGCAGACTGAAAACTGCCGGTAACTCTAAAATTAGGTCTGCTCCTTGACTGCAGGCTAGCTCTGCACGCAGCCACTTATCAGCACAGGCAGGTTCACCTCGCTGCATGAAGCTACCGCTCATAACAACGATGACAGGTTGTCCGGTAATTTTTTTGCTTGCTGCAAATGATAGAGATGACCGTTGTGGAAAGGATTGTATTCTGCTACAATGCCCGTAGCCATAGTGTTTGTGCTTGCCATTTACCTGCTTAGACCTCCATGAAATAAATAAATATAAAAATATTATATCATATAGTGTTCTCTACACAAAATATTCACTATTCAATTTAAAAGAAATAGTGTATACTATTGGTATGATTTTGAAGAACAATTAACAGTCATCTTGAAAAACAAAACGTGCAGTGCTTTTTTCGGATGGATCACTACATTGTTTTTATTTATTCTTATAATAATGCAGGAGGCATAAAGTGATTGTTTTTTGTAGTAAACTGTGGCAGCTCTTCCATTAAGTATCAGCTGATTAACATGGAGGGTGAAAAGGTTTTAGCGAAAGGCCTGATTGAACGTATAGGTATGGAAGGCTCTACCTTAAAATATACGCCTGCAGGAAAATATACCATTGATATTAAAGAAGAAATACCTGACCATAAGGTTGGCATCAGAATGGCGATTAAGGCATTAACCGATAAGGAGTACGGTGTTATCAGCGATATGTCGGAAATTGATGCTGTAGGTCATCGTGTTGTGCATGGCGGTGAACGCTTTACCGATAGTGTACTGATTACATCTGATGTACTTCAGGGGATTGAGGCCTGCTGTGAAATTGCACCGTTACATAATCCGCCTAACCTGTATGGTATTACCGCATGTATGGAAATCATGCATGGTACGCCGCAGGTAGCAGTATTTGATACTGCATTCCATCAAACTATGCCGAAGGTAGCATATCTGTACGGTCTGCCGTACGAAATGTATGTAAAGTATGGGTTGCGTCGTTATGGTTTCCACGGTACATCTCACAAGTATGTAGCACAGCGTGCTGCTGAGCTGATGGGTGAGCATACCTGTGATTTACGTATCATTACTTGTCATTTAGGTAATGGTGCCAGCATTGCCGCAATTAAATATGGTAAATCTATTGACACTAGCATGGGCTATACTCCGTTGGAGGGCTTGATTATGGGTACACGTAGCGGTGAGATTGACCCGGCGATTATTCCGTTCCTGATGGAGAAGGAAAATATGAATGCACAGCAGATTGATGATTATCTGAACAGACGTAGCGGTATCTTGGGTATCAGCGGTCTGTCCAGTGACTTCCGTGATCTGGAAAGTGCTGCTAACCGTGGTGATGATCGTAGTCAGCTGGCTATTGATGTTTTTGCTTACAAAGTTAAAAAGTATATCGGCGGTTATGTTGCTGCTATGGGTGGTGTAGATGCTATTGTCTTTACTGCAGGTTTAGGTGAAAATTCTCCGTTTATGCGTGATAAAATTTGTAATGGTCTGGAATATTTGGGTACCAGAATCGATCCGGACCTTAACAAGGTGCGAGGTAAAGAGCGTGAAATCAGCGTCCGTCGTGCTCGCGTTAAGATTTTTTGTCGTACCGACAAACGAAGAATTAATGATTGCTAGAGATACCTATAATATTTGTCGTAGAATTATTAAACTGTAAAAATATATGAGAAGGTAGAGGTTTTTCTTGACAAAGAGCCTCAATATCGCTATAATTGTAACGATTGGTGAAATATGATTAAAATAAATGTCGCAGAAATCAAAAAAAGACTAGTCGGTGAAAAGACCCTTGCTTACGACCTTACTACCGACGAATTGGAAATTACTTCCGATGAATTGGCTGTTGAAGGCACTGTGAGGTTAGAAGGCTTTATTAGTAATGCAGGTGATGTATTATTACTTCAGGCAAAGCTCAGTGCACGTGTAAAACGTGTTTGTGGTCGTTGCTTAAAGGAATTCACTGCAGTTACTAAAGCAGAAATTGTCGAGAAATTTTATCCGGCAAGTGCTGAAAATATCGAAAATGATGCTTTTGTTTACGATTCGGACGTTATAGATATAACGGAACCGCTTCGTGAAGGGCTGCTGCTTGCGGAGCCCATACAGGCTCTGTGTAAGCCGGACTGCCGGGGACTTTGTCCCGTTTGTGGCGCTGATCTTAATGATGGTGACTGCGGATGTGACAGGTTCACTGTAGATCCAAGGCTGGCGGCATTAAAGCAATTCATCAAAAATTAAATTCACTTCATAGCACTGAGGAGGTGTATTGAGAAATGGCAGTACCTAAGAAAAATGTCTAAAGCTCGTCGTGACAGACGTCGTGCTAATTGGAAATTATCCGTTCCTGGCATGGTTGAATGCCCGCAATGTCATGAAATGAAAATGCCGCATCGCGTTTGCCCTGAATGCGGTTACTACAATGGCAAACAAGTCATTGAAGTAGCTGAATAAGCTAAATTATTAAGCCTTCGGAATTTTTCCGGAGGCTTTTTTCTATGCTTTTTAGAAAGTAATTAAAGTTGCATTGATGCCATTCTCAATTTACAATGAAAATTAGATATTTTGTTGAGTATGCAGAATAATTACGAATAGTCATAATACTTATACTGTATAGATGATAATTTTATAAGATTACAAATTTTTATCACATATTTTTTATGATTATTTGCTATAATTATCGGGGAAAGACGGCCCAAGGCTGATTTCAAGGGATTTTTACTTGCTCGATTAAAAAAAATCACTGCTTTTTTCTATTTTAGCCATAAAAATTTGGTAAAAATGCTTGCCAAATGCACTTCATCATCTTATAATAAAAACAGATATTATGAGCTGGTACTAAAAGCGGGTGAGATTGTATGAACTCTTCTAAAAAATTAATAAGACATCAGAATTTGACTAAACTGCTGGAAGATAATCCGTTCTGTACGGATGAGCAGCTGGCACAACTGTTGGGTGTAAGTGTTCAGACTATCCGTTTGGATCGTGTGGCTCTTAAAATACCTGAGTTGCGTGCCAGAACACGTAATATGGCTGAAAGCGCTCAGACCAAGGTACGTGCCATTGATAAAAAAGATATTATCGGTGAGTTGCTAGAACTGGAGCTGAAACAATCAGCTATTTCTACATTGAAGATAACTCCTGATATGGTCCTTGAACGAACCGGTATCGCTAGAGGTTATTATATGTTTTCTATGGCCAACACTTTAGCGTTGGCTGTTGTTGATGCAGAGTATGCTCTGACTGCTGTTGCCAATGTCAAATATAAGATTCCTGTGAGTGCAGGTGCTACATTGGTTGCTAAAGCGGTTGTGACGCATCACCGCATGGATAAATATTATATTTTTGTATCTATCAAAAACGATAGTAAAGAGGTTTTTCGAGCCAAGTTTATTATTGTGTCCCTAGGTGACAAAGGTAAGAATGAAAGGGAGCAAGAAGCATGAAAATCGCAGTAGACGTTATGGGAACAGATTATGGTCCCAAGGAGTTGGTTTTAGGTGCTGTGAATGCTGTTAAAGCTTATGGCTGTGAAACAGTCTTAGTTGGTGATGAGAAGATTATTCGAGATTTGCTGGTTCAATATCATGCAGATAAGGAGCCTAAGATTACAATTCATCATGCTAGTGAAGTCATTGCGATGAATGAACATCCTGCTATTGCAGTAAAATCTAAAAAAGATGCTTCTATCGTTGTAGCGGCTAAACTATTAAGAAATAAAGAATGTGATGCGTTGGTATCTTCAGGAAGTACAGGTGCTGCTGTTGCAGCTGCTTTGTTCGGCGTTGGACGTATCAAAGGCGTAGAACGTCCGGCAATTGCTACCCTATACCAAGCTTAAAGGGTACTACTGTTGTTTTGGATAGTGGTGCTAAAGTAGATGCGAAACCTGAGCATATGGTACAGAGTGCTATTATGGGTACGGTATACGCAGAAAAAAATTCTTAAAATTTCTGAACCGAAGGTAGGATTATTGAATATCGGTGAAGAAGAAACTAAGGGTAATGAGCAAGCTTTGGCAACTTATCCTTTGCTGAAGCGTGCAGGTAATATTATTAATTTTATCGGTAATGTCGAAGGACGCGATATCAATAAGGGTACTGTCGATGTAGTAGTCTGCGATGGCTTTGTGGGCAATGTTGTCTTAAAGTTTGGCGAAGGCTTAGCCGGTGCTATTATGACATTGGTTAAAGAGGCTATTATGAGTGGCGGTATTTTCGCAAAGCTTGGCGGCCTGCTGATAAAACCGGCTTTGAGAAAGCTTAAAAAGCGTCTTGACCCTGCTGAATATGGTGGAGCTTTTGCTACTTGGTATCCGTGCTCCGTTTGTTATTTGTCACGGAAGCTCTAAGGCGAAGGCAATTACAAATGCAATTCATGTGGCAATGGAATTTGCTGACCAAGATGTCGTACATATTATTGCTGACAAAATTGCAGAATCTCAGAAAAGAAATGGGGAATCAAACTAATGACAAGAGCTGTTGGTATTTTAGGCTTAGGACATTATGTTCCTGAAAAAATAATCACTAATAAAGAAATGGAAAAAATTGTTGAGACCAGTGATGAATGGATTACTGAACGTACTGGTATTAAACAACGTCATATTGCTGCTCCGGAAGAAGCAACTTCTGATTTAGCATACAATGCCGCTGTTGAAGCATTGAAGGATGCTGGAGTAAATGCAGAAGAGCTGGACCTGATTATCGTAGGTACTGCTTCCTCTGATCATATTTTCCCGTCCACTGCCTGCTTAGTACAAGCGCGTCTTGGTGCAAAAAATGCAGCTGCGTTCGATTTGGCTGCTGGTTGCAGCGGTTTCGTTTACAGTTTGGCAGTAGCTTCTCAAATGATTAAAGGCGGCTTATACAATAAGGTGCTGATTATCGGTGCAGAAACTCTGTCCCGTATCATGAATTGGGAAGACCGTAATACCTGCGTATTGTTCGGTGATGGTGCCGGTGCTGCTGTAATCGGTGAAGTTGAAGAAGGCTACGGCGTTTTGGGTATTGATATGGGTGCTGATGGTAACGGTGGTCAATATTTATTGCAGCCTGCAGGCGGCAGCCGTAAACCTGCAACCATGGAAACCGTAGAAGCTAAAGAGCATACCATTCATATGAACGGTCAAGAAGTTTTCAAATTTGCTATTCAAATCATGGGTAAAACAGCTAAACGAGCTTTAGCAAAAGCTGACATGAAGCCGGAAGAGCTGGATATGCTCTTCCCACATCAAGCAAATTATCGTATCATTACTTCCGCTGCTAAACGTTTGAAAATGCCTATGGAAAAGGTTTGGGTAAACGTTGATAAATATGCTAATACCTCTGCGGCTTCTATTCCTATCGCTCTGTGTGAGGCTGAAGCAGCAGGTGCTCTGAAGAAAGGTGATAATATCCTGTTAGACGGTTTTGGTGCCGGTTTAACTTGGGCTTCCATCGTTCTTAAATGGAGTAAATAACTTAAAATTTTTCTAAAAGTATAGAAGCTTTTAATATTAGATAGTATAATTAGAGAAAGTGGGGTTTATCTTAATGAGTAAAATCGCATTCGTATTTCCTGGTCAAGGTTCTCAAACTGTAGGTATGTGTAAAGCATTCTATGATGCTTATCCTGTTGTTAAACAAATTTTTGAAGAAGCTGATGATGCTCTGGGGTATTCCATCAGCAAAATGTGCTTCGAAGGTCCTGAAGACCAACTGCGTCTGACTGCTAACACTCAACCGGCTATCTTAACTGTAAGCACTGCCTGTGCTGCTGTTTTGAAAGAACATGGTCTGCATTGTGATATTGCTGCAGGTCATAGCTTGGGTGAATATTCTGCACTGGTAAATACCGGCGCTATGAAATTTGCTGACGCTGTACGCATTGTTAACAAACGTGGTCAATTCATGCAGGAAGCTGTTCCTGTAGGTGAAGGCAGCATGGCTGCTGTACTGGGTTTAGACAGTGATAAAATTAAAGAAATCTGCCACAGCATTGAAGCTGAATGCGGTGAAGCTGTACAAGCTGTAAACTTCAACTGCCCTGGTCAAGTTGTAATTGCAGGTGCAGTAAATCCTGTAAACAAAGCAATCGAAGCTCTGAAGGCTGCTGGTGCTAAACGTGCTATCCTGTTACCGGTAAGTGCACCTTTCCATAGCACTCTGATGCAACCTGCCGCAGATCGTCTGGCTGAAGTTTTGGCTCCGATTGAAATCAAAGATATTACTACTCCGGTAGTTGCTAACGTTACCGCTCAAGAAGTTACCAGCGGTGAAGAAATCAAAAACTCCTGGTTAAACAAGCTGCTATGCCTGTTCTCTGGGAAACCTCCGTACGTAACATGGTTGCGGGCGGCGTAGATACTTTCGTTGAAGTTGGTCCTGGCAAAGTATTGACCGGCTTTACTAAAAAAAATTGCTAAAGGTCTGCCGGCATTGAATGTTGAAGACCCTGCAAGCTTAGAAAAAACTTTAGCTCACTTTGGAAAATAATTTTTTAGGAGAGAATCGATATGAAATTAGAAGGTAAGAAAGCTTTAGTAACAGGTGCTTCTCGTGGCATCGGTCGTGCAATTGCTTTGGCATTAGCTGCTGAAGGTGCTGACGTAGTAGTAAACTATGCTGGCAGTGAAGCTGCTGCTAAAGAGGTTGCTGCTGAAATCGAAGCAATGGGTCGTAAAGCATTTGTTGTTCAGGCAGATATTTCTTCTACTGAAGCTGCAACAGCGATGGTAGACCAAGTCGTTAAAGAATTCGGCCGTATTGACATTCTGGTTAATAATGCTGGTATTACTCGTGACGGTCTCTTGATGCGCATGAAAGAAGAAGATTGGGATGCTGTATTGACTACTAATCTGAAAGGTGTATTCAACTGCACTAAAGCTGCTGTAAAATACATGATGAAACAAAAAGCTGGTCGCATTGTCAGCATCAGTTCCGTTGTAGGTCTGATGGGCAACGCAGGTCAAGCGAACTATGCTGCTGCTAAAGCAGGTGTTATCGGCTTTACAAAATCTGTAGCTAAAGAAGTTGCTGCTCGTGGTATTACTGTGAATGCTGTAGCTCCTGGCTTCATTAAAACTGATATGACTGCTGTTCTTTCTGATAAAGTTGTTGAAGGTATGTTAAATAATATTCCTTTACATAGACTGGGTGAAACTACCGATATTGCCAAGGCTGTTGTCTTCCTTGTGAGCGATGACGCCAATTATATAACCGGACAGACTTTACATGTCGACGGTGGTATGGTAATGTAATAGGGCAACCTGCAAATTTGCCAAGTGGAAGGAGGTGAATCGTAATGAGCACTTTCGAAAAAGTAAGAGACATCACTGTTGAACAACTGAGCGTTGACGCTGACGAAGTAAAGATGGAATCCGCTTTCATCGATGACCTCGGCGCTGACTCCCTCGATATCGTTGAACTGATCATGGCTTTTGAAGAAGAATTCGGTGTTGAAATTCCTGATGAAAAAGCTGAAAAAATCCGTACTGTAGCTGACGCTGTTAAGCTGCTGGATGAAGAAAAATAATTCTTTACTGGCTTATGTTTCGGGAGTCCTTAGGGACTCCCATTACACAAGCTTACTCTAAGTCCTGAAATGGGGGATATTTGTTGAAACTACCAGTGCTGAAAATCGGTAAGCTTGAAGCACAAGTACCGATTATACAAGGAGGCATGGCTATCAGGCTCTCAACTGCCCGTTTGGCGGCTGCTGTAGCAAAGGAAGGCGGCATTGGCCTTATTGCTGCATCTGGTATGAGCTTTGATGAGCTGCGCAAAGAAATTCGATTAGCTAGGAAACTTACAGATGGCAAAGGAATAATCGGCATCAATGCTATGTTTGCTGCTAGAGAATTTTTAGGCCTTATTACTACTGCTGCACAAGAGAAAATAGATTTAATCGTGGCCGGCGCCGGTTTTTCAAGAGATATTTTTGCCGTCGGACGTCAATATGGTGTTGAAGTCGTTCCTATCGTATCTTCTGTAAAATTGGCTAAAATATCTGAAAAGCTAGGTGCATCTGCTATTATTGTAGAAGGAACAGAAGCCGGTGGACATCTTGGTACCCAACAATCCATTAAAGAGATACTTCCGGAGATTGTTAACTCCGTTAATATACCTGTGATTGCTGCAGGCGGTGCTGTTTGTGGCAACGATGTAGCAGACCTTTTGAAATTAGGTGCCAGTGGTGTACAAATGGGCAGTCGTTTTGCTGCCAGTGAAGAATCCAATGCTGCGCCGGCACTTAAAGAATTTTATTTAAAGATGACAAAAGAAGATATTGTGCAGATTGATAGTCCTGTAGGCTATAAAGGCCGTGCTATCCGTAATCCGTTTGCTCAATTGTCTTTGGATAATAAAGCTCCCAAACCGACTGTTTGCGATGCTTGCTTAAAGCATTGTACTCACAGCTTCTGCATTATTCGTGCTTTTTAACTAGAGGACAGCAGGGTGAGGTAGAACATGGTCTGGTATTTACCGGAGCAAACATGTGGAAAATTAAAGAGATTCTGCCTGTTAAAGAAATTTTCAGGCGTATAAAAAAAGAAGATATTGCAAAAATTTAATTATGAGGTGAAACATTTTGACTAAGAGAAGAGTTGTAGTAACTGGTATTGGCCCTGTAACTCCTATTGGTATCGGTAAAGAAACTTTCTGGAATAATCTGGTTGCCGGCAAATCCGGTGTTGGCCCTATTACTCAATTTGATACTGAAGGTTATACTGTAAAAATTGCTGCTGAAGTAAAAGATTTTGATTATACTGCTTTCATCGATAAAAAAAGAAGGCAAACGTATGGATCGTGTAACTCATTTTGCTGTTGCAGCTGCAAAACTGGCTATTGAAGATGCTAAACTGGATATTACCAAAGAAAACCCGTTACGTTGCGGCGTTTGCGTTGGTAGCGGTATCGGCGGTATCCACACTTTCTTAGAACAATCTCTGAAGCTTGGTGAAAAAGGCCCGTCCAAAATCAGCCCGTTCTTCATTCCTATGGAAATCCCCAATATGTCCGCAGGCCAAATCGCTATTGCTACCGGCTTGAAAGGTCCTAACACTGCAATCGTAACTGCATGTGCAACCGGTACTAACTGCATCGGTGACGCACTGCGTACTATTCAATACGGCGATGCTGACGTTATGTTGGCTGGTGGTACTGAAGCTGCTGTTTCTCCGATCGCTATTGCCGGTTTCGCTAACATGAAAGCTCTGTGCACCAATAACGAAGATCCTCAAGGTGCTTCCTGCCCGTTTGATAAGAGACGTAGCGGCTTTGTAATGGGCGAAGGTGCTGGTGTTCTGGTTCTGGAAGAATTAGAACATGCTAAAGCTCGTGGTGCTCACATCTATGCTGAACTGTCTGGTTTTGCTATGAACTGTGATGCTTATCATATCACTGCTCCGGATCCGACCGGTGAAACTCCGGCTGCCTGCATCCAAGCTGCTATTGATGACGCTAACGTTAAACCGGAAGAAGTTGATTACATCAACGCTCACGGTACTTCTACTCATCGTAATGACCTGGGTGAAACCATTGCATTCAAAAAGTATTTGGCGAACATGCTTATGAATTAGCAATCAGCTCCAATAAATCCATGATCGGCCATCTGCTGGGTGCTGCTGGTGGTGTTGAAGCAATTGCTACCGTTCTGACTATTGAAAACAACGTAATTCCTCCGACCATCAACTATCAAGAAAAAGATTTAGATGATCCGGAAGGTCCGTTAGATTTGGACTATGTTCCTAATGTTGCCCGCGAAAAAGTTGTTAATGTAGCTCTGAGCGACAACTTAGGTTTCGGCGGTCACAATGCTTCCCTTGTTTTCAAAAAATACGTTGATTAAAAAGTAAGGGTTGATGATTAATGCAGAATAAACGTATACAACAGCTGCAAAGCTTCTGCAATAATCTGGGCGTAGAGATGAAGGATTTGGAGCTGTTGGATATGGCTCTGACTCATACATCCTATGCTCATGAAGCTAAACAAAATCCTAAACCGCATCATAATGAGCGTATCGAGTTTTTAGGTGACTCTGTTTTAAGTGTTATTGTCAGCACTTATATGTACAAGAATTTCCCTGAACTTGCAGAAGGTCAGCTGACTAAACTGCGTGCTTATTTAGTATGTGAAGCATCACTTTATGAATATGCAAAGAAAATTTATTTAGGTGATTTCTTAAAGCTTGGACGCGGTGAAGAGCTAAGCGGAGGACGCGAACGTCCTTCTATTTTGGCAGATGCTTTTGAATCTGTACTAGGTGCTATTTACTTAGACCAAGGCTTTGAAGTTGTACAGCACTATCTTTTGGAGATGATGCAGCCGGAAATTGATTATATCTGCCGTCATGGTATTTTTAATGACTATAAAACGCGTTTGCAGGAATTTCTGCAGCGTGATGGCGATGTCGATATTTCTTATCACCTATTGGGCAGTACCGGTCCTGAACATGAGAAGGTTTTTACTTCTGAGGTTAGTGTGGACGGACGTGTTATCGGTGAAGGTCGTGGCAGAACTAAAAAAGATTCTGAGCAACATGCGGCACAGCAGGCACTTGCTCAATTACATGTACAGCCAAAAGAATAATTGTTACAAACTTAACGTCTTAGACTTGTTTTTGCAGGTCTAAGACGTTTTTTGTTTACAAAATAGTTTTTATAGTGTTACAATAAGGCCATTAAGCTAAAAAATTACATATGTCTTTAGGAGGAGTATAGATTATGGAATTTAAATTATGGAATTTATTGCATGAATTGCAATCTGATGCTTATGAATGGGTGGATTTATCACATTCGTTAAATAATGATAGTCCTTGTTGGTCAGGTGTACCTGATGGTGCTGTAGAGTTAAATAATACTGTTTTTGATTGGGGTAATCCGATTTTGGAATGTCAGATTCAGACTTTTTAAATTTCCTGGTCAGTTCGGTACTCATATTGATTTCCCTGGTCATTTTATCCAAGGTGCAGATTTATCTGAAAAATTTGATGTAAAGAAGATGTTTTTCTCTTTGTGTATCATCGACATCAGTGAAAAGGCTGCTAATGATATGCATTATGCAGTAACTGTAGAAGATATTAAGGCTTATGAAGCAAAATATGGTCCGATTCCAGATGGTGCCTTTGTTGCTCTGCGTACTGATTGGGCTAAGCATTGGCCTGATATCAATGCTATTTGTGGTATTGCTGAGGATGGCAGTGAGCATTTCCCAGGTTGGTCTTTAGAGGCATTGCAATATCTGTATGAAGAACGTCATGCTGCTGCTAATGGCCATGAAACTTTTGACACTGATGCTAGTGCTGTAGCTGCGTCAGCAGGAGATCTTGTTTGTGAACGCTATGTTCTGGCTCAAGGAAAATTACAAATTGAACTTATGAATAATTTAGACAAAGTAGCTCCTGTAGGTGCAGTATTGTTTGCTGCTTGGCCGAACATTGAAGGAGCAACAGGTCTGCCTGTACGAGCATTTGCTATTACTCCGAAGCAATAAAGCATAGTTGAACTACATCTGAACGTACATAGGTTTTACGTACCTATGTACGTTTTTTTATGTATATGATATAATAACCTAAATTGCAATAAGAAGTTGCACACTTTTTAAAAAATCAAGTTGCATAAATCTTATCAAGCTCATTCTCGAATAGATCATCAGGTGATTTGTATCCGAGTATTTTCCTGGGTAACAAATTACACCAATCTGCTGTCAACAGAATATCATCAGAAGTATATTTGCCTATTCTCTTTCCTTTAGGAATAAATCTTCTTAAAGACCATTGTGACGTTCGTTAGAACCTCTTTCCCATGAACTGTAAGGGTGGGCAAAGTATACTTTTGTCTTTGTGTTATCTTCAAGCTTTGCGAGTTCAGCAAATTCACTACCGTTATCACTTGTTATAGTTTTGAATATCTGGCTAAACTTATCGCCATAGTAATTTTTCAAGTATTCCATAGCTTTACTAACGGAAGATGTTGTTTTTCCTTCGATTTTAATGGCTATGTACTTGCGTGTAAGACGTTCTACAAGAGTTAATATAACGTTATCACTCTTGCTTTTACTGCCTATAACAGTATCTATCTCCCAATGTCCAAACTCGCTACGACCAGTTATTTCTGTCGGTCTTTCGTCAATACTGCGACCTAGATGTTTTAGGCATTCCTTAACGTTATGACGGCGTTTGCGTCTACGAACTTTTAGCGGTAGGTCGATGTTACGCAGTGCAAGAAGCATAGAGTCAACATAGTTGTACAGTGTTTTTACGCACACCATCTCAGAATCTACATACAACTTGTGTGTTTTTGCATAACCGTAACAGGCGTCCAAGGACCACCCTTTTTCAAGAACCATTTCAACAACCCAGGAGACAAACTTACTGGACAAAAATCTTCTAGATTTCCTAATACTGTTAGCATGGCTTTGTTCGTATGCATTTTGTGCACGTCTAGCTCCATATCTACCGGTATTATGGTGAGCACCACGCTTCAATTCATTACGGATAGTATTGGGAGCGCAATTAAAATGTCTAGCCAACTGGCGGAGAGAATAACGTACAGATTTATTGAATAATATCCCTTGTAATTCTCTGCGGTCACCATAAGAAAAATGTTTACCTTTTATGTGTTTTGTGGTATCTTGAGTATAGTCCATTGTGATTGCCTCCTTGTAAGTTTTGTGTAGTAGCTTAATTTTAACATGAAGATGTCACAATGGACTATTTTTATTCTGTTTTCAAGGTGTGCAATTTCATTTTACAATGAACCATATGATATAATAAACAAGTGCAATAAGTTGGGGGTGTATTTATGAAACAAATAAAGCTTATTTGTCAGATTGTAGCTGCCTTCGTCATAGCCTTTATGGCGTACAGCTTCTTTATCAGCCGAATCAGGATTCTGCACGTGCAAAGGTTAATGAAACATTTACTAGTAGTACTCAAGCTGCGTCGGCCGTACCTGAAGGAAAGCTCAAGATTACTGTTCTTGATGTTGGTCAGGCGGATGCTATTTTGTTGCAGGACGGAAAACGTAATATTATGGTGGATGTTGGTGACAGTCGTATGGATAAGATGGGTTTTGGCGGTCAGGATGTTTTAGAAAAATCCTTGGCGAAAAACGGTGTTAAAAATATTGATACTGTTATCGTCTCTCATCATCACAGCGACCATATGGGTAATATCAAATGGGTTGCAGAAAAATATGGCGTAAAAAAATATTTATGATAATGCTATGCCTAATAGCCGTTTTCCTCTTTCAGGTTGGCTGAATAAGGAGCTGCGTGCAGGTAAATATAATAACAAGGTTTTAAAGCAGGGCGATGTTATTAATATTGACAAGGGTTATTATTTAGAGGTATTAGCTCCAGGTAATTTCCTGACCAAGAAAGAACTTAAGGAATTGAACAATACCAGTGTGGTTATGAAGCTGCATTATGGTCAGTTTACAATGATTCTGACAGGTGATGCTGAAGCACCGGTAGAAGATGCATTACAGAAGAAGTATGGTAATGAATTAAAGGCTGATATTTTAAAAGTCGGTCATCATGGTAGCAAAAGCTCATCCATTTATAAATTTATTAGTAAGGTAAAACCGAGTTATGCTTTAATCAGCTGTGGTGAATATAGTATTTATCATCATCCTAATGCTAAAGTTGTCAGTGCACTGAAAAATTTAGGGGCTAAGGTTCTGACTACTAAAGAGCATGGCAGTCTTACAGTTTTAACTGATGGCAAGGATTTTGATGTGAAAACTGAAAAATAGCAAAAAAAAAGAAAAGTCACTGTTTATTCTATCTAGCTTGAGATAGGTATACAGTGACTTTTTTTTGCTTATAAACTGGTGCCGTTAGTTAGATAAACAGTTTCGTCTTTGGCTTCGGCTAATTGATCTTTATTAATCAGTCCGTATTTATGCATGGCATTTAAAACTAGGAGTTGACGTTTTTGCAGCCCTGAGGATTTTCTAATGGGTTCAGTGCTGTGGGTGCGTAGGGCAGGCTGGCGATGACTGCTGCTTCCGCTAAAGTTAAGGCAGATGGTGCTTTACCAAAGTAGGTTTGAGAGGCTTGCTTGATGCCGGTGCTGCCTGCACCTAAGTAGGTAGTATTAAGGTATAACTCTAAGATTTCGTCCTTGCTATAATTATCCTCTAGCATCAGAGAAAGAATTGCCTCTTCTATCTTGCGTTCCATACTTTGTTCGTGGGGAGAGAAAAACATTTTTTACAAATTGCTGGGTTAAGGTACTTCCGCCTTGTACGACTTCACCAGCACTGAGATTTACTAAGGTAGCACGGAGAATACCATCTATAGCTATGGCCCCGTGATTATAAAAATCATGATCCTCAATGGCGATTAGGGCTTTAGGAATATCGCGGCTCATGGTATCAAGGGAGGTCCAATCAGGTTTTTGTCTTATTGGTTCAATGACATCGTCCATATTAAAGGCAATATAGAATTTATAAATAGGTGAGGGCCATTCTTCTTTTGGTGGCAGCATACTAAAGAATAAGGAAGCGACTGCCGCTTTTTCGTGACGGCTCATTTTTTCTTCCTGCTTTTGCACTGGTGCTGTGGGCTGAGAGGTGTCGCGAACATTATCATATACTACCATGCACAAAAAGATGGTAATAGCTAAACCAAGCATTTTATACATAAACATACCTCATTTCTTATTCTTATCTATATTGTAGCAAGAAAGTGAATTTTTGGCAAAAGAATAGCAATGAGAAAAAAGTTAAAAAATTTTAGTAAAAGGGGTTGCAAAAAATACAGTTATGGTGTATAATTATCAATAAGTTAAGCAACTAGATAAAAGAAATAAAAATGCTTAACTGAAAATACAAAATAAAAACAGTGTATAAACAATAAAAACAGCAAAAAAAAACAAATATATATAATAGAAAATAAATAAAGATAGCTGTTGTGAGGGGATTGTTTATATGCATAATAGTGAATTATTTTGTATATAATGTATATTTTTTTATTAATGAGGGGAATAAAATGAGCTTGAAAAATAAGGATTTATTATCTATTCACGATTTAAGTATTGAGGAAGTAAAAACTATTTTAGATGTCACTGCTAAGTTGAAGTTGAAACAGAAAAATGGTGAACCTCACCAATATTTAAAAGGAAAAACTTTAGCAATGCTTTTTTCTAAAGCATCAACTAGAACCAGAGTATCTTTTGAAACAGGATTTTATCAGTTAGGTGGTCATCCGATTTATTTAAGTGATTCGGCATCACAGGTTGGTCGTGGTGAACCTATTTGTGATACAGCACGTGTGTTATCTCGTTTTGTTGACGGAATTATGATTAGAACTTTTTCTCATGATTCTGTTGTAGAGTTAGCACAATATGCTAGTGTTCCTGTTATTAACGGTTTGACTGATTTATTACATCCGTGTCAGGCTTTAACGGATATTTTTACCATTCAGGAACATAAAGGAAGCCTGCAAGGATTAAAGTTGGTGTATATCGGTGACGGCAATAACATGGCACATTCTTTGATGTTTGCTTGTGCGAAGTGTGGTATGGATATGGTTTGTGCTAGTCCAGAAGGTTATCAGCCTAATCCTGAAATTGTCAGCATGGCACAAGCAGATGCTAAAGAAACAGGAGCATCAATTACTGTTGAAGCTGATGTTATGCAAGCTGTTCAAGGTGCAGATGTTTTGTATACTGATGTGTGGGCAAGCATGGGTGAGGAAGCGGAAAAAAGAAGAACGTATGCAAGCTCTGCATAATTATCAAATCAATCAAGAAGTACTTGCTCAAGCTGCTCAAGATGCAATTGTGCTACATTGTCTGCCTGCACATAGGGGCGAGGAAATTACCGAAGAGGTGCTTGAAGGCAAGCAAAGCGTGGTTTTGACCAAGCAGAAAATCGTTTACATGTACAGAAAGCAATTATGACTTTATTGATGAGTGATGTTATGCCGTAATAAAAATTTTGTATAAATGCAAAAAAATGCTTGATTTATGCATAAGATGTGTTATAATACAATAAAGTTGCAAATTTATTCATAGTGTAAAAATGAGGAGGCTTTTTATAATGAAGAAAGAAGATATTAAAAAGTAGTTTTAGCATATTCCGGTGGTCTTGATACTTCTATTATTATTCCTTGGTTAAAGAAAATTATAATAATTGTGAAGTAATTGCTGTTACGGCAGACCTTGGACAAGGAGATGAATTGGCTCCTGTTCATGATAAAGCATTGAAATCCGGTGCTAGCAAATGCTATGTTTTAGACTTAAAAAGAAGAATTTATTTCTGATTATGTTTGGCCTACTGTAAAAGCAGGTGCTGTTTATGAAAAGAAATATTTATTAGGTACTTCTTTTTGCACGTCCTCTGATTGCAAAAAATTAGTTGAGATTGCAGAACAAGAAGGTGCTGATGCTGTGGCACATGGTGCGACCGGTAAAGGTAATGACCAAGTTCGTTTTGAACTTTCTGTAAAAGCTTTGGCTCCCCAATTGGCAATTATTGCTCCTTGGCGTGAGTGGACTATTAAGTCTCGTGATGAAGCTATTGATTTTGCAGCTGCACACAATATTCCTGTTCCTGTAACTCATGATCATGACTATTCTATGGATAGAAATATGTGGCATTTATCCCACGAAGGTTCTGATTTGGAAGATCCGTGGAATGCTCCTAAGGATGAATTATTTATCGTTACTACTATTCCGGAAAAAGCTCCTGATGCTAAAGAATATGTAGAAATCGAATTTGAACAAGGTGTGCCTGTAAGCGTTAACGGCAAGAAACTTTCTCCTGCACAAATCGTAGAAACCTTGAATGAGATTGGTATCAGAAACGGTGTAGGTATTACTGATATGGTTGAAGATCGTCTTGTTGGTATGAAATCCCGTGGCGTTTATGAAAATCCTGCCGGTGCTATTATCTATTATGCACATAATGAATTGGAAAATCTGTGTTTAGATCGTGCTACTCAAAGCTTTAAACAAATGGTTGGCATCCGTTTTGCTGAACTCGTTTATGATGGTATGTGGTTCAGCCCGCTGCGTGAAGCATTGTCTGCTTTTGTAGATGAAACTCAAAAAACTGTTACCGGTCTTGTTAGATTGAAACTCTATAAAGGCAATATTATCAGTGCCGGTGCTAAATCCCCGTATTCCCTGTACAGCCAAGAATATGTGACTTTCGGTGAAGACGAAGTTTACAATCAAGCTGATGCAACCGGTTTCATCAATCTGTTCGGTTTGCCGCTGACCGTACGTGCTTTGATGAAGAAAGGTGCGTTGAAATAATGGCTAAGCTTTGGGGTGGCCGCTTCAGCAAAAATACTAATGAATTAGTGGATGCTTTTAATGCATCCATTGATTTTGATAAACGTTTATATCATGAAGATATCCGCGGCAGTATTGCACATGCCCATATGTTGGCTAAGTGCGGTATTATTCCGGCAGAAGACGGGGAGAAAATTGTTGCCGGATTAAAAGATATTTTAGCTGATATTGAAGCAGGCAAGTTTCATTTTGATGTAGCATTAGAAGATATCCATATGAATGTGGAAGCACGTCTTACTGAACGTATCGGCAGTGCTGGTGCAAGACTGCATACTGCCCGTAGCCGTAATGACCAAGTCGCTTTAGATATGCATATGTATATGAAGAAAGAGATTGTGGAAATTGCAGAGCTTTTAATTAATTTTGAAAAAGCATTGCTTACTGTGGCGAAAAAACACGAAAAAACTTTAATGCCTGGTTATACTCATCTGCAACGTGCGCAACCGATTACTTTTGCGCATCATATGCTGGCGTATTTCAATATGCTGCAGCGTGATTTCCGTCGCCTTTTTAGGTGTATGGGAAGGTGCTGATATGATGCCTCTCGGTGCAGGTGCTATTGCCGGTACTACCTTCCCTATAGACCGTTTTATGGTAGCGGAAGAATTGAATTTCGGTACTGTTTATCCTAATAGTATGGATGCTGTAAGTGACCGTGATTACATTATTGAATTTTTATCCTTTGCTTCTATGCTGATGATGCATATGAGCCGCTTAAGTGAAGAAATCTGTCTGTGGAGCAGTACTGAATTCGGTTTTGTGGAGTTGGATGATGCTTTTGCTACCGGTTCTTCTATGATGCCGCAAAAGAAAAATCCTGATATTTCCGAGTTAGTACGCGGTAAAACAGGTCGTGTTTATGGTCATCTGCAAGCAATGTTGGTGACTGCTAAAGGATTGCCTTTGACCTATAATAAAGATTTACAGGAAGATAAAGAAGGTTTCTTTGATGCCATTGATACTATTAAATTCAGTCTGGCTGTTTATCGTGATATGATTCTGACTATGACTGTTAATGTTGATAAAATGGCACAAGCTGTAAGCCGCGATTTTTCCAATGCGACAGATTTGGCGGATTACCTTGTAAGAAAGGGACTGCCTTTCCGTCAAGCACATGAAGTAGTAGGCAAATGTGTTGCTCATGCTATTTTCGAAGGAAAATTCCTCCCTGAGCTTTCTTTAGAGGAATATAAACAATTCTCTGATTTATTTGAAGCGGATTTATTGGTAGCTTTAGATCCGGAAAATTGTGTTGAGGCACGTAAATCTTATAGCGGTCCTGCTTTTTCTGAAAACGAAAAGCAATTTGCCATGGGTGACAAGGTTTTAGCTTATCAAGAAAAACAACTTTTAGAATTACAACAGAACTTATAAAATATGGACCGTATATCTTCGGATATGCGGTCTTTTTTTGTTTATTTACGTTTATTTAGGGAAATTGACGTGTTTTGTGGATAATGTTATGATGATTTTATAAAAACAATAAGAATGATGAGGTAAGCAAGATGCCCTATAATAAACAAAATAGAAATGAAAAAAAATCTTGGGAATTATATGAAGGGTTATATCTCCATGTACCCTTTTGCAGGCAGAAATGTTTATATTGTGATTTTACGTCTTATGCCGGCTTTAGTGAAAAAATCATGGAGCGTTATACTGATGCTGTTTGCCGTGAGATTGTCTTACGTGCAGAAGAAAATCAATTCATGGCACCGAAGGCTAGTATTTATTTCGGTGGTGGTACTCCCTAGCGTGCTGCCGACGGAATGTTTAAGAAAAATTACTAATACTTTAAAAAAATATGCTTTTTGGCAGCAGCCATGTGAGGCTACAATTGAAGTGAATCCAGGGACTGCTGATTTAGAAAAGTTAACGGCATTACGTGATATTGGTTTTAATCGTATCAGCTTTGGGGTACAAAGCTTACAGGATAATGAACTGAAAGCTATCGGACGTATTCATAATGCGGATCAAGCACTAGAGGCCGTAGATATGGCGAAACAAGCAGGATTTCAGCGTATTAGCTGCGATTTGATTTATGGTCTGCCGCAACAGACGATGACTAGCCTACGTGATACTTTAGAGCGTTTAACGGCTACCGGAATAGAGCATATTTCTGTTTATGGTTTAATTGTAGAAGAAGAAACTCCATTGGCTAGCTTAGTTGATAAAGGTAAAATTGTTTTACCCGATGAAGATACTAATGCTGATATGTATGAGTTGGTACAGGACTTTCTGCAAAAGGTCGGCTTTCAGCGTTATGAGATTTCTAATTATGCCAAAAATAATCAATATTCCCGCCATAATACGGTTTACTGGCAGTATCATCCTTATATAGCATTTGGTGCTGCGGCTTGTGGCTTTGATGGTCAGGCACGTCGTACTGCCGTAGGTGATGTAGCTGCTTATATTGATGGTGTAGCAGAGCTGACAGAAGTTTCTTGGTCTGGAAGTGCTTTATACACTATAGAAGAATTAAGTAATGAGGAGCATCTGGCTGAATTTATGTTTATGGGCTTGCGTCGTTGTGCAGGTGCTGACTTAGCAGAGGCTGAGGCGCGTTTTGGTGTAGATGTAATGCAAAGTTTTGGTGCTGATTTAAAATTTTATTTACAGGAAGGCTATCTTGTTTATGACGTTACTAAGGCACGTCTACGCTTGACGACTAAAGGAATGGAGATAGGCAATCGTATTTTTGAAATATTTGTGACAGATTAAATTTTTAAGAAAATAGTGTTGACAATATATATAGGCAGTGCTATTCTAGTATCAAGTGTTAGCACTCCAACAAAGCGAGTGCTAACAACAAAAAGATGAGGTGGGAATAATGTTAAATGATAGAAAGAAAAAAATTCTCCAGCTCATCATTGAGGATTATATTTCTACTGCTGAACCAGTAGGCTCCAGAACTATAGCCCGTAAATATGATTTAGGGCTTAGCCCTGCAACTATTCGCAATGAAATGAGCGATTTAGAGCTTTTAGGTTATTTGGAACAGCCGCATACATCTGCTGGTCGTGTCCCGTCTGCTCAGGCTTATCGTTTATATGTCGATTCTCTGGGTGCACCTGATAGTTTGACAGATAACGACAGAGCATTGATTAATAGTTGGTTTAATGAAAGACATAGAAGCATTGATGAAATTTTCCGCTCCACGGCGAAAATTCTTTCCCGTATGACACAGAATGTTTCGATGGTTTTAGCTAATCGGGATATAGGGGCCAGGTTCCGTTATATGAAGTTTTTACCTCTGGATGAGCACCACGCCATCCTCTGTATTATTACTGATGACGGTAATGTGGATAACTGTGTTGTAGAAATTCCTTTAGGTATGCGAACCGAGGAGCTTGACTATCTTGCCGGCCGCGTAAGTCGTTTATTAGAAGGCTGCGAGCTGTCCAAGATTACCGAAGAGCTGTTACAGGCTGTACATACCGATATTGCTGATGACAAGCTGATATTTACCTCTTTAGTTCAAAGCATTCGTAAGATGCGTAATAAGCATCAGGAGCAAAAGGTTTTCTTAGGTGGCACCAAACAGTTGCTGGCACAACCGGAGTTCCGTGATGTGGACCGTGTAAGGAATCTTCTGGGGATTCTGGAAGAAGAAGGTATGGTCCGTGACTTATTAAAAGCAGGTGAAGATAGTGGTTTGAAGGTTACTATTGGCAGTGAAAATAAATTTTCCGGTATTCAGGATTGCAGCATGGTTCAGGCAACCTACCGTTTAAACGGTCAGATTGTAGGAATAATGGCAGTTTTGGGACCTACACGTATGGAATACGGCAAAGTAATTTCTGTTATGGATTATCTGCATAAATATCTTAAGACGATGTTTGCCAATAGCCCACGACAAGCAGAAAATAGATAGTCTATCTAAGGAGGAAGAGCCTTGCAAGATAATGATGTAAAGAATACTCAAGATCAGGTTGTTCAGAAAGAACAGGAAATCAAAGAAGAACAAAAGGTTGATGAAGCTGTAGCTGAAGAAGCTAAAGCAGAAGAAGCTGCTGAAGCAGCAGAGCCTGATCCTAAGGATACAAAAATCGAAGAATTGACTAACCGCTTAATGCGTTTACAGGCTGATTTTGATAATTTCCGTCGTCGCACTGCCGGTGAAAAAGAACAGTTATCTGCTTTCGTTACCGCTGGTGTCGTAAGACAGTTTTTAAAAGTTCTTGATAACTTCGAACGTGCTGAAATCAGTGCTAAAAAAACTAATGATATCGAAGGTATCATGAAACGCATGGATATGATTCGCCGCCAATTGGATGATGTTTTCAAAAATCTGAACGTGGAAGAGATTCCCGCCCAGAATGAAAAATTCGATCCGAAGGTTCATGAAGCTGTTATGCGTACACAGAATCCTGACCTGGAGGATGAAACAATCGATATGGTTTTGGAAAAAGGCTATAAATTAGGCGATAAGGTTATCCGTCATAGTAAAGTAAGAGTTATTAACAACGATTAAGTTGTGTAGCTCTGAAGATAAATTTACAATTAGCTACTTTTGTTTAAGAAAGTTTAGGAGGAATAAAAATGTCTAAAGTAATTGGTATTGACTTAGGTACTACTAACTCTGTTGTTGCCGTTATGGAAGGCGGCGAACCTACCGTTATCACTAACCAAGAAGGTTCTCGTCTGACTCCGTCCGTTGTTGGTTTTGCTAAAAATGGTGAACGTCTTGTAGGTCAGCTGGCTAAACGTCAAGCTGTTTCTAATCCTGATAGAACCATTAGCTCTATCAAACGTCACATGGGCGAAGGCAACTATCGTGTAACCATTGATGATAAAAATATTCTCCGGAAGAAATTTCCGCAATGATTCTGCAAAAACTGAAAGCTGATGCAGAAAGCTATTTAGGTGAAAAAGTATCTCAAGCAGTTATCACTGTTCCTGCATACTTCAACGACAGCCAACGTCAAGCTACTAAAGACGCAGGTAAAATCGCAGGCCTGGAAGTTCTGCGTATCGTAAACGAACCTACTGCAGCATCTCTTGCATATGGCATTGATAAAACTGATGACCATACCATTATGGTATATGACCTTGGCGGCGGTACTTTCGATGTATCCATCCTGGATGTAGGTGATGGCGTATTCGAAGTAAAAGCAACTAATGGTGATACTCATCTGGGTGGCGATGACTTTGATAAAAAAGATTATCGACTGGATGGTTGAAGAATTCAAAAAGCTGAAGGCATTGACCTGTCTACCGACCGTATGGCTATGCAACGTCTGCGTGAAGCTGCTGAAAAAGCAAAAATCGAATTGTCCGGTGTTATGAGCACCAACATTAACTTGCCGTTTATTACTGCAGGTGCTGATGGCCCGAAACATTTAGATATGGACTTGACTCGTGCTAAATTCGAAGCTATGACTGCAGATTTGGTAGAACGTACTATGGGTCCTGTTCGTCAAGCTATGAGTGATGCAGGTATGTCTGCTAGCGATATCAGCAAAGTAATCCTGGTTGGCGGTTCTTCTCGTATCCCGGCTGTTCAAGCTGCTATTAAACAATTTATGGGTAAAGAACCTTATAAAGGTGTTAACCCTGATGAATGCGTAGCAGTTGGTGCTGCTATTCAAGCTGGTGTTCTGTCCGGTGAAGAAGGTACTGGCAACGTACTGCTGTTGGATGTAACTCCGTTGTCCTTAGGTATTGAAACCTTAGGCGGTGTATTTACTAAAATTATTGAACGTAACACCACTATTCCTACTTCTAAAAACAAGTATTCTCCACTGCAGCTGATAATCAACCTTCCGTTGACATTCATGTACTGCAAGGTGAACGTGAAATGGCTGCGGATAACAAAACTCTGGGTCGCTTCGAATTAAGCGGTATCCCGGCTGCTCCGCGTGGAATTCCTAAAATTGAAGTTTCCTTTGATATTGATGCTAACGGCATCGTAAACGTAAGTGCTAAAGACCTTGGCACTGGCAAAGAACAAAAAATCACTATTACTTCCTCCGGTACTCTGGATAAAGACGAAGTAGATAGAATGGTTAAAGAAGCAGAAGCTAATGCTGAAGCAGATAAAAAAACGCAAAGAAGGCGTTGAAGTTCGTAACCAAGCCGATAACCTGTGCTATCAAGCTGAAAAAACCATGAAAGACATGGAAGGCAAAGGCAAAGACGATTTGATTGCTAAAGTTAAAGCTGCTGTTGATACCCTGAAAGAAAGCATGAAGGGTGAAGACTTAGAAAAAATTAAAGCTGACACTGAAGCTCTGACTAAACCGTTATATGAATTGAGCGCTGAACTGTACAAAGAAACTGAAGCACAAAAAGGTGCTGCAGGTGCAGACGCTGCTCAAGGTGCAAAAAAAGCAGATGACGATGTAGTTGATGCTGAAGTTGTTGACGAAGATAAAAAATAATAGTAAATCGAACTGAGCTTATGCTTAGTGCAGGTTTACTGCAAGACTTGATTATAATGTGTTGATTGGGATTTGCATACTTTTGAAGCAAAGTTTTCCGTTGCCTAAAGTTGCAAATCCCTTCAATGTATTTACATAGTTGAGTTTATTTAAAACGATATTGGGAGGCGCCTGTTTTGGCTAAGAGAGATTATTATGAAGTGTTGGGAGTATCTAAAACTGCTACCCAGGACGAAATTAAAAAAGCATACCGTAAACTGGCCCTGAAATATCATCCTGACCGTAATAAAGGCAATGCCGAAGCTGAGGAGAAATTCAAAGAGGCTGGCGAAGCCTATGGCGTTTTGTCCGATGAAACTAAACGTCAACAATATGACCAATTAGGCCCTGAAATGTTCGAGCAGGCTCAAGCTGGCGGCGGTGCCGGTGGCAATCCGTTCGGTGGTGGTTTCGGTGGCTTCAGCGGTAGCGGTATGGACGATATCTTTGATATGTTCTTTGGTGGACAAGGTGGTCGTGGTAGCCGTAGCAGTAATGCAGGTCCGCAACGTGGTGCTGATTTACGTTTTGATTTAGAGATTTCTTTTGAAGAAGCTGCTTTTGGTGTAGAGAAAGAAATCAATTTATATCGTGACGAAACTTGTGAACATTGTCATGGCAATGGTGCAGAGCCAGGTTCCAAAGTAGAAACTTGTCCTGAATGCCATGGTAAAGGTTATGTCCGTTTCACTCAAAATACCATGTTTGGTCAAATGGTTAATGAGCGTCCTTGCTCTAAATGTCATGGCGAAGGTAAGATTGTAAGCAATCCGTGTAAGGAATGCCGTGGCAAGGGCACTGTTAAGAAAAACAAGAAGCTGAAGGTTAAGATTCCTGCAGGTGTAGATAATGGCTCCAGACTGCGTGTAAGCGGCGAGGGTGAAGCAGGTGCCAAGGGCGGTCCGAGCGGTGATTTATACGTATATCTGTACGTAAAACAACACAAATTCTTCGACCGTGATGGTACTACTGTTATCTGCGAAGTTCCTATTAACATTGTTCAAGCATCTTTAGGTGCAGAGGTTAAAGTTCCGACTTTGGACGGTGCTGTAACTATGAAAATTCCTGAAGGTACTCAACCTGGTAAAGTATTGCGCTTAAAAGGCAAAGGTATTCCTAGCCTCCGTGGCGGTTTACGTGGTGACCAATTGGTACGTATTAAGGTTGTTGTACCGACTAAGCTGAATGATAAACAGAAGGATGCTCTGCGTGCTTTTGCGGAAATCAGTAAGGATAACATTAATCCGGAAGAAAAAAGCTTTTTGAATAAGATAAAAAACTTGTTTAAATAAACGTATATGAAAACGCCGATCTGTATTGTGTATGGACCGGCGTTTTTATCTGTTTAAAAGGCTTTGGCAGCCCGCTAGAAGCATTGAAAGTCTTTATAGCTATAGTTATATTTGAGTTTGTAATACGATGCTCAGAAACGCTATAAAGCTATCTAGAGCAAAAAAGACCGGTACAAGTCCCTCAACATGTACCGGTTAAGAAAGGAACAATAACATAATGTCCCAAGCAAATGTCTCTGTTTGCTATGCCTTTATTATATTATAGTTTCCTAGTGCAGATGTTGCTAAAGCAACAAATTTTCAGAAAATAATGACTTTCTTTATTTACTTAATGACATAAGTGTGATATCAATTATTTTTAGTACCAGTAGTAGAAAATTTACATATTTTACTACTAATTTTACTAATAGTGTGTTCACAAGTGTATGTTGCCTGTGCAACAAACTTACATAATGCTTACTTTAATTACAAAATATTTACATATATAATTTAATTTGTCATAATAAAATTAAGCAATAATCTATTCATAATCTAAAATATATGTAATGTGGTGATAAAATGTCTTTAAAATGTATGTTCCCAATTATGCTGATTTACCGCTATTTAGCGGTTTTGCTCGTGATGAAATCAACGAGGTATTGCAAAAATTTCATGCTTTAATAAAACATTTTCATAAATCTGATTATATTTATTTAGCAGGTGATTGTGTAGAGAACTTGTGTGTGGTTATGGAAGGTACAGTCCAGATGATAAAAGAGGATATCTGGGGTGAAAAGTCCATTATTGCAAATTTAGGTGTAGGCTCAGTTTTTGCGGAGAACTTTTTAGGAAAGCTGGGTGATCGAAGCAATGTAAGTTATTTTGCTGCTAGCGACAGCGAAGTTTTAATGCTGCCATTAGGTAAAGTACTTTTTGAAAGTGGGAACAGTGAAGCCAGCCGTCGCCTGATGTGCAATATTGTTTCTATTCTTGCAGACAATAATACACGACTAATTGAAAAAACAGAGCCAATTTTATGTAAAAAGACCGAATGTTTAGAATAGCTAGAGAATAAAAATATTGAAGTAAAAAATTCTAGCATATTTAGACAGTAGTTGCATTATTATTTGTAACCGAACTTATTCCTTTGGCAATTACTGCAACCGGCGGTGCTTTAATAAAATCGCCTTGCGGTCTGTTAGGAACTTTCAAAAAAATTGATTTCCTGCAAAACAAGTATTTACTGGTTTGTCTAACTCCACCGTAGTATTATTCGCCTGGTATGTTCGTTGTAGGTGCTTCCATGTTCTACACCGGCTTGGCGCAGGCTATTGGTAACAAAGTTGTCCATCTTTGCGGCACTGGCGAAAACAGCCTGATGTTTGGTTTAATGTTAGTTGGTACTGTATTATCTTCCGTACTGTCTAACACTGGCACCGCTGCGTGCTTACTGCCTGTAGCTTTAGGTATCTGCTCTGCAGCTAAAATCCCTGCTTCTCGTCAATTAATGCCGTTGGCTTTCGCTTGCGGTTGGGGCGGTATCATCACCATGGTTGGTACTCCGCCTAACATCATTGCAACTGGTGCAATGACTGCAGCTGGTTTAGAACCTTTCGGTTTCTTCGAATTTGCTTGGATTGGTATTCCTGTTTCCATCGCTGGTATGGTTTACATGATGTTCTTAGGTAAACATCTGCTGCCGAAAGTAGATTTGGATGCTGATCAAGAAATTGAACAAGAAATTGAAGCTAACGCTTCTTCCAAAAACAAAATGATCATTTCCGGTGTCATCCTGATTGCTGTAGTTCTGGTTATGGCTTTGGATATTAAAGGTATCTCTTTGGAAATGGCAGCAATCATCGGTGCTCTGGTTTGCGTATTGACCGGTTGCTTAACTGAAAAACAAGCTTATGCTTCTATCGACTGGGTAACCATCTTCCTGTTTGCTGGTATGATGCCTGTATCTGAAGCGATGGATAAAACTGGTGCTGGTAAATTAATTGCAGAATGGACTGTAAGCCTGATGGGTGGTTCTCCTTCTCCGATGTTTGTAACTGCAATCCTGTTCATTCTATCCTGCGGCTTAACCCAATTCATGTCCAATACTGCTTCTTCTGCATTGCTGTGCCCGATTGGCTTGGCAATTTCCAAAACCTGGGTGCTGACCCGAAAGCAGTTCTGATGGCTATCGCTGTTGCAGCATCTTGTGCATTCGCAACTCCGGTAGGTACTCCTCCGAACACTTTGGTACTTGGCCCTGGCGGATACAAATTCATGGACTATGTAAAAGCTGGTACCGGTCTGGTAATCGTAGCTTTCATCGTATCCTTGGTTGTAATCCCGATGGTATGGCCTTTCTTCCCAGGTAAATAATTTGTTAGAATAAACAAAGATATAATAACAGACGTAACGAAATGTTGCGTCTGTTATTTTTTTGCTCTCATAAGATTATGTATAAATATACAAAATAAAATCTTAACTGATTGTGTAAACTTTGTGAAGAAATCTGAGGAAAAGGGTTGCTTTTTTGAAAAAGTGTGATATTATTAACAACGTCGATAATTAAGTAAATAAAGTAAGTGGAAATGGTCGTTTGAATCGTTCAAATTTGTAATCCCACACAGGTTTGAAATGCTAAAAATGAAAATTTCTTAGTAGAAAATGAATATAATCAAAATTTTCTGTGCTGGCTTTACTTAGTTATAGTAAATAGGTATTTTTGATGTACCTAAAAAATTAAACATTTTACTTCTAAGGAGGAAAACAATGTCCCCAGCTATCAAATGTCTCATTTTGTTGGCAATAGTTGCATTATTATTTGTAACCGAACTTATCCCTCTGGCAATTACTGCTGTAGGCGCAGCTATCGCTTGCGGCCTCTTAGGTCTGATTCCTGCTAAACAGGTATTCAGCGGCTTGTCTAACTCTACTGTAGTACTGTTTGCAGGCATGTTCGTAGTTGGTGCTTCCATGTTCTACACTGGCTTAGCACAAGAAATCGGTGGTGTCGTAGTAAAAATGTGCGGCACTGGCGAAAACAGCCTGATGTTTGGTTTGATGATTGTTGGTACTGTACTGTCCGCAGTTCTGTCCAACACTGGTACTGCTGCTTGCCTGCTGCCCTGTTGCTCTGGGTATCTGCTCTGCAGCTAAAATTCCTGCTTCTCGTCAATTAATGCCGTTAGCATTTGCTTGCGGTTGGGGTGGTATTATCACCATGGTTGGTACTCCTCCGAATATCATTGCAACTGGTGCAATGAGCGCTGCAGGTCTGGAACCTTTCGGCTTCTTCGAATTCGCTTGGATTGGTGTTCCTATCTCCATTGCTGGTATGCTGTACATGATGTTCTTAGGTAAATACTTACTGCCGAACAAACAAATCGATGCAGACCAAGATATTGAACAAGAAATCGAAGCTAATGAAGTAGATCGTAAAAAACAAGTTATCTCTGGCGTTATCCTCGGTGGCGTAGTTCTGGTTATGGCTGTTGGTATCCCGGGTGTATCCCTGGAAATGGCAGCAATCATTGGTGCTCTGCTGTGCGTACTGACCGGTTGCTTAACTGAAAAACAAGCATATGCTTCCATCGACTGGGTAACCATCTTCCTGTTCGCTGGCATGATGCCTGTATCTGCAGCAATGGATAAAACCGGCGCTGGTAAATTAATCGCTGAATGGACCGTAGGTCTGATGGGCGGTTCTCCTTCTCCGTTGGTTGTAACCGGTGTACTGTTCATCCTGTCTTGCGGTCTGACCCAATTCATGTCCAACACCGCATCTTCCGCACTGCTGTGCCCGATCGGTTTGGCAATTTCCCAAAACCTGGGCGCTGACCCGAAAGCAGTTCTGATGGCTATCGCTGTTGCAGCATCCTGCGCATTCGCAACTCCGGTAGGTACTCCTCCGAACACTCTGGTACTTGGCCCTGGCGGATACAAATTCATGGACTACGTTAAAGCTGGTACCGGTCTGGTAATCGTTTGCTTCGTAGTATCCCTGGTTGTTATTCCTATCGTATGGCCTTTCTTCCCTGGCAAATAATTTTATACAGGGTCTGAAACCGATATTTAAAGCCTGTCGCTTTGGCGACAGGCTTTTTTATGCTTTAGGAGCAGTTATCATTTAAAAGTGTCATTAAAAAGACACATTTTTTTGCTAAGATAGACACAGCTAAAAAGTATTTTATGCGAGAAAATGATGAACGAGGGATGCACAATGTTAAACATGGTCAAAAAAAAATAAAGCCTTAATTGCAGCCTGTGCGTTATTGATAGCAGTTGGCTTTGGCGGATATAAATATTATCAAGGTACGCATGATAATATGCAAAATGTAAAATTACTGAAGTAAGCAAAGGTACTTTAACAGAAACTGTATCTGCAACAGGTGCTTTAGCAGCCTTGAATAATGTTGATATCAGTTCTAAGATTACAGGTCGTATCGTAGAAGTGCTTGTTAAAGAAAAACCAACATGTGAATGCTGGTGACGTTTTAGTACGTCTTGACGATACTGCTCTGCGTGCTACTTTAGCTCAGATGCAGGCAAGAATGAATGATGCTGCACTTAGCTACAACCGCTATACAGCTTTACTAAAAAAAGGTGCTATCAGTCAATCAGCTTTTGATACTGTTTATGCTGATTATCTTGTAGCGAAAAGTAATTATGAAAAGGCAGCTTCTGATGTTAATGATACTGTAATTAAAACACCTATTTCCGGTTATATTATCGGCAAGCCTACTCCGGTAGGTCAAACCATTAGCTCCGGTATTAGTGAGCCGCAAGTGATTATGTCCGTTGCAACGCTGGATAATATGGAAATTGAAGCGATGGTGGATGAATCTGATATCGGTAAGGTTAAAGTTGGGCAGCAGGTGAATTTTACTGTAGACGCTTTTCCAGATGAAACTTTTACTGGCAAGGTGCGTTTAGTATCACGTAAAGCAGAAAAAGAAAACAATGTTATTTATTATAAGGTTTATGTAACTGTTGATGATGCCAAAAATAAATTATTACCAACTATGACTGCTCGTGCGGATATTGTTATCGATCGAGTCGCAAATGCTACAATGGTACCTCTAAATTGCATTTATAGTGAAGGTAAAAGACGTTTTGTAAAAAATATAATACTAAGACGAAAGAAGTTACCGAAGTTGATGTACATTTAGGTTTAAGCAATGATAATAATATCATTGTCACAGGCTGCGATTTACAACCTGGAGAAAAGCTTTTGGTAAAATCAATTGTCAGCCAACAAAAACAGAGTGCTAAAAACGTAGGTCCTCACCATGGTTAAAGGAGGATGGCTATGACAACTGTTATCGAATTAAAGGATATCATGAAAACATATACGATGGGTGATAGTATCGTACATGCTCTTTATCATGTTGATTTACATATTAAGTTTGGAGAGTTTACCGCTATTATGGGTCCTTCAGGTAGTGGTAAATCCACCATGATGAATATTTTAGGCTGTTTAGATAGACCTACCAGTGGCGAATATTATTTAGATGGTAAAAGAAATCGCTGGTTATGATGATGACGAATTGGCTCATACACGTAATAAGAAAATCGGTTTTGTCTTTCAGAACTTTAATCTATTATCCAAGCTGACAGCCCAAGCGAATGTCGCCTTGCCTTTGATTTATGCAGGTGTCGGTGAAGAGGAGCGTATGGAGCGTGCCAAAAGGCTTTAGAGAACGTTGGCTTAGGACAACGTTTGGATCATAAACCTATGGAGATGAGTGGCGGTCAGAGGCAGAGAGTTGCTATTGCTCGTGCCTTGATTAATAATCCGGCGATTATTATGGCGGATGAACCTACTGGTAACTTGGATACTAAATCAAGCTACGAAATTATGGATATTTTTAAAGGGCTTAATGATGAAGGTAGAACTATTGTCATGGTAACTCATGAACCTGATATTGCCGAACAGACGAAACGGATTTTAGTAATGCGTGACGGACAATTAGTCAGCGATGAAAGAAGGTAGCATAGATGTTGCATGAATCTATAAAGATGGCCTTTGAAGGTATGCTGGCGAATAAACTACGCACTTTTCTGACTTTGTTAGGGATTATTATCGGTGTTGGTGCGGTTATTGCTATGGTCAGCTTAGGCTTTGGTGTAAAAGAAAATATTAAGCAGAATATTTCTCGTTTAGGTAGTAATTTGCTGATTATTACTAGTGGTGGACGTACAGCAACAGGTGCAAGACTTGCTGCTGGTGAAGGTGCTAAGCTTACCTGGGAGGATGCACAGGCTATTGAAAAGCAGGTGGATGGTATTGCTAATCTTAGCGCCAGCGTTACGCGTTCTTACCAATTGGTAGCAGGCAATCAGAATTGGACGAGTCGTGTCGAAGGTACTACACCGGGAAATTTTGAAATACAAAGCTTGGAAATCAGCGAAGGACGAAATTTAAACGAAAAGATTTAAACAGTCGTGGTCGCGTAGCTGTTATCGGCCAGACAGTTGCTGATAGTTTATTTCCTGATGGGGACGCTGTAGGGAAAATGATGCGTATTAATAAAGCTCCGTTTAAAGTTATTGGTGTATTGCAAAGTAAGGGACAGAGTGCCGGTGGGCAAGACCAGGATGATATTGTATATATTCCTCTGTCTACAGCTCAAAATCGTATGATGGGTATTACTTACGTACAGCGTATTACAGTGCAAGCGGAAAATGAAAACCTGCTTGCTGATGTACAGGCTGCCAGCGAACAGGTTTTACGCACCCGTCATCGCATCAAAGATGGTGATTATGATGATTTTACGGTGCGTAATATGGCAGCAGTTATGGAAACAATGATGGAAACGGCTAATAGTATTACGATGTTGTTAGGTTGTATTGCAGCGATTTCCCTTTTGGTAGGTGGCATAGGCATTATGAATATTATGCTAGTTTCGGTAACTGAGCGTACGAGGGAAATAGGTATTAGGAAAGCTTTAGGTGCTACTTTTAAAAATATTTTGCTGCAGTTTTTAATTGAAGCAATGGTTATTGGTGTTGTAGGTGGTACATTAGGTGTACTGCTTGGTGTAGGTGCCTCCTATTTACTTAGTTATATAGCAGGCTGGACTACTGTTATTTCCGGTTGGGCAATAATTATTGCTGTGGTTTTCTCCATCGGCATCGGTTTATTCTTTGGTATTTATCCTGCACGTAAAGCAGCCCGTTTAAATCCGATTGATGCTTTACGCTATGAATAATGCGCAAAATATAGTATAATTAATAATAGGCATGAGAAGACAGTGGCTTTGAAAGCTGCTGTTTTTTCATAATCAAGCAGTACAGGCAGGATGATATGAGCAAAAAGAATTATCTTAAAGATATAGAACCATATAAAGATAATAAAGCTAAACAAAAAATACCTTTCACAACTTATGCAAAGGCTTTTTTTAGCTTATTTAAATAAGCCGAAAACTGTTTTTGATTTTAAAGACAGAACAAAGTTTATTATTCTTTTGGCAATAATAATTATTCTGCTGCAAAAGGTTGTAGAAATCATTGCTGATTGATATAATAAAATAATAGGAAAAATACAGATATTTGGGGAGGATAGCTGTGACGGGCAAGGGAATTGGTATTTTAGGTGGAACATTTGATCCTGTTCATATAGGACATTTGCGCATGGCGGATGCTGTGTATAAATATATGAAATTGGAACAGGTTATGTTTATACCAGCCTATGTCGCACCTCATAAAGTAGGCATGGATATTGCTCCTGCTGATGATCGTTATGCAATGACGAAATTAGCTATTGAGCCATATTCTTATTTTACCGTTTCTGATTTAGAATTGCGTCGTAGCGGCGTATCATATACAGTTGATACTTTGCGAGAGCTGCACAGACAATATCCGGAGAAGCAACTCTATTTTATTATTGGTGCAGACAGTGTAGAGCAACTGCATACTTGGAATAGTATTGAAGAAATGCTGCAGTTAGCTACTTTTATTGGTGCAGGACGACCTGGATATGAAGGTATAATGGACAATGTGGTGAAAAATCTTGGTGAAGAAGCACGTCAGCATATTATGCTCTTAAATACACCTGAATATGATGTTTCGTCTACGGATATCAGAGAACGTATCCGTGAAGGTGCAAGTTTGATGAATTTAGTACCGAAGGTTGTAGAAGATTATATTTATGCTCATGGATTATATAAAAAGTAGGAGAATCGGGCAACGATGAAGAATATTGAAGAAATGCAGAGGCTTTTAGAGAAATCCATTCCTGCTAAACGCTATAAACATTCAGTAAGAGTTTATGAAACTGCGTTAAAATTAGCTGAAGAACATAAACTGCCAGTAGATAAAATAGCGGTAGCGGCACTTTTACATGATTGCGGACGTGAGGTAAGCAGTAAGGAAAGTGTAGCGAAGGCCGAGGAATTAGGTTTAGAGATTGATGCAGTAGAAAAATATCAACCGATTTTACTTCATGCAAAAATCGGCGCCTATAATGCTGTACATAAATACGGTATTACCGATCAAGAAATTTTAGACGGAATTCTTTATCATACTACCGGTAATGCAGGAATGACTACTTTAGCTAAGGTAGTATTTTTAGCAGATATGATTGAGCCTGGAAGAGATTTTCCGAGAGTGGAAGAGTTGCGCCGTTTGGCAGCAAAAGATTTAGATGCTGCAATGCTGACTGCTTACAGCAATACTATTAAATATTTATTGGATGGCAATTTGTTGATTCATCCTCGTTGTATTGCAGGCTATAATGAATTGCGTCTGCGTCAGAATAAAAAACATTAATTGGAGCATGATAAATCTATGGATGAGATGCAAAATGAGCAGCATAGACCCAAACGACGTAAGCGCCGTCGTTTAAGATGGGGGTAGACTGCTATTTTTTACTATGCTTGTTAGGAGCATTATGCACTGCTGTTTTTTGGAGTAGTGTATGGGTTTATGATACTTTTATTAATCCGCCGCAGGCGAATGTGGCTGCAGCAGATGATAAAATTCGTGATGATGCAAAGCTTAATGAACGCATTAATATTTTGCTTTTAGGTATTGATGATGGTGATAGCGAAGCTGCAGAAACGGAACCTAAGCGTACAGATGCAATTATTTTACTGAGTTTTGATCCAGCTAATAATAAAGTGTCTGTGCTTTCTATACCTCGTGATACCAAGGTTATTTTACCGGGACATAAGGATCCGGAAAAATAAATGCCGCTTATGCTTATGGTGGTGCGGTAATGGCTAAGCAGACAGTAGCAAATCTACTTAGAGTGCCTATTCATTATTATGCTTTAGCTAATTGGCAGGGATTTATAGATATTGTCAATTTAATTGGTGGTGTGGATATCTATGTAGATAAGGATATGTATTATGAAGATCCTTATGCCGATTTAGTTATTGATATTAAGCATGGTTATCAACATATGGATGGTGTTACTGCAGGTAAATATGTACGTTTCCGTAAAGATGAGTTAGGTGATATTGGACGTGTACAACGTCAACAGAAATTCTTAAAGGCGGCAGCAGAGCAGATGTTCTCTGTGCAAAATGTTACTAAAATCAGTAGCTTACTAGCAACATTAGATAAGTATGTAGAAACAGACTTAAATACCTTGACTATGTTAAAAGCGGCTAACAGCTTTAAATTATTTGGTGATGATAAATTACGTAGCTGTATGTTATATGGCCAGTTTGATGATAGCAATGGTGCCAGCTATTGGTATGCCGATCGTAAAGCAGTCAATAAATCTCTTGATGAATTAGGTATTCCTTATATTAAAGATGAAGAACCCAAGCAAGATGAAATTGATGAAGATGCTCCTATCGAGCATTTACAACCTAAAGATAAAGAAGAATTAACTAAAGAAAAAGTCGACAAGGAGAATAAGGAGGAAATTTAATGAACACTAAAGAAATTGCTATGAAAATTGCTGCAGCAGCTAATGACAAAAAAGCTACCGATATTTTATTATTAAACATGGAAGGTTTATCTCCGGTAACTGATTACTACGTTGTCTGCAGTGCAAGCAACAGCATGTTAGTAAAAACTATTGCTGATAATATTGAAGATAATTTGGGCAAGGAAGCTATTTTCCCAACTCATAAAGAAGGCTATGCTGATGCTCGTTGGATTTTGTTGGATTACGGCGATGTAGTAGCACATATTTTCTTAGAAGAAGAACGTAACTTCTATAATTTAGAACAATTGTGGGCTGATGCTCCGTCTGAAGCTTTTGTGGAGAATGAAGATGAATGATTTCAAAAAGGTGGCGGACGTAAATTTACTATGCCGCAAAATAATACTAAATATCGTCCAGGTGATGTAGTTACCCTGAAAGTTGTTCGTAGCGGTGATATGGGTGTTTTCCTAGATGGTGGCACCAGTGATACTAATGACGATATTTTACTGCATAAATTGCAGCAAACAGAAGAAGTAAAAGTAGGCGATGAGGTTAAGGTTTACTTATACTTAGACCCCAGTAAACGTTTGACTGCTAGTATGCGTCTGCCGAAAATGCGCGAAGGACAGTTGGGGTATGTACGTGTTATCAGCGTTACCCGTGATGGCGGTTTCGTAGACATTGGTGCTGAACGTGGTGTTTTTCTTCCTTATAGCCAGATGCGCGGTCATGTAACACCTGGTCAATTAGTCTGGGTAAAACTGTATCGTGATAAAAGCGGACGTCCTGCAGTAACTATGCGTGTAGAAGATGATATGGTAAAGGCTTCTAAACCTGCCGAAGGTTTAAAAGTAGGTGATAGCATTACAGGTACTATTTATAACATTTTACCTGAGGGCTTCTTCATCTTTACAAATCAACGCTTCTTAGCTTTCCTGCATCGTAGTGAAGTTCCGGGAGGTAGATTAGATTTTGGTCAGGAGATTACCTGTCGTGTGACTTATCTGCGTGAAGATGGACGTATCAATGCTTCCATGCGTTTGCAAAAAGAAAATGCTCTCATTGCAGATGCACAGGATATTTATGATTTCTTAGTAAAACGTAATGGCAGTATGCCGTATTGTGATAGCACTCCGTTGGAAATCATTAAGCAAAAATTTGGTATTAGTAAAGCAGCGTTTAAACGTGCTTTAGGTCATTTGATGAAAGAAGGCAAGGTTCGCCAAGAAGATGGTTGGACCTTCTTGATTAAGCAAGAAGACCAGAATAAGTAGCAAGTGGAAACTGCACCGGTCAATAAGATTGGTGCAGTTTTTTTAGGAGTATTTTATGGATTTAATGATTATAATACCTGCTAGTATGATTATTGGCTTAGCGTCTTTTTTTCTACTGTTTCAGGCTCTGGTTATGCCTTAGTAGCGACGCCACTGTTATCTTTAGTTATGCCTGTAAAAGAAGCAATCATTTTAGTGATTATCACTACTGTCGCTTTGCGTAGCGTAACCATGTATTATAGCCGTAAGGAAATAGAGTGGCATACAGTAATCATGACAACGCTAGGGACATTCTTTGGTATGGTGCCGGGCAGTTTTATTTTGCATATTTTTAAGATTAATGAATTAGAAGTATTTTTTAGGTTTAGTGTTGTTGGGTGCTACATTGCTTATGAGTATGCAATATAAGATTACTATTACTAACCAAACTTTAGGACGCTTGGGAGCCGGCTTTTTCAGTGGTTTTTTGGTGCTTCCACCAGTGTCAGCGGTCCGCCGCTAGTGCTATATTTTATTAACGAAAAGACCAATAAAGATATTATGCGTGCTAATATGATTTGGATTTTTGGCATTAGCGGCTTTTTTTTACTGTTATTGCTAATTATTGTGCAGGTAATATCAATTCTATTAATGATTGGCCTTTATTTGTTGGTGTATTACCTAGTATGGCTATCGGTATCTGGGCGGGACAGAAAATGTTTTATAAGCTGAATCAGCATCTTTTCCGTCGTTTATCATTAAGTATTGTTCTTGTAGGTGCGGTCATGATGCTTGTTAATGGATTAAGAACATGGTAAAAGAAAAACCTTTGTAAGTTTTGTGCTTACAAAGGTTTTTTGCTTATTTACGTATTATGAATGTTATTGGTAAAGTTAAATAACAACGAACAGGTTGTCCTGATTTATTCTTGGCACTAGTAAAACGCCATTTATAGCATGCCGTAACTGCCGAATTATCTAAGTTAGCATTACCAGAAGAACTAGTAACACTAACATTTTCAACATGACCATCTTTACCAACAAATAATCTTAAAGTAGTAGTACCCTCAATATTAGCATTACGCTCAGCAGAAGGATAAACAGGAGAAGGATTTCTTACAATACGAGGTGGCACTGCAGGAGAAGAAGCAATGCCGTTACCGCTGCCAACACCTGCACCGTTACCAGAGCCGATGCCGCTGCCACTACCGGAACCAGTACCGCTACCGGTGCCAGAGCCGTTACCAGTACCGGAACCAGTACCGCTGCCACGTTTTTTGTGGGCTACAGCTGCTTTTTTTTATTTGTTTGACTGGTGCAGTGTTTTTTGTATTTTATCTTGCTCGACAATATCGTTTTTCTTGAGGAATATTTTCTTCGGTAGTAGTTTCTTCTTCAGTAGTAGTTTCTTCAAGTGTACCATCATCAACCATATCACCACTGCCGCCACCACCGCCGCCGGCAAGGGTTACTTCGACAATATCGTCTTGCATAGTGTTGCTAATATGGAAAATACCTGTAAAAAGAAACAATCAGAAAGATTAAAATATGTGCGATAATTGAACCGCCAAAACTAAATCTTTGACGTTTATTAGCATCCATTATTTACCAGCTCCATCCGTAGCTAAACCAAATCGTGTAATTCCTGCAGCCTTTAATTTATCAATCAATTCGATAACTAGGCCATAATCAACATCTTTATCAGCACGGATGACAATAGCAAAATTTGGATTATTTTTTTGCTCTATAGATGCCTGCATAATCAAAGCTTTGATATCTGTAGGAGCATCGCCCAAATAAAGAGTACCATCATTTTTTAAAGATACGGCAAATGTAGTTGTAGTATCAGTAGCTGCGGTAGCTGCTTTAGGTAGTTTTACAGGAATTGTTTTCAAATCAATCATGTACATGGTACTTAACATAAAAAATACCAATAAAAAAAGAACATGATGTCGATCATAGGAATAATAATTAACTCTGGAGTCTTTCGATTGCGTACATCACGTAATTGCATTACATACCACTCCTTGTGTCAGCTGCCAGTAAAGCAGAAAAACATTGTTCCATATTAGTGATGATAATATCCAGGCGATGATTGAAATAAGAGTGGATACATAAAGAAATAATTGCTACACACAAACCTGCAGCAGTTGCAATTAATGCTTCGCCAATACCACCGGTAATAGCAATAGGTGCACCGGCTTGCAAATTAAAGATACTGAATGCACCAATCATACCAACAATCGTACCTAAAAGGCCAAGCAAAGGAGACATAGTAACAATAATGCTTAAATAGTCCAGTTTACTACGCAGATTAGCAATAAAAATACCTGCTTGAGCTTCTAAGTAGGCAGTTTTTTGTGCTTTGTCACTGTAAGTTTCTGTAGCAGCAACTAAGATTTTTGCACATTCACCATTGGCAGATTTAGCAAGATCAAGAGCTTCTTTAGTTTGATCATTATTTAACAAGGAGCAATAATCGGTACAAAATTTTTGACCGCTATCATTGCTTTTATAGTATAAAAATCTGTCAATTGCTACATAAAATACTAAAAAAAGAACAGAATAAAAGTGGCCACATTACCAGACCACCTTTGTGAAAATACATAATAGTTTGTTGAATAGCTTCCATAAAAATCCTCCTGTTATAAATGTTAGAATTATATTTTGTATAAACTACGTAAATGAAAAATGTGTCAAAATAAGTATTATATCTTGACAAAAATGTAAACAAATAATATAATTCTTTTTTGTTAGTATAGAATACGATTAAGAAAAAATCAAGATATAAATTTCAATATTAGGTGTAAATTTTACTTAATAGATAAGATGAGTGAAAATCTCACACTGTCCCGCAACTGTGAAGTGGAGCAGGTTTTATGATGTCACTGGGAAACTGGGAAGACAAAACCTGCGTTGAAACTAAGTCAGGAGAACTGCCTAATATTTTGTGTACATTTTGCGATCGACAAAAAGTACTATCTAAATGTAGGATAAGTGCGCCTTTTGCGAAAGCAAAAGGCGTTTTTTTTTTTATAGCTGCACGCGAAACTCGGACAGCTCGGCAGCATATAAAATAAATAAACTATATGAGGTGTTAGAATGTCTTTATTGAAAAACAAAAAGCATTAGCCATGTCTGTATTGTGTGCTATTGCGAGCGTTGGTTTTGTAGTTTCTGCATCTGCAGAAGAAACCATGCATGGTCAATTGGAAGAAGTTGTCGTTGAAGGTGAAGCTAACACGCTTCCAGGGGGATTTATTTCTGAAACAGCTAAAGTAGGTGTTTTTGGAAATGAAGATATTTTAGATACTCCATTTACCCAAAATATTTATACTCAAAAAACAATTGAAATGTTTGAAGACCCTAATCAACCGTTAAATGGTGTATTGGCTAATAATCCGTCTGTAAGGATTGGTTCTGCTTCTACTATGTATACTGATTTTAAAATGCGTGGCATTACTATGAATGCTAATCACTATACATTAAATGGCATTCCAAGCTTATTTAATCAATCACTCAGCTTACCTGTTTATACATTGGATAGTGTTGAGCTAGTATCTGGACCAAATACAGTATTAAATGGTTCTACTAATTCTACAAATGGAACAAATGGTACTGATGCTGCACCTGGTTTGTTGAGTGCTACTACTAAAAAGCTTCTTCTAGCCCTGTGAACAGCTATAAACAGATATTTAGTGGTCGTTCTAATTTAACCGAGCAGATTGATATTGCAAGAAGATTTGGCGATAACGATGAATGGGGTATTCGTGTGATGGGTAGGCACCAAGATGGTGGTACAGCAATTAAAGGTGCCGAAACGAAGGATAAAAGTATTTATATTAATTTAGATCATAAAGATGATAAAAGTAAAAGTAATTTATTCATAGGTAATTTTGATGGTGGTACTATTGGCGGTCAAAGATGGTTTGCTAGTAGTAAATTAACGCATAGTTTGTCTGCACCTGATTTATCTAAAAATTTTAGCTATGATGGGCAAAAGAAACTATATAATGGGTATCTAATTACTTTTAATCATGAACAACAATTAAATGAAGATTGGTCAGCTTTTTTCAATATTGGTGGTAATAGATATCAAGAAGAAAAATATGACATGATGAGTGGTTCGCCTGATTTATATGACGATGGCCATTTTGAAAAAGATTTAAGGCATTATAAGTCACATATTACGTCTATTTATTATCAAGGTGGCATTAGAGGTAATGTTCAAATTGGTTCTATTAAGAATAATTTAGTTTTAGCGGTTGATAGAGAACATTATAAAAGCTATTCTCACAATTCGAAAGGTGGAAAACTAATAGGTGATTTATGGAATGGTGTAACTTCAGTTGGTAGCATTCCTGGAGATTTTAGCGTATATGATGGTAGTGCCATTAACGAAAATGTTGTTAGTATGGTATTAGCAGATAAAATCGAATATGGCAAATGGATTGGGTATGTTGCTGGTCAATATAGGAATAGTGATTATAACGTTTAAAGCAGGAAAACCTAATCAAAGTATTTCCAATACTTCTTTTAATCCTACCTATTCTATTGCATATAAACCTACAGATGATATGTCCATTTATGCTAGTTATGCTACTAGCTATACAAGACCATTTTTAGTTAGTGGTGGATATCTTAATGATGGCGAAGTTTTTGACCCGATTAAAAATAAACAGACTGAAATTGGCGTAAAATACAAGAGTGGTAAGTTTTTAAACACTTTGTCTTATTTTGATTTAAGTCAAGGTAGCTATATAAAAGAAAGTATTGATAAAGGTGATATTTATACCCAAGATGGGGAGAATAAATTTAGAGGTGTAGAGTGGACTTTTACTGGTAATATTGATAGAAAATGGAATGTTATGGGTGGTTTAACTTATATGGACACTAAGAGAGAATGTACTGTTGCCAACAAAAAGATGGTTGGAGAGTAGTAGGTGCACCTAAACTTAATGGTGTAATTGCTGCTGAATATCAACCAGATGAAAAAACTTCTTTAATTGGTAGAATTAATTTTACTGATAGAACATTAATTAATGATAATGGTGTAGAGACACCAAGTTATACTTTAATTGATTTTGGTGTAAAACATAAAACTCAAATTAATACTGTACCAGTAGTGCTTTCTGCTATGTGTTACAACGTTTTTGATAAAAATTATTTCTATGGTGATGATTTGGGGGCGCCGAGAACCTTTATGCTTTCTGCACAGTTTGATATTTAATGCTTGAAATATGAGGTGTATATTTTGAATAAAAAAATAAATTAATAGGCGCTGTATTATGTACTATTGCTAGTGTTGGTTTTGTAATGTCTGCTTCTGCTGAAGAAACTATGCAGGAGAACTTGATGAAGTTGTTGTTGAAGGAGAAGCTGGAGATAATGCTGTTTTACCAGGTGGATTTGTAAGTACAGAAGGTACTGTAGGTTTGCTTGGTGAGAAGAATGTTATGGATGTTCCTTTTTCTGTAAATAATATCACTCAAAAACAGTTAGAAACATTTGGTACGCCTAATATGCCGTTAGATAATGCTTTAGTTGGTATTCCTTCCATTAGACAAGCTGGTAGTTCACTACATAATGATTTCACTATCCGTGGTTTTAGAGCTAATGGTACTAGTACATATATTAATGGTATTCATGGTTTGCTGACTCAATTTAATTTTCCTACTTATCCGTTTGAACAAGTGGATGTTTTATCCGGCCCTAATAGTATTATTAGTGGTGGTGGTGTACAGTATGAATCCTCTACTGCCGGTGGCATAGTAAATATGCAATCTAAAAAAGCTACTGATACACCTATTCTTAAATATAAGCAAACTTTTCTGGAAAAAGTTCTTTTTGGCGAATATTTAGATATTGGACAACGTTTTGGTGATAATAAAGAATGGGGCGTACGTGTAAATACTGAAGTTTTACATGGTGAAGGTTCTATTGATGATACGGAAACTAGTGCAAAAGGTATTTTTGTTAACTTAGATCATAAAGATGATAGAAGTAAAACTAATTTATTTACAGGTTATAGGGATATTGATGTAGATAACGGTATGCGTTGGTTTAAAATAGGACCTAATGTTACTAAATTCCCTAGTAGTATAGATGGTAGCAAAAATTATTCTTTTTAAAGGTATGACTAAAGGTGGCTATGGTTTTATTGCTGCATTAAATCATGAACAAAAAATCAATGATGATTGGAAAGTATTTTTTCAATGGCGGATTTAGTAAACAAAAATTGAATCATAATGTTATGGGACAAAATAGTGCTTTTACCATTAAGAATGATAATGGTGACTTTGATTTAAATTATACTCAATCTGCAACACCACAAAAATCTTTCTATGTACAAATGGGAACTAATGGTACTTTTGATACAGGTGCTTTAAAACATGATGTTACCTTATCTGTAGATAAAGCTTGGAGAAATAAAGATGGTTCTATAGGCCTTTATAAAGGTAATCTAGGCACAGGCAATATTTATGACGGTGTTATTAATCAGAATGATATGCCTATGGTTGGTTATACTACTTACAAAGACGCTAATAAAACTTCCATTTGGGGTGTTTCTTTAATTGATAGTATCGAATATGAAAAATGGGGTGCAATTTTAGGCATTCATAAGCATGAAGGTGAAGTAACCACTCATGATAAGACTGGTAAGCAAACTGGTTATAGCAAGAGCGATGCTACTAGTCCATCTTATGCTTTGACTTATAAACCAAATGAAAATATTTTACTGTATGGTAGTCATGCAGAGAATTTTGATATCGGTAAATCCAGTTCTGATGTTAATTGCTTGAATCAAGGTGAGATTTTACCTCCGGCAAAGACTAAACAAAACGAAATCGGTATTAAATATCAAAATAAAGGTTTCTTAACTACTTTGGCTTATTATGATATTAAGCAAGCTAATAATATTAATGAATATGTTGGTGATACTGATAAGTTTTATTTCAGACAAAATGGTGAGGTTAGACATAAAGGGTTAGAATTAAGTGTAGCAGGTCAAGTAGCACCTAAATGGAATTTATCTGCTGGTGTTGCATATATGAACGCTAAGTATGAAAAAACTACTAAGGGTTCTCAAGATGGTGTACAAGAATCAGGACAACCTAAATGGACTGGAGCTGCTACTTTAGAATATCAAGCAGATGAACAATTCAGTGTGATTGGTCGTGCTTTATATACAGGTAGTTCTCCTTTGTATAACACCAATAAGACAAAACACTTTACAGCACCATCTTATATGACATTTGATTTAGGTGTTAACTATAAAACACAAATTGGTGATATTCCGACAAAATTGTCTTTAATGTGCTATAACGTTACAAACAAAGATTATTGGATGGTATCTAGAGGCGACCAGATTTATGCATCTGTTCCTAGAACTGTTTTTGTATCTGCTGAATTTGATATTTAATAATTATAAAAAGAGGGTAGTTATTACCCTCTTTTCTTCTATCAATAAGGATTTTTATGAAAAAGATAATAGTAGTATTTTTAGTATTATTGAGCATTTTAGTAAGTGGTTGTATAAGCAATGAACCAGTACAGAAGATTATTAATCGAACTGATGATAGTGTAGTAATTGCTGCATACCGTCATTTGGATCCAGGAAATAAAGACGGACTTTATTGTAGTAGAATTTTAGGTGTATGGGAATCTTTGATAACCAGAGATGATTATAATCGTCCCACACCTTGTTTAGCAGAAAGTTGGGAGATGAAAGAAGGCGGGAAAGTATGGATTTTTCATTTGCGTAAAGACGTATATTTTCATAATGGAACTAAGTTTAATGCTGATTCTGTTTTGAAAAATTTTGATAGAATGAAAAAAAGGCTATAAACGCTCTTCTTTCTATGGACTTGATATTAATGTTTATTATCCAGGGTTGTTAAAATATGAAAAATTAAATGATTATACAGTAAAGCTGACTTTTGCAGCTCCAAATGTAAATGAATTATATAAAATGACAGATTTTGGTAGTCCGATATATGCACCTGAATGTTTTGATGAAGAAGGAAATTTTAAGGATATAGCGATTGGCACAGGACCATATAAAATTACAAAAAATGTGCTAAATAAATATATTGTTTTGGAAAGAAATAATCAATATTATGGAGAAAAGCAAAAATAAAAAAATATATAATCCGTAATATACCTAATCCTGATACTCGATATTCGGCATTGAGGTCGGGGAGAAATCGATGCAGTTTTAGATATCAATGCGATTCATCCTTTTATGGCTGAAGAATTGAAGAAAAAATAGTAATTTTGTAGTAGAATCTAATAAATCAACTATGATTAGATATTTATGTGTCAATGGCAATAAATTTCCGTTTAATGACGTTAGAATGAGAAGAGCTGTTAGCTTAGCAATTGATAGAAATGATTTAGTAAAATCTTTGTATCTAGGATATGGTGAACCAACTAATAATATTTTAAATTACACTAGTCCGGCATATAAAGCTTTTCCTGTAAAATACGATTTACAAGAAGCAAAAAGATTGGCTAAAGAAGTTTTAGGAGATAAGCGTTATGAAATAACCTACTGCATTAATAGTAGAGAACCTTTGCAAAAGGTGAAGCTGAATTAATAGCTTATTGGTTAAAAAGAAATTGGCCTTGATGTACACATTATGTCGTTGGAATATGCAACTTTGACGAAAAATGATGCGTAAAGGGGAATGTGATATTGTAAGGCTGCAAAGAGGTTTAGCTAATGGTGACCCATATGCTTTATTATATACATTTATTATGCCAGATGGTTCAGTAAATAAAAGCAACAGTATTAGCTACAATAATAGCGAAATAGTTAGACTCATGCATCAAGTAAAAAATATTACGGACGAAAAAGAGCGTCAAAAAATATTTGATAGAGTACAAGAGATTCTTGTTTACGAGCAACCGATTATTCCTCTTTTTAATGATGTAAATATTGTTGCTTATAACAAGCGTTTAAAAATTATCATCCGTTAATTTATGGTGTAGATTTAAGTAAGGTAGAGTTAGCTGAATGAAAAGATATATTTATAATCGATTATTGATGTTGCTTCCTGTTTTATTTGGAATAAGCATACTAGCATTTGTTTTGGGTGTTGTATCTCCTGGAGATCCGGCAGAATTTGCATTAAATCAAAATGGGCTTGATGCACCTACTGAAGCACAGATTTTAGCTATGCGTGCAGAACTAGGTCTAGATAAGCCTATTTATATGCAATATATACATTGGTTATTACAATTATTTCATGGAAATTTAGGTAATAGCTATATAACAGGTAAGGACATAATTTCCGAATTATTAGTACGTATACCAGTGACTCTTAAATTAGCTAGTGTGGCTTTAATTTTTGCAACTGGTACGGGGATTAGTTTAGGGGTTTTATGTGCCGTATATAAAGAAAGTTATTTAGATAAGATAATATTATTTATAAACAATATTATTTTAGCAGTACCAGGATTTTGGTTAGCTCTTTTAATGATATTAATTTTTAGTGAATTATTAAAAGTATTACCAACTAGCGGGAGCGAAACATGGAGACATTTTATTATGCCTGCAATAACAATTTCTTTGTCTACTGCAGCAGCTATTTGTAGTTACACAAGAAGTGCCTTATTGAAAGAATTTGGTAAACAATATTTTATTGTTGCTAAATTAAGAGGTATCAAGCCTTATAAATTATTACTTTTTATGCTTTACCAAACTCTTTACCGCCAATAATAGCTTTATTAGGTAATTATTGGGCTAGCGTGCTTGGCGGTAGTGTGATTGCGGAAAGTATATTTGCCATTCCTGGAATTAGTAGTATGGCTTTAGAAGCAATTAATATGCGTGATTATCCTGTATTACAGGCATATGTGCTAATTACAGGTTGTATTATGGTAATTATGACATTATTAGTAGATATTTTGATGTTTTATTTTAATCCGAAGATTAGGGGCGGTGTACATTAATGAAAATGAAAAGATTTCAACTGTATTTTGCTATTATTACTATCGGGTTATTAATTTTTGGAAGTATCTTTGCCCCTTTTTTAGCTACGGATAATCCATTTGAACCTAATATGTTATATAGATTACAAGGTCCTTCTCTAGAACATTTTTTGGAACAGATGCTTTGGGACGTGATATGTATAGTCGTATCCTTTATGGTGGAAGAGTATCAATGTTGTTGGCTTTAGTTTCAGCATTATTGGCATTGGCTATAGGTGTTTTTATTGGAATTATAAGTGGATTTTATGGTGGTAAAGTAGATTTGTTTTTTTTATTATTGAGTAATATTTTTCAGGGAATTCCTAGTAGTTGTTTTATGATAGCTGTAGCAGGTATTTTGGGTACTAGCATATACAGCTTAGTTACAGCTTTAGTAATTACTTCGTGGGCTGCTTTTTCGCGTATTGTGCGTGCGGAAGTATTGCAATTAATACGTGAACCTTTTGTAGAAGGACTACGTTGCTTGGGTTGTAGCAACAGCAGGATAATATTTAAGCACTTATTACCTAACATTAGCAATAAATTGATGGTACTTTTTACTATAAGAATTGGTAAAAGCTATTTTATCCATTGCAGGATTAAGTTTTTTAGGGTTAGGTGTGCAACCTCCTGTGCCTGATTGGAGTGTCATAATTAATGATGCTGTTATGTATTATCGGAGTGCCCCACATTTAATTATAGTGCCTGGATTTTTTGTTTTTATCTTAATTTATTCTTTAAATATTATTGGGGAATATTTACGGGACAAATTTGATGTTAGGTTTGAAGAGGTACGTAAATGGTAGCAAATTTATTACAGATTAAGAATCTAAATGTTAGTTTTAAGACTAATAATGGATTTATAAAAATATTGGATGATATAAATTTAGATTTTCAAGCAAATAAAGTTATTGCTATTATTGGCGAAAGTGGTTGTGGGAAATCTGTTTTAGGTCAAGCGATTTTGAATAATTTACCAGTTAATACTAAAGTAGAAGGAAGCATTAATTACATTTATACTCCTACCGCCGATAATTTAGGTATTATTCCACAAAATCCTAGCGATTCTTTTAGTCCTGTGCGAAAAATTTATAAACAAATGCAGGATTTACTAAATGTTATCAACTTTAAAGATCAAGAAAATGTTTATAAAAAAGATGTTTAAATTTTTTTGGCATAGATGATAGTGATAGAATTCTTAATGCTTATCCATATGAATTATCTGGAGGAACTTTACAAAGAGTTTTATTTGCTATGGCTATAAGTACTCAACCAAAATGGGTTTTAGCCGATGAACCTACTAAAGGTTTAGACGAAAACTTAGAGAGAATTATCATAGATAATTTATTGAAATTAAAAAATGATTTACAAATGAGTATGTTGATAATTACTCATGATATTTCATTGGCAGAAACTATATGCGATAGTGTTGTTATAATGTATGCAGGACAAATTTTGGAGATAAATAATTGTCTTTTTCCAAAAGGCTTTTCATCCATACAGTAAATCATTTTTAATGTCTTTACCATCCAATGGATTACAGCCAATACCAGGAAAAGCTCCCGATTTTACTGCTGATATAAAAGGATGTAAATTTGCTGCACGTTGTCCATATCGTAAAGAACGTTGCTTAAATGAAAGACCATCATTGTATCAATTAAACCAAGATGTTATGGTGAGGTGTTTTTTATATGCTGAAAGGTGAAAAGATTTGTAAAAGTTATTTAGATCGTAGTTCTGGAAGATATATCAAGATATTAGATAACGTTGATGTAAATATCGAGGATGGAGAAACTGTTGCTGTAATGGGAGCAAGTGGTAGTGGTAAGAGTACATTAGCACGTATTTTATTACGCTTGGAAAAAGCTGATAGTGGAAAGATAGTATTTGACAAGAAAGATATTACTCATATGTTTCATAGTCAACTAAGAGAATTTCGTAAAAGTGTTCAGTTTATTTCCCAAAGACCGGAAAGTTTTTTTTAGACCCAATGATGAAATTAGACATAAGTTTACGTGAAGGATTAAATGTATTTTCATTACCTAATAGTGAAGAAAAAATAGATTATTTTTTAGATGTTGTACAATTAAATAAATCTATTTTGCAAAGATATCCGCATCAAGTCAGTGGTGGTGAAATTCAAAGGATTTGTATTGCAAGGGCATTAATTTTAGAACCTAAAATGTTAATATTAGATGAACCGACATCTATGTTGGATATTTCTGTTCAAGCACAAATCTTAAATTTATTAAAACGAATACAAAAAGAGCAGAATTTGTCTTATTTTTATATTACGCATGATAATGTTTTAGCGAAATACTTGTGTGATAGAGTTTTATTTTTGAAAAATAAAACTTTATGTGAGTAGTTAATTCAACTAAATGGATGTATTTTGTTTGGCAGAATACATCCATTTTATTTTTATTTCAGAAGCGTATATAAATGATAAATGTAGCAAAATAAACATAATATCTTGGCAAAAATGTAAACAAATAATATAATTCTTGTTATTGATATAAAATGCAATTAAATAAAAATCAAGATATAAATTTCAATATTAGGTGTAAATTTTACTTAATAGATAAGATGAGTGAAAGTCTCACACTGTCCCGCAACTGTGAAGTGGAGCAGGTTTTATGATGTCACTGGGAAACTGGGAAGACAAAACCTGCGTTGAAACTAAGTCAGGAGAACTGCCTAATATTTTGTGTACATTTTGCGATCGACAAAAAAGTACTATCTAAATGTAGGATAAGTGCGCCTTTTTGCGAAAGCAAAAGGCGTTTTTGTTTTTATAGCTGCACGCGAAACTCGGACAGCTCGGCAGCATATAAAATAAATAAACTATATGAGGTGTTAAAATGTCTTTATTGAAAAACAAAAAAGCATTAGCCATGTCTGTATTGTGTGCTATTGCGAGCGTTGGTTTTGTAGTTTCTGCATCTGCAGAAGAAACCATGCATGGTCAATTGGAAGAAGTTGTCGTTGAAGGTAGTGGTGATGTATTACCTGGAGGTTTTGTCAAAGAAAAAGCTCAAGTTGGCTTAATGGGCAAACAGGATGTTATGAATGCGCCTATGACTATTAGTGAATTTAGTAATAAAACACTTACTACTTTTGCTGCTCCCAATACAGGTTTATCTGATGCATTATCTTTAGATCCGTCTGTTCGTGCTGATAGAGGTGGTACCTATACTGATTTAACTATTCGTGGTATTTACCAATCTGGTCACGCTTATTATGTCAATGGTATCCCTGGTTTATTATGCCAAGAAAATATCCCCTATTATTGGGCTGATAGTGCCAGCGTTATTTCCGGTCCTAATTTAGGTGTTAATGCTACTGCTTTTTCTGAAGCTGCTGCTGGTTCTGTTAATTTACAATCTAAGGTTGCAAGCAGTGAAGGCAATAGCAATGTAAAAATTTCTTATCTTGGCGGTTCTTCTATGGAAGAAGCTTTAGATGTTGGTAGACGCTTCGGTGATGATGACCAATTTGGCGTACGTGTGACCGCAAGCAATATTAGCGGTGATACTGCTATTGATGGCGAAAATCTTGAACGCCAAGCTTTTTCTTTGAATTTAGACCAAAAAAGTGAAAAATCTACTTCTAACTTATTGATTGCGTATGATCATACTGACCATAAAAGGTGGTATGGGTGCATTTTCTTTTGGCAAAGGAGTAACTTCTTTACCTGATGCTCCTGATGCTAGCCAAATTTATAAACCGGATTGGTCTTATAATGAATATGATAACTGGATGGTTGCTTTAAATCACGAACAAAAATTGAGTGAGCATGTTAATGCTTATTTAAATGCAGGTTACCATAGAGAAGATTGGTATGGTTATGTTGATGGTAATCCTACTATTATTAATAATCAAGGTGATTTTACAATCAGTATGACTAACTATCCTTTGGCATTGACTAAAAAAATATGTTGGTGCCGGAATTAAAGGTGATTTTAATATTGGTTCTGTAAAGAATGAATATTTAATTGGTGCTGATAAAACTTGGTATGATTACAATCTCAGCCAAAATAATGATTATGCTAATAATGGCAAATGGGAAGGAACAGGCAATATTCACCAAAATAATTGGTGGCCGTCTTTACCGAGACCTTCTTATGACCCTGCTGCTAGCCAAACTGCACAAATGACCGGCTGGCATATCGTAGATAATCTGAAAGCTCTTGACGATAAATTGAGTGTTACTTTAGGTTTACATGGTCACAAAGCTACTAAAAATCCTGTAGGTAAAACAAGTGAAGAATCTGATGCAATTTGTCCGACAATTGCTGTAAGTTATCAGGTATCTCCTGTTGTTACTGTATATGCAGATCATAGCGAAAGCTTTGGTATGGGTAGTATGGTTTCTACTAATAAAGGTTATAAAAATGCTGGTGAAATGTTGGATCCGGCAAAAACTAAACAAGATGAAATTGGTGTAAAAAGTAAAAACTGGCAATTTCATGAATACTTTCTCTGCTTTTAAAATTACTCAAGCTAATAATGTAGATAAATATATCAATGGTGATAAATATTTAGTACAAGATGGCGAACAGGAAAATAAAGGTTTTGAATGGGGCTTTACTGGCAATTTATCTGATAAATGGGATTTAATTGGTGGCGCTATGTATTTAGATGCTAAAGATAATAAAGGAAATAGAATCGATGGTGCAGCAGAATGGTCTGCTAGTGTCGGCGCTATTTATCATCCTAATGACGATTTATCTTTGATTGGTAGAATGACATATCTTGGTTCTTCTACTATTAAATCTGGTACTTTAGATGTTCCGTCATATGCTAAGTTTGATTTAGGTGCTTCTTATAAAACTAAATGGAATAATACCCCTGTAAGTTTAGATTTAATGTGCTATAACTTAGGCGGCAAAGATTATTGGAATGCTCGTTCCGGCAGTAGCAGCTTGAGCTTAGGTGCTCCGCGTACAGTTGTATTATCTGCTAATTTTGAAATTTAATTAGTGCTATTGAAAAACAGATGGGAGAAATTTTATCCCATCTGTTTTTATTACTAAGCAAAGAGGATTAAATTAATGAATTTCAAAAAAATAAATCTGAATAACCTTTTAATTTGTCTTTTTATATGTTTACTTTTTTCTATATTTTGTGGAATAAAAATTAGGCTCTGTAAATTTGTCATTGCATGATGTATATACGCAGTTATTAGTAGGGCTAGGTATTTTAGATGCTAGTAGTGGCAATAGATATTTACTGGATATTATTTGGACTTTACGTTTACCCAGAGTGTTATTGTCAGCTTGTGTAGGCATGGGTTTAACTTTATCGGGAATTGTTATGCAGGCTGTTGTCCAAAATCCGTTAGCAGATCCGTATATTTTAGGCATTACTTCGGGAACTTCATTGGGAGCTGCGATAGCTATTTTTTTTTTTTTAGGTGTAGGTTCTTTTTAGGTGCTAATGCTATTGGTGTAGCTGCTTTTTTTGGGGGCTTTATTGGTATCTACTTTGGTTATTTTTATTGCTAAATCTTCTTATATTGCAGATAAAAAGTAATCTGCTTCTTGCAGGTATGGCTATTAGTGCTGTTTGTAGTAGTATGACAGGACTAATAACATATTTTGGTAAACATAAAGAAGGTATGGAAGCAATAACTTTTTTTTTGGCTTATGGGCAATGTTGCCAATGCCAAAATAGGAAATGTTTACTGCTTTTATTCATAGTTTTAGGATGCTTACGCTTTGTTTTATCGCAGTTACGTATATTGAATATTATGTTATTAGGTGTAGAGCAAGCAATCACTTTAGGTGTAGATTTAAATAAATATATAAAAAAATACATTTTACTTAATGGCCTTTTAGTTGGCTTTATTGTTTTTAACGCAGGAACTATTGGCTTTATAGGTTTAATAATTCCTCATATTATACGATTATTTTTTGGCGCAGATCATAGAAAATTTTTTGCCGATTGCTGTTTAACTGGTGGTTTAGTTTCTGTCATAATGGATATTTTTCCAGAACAGTTATAGCAGGAATGGAGATACCGTTAGGTGTAATATTTGCTTTATTTGGAGCTCCGTGCTTTATTTATTTGATGTTAAAAAGAAATTATAAATTTGGTGGGGTTTAAAGTGCAAATCAGATTAGAAAATTTAAGTTTTAAATTAGCAGCAAAAGAAATTTTAAAAACAATAACATTGAATTTTAAAGAAGAAAAGTTTACTGGGATAATAGGTCCTAATGGTAGTGGTAAAAAGTACCATGTTGAAATGCATATATCGCACATTGGAGCCAAGTGGCGGTACTATTTACATTGATAATCAAAATATAAAAAATTATTCAGTGAAAGAAACAGCAAGAAAGCAGGCTGTTTTAGCGCAGCATAATTTTTGTAATTTTGATTTTGAGGTGCTTGATATTGTTTTGATGGGTAGAAGTCCATATAAAAGTGCTATGGAAGATGATAATGCTGAGGATTATTTTATCGCTAATGAATGTTTAAAAATTGTAGGTATGGAAAGTTTTGCCCATAGTAGTTTTAATTGCTTATCCGGTGGCGAGCAACAAAGAGTTATGTTGGCACGTGCTTTAGCACAACAGACGGAATGTCTAATTTTAGATGAGCCTACTAATCATTTAGATATTAAATATCAATTGCAATTGCTGAATATAGTAAAACACAGACAGGTAACTGTTATTGCTGCTTTACATGATTTAAATATTGCGGCTATGTATTGTGATGAATTAATAGCAATGAAAGATGGTACTGTTATAAAAATAGGTACACCGGAAGAAGTTTTAACAAGTGAATTTATTTATGAAATTTATGGCGTAGAAGCAGATGTCTTATCTAGAGCAGATGGAAAACTGTTAATTGCATATAAGAATTGAGGCTTTCTATGAAAAAAATTATGCGTTTTTAATATTTTTTATATTAGTAGCATTTTTATTATTCTTTTACTGGGTAAAGGGATTATAGATATTAGCTTCGTGGAAACTTGGAAAATAATCAAGGGTATTATAACTAATGATATTGAAAACTATATTTTGGCTGATGTTATCTATTATTTACGATTGCCAAGATTTTTCTTATCAGTAATGGTTGGTTGTGGTTTAGCTGTAATAGGTTGCGTTATGCAAGCAGTAATGCGTAATCCGTTAGCAGACCCTTATTTATTAGGTATATCTTCTGGGGCTGGATTAGGTGCTATTATTGCAATAATATGTGGCTTTTCTAATATTTTGGGTTTTGATGCTGTTGGCTTGTTTGCTTTTTTAGGAGCTATGGTAATTACCTTATTTATAGTAGCTATCTCAAGCTTTGTGGGAAAAGTTAGTATATCGACGTTGCTTTTAGCAGGGTTAGCTTTAAATTCAGTATGTGCAGCATTGATAAGCCTTCTTATAAGTATGTTTGCTGATGTTGAGCATATTCAAAGTGTTACTTATTGGTTAATGGGAAGCTTGCAAAATGCAACCTGGAATAATGTTTTTCTTCTTACTGTAATTGTGATTATAAGTACACTGTTTTTATGTTTAATTCTAGAATTTTAAATTTAATGTTATTAGGCGACGAAATATCAGTTACTTTAGGTTATAAATTGTCAAGGGCACGGAATATATATATCCTGATTTGTGCATTAGTAATAGGCATAATTGTTTATAATAGTGGAATTATTGGTTTTGTTGGATTAGTAATACCACATATTGTTAGATTATTTATTGGTAGCAATTATAAAATTTTACTGCCGCTGAGTGCTTTAACTGGTGCTATATGCGTAGTTGCAGCAGACTTATTTAGCAGAATAGCTATTATTGGTTCAGAAATACCGATAGGAATAGTAGTTGCAGTTATCGGTGCACCTGTTTTTGTGTGTTTGTTAATTAATAAAAATTATGGGTACATGAAATGATGAATAAGATAATCTATTTTTTATGGCAACTATAGTGATGTTTTTTATCTACAGTTTTTCTCATGATGGCATTTCTCGGCATTTTCGTGGAGATAATAAATAGATAGTAATAGAAAACTTGAACGTGGATGATTATTTTGTTAAAGGTAAAATAAACAGTATTTTTCTCAAATTCCAGAAAGAGTTATTGTTGTCGGCGAGAATGAAACTGAAACTTTACTAGCTTTAAATGTAGAGAAAAATATTTTAGCAGCTGTTGCACAAAATAAACGAGCTTATGCTATGCGTGAAGAAAATGCTGAAAAATTTAATAGAATAAAGAAAGTTGCTAATGGAAATTTGAATATGGAATATATTACGCAAATGCATCCTGATTTGATAGTTGCCCAGGAATGTATTTTTGTAAGACATCGTTTAAATAATACGGATTATTGGAATGAACGTAATGTAAAGACAATGATTCCTTTGAATACTAATTCGCCAAGTAAGCATGTTTCTGTAGAAACAATAGAAAAAGAAATGCAATTTATTGCTGATTTGGGGAAAATTTTTCATAAAGAGCAACGTGCTAATGAAATTATAGATAGTACTTATCAGACCATGGATGAAATCAATGAAAAATAAAGATTATCATAAGCCGAAAGTTATGATTATAGAATTTTTGAGTTCGATAATTTGCTACGATAAGAATAAATTAGTTGGTAATATGGTTAGTAGTATTGGCGGACAAGTAGGCGAAAATCCAGCAGTAATTGGTTGGGAAAACATTGTTAAAGAAAATCCGGATGTGCTTTTTGTTGTTTGTAGTCATGGTGATTATGGAACTTGTATTAATAAAGTTTTAGATAATCCAGCGTTAAAAAATTTAAAGTGTATTAAAAATAAGCATACTTATAGTATTCCTTTAAGATTTACCTATGGTACTGGTTGTAGGACAGAGGATGGATTGAAATATTTGGCTCAGCATATGTATCCCGAAATAAAACTATAATTAATTTAGAGGGTAGATTGTAAAATGAAGTTGTACACCTAAGAAAATAAAAAATCCATAGCAGTTTCTCCTATGTTAGAATTAAGTTGCTAGACATAAAACTGAAAGGAGAATCGCTATGGATCAACTTAAAATTCTAACACACATCATCAAAAGGGTAAACATCTTTCTTTCGAGGAACGTGTAATTATTCAAACAAGACTCAAAGATAATCTCTCTCCCAATAAAATAGCTGCTGAATTAGGGCGTGCTCCCAACACCATTCTTAATGAGATTAAACGTGGAACTGTCATGCTTTACAATGACCACGTTGCCCGTTCTAAAGCATTGCTGGACAAAAAGCGTACGAAAAAATAGAACAAACTCCTGTCGTCGTTGTGAATATCTCAACAAGCTCACTTTTATTGCCTATGTAGAAGAACGTTTTTTCGATGATGGGATCTCTATAGATGCTTGTGTTGGCGAAGCTCTTGCCAAAGGCTATTTCCCACGAGAAAACATGCTCTGTACAAAGACCATATATAACTACATAGATAAGGGGCTGATGCTGATACACAATCATAATCTGCCGGAGAAGTTGTCTAGAAAACCAAAGTATGAAAGGGTCAACGAGAACAAAAAATACTTGGGCGCTCTATTGAGGAAAGGCCAGATATTGATGACAGACTTGAATTCGGGCATTGGGAAGCAGATTTTGTCATAGGGCAAAAAGATAAGGCTGATGAAGCATTACCTACATTATTAGAGCGTCATACCCGTAAGTATATCTTAGTAAAGATAGTAGATAAAACAGCATCTGCTGTAATGGATGGCTTTACTAAAGTTAGAGCATACTTCGGAAGTAAGTTCAGCGAAGTGTTTAAAATCATAACAACTGATAATGGTTCAGAATTCGCAGAACTAAGCAAGCTTGAAACTTATATTACGCACATCCTTACTCTTCATGGGAAAAAGGGAGCAATGAGAGGCATAACAGGTTGGTACGACGTTTTATAGCTAAGGGCAAGCGCATAAGTGATTACGGACTTTACGCAATAGCTAGGATTGAAGATTGGTGTAATAACCTTCCACGTAAGATATTAGGTTATAAAACGCCAGATGATTTGTTTGAAGCGAAACTGGATGAAATTTATGCTATTTGATTAGGAAAAATTTGCAACTTCTTATTGCAATTTAGGAATTAATTTAGAGGAAGAATTTTATGAAAATATATCAAGATGAATATTATTTAGACAATATGATTTTGGGCATGAAAAATTTTAGTAGTTTGCATCGTTATGCTGTTAACGGGAAAACATCTGGTAATTTAGCATGTATTGCGGAAATAAAAAATGCGTTAGTAGTTATGTGTTCGCCACGTGGGTGTGGGTTTCATTATCGTTATCATGCACGTGCAAGACATAGTGCATTTTATGATTTAGAGTGTTTAGACTTGCGGGAAAAAGATATTATTTTTGGCGCTGAAGAAAAACTTTGTACTTTGCTTCGTAAGCTTGATAAAGAAAAGCAACCGGAAATGATTTTTATTTTACCATCCGTAATTAGTGATATTATCAATGATGATATTGAGGGGATAGTAAAAAATTTACAAGCAGAAATTAAAGCGGTGCTTATACCGGTAAAATCACAAGCATTTTCCCACATGGATAAAGTAAATTCGCGAAAGATTATTTCAGAAAAAAGCAAAACAAAAAATTAATGCTAAATTTTCGTCAACAGCAGTTTATCCTGGCTGCGGATATGTAGAAGTTATGGATGCTTTAGTTAATAATGTTATGGAAGTACAAGAAGTACAGCCTTTGAGTATTAATCTTGAAAGTTTTATCTGGGGATATAATGGTGCAGGAAAAGTACAATCAATGGTAGAGATGTTCAGACGTATGGGGATTAAGGTAAATGCTTTTTTGCCTGCTGCTGATTTAAATAGTATTAAGCATGCACCAGCTGCTCAATTAAATATTGTACGTCGTAAAAAATGGGCTTTGACTATGCAGGAGCGTTTTAATACGCCGTTTATTCATATAGCGAATATGCAGGATTGGCATTGGCTAGATGGTATTAAAGATTTTTATTTAACAGTGGCACAAAATTGGGTATTCAAGAACAGGCAGAATCTGTTCTACAAGATGATTTTTTGACTATACAAGATAGATATTTGGCATTAAGAAAACAATTTAGTCGCTATAAATTTTGCTTAATTACTCATGGGATGGCTGCCCTAGTAGATGCAATAAATTGTTATCAAAAGGATTATGGTTTACCTTTGCATAAAATATGTATATTACTTTCGCAGGATTATTACAAAGAAACTGGGATTAATGAAGAGCTTTTAAATACTTTTTCGTAATAAAGCGATGCAAACTTTAGCAAGTGTAAATTGTGAAGCAGAGATTGTTTTGCAGCCGGATGATAAAGAATTAGAAGCAGCTATAGACGCTTGTGATTTTTTTGATTTGTGATAAAAATCCGTACTATATGAAATTTGCTAAACCAATATTGCCTGATTTTATAGATCGAAGTGTTTGGAGTTACCAAGATTTTGTATATATTATGGAAGAAATTGCTAATATTTTGAAAATGCATATTCAACCTAGCGGAAATTTATTATTACGTAAAGTGGATTATGACTTAGACTATTTTCCTATGCGGCAGAATGATGATGTTTCATTAGCAGCTAGAGCAATGTTTAGTAAGTTATGGAGGCAGAGAAAATAATGAAACCTTTGAGTAGTTGTGCCTTATTTGGTGCTACTAGAGCATTACGAGGTATTAGAGATGCTGTTATTGTGCAACATTCCGTTATTGGTTGCCAATGGGGTAGTTTGGTATTCGGGTATGCTGATAAATCATACGCAATTAATCAGGCATCTACAGTTGTATATGAAGATGAGGTGATTAATGGCGGAGAAAAACAGCTTATTAAAGCTCTAGGGCAAGTAAAAAAATTTGTTTCCGCAGCAAGAAGCAGTTTTATTGTTAGTGGATGTGTCCCCAATCTAATTGGTGATGATGTACAAGGTGCTGTTTTACAAAGTGGAATTCCTAATGCAGTGCATGTTGCAGCTCCTGGTTATCGTGGCAATATAGATACTGGTGTAGAAAATGCTTACTTGGCATTGTAGACTTGATACAAGAACCTGTAAAAAAAAGGAAAAAGCATTAATATTTTTGGCATAATGTATGATGATGCTTTTTGCTGATAATGATATAAAGACTTTAGAAAAAATTTTAAATAAAAAAGTCCGGATAAATTGTACTCTTCATAGATGTACGATGCATGATATAGACCATTTAGCAGAAGCAGCATTAAATGTGTGCTTTGGCTATGGTATTTCTTTAGCAAAAAAAATGCAGGAAAAATATAATATTCCTTACATTGAATGTGATTATCCCTATGGAATTAGTGGTAGTAAAGAGTTTTTGAAGATTTTAGCGGAAAAGTTGCAAGTTGACTTTAGTGAGGAAATTACTTGTTTAGAGCAACAAGCAAAGAGTTTAGCTTATCGTTCTTCCGATTATTTACCGACTTTGTATCAAGCACCTGTTGCTCTTATAGCAGATAAAGCTCATCTACAAGGACTAGTAAAATTTTTACGGAAGAAGTAGGTATGCGTGTCATGATTGTTAAAGATACAGCTGGGTATAATCTTAATGATTTGGAAAAAGATATTATAGATTATGCACCTGTTTTATTATGCGGTTCTTCATGGCTTAATGATTTGGCTGCGAAATATACTTTGCCTTTATTACGCGTAGCGTATCCTACTTTGACCGGGTCTGCTTTACGGATAAGACGTATATAGGTGCATGTGGAGCAGCTCATATAATAGAAGACATTATTAATATTACTTTCCAATTACGTTATAAGGAACAAGGGGTATATTCTGATTTAAATATGGAGTGTGCCGATGTTTGACAATAAGCAACAAGAAATGTCTCAAGTAACTAATTTTTTATTACATGCTAAGCATCCATGTTTTAGCAGTCATTGCAATAAATATGCTCGTATTCATTTGCCGATTGCTCCTGAGTGTAATTTACAATGTAATTATTGCTTACGTAAGTATAATTGCCCTAATGAGAGCAGACCAGGAGTAGCAGCTACAGTTTTAACTCCAATAGAAGCTGTGGCGTGGTATAAAGAATGTAGCAAGCAAGTTGAGAATTTGACTGTAGTAGGCGTTGCTGGTCCTGGAGATGCTTTAGCTAATTGGGATGTGGTAAAAGAAACTTTTTTACGCATTCGAGAGTTCGATAAAGATGTATTTTTTTGTTTGTCGACCAATGGACTATTATTGCCTCGCTATGCTAAAGAAATAGCAGAACTTGGGATTCAGTATATTACTGTAACTATAAATGCTATAACTGTAGATACGGCAGGGAAAATCTATCAATATGCTTATGATAATCAAAAAATATATTATGGGTTAGATGCGGCAAAATTAATTTTAGAAAGACAGTGGAACGGATTAAGTTTACTAAAGAAATATAATGTTTATACTAAAATTAATACTGTAGCTATACCTACAATAAATATAGAGGAGATTCCGCTGCTAGCACAACGCATCCAAAAATATAATTGTGTTTTGCATAATATATTACCGTTATTACCTGTAACAGGTACTCCTTTTGCAGATTTACCAGAACCGTCAGCTAAGTGTTTACAAAAATTACGTCAGACTAGCTCTGCTTTTATGCCACAGATGTTTCATTGTAATAGATGTAGAGCTGATGCAGTAGGAAAATTAAGAGATATTTAAGCAGAAAATTTATTTTTCTTCTGTAAAATAAGTTACAGATATTTATAATTAGAAAAAATTTTAGTAAAGTTGTAGCTTTTTCTTGACGCTTTGTGTATATAGCAGTACAATTATGGCAATAAATAGTATTAACTTTTAGTAGTTAAGAAAGATAAGTATAAAAGGTGAAAAAATGGATTCTATGAAAATGCAAGCTGTAAGTGCATATTGCTTTTGCTGTTACCCGGTAGTTAGCTGTGATTGCTGTACCGGTTCTTTTGCATGTAAAAAAGCATATTGCAGTATGCGTAATAGAAGCCTTTGCTAAAGCACGTTTTATATTTTTACAGATTTGTTTTTCAACAGGCTCCTTTACGGGGTCTGTTTTTATTTTATCTAAAGCTTTGCATAGCATACTAAGAAGGGAAGACTGGAAAGATGGTAATAGTTTTTAAGGCTAATGCTCCTGCAGAAAGCAAACAAAAAATTCGCTTGAAGTTGGAAGAGCAAGGCTTTCAGATTAATGAAATCAATGGCGTAAATATGACGATTTTCGGTATTATTGGCGATACCAGCACCTTAGATATCAATTTATTACGTGTTGATGATGCTGTTGATAAGGTAATGCGTGTACAGGAGCCGTTTAAGCGTGCTAACCGTATGTTCCATCCTAGAGATAGCGTTATTAATGTCGGAGGGGTGCCGATAGGAGGAAATAAGATTCAGGTTCTTGCTGGTCCGTGTTCTGTTGAAAGCAGAGAGCAGATTACCGATTTGGCAAAGTCGATAAAAATTGGTGGTGCTGCTTTATTACGTGGCGGTGCTTTTAATCCACGAACTTCTCCCTATGCTTTCCAAGGTTTGAAGGAAGAAGGATTGGAATATTTAAAGGCGGCTAAACAAGAAACAGGGTTACCTATTGTCAGTGAAATCATGTCGGCTGATAAAATTGAAAGATTTGTCGAAGATGTCGATTTAATTCAAGTAGGTCCGGGCAATATGCAAAATTTTGAATTATTGCGAGAGCTTGGTAAAACTAATAAGCCGGTGCTTTTAAAACGTGGTTTAGCAGCAACTATTGAAGAATGGATTATGTCCGCTGAATATATTATGGCCGGTGGTAATGATAATGTTGTTTTGTGTGAAGGTGGCATTCGTACCTTTGAAACCTACACACGTAATACATTAGATTTAAGTGCTGTTCCGGCTGCTAAGAAATTAAGTCATTTACCAGTAGTTGTAGATCCAAGTACAGCAGCAGGCTTTTGGTGGATGGTAGAGCCGATGGCTAAAGCTGCAATTGCAGTAGGTGCTGATGGTTTAGTAATTGAAGTTCATAATAATCCAGAACGTGCTTTATGTGATGGTGCTCAGGCGTTGCGTCCTGAACGCTTTGCCCGTTTAGTGGGAGAATTAAATGGTATCGCCCGCATCATCGGACGCGATATGTAATAAATTAAAATTTATTTTTTGTAACAATTTAGTGTAGGTAAACTGCATATGAGAGCATCGTAGCAAATGCCTGAAATTTTTTGAGGTGAGTAGAATGGATGTATTGTGTAAAACAGACGCTGATGTTGCAGAAAAAGAAAATCTGGAACAGACGGCTCAATTAGAGCTGATTTGTGCAGGTTTGGCAGCAGGCACTAGTATTATTGATGGTGTGCCTCAGTCTAAAGCTATTGACACTACTATTAAAGCATTAAAGGCTTTTAATATTAGCGTAGATAAAATTCCGAGTATGATTATGGGCTGTATAGCATTGCAGATTACAGGTAATGGTCACCCTGTTGCTAATGCAGATTATATTGATTGCGGTGAAAGTATTACTGCCTTACGTCACTTTCTACCCTTAGCAGCAACTTTGAATTGTCCTTTGAGCTTTATGGGACGCGGTGAATTGGCAAATTATACATTACAGCCTTATTATGATATTTTTTGATGAACAAGGCATACAGCATTTTGCTTTTGATCGTGCATTACCGGGTACAGTTAATGGCAGATTACAGCCAGCAACCTTTAGCTTTGGAGAAAATGTGCATAGTCAGTTTATTAATGGCTTGTTATTTGCTTTACCTTTATTAAATGGTGATTCTACTATTGAGCTTGCAGTACCACTTGCTGATACTGATGCAGTAAATCAGACGATTACTTGCTTAGCTGAGCATGGTATTTATGTGGCAAAGGTTAATGAGCAAAAATATTTAATCAAGGGCAAGCAACATTATCAGCCTTTGAATAGGAAATTAGTTAAAGAATAAATTGACACTATTTCCCAGGAAATAAATTTACTTAAAAAATTTTTCCTAATTATATGAAAGAAAACACTAGGAGAAAAAATGCAGAAGCTTGATTTACAGAAAATAAGATTACAAATAGATGCTGTTGATAAGCAGCTAGCTACTATTTTAGAGCAACGCTTGGAGTTGGTATTGCAAGTAGCGGAATATAAAAAAGCTCATAGAATGCCAGTGAAGGATGTAGCTCGTGAAGCTAAGGTTATTGCCAAGGTAACAGGCTTATTAAATAATAAAAATTACACACCGGCTGTAGCAAATATTATGCGATGTATCATAGAACAAGCCTGTATTTTAGAAGAAGATGCTTTGCAGGAAAAGACTGAAGTCAAATTTCGCCAGTAGTACTTTATCCTGTGTTATATATGAAGCTAATATAAGAGGAAACGTATCGCATTATACTGGATATGGTTTAAGCTTAATGCAATAGCAGAAGGTTTAGACGTAATTTAGCAATGCTCAATAAATATGCTATACGAAATCCGAACATAAGGGAGGTGATAAAATGTGCAAAATCCTGTTTTTTCATAGTTCGGAGCTTTTAAAGTTATTGTTGGATGGTTATGTCCGACGATCAGAAGTATTTCGACCTAACTCTGTGACTGCACCTGCATGTATGTAACAGATAGCTAGTTAAATTTGAACATTTATTGAATGCTTCAAAAATACTATCTGTTCACTCTAAAATAAATTATTAGACAATTTTAGCAAAAAAACAATTTAAAGTATACAAGATAAAAAATAAGTATAAACTTTATTGATGATTTTTCATAAAAAAATCTTAAAATTTACTTGCTAAAAGAATTAGTATACGCTATTATAGAAATAAGAGATTTGTATTAAGAAATGGAGTGTGTTGTCATGGGTATTTTAAAAAGCTTGCCTATGCGTCTTTTGTTAGGCGTATTGATAGGTATGGGTATTGGCTTGAATGTTGGTGAAGATGTAATGCAGGTTGTGCTGACTATCAAAAGTCTGCTGGGCAGCCTGATTAACTTCTGCGTACCGTTGATTATTATTGGTTTTATCGCACCTTCTATTACTCGTTTAGGTCAAAATGCAAGTGTTATGCTGCGTGTTGCGATTGCGTTGGCTTATGTATCTAGTGTTGGTGCTGCGTTTTTTCTCTACCGCTGCAGGTTATTCTCTGATTCCGTTCCTGAATATTACTCCTGCGGTTGATGGTTTGAAAGAAATGCCGAAATTATTATTTGATTTGCAAATTGCACCGATTATGAGCGTTATGAGTGCATTGGTATTCTCTGTATTAATCGGCTTAGCTGCAGCTTGGACTAATTCTACTACTATTATCAAATGCTTGGAAGAATTCCAACAAATTATTCTGTCCATCGTTACTCGTGTTATTATCGCGATTCTGCCTGTATTCATCGGCTGCACCTTCTGCGGTCTGGCTTATGGCGGAACTATTACCAAACAATTGCCGGTATTCCTGATTGTAGTACTGATTGTTATGGCAGGCCATTATATTTGGTTGGCTCTGCTGTACGGCCTGGCAGGTCTGTATTCCGGTCATAACCCGATGAAGGTCTTGAAAAACTATGGTCCGGCCTACCTGACTGCTGTTGGTACTATGTCTTCTGCAGCAACTCTGGGTATTGCTTTAAAATGCGCATTAAAATCTACTCCGCTGCGTAAAGACTTAGTAAATTTCGGTATTCCTCTGTTTGCTAATATTCATCTCTGCGGTAGTGTTCTGACTGAAGTATTCTTCGTTATGGTTGTTTCTCAGATTTTATATGGTGCAATACCTACTTTAGGTACTATGATTCTCTTCTGCGTACTGTTAGGTATTTTCGCAATTGGTGCTCCTGGTGTTCCTGGTGGTACTGTAATGGCTTCCTTAGGCTTGATCATCAGTGTACTTGGCTTTGATGCTACCGGTACTGCTCTGATGTTGACCATTTTCGCACTGCAAGACAGCTTCGGTACTGCCTGCAACGTTACCGGCGACGGTGCTTTGACTCTGATGTTGACCGGTTATGCACAAAAACATGACATTGAAGAAGTTAAAGACATCAATGTACTGTAATTTCTAATTATACACAGGATATACGCTCTGATTTTCGGAAGCGTATATCCTGTTTGTTTTTAGTATGCATTGATAAATATAGTATAGATGATTTTCAGCTATATAAAAATACTTGCTGAAATAGGTATTTTAGGTAATAAAGTTTACTATTTTCTATGGGTATTATATAATAAAGAAGTATATACTTAGCATGAAGATAAGGCTTGCCGTAGCTTGCAAATTTTTTTGCAAATTATGCAGAATATTATGGGCTGCATCTTGCAGAACAAGCCAAATAAATTTATAATATACTTATGAATTCATACTAAAAATATAGGAATTAAAAAATCTGTGTCAAGGCAGATGATTGGAGGATAAATATGGCTGAAGAATTGTTACAAGTGAATGGTTTGCAAGTTAGTGTTGAAGACAAGCAAATTCTGCATAGTATTGATTTGGATATTAAACCGGGCGAAACTCATGTATTAATGGGTCCGAATGGTGCTGGCAAATCTACTTTGGGTTATGCGTTGATGGGTAATCCTAAATATACAGTGAATGCTGGTCAAATTATTTTCAATGGTGAAGACATTACTAATTTATCTGTTGATAAACGTGCTAAAGCAGGTATGTTCCTGTCTTTTCAAAATCCTTTGGAGGTTCCTGGTATTTCTTTAAGCAGCTTTTTGAAAACTGCATTGGAGCAGCAACGTGGCGTACGTATTAAAGCTTGGGATTTCCGAAAAGAATTAAAACAAGCCATGGGCTTGCTGCAAATGGATACTAAATATGCAGAACGTGATCTCAATGCAGGCTTTAGCGGTGGCGAAAAGAAAAAAAGCCGAAATTCTGCAGTTGTTGATGTTGAATCCGCAGTTAGCTATTCTGGATGAAACTGATAGCGGTTTGGACGTTGATGCTGTACGTATTGTGTCTCAAGGCATTAAAACTTTCCAAGAGCATCGTAACGGCGCTTTATTGATTATTACTCATAATACTAAGATTTTAGAAGCATTACATGTTGATAAGACTCATATTCTGGCCCATGGCAGTATCATTAAAAAATGCAGGTCCGGAATTAGTTGATGAAATCAGCAAGAATGGTTTTGAACAGTTTTTGCAAAAATAAGCTAGATGATGGAGTAAGTTATGGAAGAAAAAAACTTATGTGGAAGATATAGATAGAAGTCTTTATGACTTCCGTAATGAAGATAAAGACGCATATCGTATTCAAGAAGGTCTGACTCAGGATATTGTTGAAGAAATTTCCCGTGGTAAGCATGATCCTGAATGGATGCGTGAATTCCGTCTGAAGTCCTTAGATATTTACAATAATCTGCGTATGCCGCAATGGGGACCATCTATTGAGGGCTTAAACATGGATAATATTGTTACTTTATGTACGTCCGAATACTAACATGAAGGGCAAATGGGAAGATGTTCCCGAGGATATTAAGGATACCTTTGAACGTTTAGGCATTCCTCAGGCTGAGCAGACTAGCTTAGCCGGTGTTGGTGCTCAGTACGATAGTGAGCTTGTTTACCATAATGTACGTAAGGAAGTAGAAGAACAAGGTGTTGTTTATACTGATATGGAAAGTGCCTTGAACGGTCCTTACGCAGATATGGTTCGTGAGCATTTCATGAAGCTGGTTCCGCCTACGGATCATAAATTTGCTGCCTTACATGGTGCTGTATGGTCCGGTGGTTCTTTCGTTTATGTACCTAAGGGAGTAAAGGTAGCAATTCCGTTGCAATCTTATTTCCGTTTGAATGCTAAAGGTGCAGGTCAATTCGAGCATACATTGATTATTGTCGATGAAGGTGCAGACTTACACTTTATCGAGGGCTGCAGTGCTCCGAAATATAACGTAGCAAACCTGCATGCAGGCTGCGTTGAATTATTTGTCGGCAAAATGCTAAGCTGCGTTACAGCACTATTGAAAAAACTGGTCTAAAAATATGTATAACCTTAATACTAAACGTGCTTTAGTTGCTGAAGGCGGTACTATTGAATGGGTTAGCGGTTCTTTTGGGTCTCATGTATCCTATCTGTATCCTATGAGCATTTTAAATGGTGAGGGTGCACATAGCGAATTTACAGGTGTTACCTTTGCCGGTCATGACCAAAATCTTGATACAGGCTGCAAGGTTGTACACAATGCACCGCGTACTACTAGTCTGGTTAATACCCGTTCTATTTCTAAAAGTGGTGGTATCAGTACCTTCCGTAGCAGCGTAGTTGTTACTAATAAGGCTAAACAGGCGAAATCCTCTGTTTCCTGCCAAAGTTTAATGTTGGATAATATTTCCCGTTCTGATACTATTCCTGCTATCGATGTACGTACTGCTGATGCTGATATCGGACATGAAGCAAAAATCGGACGCATTAGTGATGATGCAGTATTCTATTTGATGAGCAGAGGTATTAGTGAAGAAGAAGCAAGAGCGATGATTGTTAGCGGCTTTGCCGACAATGTATCTAAAGAATTGCCGTTGGAATATGCAGTAGAAATGAATAACCTTATTCGTTTGGAAATGCAGGGAAGCATTGGCTAAGAAGGAGATAACTATGGAAAATATTGATATGATAGTGAACCAACTGCCTGCTCCCACTTGGAATAGATTAAAATGAATGAGAGCAAGCTGCAGTTGGAGAAATTGACTGATGTTTGTGAGCCGCGTGTGGCTTTACAAGGCGGTGTCTGTTTAAATAAAAAGTCATGTACAGCATGTGCCAGGTAAAATTGCTGTGGCTGTGCAAAAGCAGCTGTTTGTCCTGTGCATGGTGTTGATTTTGCAAAAATGCCCACTGGTATGGGGGCTGATATTGCTAAATTAGGTGTTGGTGAGACTGTTCGCCTAGTAGCAGATGCAGGAAAAAGTGTTGCGGCTGTAACCTTACGTTATAATGAAAACCAAAAATGCTTAAATAAATTAGAAGTAGAAGCCAAACCGGGTAGTGATGTTACTGTTATTATGACGTATATTTCTACTTCTGTGGCTGATGGTATTGCCGCAGTGCAAACTAAAATTGCGGCAGCTGCCGGTGCTAAAGTAAAATTAGTTCAAGTGCAGCTTTTTAGGTAATGGTTTTACCCATCTAAACGACGTAGGTTGTGAATTGGCAGAGGATGCTCGTTTTGAAGTCGTTCAATTACAATTAGGTGCTGCCAAAATTTATAATGGTGTACGTACTGAATTAAACGGCGATCAAAGCAGCTTTAATGCAGCAGTAGGTTATTATGGACGTCATAAGCAGCATATCGATTTGAACTTTATTGCTAACCACTATGGCAAAGAAAACTGATTGTGTTATGACTGCTGATGGTGTATTGCAGGAAGGTGCTTTTAAAATCTATCGCGGCACTATCGATTTCAAAAACGGTAGTGCTGGTGCTACCGGTGATGAAAAAGAAACAGTATTGCTTTTAAGTGATGATGTTGTTAATCAGTCTATTCCTTTGATTCTGTGTAGTGAAGAAGATGTACAGGGTAATCACGGTGCCAGCATCGGCAAAATGGATGAGGATTTATTATTCTACTTGTGCAGCCGTGGCTTTAGCGAAGCTGATGCTATTGATATGATGGCTAAGGCTAAAATAGAAGCTTTGTGCCGTCGTATCGATGATGAAGAAACTGTTCAATTAGTAGAACGTTATCTGGAAGGAGTAATAGCGGATGGTGAATAATAGAGACATGCTTGCTTATGACTATAAAAAAGATTTTCCTCTATTGCAGCATACTGATGTTGCTTATTTAGATAATGCAGCGACCGCTCAACGACCTTTATGTGTTATTGAGGCAGAACGTGATTTTTATCTTAAACATAATGCTAATCCGTTGCGTGGCTTATATCAACTGGCAATGGAAGCTACTGATGTTTATGAAAATGCACGTGTGGCAGTGCAGAAATTTATCAATGCTAAGTATATGGAGGAAATTATCTTTACCCGTAATACTACTGAAAGCCTGAATTTAGTTGCTTTCAGTTATGCATTGCATAATTTAAAACCAGGCGATGAAATTGTTACTACTATTATGGAGCATCACAGCAATATGCTGCCTTGGCGTATGGCTGCAGAAGCTACAGGTGCAGTAGTAAAATATATTGATTGTGCGGTAGATGGCAGTATTTCTGATAAGGATTTACAGCAAGCGATTACCGAAAAAACTAAAATCGTAGCTATGGCACAGATTTCTAATGTTTTAGGCCGCTTGAATCAATTGAAAAAGCTATTGAGCTGGCACATAAGGTAGGTGCTGTTGTAGTTGTTGATGCTGCACAAAGTGCACCGCATATGGCAATTGACGTACAGAAATTAGATGCTGATTTCTTAGCTTTTAGTGGTCATAAAATGTTTGGTCCTATGGGAATCGGTGTTTTATATGGTAAAAAAGCATTGCTGGAAGCTATGCCGCCGTTTTTGCGTGGTGGTGAAATGATTAGCATGGTTAGCCGTGATGGTCAGGAATATGCTCCGCTGCCGCATAAATTTGAAGCAGGTACTGTTAATGCAGCAGGTGTAGCAGGCTTACATGCTGCTATAGATTATATTAATAGCGTGGGCTTTGATATTATTGAAGAGCGTGAAGCTGCGTTAACTGAATTAGCGTTTACCGCTATGCAGAAGATTAAAGGTGTTAATATTATCGGTTCTCCGTATGTAGAAGATCATAAGGGTATTATTACCTTTACTGTAGAAGGCGTACATCCCCATGATATTGCAGCTATTTTAGATGCTGATGGAGTTAATATCCGTGCGGGAAATCATTGTGCTCAGCCGCTTTTAGATCATCTGTGCACAGGTGCGACTGCTAGAGCAAGTTTTGCCTTTTATAATGATGCAGCAGATATCAAGCGTTTTATCGACAGCTTGAGTACTATTAGGGAGAGAATGGGTTATGGCAGATAATAGAAGCTTTTATAATGAAATTTTAATTGACCATAATATGCATCCGGCACATAAGCATGAATTGCCTGATGCGGACATGGAAATGCGTGGTTATAATCCTACCTGTGGCGATGATATTACCATGAAACTGAAGGTTGAAAACGGCATTGTTATCGACGGTGCTTTTCAAGGAAGTGGTTGTGCTATTTCACAGGCTAGCGCCGATATGATGCTGGATTTGGTTATCGGTAAACCAAAGGAAGAGGCGTTGCGTCTGGCAGATATTTTTCTACGCATGATTCAAAGCAATGCAAGTGAAGAAGAAATAGAAGAGCTGGAAGAAGCAGGTGTTCTACAGGATGTAAGCCATATGCCGGCACGTGTAAAATGTGCTGTGCTTGGTTGGCATACTTTGGAACAGATGCTTAATGAAGATAAAAAATAATTGTAAGTTTCTGAACGTCTAAAGACTTTATAAAAAGAAGTCTTTAGACGTTTATTTCATTTTTTGTGGCTAAATTGCAATAAGAAGTTGCACACTTTTTTTAAAAATCAAGTTGCATAAATCTTATCAAGTTCATTCTCGAATAGATCAGTATATTTGCCTATTCTCTTTCCTTTAGGAATAAATCTTCTTAAAAGACCATTGTGACGTTCGTTAGAACCTCTTTCCCATGAACTGTAAGGGTGGGCAAAGTATACTTTTGTCTTTGTGTTATCTTCAAGCTTTGCGAGTTCAGCAAATTCACTACCGTTATCACTTGTTATAGTTTTGAATATCTGGCTAAACTTATCGCCATAGTAAATTTTCAAGTATTCCATAGCTTTACTAACGGAAGATGTTGTTTTTTTCCTTCGATTTTTTAATGGCTATGTACTTGCGTAAAGACGTTCTACAAGAGTTAATATAACGTTATCACTCTTGCTTTTACTGCCTACAACAGTATCTATCTCCCAATGTCCAAACTCGCTACGACCAGTTATTTCTGTCGGTCTTTCGTCAATACTGCGACCTAGATGTTTTAGGCATTCCTTAACGTTATGACGGCGTTTGCGTCTACGAACTTTTAGCGGTAGGTCGATGTTACGCAGTGCAAGAAGCATAGAGTCAACATAGTTGTACAGTGTTTTTACGCACACCATCTCAGAATCTACATACAACTTGTGTGTTTTTGCATGACCGTAACAGGCGTCCAAGGACCACCCTTTTTCAAGAACCATTTCAACAACCCAGGAGACAAACTTACTGGACAAAAATCTTCTAGATTTCCTAATACTGTTAGCATGGCTTTGTTCGTATGCATTTTGTGCACGTCTAGCTCCATATCTACCGGTATTATGATGAGCACCACGCTTCAATTCATTACGGATAGTATTGGGAGCGCAATTAATGAACCTTTCATTTTGTGCTAAATATTCAGTAAAAAATATGCTTATTAAGTGTAAATTTAGATAAAAATGTCTAATGTTAAATTTAGAATAAGAATATGTTAAATTTAAAACAAAATATTAGGCGATTTAACATAGATTTAACATTCATCTGCTTTGTATTTAACATTCTTTTCTATACAATGGATTCAGTATTAAAATTCATCGTAAAACAAAAAAGGAGGATTTTAAAAGATGAAATTTAAGAAAGTTTTAGCTGCGGCTATGGTTTCCTTTGTTAGCAACTACTGCTATTGTCGGTTGTGGTAGCGATAAAAAAGTGCTGACAGCGGTAAAAAGTACAAATTGAATATTGGCACGTAGCTGCTGAAAGCTTTGGCGGTGCAACTGTTAAAGAATTAGTAGCAGAGTTCAACAAAACCCATCCGAACATTGAAGTAGTAGAAAAAATATAACCCGGATATGTATAAAGGCTTGACTCAAAACCTGCAAGCTGCTATGGCATCCGGTAAAAATCCTGATGTAGTACAAATGGGTTATTCCTTCCTGAACTACGCAGCTGAAAACTTTAAATATACCAATCTGAATGAAGCTTTCAAAGCAGCTCGCGATGAAAACTACATGAAAGATAACTACCTGCCGAACGTATTAAGCTTGGCTCAAACTGATGACGGTAAACAAATTGGTCTGCCGTACTCTGTAAGTGTACCGGTATTATTCTACAATCCGGAAATCTTCGAAAAAGCAGGCTTAGATCCTAACAACCCGCCTAAAACCTGGGCTGAAGTTCATAAAGCTGCTAAACAAATTAAAGAAAAAAACAGGTAACATGGGCTTCTTCATGCAAGAATATGCTGATAACTGGACTCAACAAGCTCTTATCGAACGAAGAAGGCTTTGTGTGGATAGAGGATGCCGCCTTAGGGCGGAGTCATCATGAGTAAGAATAGTAAGGAAGCTTTCTTGTATTTACTTCCTGCTGCAGTGCTTTTCATAGTTTTCTTTTTACTGGCCTCTGCTGCAGAATATATATTTGAGCTTCTTCTCTTGGAATATGGTAAGTCCGAATATGACTTTTGTCGGACTGGAAAACTTCACCCACATTTTGGGTTCTGCTGAATTAATCAAAATTTTAATCAACACTGTACTTTTCGTAGTTATTATGTTGATTTTGAATTTTGTATTGCCATACATTTATTCTTTTATTTTAGGTCATTTAGTGCATAAATGGAGTGCTTTCTATCGCTCTGCACTGTTTTTGCCTTCTACTTTATCTTTAGCTGTTGCCAGCATCTTGTTTTTGTGGATTTATAATCCGCTGGCAGGTCCTTTGAATATTGTTTTAGGCTGGTTCTCTATGGAATCTCCTCGTTGGTTTAAAGAGAACTATCTTGTAATTTTTTGCAATCTGCACTACTATCGGTTGGAAAGTATTCGGTTACAATCTGATTGTTATGTTGGCAGCAATGGTTGCTGTACCGAAAGAAATGATTGAAGCAGCTAAATTGGAAAATGCTTCCAACTGGGTTATCTTCAAAAAATCATTTTACCTATGACCTCTTCAACTGCGATTTATGTGTTTACGATAACTGTAGTATTCGGTCTGCAATATGTACTTGTTCCTGTAAATATGCTGACCCAAGGCGGTCCTGACCAAGGCAGCTCTAACCTGGTATATATTATTTATCAGTATGCTTTTACTTTCTTCCAGACAGGACGTAGTGCGGCATATGCTGTTATCACTATGGTCTGCTACTTGATATTCCTCTTTGTGAAGAATAAATATTTAGAGAAGAAGGTGTACTATGAAAACTAAAATGCACAGCTGGCGTGATGAATGGCAGTGGCATGTATTCCTGTTAATTGCTGTTTTTTAATGTTGTGGCCTATTGTTTTCATGCTGTCCACTTCTTTAAAAGATCTGAATCAGGTATTTGAATCTACTTTGAATCCTTTGCCTTTCCCACCGACTTTCGATAATTATTTGTATGTTTTGGAGAACTTCCCGTTATTTACTTATATCTGGAACACTTTTTACATTGCTATTGTAGTTACTCTGAGTAAGGCTTTGACAAGTGTTCTGGCTGCCTTTGCTTTTGTTTATTATGATTTCAAATATAAAGAAACCGTATTCAACAGTATGTTGTTGACATTCTTTATTC
>VOFG01000476.1_pt1 | contig 126001 bp, 133 predicted proteins | sample 5384171 | NCBI WGS metagenome assembly VOFG01 (sample SAMN12384726, study PRJNA508395) | human gut metagenome | isolation source: healthy gut F | host: Homo sapiens
ATATTACTTATTAAAGTTAAAGCATGATATGCTTATTGTGACAGTTCCTTTGTGTGATAGGAAATATGTAACCTGCAGTTACATGGAAATCCACCCGAATGCATTGGCAACTGAGCTTGCAAGAATGATCATGGTAAAAACCGGGCATAAGTATTTGATCATCAAAACAAAAATCTTTTTCCGGCGGAAGGTGCCTTCCCCGTGCAGGATTTCTTCCTCCATGCGATCGATTCCGATTACCCTGGAGACAAGAAGGCTTGTCATCAAGGCAGCGACCGGCATCATCACGGAGTTGGTCAGAAAATCAAAGAAATCCAGAAACTGCATGCCGATGATCCGGATGTTTGCTAACGGACCATAACCTAAGGAGGAGAGGCTTCCGAGCGCGATCATGATCACACCGACTAGGACGGTGGATTTCCTGCGGTTCCATCCAAGTTCGTCCTCAAAGGTAGAGACCGCGCTTTCTGTCAGTGCAATCGAACTTGTCACAGCGGCAAAAAGCACCAGCAGAAAGAACAGGATACCAACGAAAGTGCCGAGTCCCATATTGGCAAATACTTTTGGAATCGTGATGAACATCAGCGCCGGACCCGCCTGCAGCGTGTCCGGATCGCCGCCTGAAAATGCAAATACCGCGGGGATAATCATAAGTCCTGCCATAATCGCGATGGCAGTATCAAAAATTTCGACGTTCTTGGTCGATCCCTCGATGGAAGTTTCCTTTTTCATATAAGAACCGAAGGTAATTAAGATTCCCATGGCGATGGAGAGTGAATAAAACATCTGCCCCATGGCTGTAACAACGGTCATCCACGAAAAATTCGCCGGATTCGGTACAAGAAAATATTTCACGCCGGCAAGCGCTCCAGGTCTTGTCACAGAATAAACGGCAATGATCACGGACAGTACGACAAGAACCGGCATCATAAGCTTGGAAACACGTTCCACTCCGTTACGGACTCCTGCAAAAATAATAACCAGCGTAAACATACAGAAGAGAACGAAACAGAGCTCCGTCGATGCGCCGTCTGAGATAAAGGCGGAAAAATAACCGTCTTCTGCAAGCTTAGCCCCGTCTCCGCGGATGTATTCAAGCAGGTATTTGATCACCCATCCGCCGATCACGGAGTAGTAAGGGACGATCAGGATCGGGATTACGGCGTTAATCCATCCGCCGAATGACATCCATTTTTTCTTCCCGAATGACTGGAATGCACTGACCGGACTTTTTCTTGTCATCCGCCCGAGGGCGCTTTCTGCGACGATCATGGTGTAGCCGAACGTGAGGGCTAACACAATGTAAATGAGAAGGAAGATTCCCCCGCCGTATTTAGCAGCAAGATATGGGAATCTCCAGATGTTTCCGAGACCTACGGAGGCACCGGCAGCTGAGAGTACAAAGCCTATTTTTCCTGAGAAGGAACTTCTGTTGTTTTTTGGATTCATAATTTTTTCCTCTTTGATGTATTGTGTGTAATGAGAGCACACAAAGCCTATTTTAGCATAGATGGCAGAGAATGTCACGATAGCCCGGTATCTTTTTCGCGTTGTTTTGCTTGAGAAATGGTCTGTTTATGGTATAATGTGATACAGGTTGTAAAGAAACAGTTTGAACGAAATGCAGGAGAGAAGAATATGAAAAAGATCTTAGACCTTATCACCGGGGAAGTCACACAGGCATTTGTGGACTGCGGTTACGATGCAAAGTATGGCAAGGTGACATTATCCAATAGACCGGATCTCTGTGAATATCAGTGCAACGGAGCGATGGCGGCGGCAAAGGAATACAGGAAGGCGCCGTTTATGATCGCGGACGAAGTGGCGGAGAAGCTTTCCGGGAATGCCATGTTTTCCATGGTGGAATCTGTAAAGCCGGGATTTTTGAATCTCAAGCTGGATGAGGCATATCTGGCGGATTATGTGGCAAAGATGCAGGCGGACGAGGGAAGATACGGCTGTGAGAAGACCAAAGAGCCGAAGACGATCATGATCGATTACGGCGGACCGAACGTGGCGAAGCCGCTTCACGTCGGACATCTGCGCTCGGCGATCATCGGCGAGAGCATCAAGCGCATCGGACGTTTTATGGGACATACGGTAATCGGCGATGTGCATCTGGGCGACTGGGGCTTACAGATGGGACTTATCATCACGGAGCTTCGGGAGAGAAAGCCGGATCTGGTATATTTTGATGAGAGTTATACCGGCGAGTATCCGGCAGAGGCGCCGTTTACCATCTCAGAGCTTGAGGAGATCTACCCGACAGCCAGCGGCAAGTCCAAGGAGGACGCAGCCTACAAGGAGGCGGCGATGCAGGCAACCTATGAACTGCAGCACGGCAGAAGAGGTTATCAGGCACTGCTTTCCCACATCTTAAATGTGTCCGTCACGGACTTAAAGCGCAACTATGAGAATCTGAATGTATCGTTTGATCTGTGGAAGGGCGAGTCCGATGCCCAGCCGTACATTCCGGATATGGTGCAGAAGATGAAGGATGACGGATTTGCCTACATCAGCGACGGTGCGCTTGTCGTGGATGTCAAGGAGGATACCGATACCAAGGAGATCCCGCCGTGCATGATCTTAAAATCAGACGGTGCATCCCTCTATAATACGACGGATCTCGCAACGATCGTGTGGCGTATGAAGGATTACCATCCGGATGAGCTCATCTATGTGGTGGATAAGCGCCAGGAACTCTATTTTACACAGGTGTTCCGCTGCGCGCGTAAGACCGGACTGGTAAAGCCAGAGACAGGCTTAAAGTTCCTCGGATTCGGCACGATGAACGGCAAGGATGGCAAGCCGTTTAAGACCCGTGAGGGCGGCGTTATGCGTCTGCAGTATCTGCTTGAGAGTGTGAACGAGGAAATGCTCAAAAAGATCACGGAGAACCAGAAGGCAAAGAGAACCTTGAGATCAGTGAGGAAGAGGCGAAGGAGAACGCGAAGATGATCGCGCTTGCAGCCATCAAGTACGGTGACCTCTCCAATCAGGCAAGCAAGGATTACATCTTTGATATTGACCGGTTCACCTCGTTTGAGGGAAATACCGGACCATACATCCTGTACACCATCGTTCGTATCAAGTCGATTTTGAACAAGTATCACAGCATGGGGAAGGATGAGAGCGGCGCAGTGATTGAGGCGGCTCATTCCGCAAGCGAGAAGAACCTTATGCTGGCACTTTCCGGATTCGGCGCTATGATGGAGAACGCGTATGAGGAGACAGCGCCGCATAAGATCTGTTCTTACATTTATGAGCTGGCGAATGCATTCAACAGCTTTTACCATGAGACAAAGATTATGTCTGAGGAGAACGAGCAGATCCAGAAGTCTTATATCCGCCTGTTAGAGCTGACAAAGTCGGTACTTGAGACCTGTATTGATCTGCTGGGCTTTCAGGCGCCGGAGCGCATGTAACCTATTTAGTGAGTTGATAAAAAAGAAGGGGCTGCCGCATGAAACGGGCTGCCCCTTTTGCTGTGAGAAGTAATAGGATAAGAAGTCATGCTTTTCGATTTCTGATGGAATGTAGCTGGAAATTCGGATCAAAAAATGTGGCATTTCTAACCAGCCAAATGTTTGCATCTTTGATGATCCGTGTCTTTCCAAGTTTGGAGCACTCCGCGGGTCATGTCCGCATCCCGGAAGACAATTTGTAGGACTTTTGTGTGTGTCCCTTGCGGCACCAGACAACAGATGGCATAAATGCCATCTTTATGTTGAACAAAACATAACCGCGCGAAGCCGATGTCTGAGTCGGCATCTGCCTTATTTTCAATAGCAGATGCCGGCGAGTTTCGGTTCGCGCGGTTTTATATTGTCTGTGAAGAGGCCATTAGGGACACCAGAAAGTCCGCCCATTGTCTCCGGTGTGTCGGACATGCACCCGTCGGATTGTCCAAACTTGGAAGAGACACGGAATCCGATGCAAACATTTAGCTGGAAGAAATGCTCACATTTTTCTCCAACGAATTTCCATCTGCATTCCATCAGAAATCGAAGGACATGGTCTTTTTCGCATATTACTTCTCTCATCAAAAGGGGACTGTCTGCTTCAAGTGGGCAGCTCCTTCTTTTTTGCGCTTTTTTATGACCGACGCAAAAACCAGTCATATTTTTTCGGACAGGTCATAGAATTAGACATAGCCGGAAAGGAGGCATGGCTTTGGAGATCGTCAAAATATTCCCGGTGCATATAAGAGAGGCGCTGGCGAACGATACATGGAAGGCGGGATTGGAGGAGATCCGTGTCCGGGTGGGCAGTCCGCTTGAATTTATATACGGCGGGGAGAGCCGCTACCTGCCGGGGCGGGAGGGCGCGTATGCACTGCCTTCTGCCTGCGGATATGAGTGCGGCTATCGGATGACGCCGGAGGACCTTCGTGAGATGCTCAACTATATCAGCGATTATTCGCTTTACGCCTACAGTGAGGAGGTAAAGGAGGGCTATCTTACCATCGAGGGAGGACACAGAATCGGAATGGCGGGACAGGTGGTAAAAAAGGATGGGAAAGTGACCGGTCTTAGCCATATCACGCTTTTTAAATGTCCGGATTGCACACGAAAAACGAGGCTGCGCAGATGACATTCTTCCGCATATCAGGAGATCAGACGGAATCTACAATACATTGATGCTCTCGCCGCCCGGAATCGGGAAGACGACGTTTTTGCGGGATCTGATCCGGCAGTTGTCCGCGGGGAATGCGGGCACACCCGGAATGAAAGTGGGGGTTGTGGACGAGCGTTCCGAGATTGCCGCATGCCATTTGGGAATTCCGCAGAATGATCTGGGCCCCGCACGCACGGATGTGCTGGACGGATGTAAGAAAACGGAGGGAATCCGGATGCTCCTGCGCTCCATGTCGCCGCAGATTCTGGCGGTGGATGAGCTTGGTGGAAAGGAGGATTTTGCGGCGGTAAAACAGGCACTGTGCTGCGGGTGCAGGATAATAGGAACCGTTCATGCAGGCTGTGTGCAGGAGCTTTTGGACAAACCGTATCTGCAGGCATGCGTCACACAGAAGCTGTTCGGGCGCTACATATTGATTGAACGGAATTCCCGCGGGGAGCGCAGCACCACAATCTACGATGAACGGATGGAGCGGATATGTTAAAAATCATGGGAAGTATCCTGGTCTTTGCCGCGGCGGCGGGGATGGCAGGCACATACAAAAGAGAACTGGCAGACCATCTGGCACTTTTGTACGCGCTGCGGAAACTTCTGGTGGATCTTTCCTGTTACGGAAATGGAACCAGACAGCCGGTGGAAGTTCTGCTGGGATGCTTTGTGAGAACGCCGGATGAACGATTAAATGAGATCTGCCGGAAGATTGCAGACTGCCTGATAGAGAAAAACGAGAAAAATGGGGAACTGGTGTGGAAGCGGGTTTTTGAGGAATATCGGAAAAAACTGTGTTTAACCGGAGAGGAGAGCGTGCTCATCGGGGAGGCGGGCGGCGCGCTTTTCGGGAGAAGCGAAGAAGAAAATCACAGAAGACTCACGCTCATTTTAGAACAGCTGGATGACAGGATCAAAACCGTGCGGGGAGAGCTGGGAGAAAAGCAGAAGATTTATGCGACTGTCAGTATGGTGATGGGGGAATGCTCGTCATTCTTCTGATTTAGACGGCAGGAAAGCAAAACAGAAAGGAAAGAAATACGATGAGCGTGAATTTGATTTTTAAGATAGCGGCAGTCGGGATTCTTGTGACAGTGATCGGACAGGTCTTAAAGCACAGCGGCAGGGAGGAGCATGCGTTTTTGACCAGCCTGGCCGGGCTTATCATTGTACTGTTCTGGATCGTTCCGTATATCTATGAATTATTTGAGACGATGCAGTCGCTGTTTGCGCTGTAAGCCGGGAGAAAACGATGGATATTGTAAAAATAGCGGTTCTTGGCATCGCGGGAGTATTTCTTGCAATTCCGCTCAAAAGAGAAAAGGGAGAGTACAGTACGTTTGTTGCAATGGTTGTGGGAATCTGCATTTTTATCTATCTGCTCACAAAGGTGGAGACTGTACTGCTCTTTGTGGATTCCATCAAGTCGCAGCTTCCGGTTGACAGCAGGTACATCGGGCTGGTGGTAAAGATGGTGGGAATCACGTATGTGTCGGAGTTTGCGGCGAATCTGTGCAGGGATTCCGGTTATTCTGCGATCGCAGGTCAGATTGAAATGTTTGCAAAGCTGTCCATTCTGGTGGTGAGTGTGCCTGTGTTTGGGGCGTTTTTGGACGCGGTGGGGAGTTTTTATGAGAGAGTGGGGAAAGAGGAGCTTCTGTCTGGTGTGCATGTTTTTGGTTTTGACCGGAATGCCTGTGACTGTGCAGGCGGCAGATTATGACGGCGGGACGGGGAGCGCGGAGAAGACGCAGGAGACATATTTAAAAACGTTTCTGGAAGATCTGGACTTTGCAGAACTGGATACGTGGACCAAAGAGGAGCTGTTTCCGGAGCAGAGGGAAAAATTCAGCTTCTCCGTGATGGTGCAGGAACTGCTTGCGGATGGAATCGGAGTGACCTCCATGGAAAAAATCGGACATTGGCTGTGTGATGCCCTGCTGTATGAGATAAAGACCGGCAAAACAATTCTGGTGGAGGTGGTGCTGCTTGCAGCGGGTTTTTCCATGCTTAAGAATTTCTCGGGAACCTTTGAGAAAAATTATGTTTCCGACATCTGTTTCCTGCTGGTCTACGGCGTGCTCTGTGTGCTGCTGCTAAAGTCTTTTGAAATCTATGGAACGGTAGCGGAAGAAGCGCTAAACGGCAGCATCGATTTTATGAAGGCACTCATTCCGGCGTTTGGCATCAGCATGGTATTTTCCTCGGGGGCGGAGAGCTCCGCCGCCTTTTATCAGCTGGCGTTTCTGGTCATTTATCTGGTGGAGTGGCTCTTTCTTTCGGTGCTGCTTCCCTTCATCCGTGTGTATGTGGTGACGGAGCTGTTCAATCACTTTTTTGAGGATGAAAAATTCCAGAATTTTACGGAATTATTGGCTGGAGTGATCTCCTGGGGGATGAAGAGCGCGATGATGGTGGTGCTCGGATTAAACGTCATGCAGGGACTGCTTGCACCGGCAAAGGACCGCCTTTTAAACGGAGCGGTCAGCCGTGCGGCGATGATGATTCCGGGGGTGGGGAATGTGCTTGGAGGAATCGGGGAGCTTATGTTCGGCGCCGGAATACTGATCAAAAACTGTGTGGGGGTGACGGCACTGATCGTGCTGCTTGCGGTGGGCTGCATCCCGGTTCTAAAGCTTGCCTGTATGTCAGTTCTCTATAAACTTGCGGCGGCGGTGGCGGAGCCGGTGGCGGATAAGAGGATTGTCGGATGCATTAAGAGCATGGCGCAGGGAGGCGTGCTTTATCTGAAGCTGGTCTGCTATGGCATTGTACTGTTTTTTGCTACGATTGCGCTGCAGACGGCGGCAGTCACATCACATGCATAGGGGGACGTGCCATGAACGCATATATGAGAGGATTTGTCATTCTGTTTGTGCTTCTGGTGCTGCTAAGTTATCTGCCGCCGGGGAAACAATACCGGAAATATATCCGTTTTTACGCGCAGCTTCTGATGGTGCTTGCAGCATTGAGACCGCTGTTTGTACTGTTTGGCGGAAAAGATACGTTTTATGAAAAAATGGCATATGCCCAGTGCATGGAAAAATTGTCGGAATTTTCCCGCGATACGCAGAAAATCGCTTATCTGAATCAGGACAGATACCGCACAGAGTATGAGAATGTCATCGCGGAAAATATCAGGGAGAAGGTGGATGATATGCTGCAGGAGTACGGGCTTGGCACGGAGAGTGTCACTGTGGAACTGGGGGAGGATCATACGATGCAGGAGATTTGCATTTACATCACAGATGAGAACGCGGATGAGATTTCGGTCGGAAGAATCAGCGTGTCAGATGCGGCAGAGTCAGGGGAGGGGCAGGAGGTCTGCGGGAAAGTAAAGGAAGAACTGGCGGCGTACTACGGGATGGAGGATTCCGGAATACGGGTGAGTTATGTGGGAGGAACGTAAATGCCTGAAAAACTGAAACGGATCTTACAGAACAAAAACTGGCGCAGCTGGAAGAAAAGCGACTGGCTGCTGCTCGCGCTGGCGGGGATATTATTGCTTGTGATTGCACTGCCGGTGGAGAGTGGGGATGGCACAGCAGAAAAGGCATATAACACGGCACAGGGGGAAAAGGAGACGTCAGGCGGCAGCGGAAGAACGGCGTCAGGAGATAGTGGAGGGACGGCGTCAGGCAGCCAGACATCGGAGGAGGGAGAGCAGGAATATGTCCAATATCTGGAGAAGAAGCTCGAGAATATTCTGATGCAGATGGACGGGGTGGGCAGAGTGGACGTCATGATTACCGTTTCAGACGGGGGCGAACAGATTGTGGAGAAGGACAAAAAGACAACTTCATCCTCGACGGGCGAGCGTGATTCAGGAGGCGGGGAGCGCAGTGTGACAGAACAGGCGGGGGAAGATTCGACGGTATACGTGGAGACTGCAGATGAAAAATATCCGTATGTACAGAAAGAGACGCTGCCGACGGTGGCAGGCGTTGTGGTGGTCGCAGAGGGAAGCGGGAACCCGGCGGCGGTTTCTGAGATTTCAGAGTCCGTGCAGGCATTATTAAAGGTGGAACCGCATAGGATTAGAGTAGTTAAGATGTGTTCCAGGGAGGAATCGGAGTGAAGAAAATATTTCGGAAAAACCAGCTGGTGATAACAGCATTGGCACTTATGATTGCGGTGGCAGGATATTTCAGCTACATGAACAACAATATGGAAGATGGCCAGGTGACGGCGGAAGCGAGCGCGGATGCGGGAACGGTGCAGGATACATACGACATATCGGAGGAGGATATGCTTGCGGAGCAGGAGATCTTTACCGATGAGGGAACCGGGGAGGAACTGGCGCTTGTGGAAGGAACGGAGACGGCAGCAGTGGATGCCGCGCAGTCCGGGGATGTGGCACAGATGACGGACGGTGCCGCGGACGTCGAGAATCCTGGGGAGGCAGTGCTTACAAGCACGACGATTGCGAACCTCGATTATGCGGCGGAGATGAAATTAAACCGCGAGCAGATCCGCTCCAAGAATAAGGAATCCCTGCTTGAGATTGTAAACAATACGACGATCGATGAGAGCTTAAAGCAGGATGCTGTCAACAAGATGATCGCCATGACGGATATTGCCGAGCGGGAGGCAGCTGCGGAAATGCTGCTGGAGGCAAAGGGATTTTCCGATGTGGTGGTGAGCATCACGGAAGATAACTGCGACGTTGTCTTAAATATGGGAGAGGTGACGGATGCAAAGCGGGCACAGGTGGAAGATATTGTAAAACGCAAGACCAACATTGCGGCGGATAAGATTGTCATTACCCCGATTGTGGTGGATGAGAGCGGGGAATAAGCTTAAAATACTGGTAAAAGAGGCGGATATGTAGTATAATCTCCATGCTATTTGAGGCATGGAGATTTTTTAGATTGAGTAAGCTATGGCAATGCGCATCATGATACAGGGGACCATGTCGAATGCGGGAAAGAGCCTGATCGCGGCGGGACTCTGCCGCATTTTCCGGCAGGACGGCTACCGGGTGGCACCCTTTAAATCACAGAATATGGCGTTAAATTCCTTTATCACAAAAGAAGGGCTTGAGATGGGGCGGGCGCAGGTGATGCAGGCGGAAGCGGCGGGGATGGAACCGACGGTAGCGATGAATCCGATCCTGTTAAAGCCAACCAACGACATTGGTTCCCAGGTGATTGTGAACGGCGAAGTGGTCGGGAATATGAGTGCCAGGGATTATTTTGCTTATAAGAAAAAACTGGTGCCGGACATTCTTGCGGCGTACCACAGGCTTGAGGAGCAGGCGGACATCATTGTGATCGAAGGTGCGGGAAGCCCGGCGGAGATCAACTTAAAAGAGAATGATATCGTGAACATGGGGCTGGCGGAACTTTTGAATGCGCCGGTGCTGATCGCCGGAGATATTGACCGGGGCGGAGTGTTCGCGCAGCTGCTCGGGACACAGCTTCTTCTGGAGGAGTCGGAGCGCAGGCGGGTAAAAGGATTTATCATCAATAAATTCCGGGGCGATGTGTCCATTCTTGCGCCGGGAATCCGGATGCTGGAAGAGCGCGGCGGCGTTCCGGTCGTCGGGGTGGTGCCGTACATGCAGATTTCCCTCGAGGATGAGGACAGTCTGACGACCCGGTTTGATGCGAGGCAGGAGGCGGCGGTCGACATTGCAGTGATACGTTTTCCGCGCATCTCCAATTTTACGGATTTCTCGGTATTTGAGCAGTTTGAGGATGTGTCGCTGCGCTATGTCGATTCAGTGGAAAAGCTGCATCATCCGGATATGATTCTTCTTCCGGGAAGCAAGAATACGATGGAGGATTTAAAATGGATGCGCCAGAACGGTCTGGAGGCAGCGATTCTTCACAGAAGCGCGGAGACGTTCATTTTTGGAATCTGCGGCGGCTACCAGATGCTCGGAAAACAGATTGCAGACCCGCACGGCGTGGAGACGGGCGGTGTGATCCGGGGAATGGGATTACTTCCGGTCACGACAGAGCTGGGGGAACAGAAAGTGCGAACCCGGGTTGGCGGAGAGATTCTTGGCGGGATGCTGGACGGATGTGAACTGAGCGGCTATGAGATTCACATGGGAATCAGCAGACCGGAGGGGGACTGCGAACCTTTCTGCAGGATCCGCGACGAAATTACCGGGAGGGAGCGCACGGACGGCGTCTTTGCGGGAAAGGTGTGCGGCACCTACGTGCACGGCATTTTTGACCATGGCTCAATCGCCGGGAAGATCGTGCGGCACCTCGCAGAGAGGAAGGGACTCGTGCTCGGGGAGGACGGCGTGGACTACGGATTGTTCAAGGAGCAGCAGTACGACAAGCTGGCGGCAACGCTGCGCAAGTATCTGGATCTTGATGCGGTCTATAAGATGATGCGGGAATATGAGTGACAAAAGAGAGAGGTGTGTGGGATGTTAGACAGACAGCAGATGAGACAGTTGAAGATAGAGCCGCCGGATCAGGCGGTCTATAAGGAAGTCCTCGGCAACTGGGATGCGCTTGCAAAGCCGCTGGACGGGATGGGAGAATTTGAGGAATTGTTTGCCCGCATCGGAGCAATCCGGCGTGATCCCGCCCTTGATATTTCCAGAAAAGCAGTGGTTGTGATGTGTGCGGACAACGGAATTGTGGAGGAGAAGATCAGCCAGTCCGGACAGGATGTGACGGCGAAGGTGGCGGCAGCCATGGGGAGAGGGACGAGCTCCGTCTGCCGGATGGCAAAAGCAGCCGGCGTCGAGGTAATACCGGTGGACATCGGAATCAACGAAGAGGGATCGCCGGAGGGCGTGCTGCCGTGCAAAGTGCGTCGCGGAACCAGAAATTTTATCAAGGAACGGGCGATGACGGAGCAGGAGACACTAGCGGCGATTGAGATCGGCATGGAGCTTGCGAAGCGGCTTGCGCACGAGGGCTATAAGCTGCTTGCGACCGGTGAGATGGGAATCGGCAACACGACGACCAGCAGTGCGGTGGCGGCGGCACTGTTATCCTGCGATCCGAAGGAGATCACCGGAAAGGGAGCCGGACTCAGTGACACGGCGCTTTTACGCAAGATTGCGGTGGTCGAAGAGGGAATCCAGATGCACGAACTCTATCAGGCGGACGCATTCGATGTGCTGTGCGCAGTGGGCGGACTGGATATCGCCGGACTTTCCGGCGTGTTTATCGGCGGTGCCCTGGCACATGTGCCGGTGGTTGTTGACGGAGTCATCAGTGCGGTGGCTGCGCTTGCGGCGGAGCGGATGATTCCCGGCGTGCGCGATTACGTAATACCGTCACACAAGAGCAGGGAACCGGCGGCGGAGCGCATATTGGAAGAACTGGGAATCCGCCCGGTGTTAGATGCGGGACTGGCGCTGGGAGAGGGAACCGGAGCTGTGATGATGTGTGGACTGCTGGACATTGCGCGGACGATCTACGGCGAGCGCACCACGTTTGCGGATATTGATGTGGCACCGTATCACAGATTCGGGTAGCCTCAGAGAGGAGTAGGACATGATTCTGGTGATCGGCGGAAGCGGCAGCGGAAAGTCAGCTTATGCGGAAAAAGTGGCATTGGAGTGTCAAAAGAGAAAAGGCACTTCTACCTGGCAACCATGCATGTGTTCGACGAGGAGGGGCAAAAAAAGGTGGAGCGCCATAAAAGGATGCGCGCAGGCAAAGGCTTTGTGACGATCGAGCAGCCGACGGACATCATGCAGTGCCTTCCCGCACTTCGGGAGGCCGGTGGCGGCGTGGTGCTCCTGGAGTGCATGTCGAATCTGGCTGCCAATGAAATGTTTGACATGGAAGAACCAGCGGGCAGTGAGCAGGTCGCGGAAAAGATTGTCACGCAGATTGGCGTGCTGGCGCAGGAGACGGAAGAACTTGTCATTGTCACCAACAATGTATTTGAGGATGGCATCGTCTATGACGCTTCCACCATGGAATATCTTCGGGCGCTCGGCAGCATCAATGTGAGGCTGGCAGAGCGTTCGGACGTTGTGGTGGAAGTGATTGCGGGAATTCCCGTTGCAAGAAAGGGAGAGCTTCCGGTAGCGGCGGCAGAGAAACAGGGACACAGACAGAAAGGAGCACCGGCATGTCCGTGATAAAGTCTTTTTTTATAGCATTTTCGATTTGTTCTAAAATTCCGGTGCCGCAGTTCGCGTGGAAGGAGGAGGACATGCGCTATACGCTGTGCTTCTTCCCGTGGGTCGGAGCGGTGATCGGATTGTGTTTCCTGTTGTGGAACCGGTTTGCGGGCGTGTATGGGATCCCGTCCACTGCCCGGGCGGCGGTCGGAGCGGTTCTGCCGCTTGCAATATCCGGCGGATTTCATGCGGACGGGTTTATGGACACCATGGACGCGCTGCATTCTTACCGCGACAGGGAGCGCAAACTGGAGATTTTAAAAGATTCCCACATCGGCGCGTTTGCCGTGATCTGTTTTGTGATGTATGAGCTGATCTATCTGGGAGCAGTGTCCATGATCACGGAAAAAGAACAGATTTTAGTACTTGCCGCAGGCTTTTTTTTGTCGCGCACCTTAAGCGGGATCGGTGTCGTATCCCTGCGCTGTGCCAAGACGAACGGGATGCTCTATCAGTTCGCGAGCGAGGCGCACCGGCGGGTGGTGCTAACGGCGCTGTATCTGCAGCTTGTACTCTGCGTCGGGCTGATGCTTGCCGTATCGGTGAAAACCGGCGCTCTTGCGTGTGCGGCAGCAGGGCTTACCTACGCGTACTACAGACAGAAGAGTTACCGGGAATTTGGCGGTATTACCGGAGACCTCGCGGGGTATTTTGTGACGCTGTGCGAGGGTGTGATGGCGGTGCTTGTGGCGGCGGCAGGGCTGATCGGCTAGGAATGAAGCATTGCGGGATGACGCATCAGAAAGGATAACACATGGAACTATACATTGGCGGATATGCGCAGGGAAAGCTTACTTATGTCACAGACAGGCATCCGGGGGAAAAACATCCGGTGTGGGATGGAGCCACAGAGACATTTACCGGGAGAACATCGAAGGAGGCGCCGGTCTGCAACCACTATCATCTGTGGGTGAAGAGGCTGCTTAAGGATGGAGCGGATGTAAGAGCGCTGACCGGACAGCTTCTTTTGGAACACCCGGACTGCATCATCATCAGTGATGAGATCGGCAACGGGATCGTGCCGATGGAGCATGAGGAGCGCGAGTACCGGGAGCTGACCGGCAGGCTGCTGTGTGAACTGGCAAATAAGGCAGACCGCGTGGAGCGCATTGTGTGCGGGATCGGAGAGCGGATCAAATGAGGTATGAGGCAGACATGGCACTGATCCGTCACGGTATGACGCCCGGGAATGAAGAGCACCGCTATATCGGAAGAACGGATGAGCCGCTTTCACAAAAAGGCAGAGAGCAGCTTCTCACATTGCAGAAAAAAGGCGTTTATCCGGCGGCAGCATGCGTTGCGGCAAGTCCGCTGGAGCGCTGCAGACAGACGGCAGAGCTGTTGTACCCCGGACAGGCGCCATGCGTTTTCGATCAGTTCCGGGAGATGGATTTTGGCGCGTTTGAAGGGCATAACTATGAGGAACTGAAAGCGGATGTCCGCTATCAGGCGTGGATCGACAGCAACGGAACGCTGCCGTTCCCACAGGGAGAGAGCAGAGAGCAGTTCCAGAGGCGGTGTGTGGAGGGATTTTGTGAGCTGCTTAAGGAAGTGTGGACGCGGGAGAAGCTTCCGGCGTTGCTTGCACTCATCGTGCACGGCGGAACGATCATGGCGCTTCTGGACGCTTTTGCGGAGGGCAGTTATTACGACTACCAGTGCGCAAATGCGAAAGGATATAAAGGACGACTGTCTGTGGAATTTGATGCGGCGGGAAATACTTTAAGAGACACGATAAAAATTGCGGATGTGAGAAAGTTGGAGGAATGACATGCTCTCGGTATATCATATGACGGCGTTTACAATCGGATTTGTGATGGATCTGCTGTTCGGCGATCCATACTGGCTGCCGCATCCGATCCGGTGGATCGGGCGCCTGATCGGATGGCTGGATCGAAAGCTGCTTGGAGAGACAGACGGCGCGGTGCGAAATGAAGCCGCCGAGAAGAAAAAGGGAAAGTGGCTTGTGGCGTTCGTGCTTCTTCCGGTACTCTTTTTTGCGGCAGCAGTCCTGTTTGTGGCGTATCAGATCCACCCGGCGGCAGGGGTTGTTACAGAGAGTGTCATGACCTACCAGATGCTTGCCACAAAATGCTTGAAGACGGAGAGCATGAAAGTGTACAAGCAGCTTTCGGAGCACGATCTGTGCGGGGCGAGAAAGGCAGTCTCCATGATCGTCGGAAGAGATACGGAATGTCTGGATGAGGAGGGCGTGGCGAAGGCGGCGATCGAGACCGTGGCTGAGAATGCCTCCGACGGAGTGATCGCGCCGATGCTCTATCTGGCGCTGTTTGGACCGGTGGGAGGTTTTTTTATAAGGCGGTCAACACCATGGATTCGATGGTGGGATATAAAAATGACCGGTATCACGCATTTGGCACGGCGGCGGCAATGCTGGACGATGTTGTCAATTTCATTCCGGCGCGCATCAGCGCCATGCTCATGATCTTATCCTGCTGTTTCCTTGGAAACGAATTTGACCAGAAGAATGCGATGAAGATCTTTAAGAGGGACCGGTATCAGCATGCCAGCCCGAACTCCGCACAGACCGAGGCGGCATGTGCGGGAGCGCTCGGCATAAGACTGGCGGGAGATGCCAGCTATTTTGGAAGAATCGTCAAAAAGCCGTACATCGGTGATCCGCTCAGAGCGGTGGAGACAGAGGATATCAGACGTGCCAACCGCCTGCTGTACGGGATGGCATTTTTCGGATGGGGAATTTGCATGGCTGTCTGGTTGTGCGTGACAGCCATTGTGTGGTAGCATAGAGACAGAACAGGAGGAAGAACCGGGATGGTGCAGCAGAACATACATGGAGGAGACATATACCGCAATCAGGTATCGCTTGATTTTTCGGTCAACATCAATCCGTTCGGGATGCCGCAGCGGGTGCGTGAGGCGCTTGAGGCGGCAGTGGCATGGTGTGAGCGGTATCCGGATATCCGGTCGGAGGCATTGCGGGATGCCATCGCGGGCAAAAGGGATTGCGCCTGCGGATATTGTGTGCGGAAACGGTGCGTCAGAACTGTTTCCCTGCCATTTTAAGAGCGGTTCATGCGAAAAAGGTGCTGCTTCCTGTACCGTCATTTTACGGATACGAGTATGCGGCAAAGTCTGTGGGAGCAGAGATCTGCTGCCACGAACTGCTTGAGACGGACGGCTATGCGGTGACGGAGCGCTTTCTTACTGCCATCGGGGAGGGGGTGAACGCCGTTTTTCTGGCAGTCCCGAATAATCCGGTGGGTACGGTGGTGGAGCCGGAACTGTTGGAGAAGATTGCAGAGCGCTGTCAGAAGTACGGTGTGACCCTGATTCTGGACGAATGTTTTGTGACGTTTACCGGAGCGGAAGAACGCTATTCCTTCTTAAAAAAGTATCGGAATTATCCGGGGGTTGTGATCGTGCGGGCATTTACGAAGCTCTATGCCATGCCGGGGGTGCGGCTCGGCTATCTCGTCTGCCGCGATGCCGCTCTTACGGAAGCGATAAGAGCCGATCTGCCGGAGTGGAATCTGTCGGTATTTGCGCAGCAGGCGGGATGTGTGGCCTGCGGGCAGCGCGCGTATGTGGAGCACTCGGTGGCATTTGTCTGCAGGGAGCGTGCCTGGCTTACGGAGCAGCTGTCGGAAATTGGCATCACTGTGTTTGCGTCAAACGCCAATTTCCTGATGATAAAGGACGGGCGTCAGCTGGCAAAAGAGCTCTTAAAGAAGGGGATTCTGATCCGCGACTGCAGCAACTACCGGGGACTTTCCGGGGGATATTACCGGATTGCGGTCAGACGGCGCGAGGAGAATGAACGCCTGCTTGCGGCGCTGGCGCAGGTGACGGGAAGCAGCGTGGTGGAAAACGGCAAAGATGATAAAAAGCCGGCAGCAGTGCCCGACGGAATCGAGTATGTGATGCCGCAGGAGATAGAGAAGCGCAGCTTTTCCATCATCGAGGAAGAATTGCAGCTTCGGGGGATTACGCTGCCTGTGGAGGAAGCAATGGTCACGAAGCGTGTGATCCACACGAGCGCCGATTTTTCCTATGCGCAGACGATGACCTACTCTACGGGAGCGGTGGAGACGGCAAAGTGGCTCATCACAGAGGGCGCGGACATTGTGACGGACACCAACATGGCGCTCTCCGGCATCAACAAGCGCGTGCTCGCACGCTACGGCGGATCGGTACACTGCTTTATGGCGGACGAGGATGTGGCAAGAGAGGCGAAGGAGCGGGGCGTCACCCGCGCCACCGTGAGCATGGAACGGGCGGCAAAGATCGAAAAACCGGTCATCTTTGCGATCGGAAATGCGCCGACAGCCTTAATCCAGCTATACGGGATGATAGAGGAGGGCTACCGCCCGGCGTTCATCATCGGCGTTCCGGTCGGGTTTGTCAATGTGGAGGCGGCGAAGGAACTGATTTTACAGACGAAGATACCGCATATTGTAAACCGTGGAAGAAAGGGCGGCAGCAATGTCGCGGCTGCCATTTGCAATGCGATTCTCTACGAGCTTGGGAGGTGAGCCCATGCGCTATGGATTTACGACGGGAAGCTGCGCCGCAGCGGCGGCAAAGGCGGCAGCTTATATGCTTCTTACCGGCAGAGAAAAGCACGAGATTACCATCACCACGCCAAAAGGCATCCTCTACCATGCCAGGATGGAAGAGATCAGTCGCACGGAGCATTCCGTGCGCTGTGCTGTCAGAAAAGATGGCGGAGATGATCCGGACATCACGACGGGAACCCTGATTTTTGCGGAAGTATCCTGGCAGGAGCAGAAACAGGAAAAAGACTGCGGAAAACCGCAGATTCTTATTACGGGAGGCGCGGGTGTCGGAACGGTCACAAGACCGGGGTTAGACCAGCCCGTCGGGAGCGCGGCGATCAATCATGTGCCGCGGGAGATGATTACCCGCGAGGTGGAAGAAGTGTGTGCGCTTACCGATTATGCGGGGAGCCTTTTGGTGGAGATTTCGGTGCAGGGGGGAGAGGAACTTGCCCAAAAGACGTTCAACCCGAGACTCGGTATTGTGGGCGGTATCTCAATCCTTGGAACGACCGGAATTGTGGAGCCCATGAGCAGTCAGGCGCTCCTTGACACGATCTATGTGGAGCTTAAGCAGAAGCGCGAAGAGGGACACCGGTTTGCGGCAATCTCACCGGGAAATTACGGTCTGGAATATATGAAGCGCGCTTACGGGTTCGACCTGGACCGAAGCGTCAAGTGCAGCAATTTTATCGGGAAGACGATGGATATGGCGGTGGAACTCGGATTTGAGGCGGTGCTTCTGACCGGACACATCGGAAAGCTGGTAAAGCTCTCCGGCGGAATTATGGACACACATTCCAGGGAGGCGGACGCGCGCATGGAGCTTCTGATGGCTGCGGCATACCGCGCCGGGTGTGCGCCCGATACGCTGGGGAAGATCTTAGACTGTCTTGTGACGGAGGAGGCGCTCGCCTACATTGCGCAGGACGGATGTCTTTCCGCGACGATGGAACTTTTTAATGAAAAAGATTCTTTTTTTATTTAAAGAAGCGGGTGAAAGAGGAACTGCGTGTGGAATGCATTCTCTATGCGAACGGGTACGGCGAGCTGGCGAGAAGCGACGGTGCGGTAGAACTTCTGGAACGAATCCGGCAGGAAGAAGAACACTTGCAGTAACGCAGTTTAAGGAGGAAACGGTATGGTATATTTTGTCGGGGCGGGTCCGGGAGCAAAGGATTTAATCACGGTCCGCGGAATGAGACTGCTGGAGCAGGCGGATGTCATTATCTATGCGGGATCGCTCGTGAATCCGGAGCTTCTTTCTTATGCCGGAAGCGGGGCAAAGATCTATGACAGCGCAAAAATGACGTTGGAGGAAGTGCTTGCGGTCATCCGGGAGGCGGAGAAAAAAGGGCTTACCACCGTGCGGCTTCACACCGGGGAGCCGAGTCTCTACGGGGCGGTGCGTGAACAGATGGATGTACTTGCAGCGGAGGGGATTTCCTATGAGAGCTGTCCCGGCGTCAGCGCATGCTTTGGCGCGGCGGCGGATCTGAATCTGGAGTATACGCTGCCGGGGATCTCGCAGAGCCTGATTATCACGCGGATGGCAGGACGCACGGCAGTGCCGGAGCGGGAGAGCATCGAGAGTTTTGCCGCACATCAGGCGTCCATGGCAGTCTACTTAAGTGCGGGAATGGTAAAAGAACTGTCGAAAAGACTGATGGACGGAGGGTATGCGCCGGATACGCCGGCAGCGATCGTCTATAAGGCGACCTGGCCGGACGAGGAGGCGTACGTGTGCACGGTGGAGACGCTTGCTGCTGTGGCGGTGGAGCATCAGATTACGAAGACGGCGCTGATTCTGGTGGGAGATGTGCTGGCAGCGCCGGGGTATGAGCGCTCGAAGCTGTATGATCCCGGGTTTACCACGGGATACCGGAAGGCAAAAAAGGAACAGGGAGAGACAAAGTGAAGAAGACGGACATAGCTGTCATCAGCTTTACTTACAGGGGGGCAGAACTGGCAGAACACATTCAGGAAGCGATGGATGCCGTATGGTCCTGTAAATTATATACAAAATGCAGCGACGCCCGGGCAGAGGGGATCGGCATACCCGTGGAGCAGCCACTTGCCGAATGGACAGGAAAACAGTTTGCGGCGGGAAATGCGCTCCTGTTTATCGGGGCATGCGGGATTGCGGTCAGGAGTATCGCACCGCATGTAAAAGATAAGCTTTCCGATGTTCCGGTGCTCGTGGCGGATGAGGCGGGGCAGTTCGTGATTCCGCTTCTTGCAGGGCATTATGGGGGAGCCAACCGGCTTGCAGGGGAACTTTCAAGAGCCCTCGGTGCGACTGCCGTGCTCACCACGGCGACGGATGTGAACGGGCTTTTTGCGGTGGATGTGTTTGCAGCGACAAACCGTCTTGCCGTTGCCGGTCATGACGGAATCGCCCGGGTGTCCGCCGGGCTTCTGCGCGACGGGTATCTTACCATGTCCGTCGCCGGAGAATGTGAAGGAGAGATTCCGCCGGAGGTAAGACTGGTACCGTATCCGCCAAAGGAGCCGGTGGATGTTCTGGTCGCGCCGCAGTGCGAAGCCGGGGAACGATGCAGCTTATGGCTGATTCCGTCCTGCCTGCTGCTTGGCGTCGGGTGCAGAAGGGGCAAAAGCGAAGAGGAACTGGAAGCGTTTGTGCGGGAGACCCTGGAAAAAGAGAAGCTTTCCAGCATGGCGGTGGCGGGAATCGCGTCGGTCGATGTAAAAGCGGATGAGGTAGGAATTCTGGCACTGGCAGAGCAGTTAGCGGTTCCTTTTCTCACTTATCCGGCCGGGCGCCTGCAGTGTGTGGACGGTACATTCACGTCATCCGGCTTTGTGGCGCAACAGGTCGGCGTGGATAATGTGTGTGAGCGCGCGGCGGTCTGCGCGGCGGGGGAAGGCGGCAGACTTCTGGTGCAAAAGACGGCATGTGAGGGCAAGACGCTTGCCATAGCAGAGAAAAAATGGAGTGTGAAGTTTTGATGAAACATGAAATCTATATTGTCGGAATGGGACCGGGCAGAGAGGAAGATATGACACAGGAAGCGCTCACCGTGCTGGATTCCTGTGACGTAATTGTGGGATATACGGTGTATCTGGATCTTCTCGGGGAACGCTTTTCGGGAAAAACATTTTTGTCGACCCCGATGCGCCAGGAAGTGGAGCGTTGCAGGATGTGCTATGAGGAGGCCGAGAAGGGAAAGCGCGTAGCGCTGATCTGCAGCGGGGACGCAGGAATCTATGGGATGGCGTCACTCATGTATGAGATGAGCGCAGAATATCCGTCCTGCGAGCTTACGGTGATACCGGGAATTACCGCGGCGAGCAGCGGGGCAGCAGTGCTCGGCGCGCCGTTAAACCATGACTTCTGCGTGATCAGCTTGAGCGATCTTCTGACTCCGTGGGAGCAGATTAAAGCGCGGCTTCGGGCAGCTGTTTTTGGGGATTTTGCGATAGCACTCTACAATCCGTCGAGCAGGAAGCGCGCAGATTATCTGCAGCGCGCCTGTGACATTCTGTTGGATGCCGGGGCGAAGGGAACGCGTGCCTGCGGCTATGTGGAAAACATCGGAAGAGACGGGGAGACGGCACACACCTGCACCCTGCAGGAACTTCGTGAGATTCAGGTGAATATGTTTACCACGGTATTTATCGGCAACTCACAGTCGGTCATTATGGGAGATAAGCTTGTCACAAAGCGCGGCTATCAGATCGGGGCAGGCGCCAGGGCGCGTGCGAAGGAGCGCGGATAAGAGGTCTGGAAATGGAGAGAATATGGCAGAAATATTGATTTTTTCCGGGACAACGGAGGGAAGAGAATTGGCGGAGGCACTCTGTGCCAGACAGATTGACTGTATGGCGAGTGTGGCGACCGAGTACGGCAGGGAAGTGATGCGTCAGCAGGAGCATCTTGTGATCCGGGAAGGCCGTATGAGCGAACCGGAAATGGAAGAACTCATGCGAACCGGCGCGTTTCTTGCGGTGGTGGACGCCACGCATCCCTACGCGGTGGAGGTGACGGAGCACATCAAAGAGAGCGCAAAAAAGACCAATCTTCCCTATTTAAGGCTCAGCCGGAGCACGGCGGCGGAGCGTGAGATCGCAGAGCACGAGTGGATGATACATACGGTGGCGGACACACAGGAATGTGTAAAATTGCTGTCTAGTCTGCCGGGAAACATTCTTCTTACGACGGGCAGCAAGGAACTGCACGCCTATGCCGTCCGGGAGGAGATCCGCAAGAGGCTTTTTGTGCGTGTGCTTCCGGGGGTGGAGAGCATCGAAATCTGTCACAGGGAACAGATTCCGGGGAAGCAGATCATTGCCATGCAGGGACCTTTTGGAACGGAGCTCAACGAGGCGCTGATCCGGCAGTATGACATCGGCGTGCTGGTGACCAAGGAGAGCGGACAGGCGGGCGGATTTCCGGAGAAGATCCGCGCGGCAGAGCACACGAAAATCCCGGTGGTCATGATTCAGAATCCGGAGCAGGCGGGCGGGATGAGCATGGAAAAAGTCCTGTCCGAAATCGAAACACTCTGCGGGAAAAAGAGCGGGACGAAGCATCAGCCGCTGCAGATTTCTCTCGTGGGAATCGGAGTGGGGAACACAAAGTTGTTCACCGGCGAGGCAAGGGAGGCGATTGCGCAGGCGGAGGTGGTCTGCGGAGCGAAGCGGCTGCTTGCCGCGGCTGATCCTCTGATCGCACCGGATGCAGAGAAACGGGAGGCGTATCTTCCGGCAGATCTTCTTCCGTATATTTATTCCTGCAGGGAAAGAGGAACCGTGCGGATTGCCATCTTATTTTCCGGCGATACCGGATTTTACAGCGGCGCAGAGGCGGTGCATAAGGCATTGCAGGAAGAAGTGCGCCTTGGAAAATTACAGGCCGGGATCACCATCTGTCCTGGAATCTCCTCGCTCTCCTATCTGGCGGCGCGCGCAGGTAAAAGCTGGCAGGACGCGAAAATAGTCAGCACACACGGGAGAGAGGCGGATGTTACCGCGTGTGTGCGCAGGGAGAAAAAGGTATTTCTGATTGTTTCAGGCAGAAGCGATCTAATCCGCATCGGGGAAGAACTTGAGGCGGCGGGACTGTCCGGGGTGGAGCTTACCATTGGATACCAGCTCTCCTACAGGGAAGAGCGGATCTGGCACGGAACGCCGGAAGTGTGCCGGACGTTAAAGGACGATGGACTCTATGCCTGCCTGATTGAAAATCCGGGTGCACAGGGGGAGACGCTCGCTCCGGGAGTCCCTGACCGCTGGTTCGTGCGTGGACGAGTCCCCATGACGAAGGAGGAAATCCGCTGGCTGTCTCTGTGCAGGCTCGGGTTAAAGAGTCAGAGCGTATTTTATGATATCGGAAGCGGAACCGGCTCGATTGCGGTGGAGGCGGCGCTGCGGTCAAAACAGCTGCGGGTGTATGCCGTGGAACATGGAGAGGAAGCCTGTGGACTGATTGCGGAAAATGCATCGCGTGCAGGCGTGAAGAACCTTGTTGTCGTAAAGGGGGAGGCACCGGAATGTCTTGGAGAACTCCCGGCGCCGACGCACGCGTTCATCGGCGGAAGCGGCGGCAGGCTGCGGGAGATTCTTCTGGCACTCCGGGAGAAAAATCCGAACGTGCGCGTTGTCTTAAATGCCGTCTCGCTTGAGACGGTCGCCGAGGTTGTGGCACTGCGGAAGGAGCTTTTGATCTGTGAGGAAGAGATTACACAGATTGCGGTCAGCCGTGCAAAAAAAGCAGGTTCCCATCATCTGATGCAGGCGGAGAATCCGATCTATGTGATCTCGTTTTCCCTGTCGGAGAATGGCGAGGGGGAAGAACAAAAACCGGACAGACGGGAGGAGAGGTAAGATGAACATTCCCAGAATCATGATTGCGGCGGCGGGAAGCGGGAGCGGCAAGACGCTTCTCTCCTGTGCGCTGATGATGCTTTTTTCACAGGAAGGAAAAAGCGTCAGTGCCATCAAGTGCGGGCCGGACTATATCGATCCGATGTTCCATCGGACGGTGCTCGGAGTCCCTTCCCGGAATCTGGACACTTTTTTCACTGGGGAGAGAATGACGAAAAGCCTTTTTGCGCGCGCGGCAGAGGGCGCAGACCTTGCGGTAATGGAGGGCGTGATGGGACTTTACGACGGCCTCGGTGGAATCCGCAAGGAGGGATCGTCCTACCATCTGGCAGAGGTAACGAAGACGCCTGTGATTCTGGTGGTGAACGCACATGGAATGGGGCGTTCCATTCTGCCGGTCATAAGGGGCTTTCTGGACTATGACCGGCATCATCTGATCCGGGGCGTGATCTTGAATCAGACATCGGTGACATTCTGTGAGACAATCCGTCCCGAAATAGAGCGCGAGCTGTCGCTTCCAGTGCTGGGGTGTCTGCCGAAGTTAAAGGAACTGCACTGGGACAGCAGACATTTAGGACTTGTGATGCCCGAAGAGATTGCGGATGTGAAAAAGCAGATTCAGATGGTGGCGGATACGCTCGGAAAAACGCTTGACTGCGGGAAGCTTCTTGCGATTGCCGCATCCGCAGAAGCGCTGGAGACAGATCCGGTGCCGAAAAAAAAGATTGCGGATGTAAGAATCGGAATTGCAAGAGATGCGGCATTTGGTTTTTACTATGAGGACAATCTGCAGCTGCTGCGGGAGGCGGGAGCCGAGCTGGTGCCGTTCTCTCCGTTGCAGGATGAGAGCCTGCCGGAGGGGATTGCAGGACTGATCTTAGGCGGCGGCTATCCGGAACTGCATGCCAAAGCGCTGTCGAAAAACACCCCAATGCGAAAAGCGGTGCACGACGCGGTGGCGGGCGGTCTGCCGACGATCGCGGAGTGCGGCGGATTCCTCTATCTGCATGAGACGCTCTGCGACGATGAGGGAGTGTGTTATCCGATGGCGGGAGTGATTTCGGCGTCAGCTAAAAATACTGGAAAGCTGGTGCGCTTCGGCTATGTGATGCTTACGGAAAAGGAGGAGAACTTCCTCCCGGCGGGCGCACAGATTGCGGGGCATGAGTTTCACTATTATGACAGCACGGACAACGGCGTGGGTGCGGTGGCCAAAAAGCCGGTAAACGGAAGATCGTGGGAGTGCGTACATGAGAGTCCGTCCCAGTGGATGGGATTCCCGCATCTGTATTATTATTCCAATCCGGAATACGCGTACCGGTTTCTGAAAAAAGGCGGCGGACAGAATCTACTTGAAAAAATAAACATGCAATGGTAATATGTTTTTAATTTCATAAAAAGTAACTGGTGCCGGTGCAAAGGTGTGTGCAGAAGATGTACAGATGAGCCTTTGTACCGGTTAAAAGGGAAACAGGTGGGAATCCTGTACGATCTCGTCACTGTGATTAGGGAGTGCAGATACGAAAGCTTTACGCCACTGGCGCGCATGCGCCGGGAAGGTAAGTATCTGCATGAGGATCTATCAGCCAGGAAACCTGCCAGTTATGATAGTACAGGAAGAGATTCCGGATCACGAGTAATTGGTCGTACTTTTGTGTGTTGATCAGCTGCTCCGTTTCTATGTTTCATAGAGCGGAGTTTCTTTCTGTTGTTTTATGGAAAATATACAATCATCAGCAGGAGGAATTATGAAAAAAAGACACTGGCACTCTTACTAAGCCTGACACTCGCAGCCGGCATGATCGGCGGATGCGGCAGTAAGACAGAGACAACCACAGAGGAGAACGTGCAGACAGCACAGACAGAGACTGTTGCGGAGACCGAGACAGAGGCAGTATCCGATCAGGATGCGGCAGATCATGTTGCAGCGCTGATTGATGCAATCTACGTACAGGAGCGCACGGATGAGACCGATGCGCAGTGTGCAGAGGCAAGGGCGGCATGGGATGCACTGACCGATGCACAGAAGGAACTTGTCGAAGGTGAGAATGCAGATCCGGATTATTTCGGAAAAGATACCGGGGACGCTTCCAAGGACGATCCTTTAAATGAAGATGAGATCGGTGAGAATGAGATCCTTGTTGTAAGTTTTGGTACATCATTCAATGACAGCCGTACCGAGGATATCGGAGGCGTGGAAAAAGCAATCGCGGAGGCTTATCCGGACTGGTCGGTAAGAAGAGCGTTTACTGCACAGATTATCATCAACCATGTACAGGCGAGAGATGATGAGAAGATCGACAATGTAGACCAGGCGTTAGACCGCGCGGTGGCAAACGGAGTGAAGAACCTTGTGATTCAGCCGACCCATCTGATGCATGGTGCAGAGTATGACGAACTGATGGAATCGGTAGAGAAGTACCGCGATCAGTTTACATCCGTTGCAGTCGCAGAACCGCTGCTCGGCGAGGTTGGCGAAGATGCAACAGTAATCAATGACGATAAGGAAGCCGTTGCAAAGGCGATCACGGCAGAGGCAGTTGCAGAGGCAGGTTATGATTCCCTGGATGCGGCAGCTGAAGACGGTACCGCATTTGTATTCATGGGACATGGAACCGCTCATACCGCGAAGGTAAGCTACAGCCAGATGGCAAGTGTGATGAAGAACTTAAACTACGCGAATGTCTTCATCGGCACTGTGGAAGGAGAACCGGAAGAGACTGCATGCGAGGCAGTGATTGCGGCAGTCAAGGAAGCTGGTTACACGAAAGTGGTGTTAAGACCGCTCATGGTAGTGGCAGGAGATCATGCCAACAATGATATGGCCGGGGAGGACGATGATTCCTGGAAGAGCATGTTTGAGGCGGACGGATCTTTTGAGAGTGTCACATGCCAGATCGCAGGTCTTGGAAGAATCGATACGATTGAGCAGCTGTATGTATTCCACACGCAGGATGCGATCGATTCGCTCGGCAGCGTAGATACTGCAGCAGCGGCAACCACAGCAGGAAATCTGGAGGACGGCACGTACAGTGCCGTCTTCGACACTGACAGCAGTATGTTCCATGTCAATGAGGCATGTGACGGACGCGGCACGCTTACCGTCAAGGATGGCAAGATGACCATTCACGTAAGTCTTGTGTCACAGAGTATTGTGAATCTGTATCCGGGAACCGCCGAGGACGCGCAGAAGAGCGGAGCCAAGCTGCTTGAGCCGACGAAGGATACCGTAACCTACAGTGACGGAACATCCGAGGAAGTGTACGGATTCGATATTCCGGTGGAAGCACTGGATCAGGAATTTGATCTGGCAATTATTGGAACCAAGGGTGTGTGGTACGATCACAAGGTGAGTGTATCCGACCCGGTTGCGGAGTAAGAGATGAAGAAGAATGTAACAGAACTGATCGTATGCCTGCTGTCTGTGATCTGTTTCCTCACAGCGTGCCACACGCCGCAGAGTGAAAAACTGGCGGACGGAACCTATCAGGCGGACGTTACGCTCACCGGCGGCAGCGGCAGGGCGACGGTGGACTCACCGGCGGCGCTTACGGTGGAGGACGGCAAAATATATGCCACCATCGTGTGGAGCAGCCCGTATTATGATTACATGATGGTAGAGGATGAGACCTATTACAACGAGGCAGAGGCAGGAGAGAACTCGACGTTTACGATTCCGCTTGAAAAGCTGCCATGTGAGATCTCGGTGATTGCGGATACGACGGCGATGAGCGTGCCGCATGAGATTGAGTACACACTGTCATTTGCGTTAAAAGAGACGGACTTTTCGGAACTGACGAAGACGGGGCAGTGGGATCTTTCTTATGCCACGCAGTACCAGGTGGAGCAGTACGGGAAGTATGATCTGATTACGATCGCTGACAGCCGGTTTTTGCTGGTGCCGGAGAATGTTCCGGTACCGGAACATGTGCCGGAGGATGTGGTTGTGTTAAAACAGCCGCTGGATCACACGTATCTGGTATCCTCATCGGTGATGGATATGATCCGTGAGATCGGAGCGCTTTCTGACATCCGGCTTACAGGAGTAAAGGAGTCGGACTGGTATATAGAAGAAGCGGCATCTGCCATGAAAAAGCGGTAGCATGCTGTATGCAGGAAAATACAATGAACCGGACTATGAACTGATATTAAAGGAAGGGTGCAACTTTGCACTGGAGAATACGATGATCGGACATAATCCGGAGGTAAAAGAAAAGCTGGAGAGCCTTGGCATACCAGTCATGGTGGAACGTTCCAGCTATGAAGAACATCCGCTCGGAAGACTGGAGTGGATCCGGTTATATGGTCTTTTGTATGGAAAAGAACAGGAAGCCGATGCATTTTATGAAGAACAGCTAAAAAAAATAGAACCAATCATGGAAAAGGAAGATACAGGCCGCACGGTGGCCTTTTTTTATATCACGGCGAACGGAGCGGTCAATGTCCGCAAGCCGAATGACTATATTGCGCAGATGATCGGGCTCGCCGGCGGTACCTACGTCCTAAACGACCGTCTTTCGGCGGAGGAGAATGCCCTGTCCACGATGAACATGCAGATGGAGGATTTTTATGCGGCAGCGAAGGACGCCGACATCCTCATCTACAACAGTACGATCGAGGGGGAGCTTTACAGTGTCGATGAACTTCTGGCAAAAAGCACGCTGTTTTCTGATTTTAAGGCAGTAAAAGAGGGAAATGTATACTGTACCGGAAGCAATTTCTTTCAGGAATCGACGGGAACCTGCGATTTCATTGAGGATCTGCACAAGGTGCTTGCGGATGAGACAGACGAGAATTATCGGTTTTTAAAACACGTGAGGTAAGAATGAAACGGTATGTGATAGCCTTTGGCGCGATGATCCTGCTGCTTGGCGGGTTGTTTTTCTTTAATATCGGTTCCGGAAGTGTCAAGATGACGGGAAGTGAGATTGCGGACATTCTGCTGCGCCGCTTTGGAGGCACGGCGGATGAGACGGCGCGTCAGATTGTCTGGGAGATCCGCCTTCCCCGGATCTGTGCGGCAGTTATTCTGGGGGGAGCGCTCTCAGTTGCGGGATTTCTGTTACAGTCATTTTTTCAGAATCCGATTGCGGGTCCCTATGTGCTTGGCATCTCATCCGGGGCGAAGCTTGTGGTTGCGCTGACGATGATCGCCCTTTTGGAAATGGGCAGGACGATCAGTTCGCTCGGCATGATTGTGGCGGCGTTTGCCGGATCGATGCTTGCGATGGGGTTCGTGCTCTTAATTTCCTGCCGGGTAAAAAAAATGTCCATGCTTGTGGTATGCGGCATTATGATCGGCTATATCTGTTCGGCAATCACGGATTTCTGCGTGACGTTTGCGGATGACTCCAACATTGTGAACCTTCACAACTGGTCGATGGGCAGTCTCTCCGGAATGACCTGGTCGAATGTGCGGATGATGACAGCGGTGGTGGCAGTCACGATGGGAGTGACCTTTTTTCTGGCAAAACCGATCGGTGCGTATCAGATGGGCGAGGCGTATGCGAGAAACATGGGCGTTAAGATCCGTCTGCTTCGCGTATTGCTGATTCTGCTGTCGAGTCTGCTGTCTGCCTGCGTGACGGCCTTTGCCGGACCGATCTCCTTTGTGGGAATTGCGGTTCCGCATCTGGTGAAGACGGCGATGAAGACGGCGAAACCGCTTCTGCTGATACCGGGCTGTTTTCTGGGCGGGGCAATTATCACGCTGTTTTGCGACGGCTTTGCGAGGACGGTGTTTGCTCCGACGGAGCTTTCGATCAGTTCGGTGACAGCCGTATTCCTGGTGCCGGTAGTGATTGTGATGATGCTGCGCAGGAATGAGGACAGGTAACGGAGGAACGTGTGATGGAACAGAGGAAAAAAAGAGTCTGGAATCAGGCTTGAGGATGTGGCGGCAGGGTACGGCAGAAAATCTCTGCTTAACCATATTTCACTGCATGTAAGTCCGGGAAATGTCCTGACGCTGATCGGACCGAACGGTGCAGGCAAATCCACGATATTAAAAACCGTGACCAGACAGCTTGCAGAGCTTGGAGGAACGATCTTTCTGGAGGGGACATCCATGAGCCGGATGCGGGAAGAGGAAGTTGCACGGACGCTTGCGATGGTGATGACGGAGCGGCTTCATCCGGAATTTATGACCTGCCGCGAGGTGGTTGCGACCGGCAGGTATCCGTATACCGGAAGGCTCGGGATTCTTTCCGCAGAAGACTGGAAGCTTGTGGATGACGCCATGCAGCTGGTGCATGCCAGGGACACCGCGGACCGGAATTTTTCACAGATCAGCGACGGACAGAGACAGCGGGTGATGTTAGCACGCGCCATCTGCCAGGAGCCGCGGATTCTGATTCTGGATGAACCGACTTCCTACCTGGACATGCGTTACAAGATCGACATCTTATCCAGTATCCGAAGACTCGCGGCAGAAAGAAATATGGCGGTTGTCATGTCGCTCCACGAACTGGATCTGGCGCTAAAGGTATCGGATGTGATCGCCTGTGTGGAGGGAGACCACATCGGAAAAACAGGGACGCCGGAGGAGGTATTTTCGGGTGATTATATTCAGAAATTATACGGTGTGGACGCGGAGTGTTTTGATCCGCGGACAGGAGCCGTGTATCTGCGTGGAAATAAAAGCCGGCCAAAGCTCTTTGTGATCGGTGGGGCTGGCAGCGGCATACCGGTCTATCATGCCTTTACAGCGGAAAAATGTGCCGTTTGCGGCGGGAATTCTGATGGAGAATGATGTGGAATATCAGGATGCGTGTGCCGCGGCAAGCCGGGTGGTTTCTGTGAAGCCGTTTTTCCCGGTCACAGAGGAGGAGATCGCGGAGGCGAGGTCGTGGATTGAGACGTGCGAGACGTGTGTCTGTTGTGCGGAAACCTTTGGCCTTACAACGAAGCGAACCGTGCACTGCGCGAGTATGCAAAAACACTCGGAAAGCTGATTCCTGCAGAGGTGCTGCATCATTTGGAAGGAATCTGAAACCGGGGATGGCGTGTGAATTGGAGACAGCAGGTGTGCCGGAACGGTGAATGCATCGGGGAGGGCATGTGTACCGGCGGCAGAGAAAGAGAGGTGCGCGATGGAGCGTGGCATATTGGTCGTGAGCTTTGGAACGATTTATCAGGAGACAAGAGAAAAGAATATCGATCAGATGGTGGCGCTTGTCAGAGAGCAGTATCCGCATTATCTGGTGGAGGAGGCGTATTCCAGCAGCACTGTGAGGAAGGTGTTAAGAGAGCGGGACGGCATCGCGAAAGATGATGTGAGGCAGGCGCTTTGCCGGATGCGCGATGCCGGGGTGCGGCGTGTGATCGTATTTCCGACCCACATCATTGACGGGATTGAGAACCACCGGATGAAGCAGGAGGTAACAGATTGTGCACCGTGGTTTGAGGATGTCCGGATTGCGGATGCGCTGCTTAAGACACCGGAGGATTATCAGAGAACGGCGGAGGCTCTCTGGAAATCGGTGGCGGCGGAGGCGGGATCTTCGCCGGTGATTTTTATGGGTCATGGAAGTGAGCATGCGGCGGATGAGAGCTACGAGCGTCTGGAATGTGTGCTTGCACAGGTGACAGAGAACGACGTCTATGTGGCGACCGTGGAGGGAAGCGTTACGATTGACGATGTGATCGGGAGAATGAGGGCCTCAAGGCATAAGAGCGGACGTGTGCTTGTGGCGCCGTTTATGATGGTTGCGGGAGATCATGCCAACCATGATATGGCAGGGGAGAAGGATTCCTTTGCTGCCGCACTCCGCGAGGCGGGATATGAGCCGGTCTGCCTGTTGAAGGGGATTGGAGAGTATGAGCCGGTGAGAGAGTGCTATTTCAGGCATCTGCGGCACTGTATAGGAACCCTCTACGGGATCGGTGTGGGTCCCGGAGATCCGGAACTGGTGACCGTAAAGGCGCTCCGCTGTATGGAGGAGAGCGATCTTATCGTGCTTCCGGCGGCGGATCCGGCGGGATGCCATGCGTATCAGATCGCAAGGAAGGCGTACCCCGGGATTGAGAAAAAGGAACTTGTCTGCCTGCCGTTTCCGATGACAAAGGAGGAAGAAAAGCTGCGCAGGGCGCACGAGGAGATTTTTGCGCGGATTGCTTCTTATCTTACCGAAGGAAAGATTGTGGCATTTTTAACGATCGGAGATCCGTCCGTCTATTCCACATATGGCTACATTCACCGCAGGGTCGCGGCGTGGGGCGGCAATGTTAAAATGATAAGCGGCGTGCCGTCCTTTTGTGCGGCTGCGGCGAGTCTTGGAATATCGCTCGGGGATAACCGGGATGAGATCCATGTGATTCCGGGATCGTACGAGGTGGAGGAGACGATGGCGCTTTCCGGCACCCGGGTGTACATGAAATCCGGAAAAAGCCTCGCGCGGCTGAAAGCGCTGTTGGAAGAACAGCAGAAGGAGAAGAAACTGTCCGTCTACTGCGTGGAGAACTGTGGGATGGCGGATGAGCGGATCCGCCTGGGAGCGGAGGCGCTCGAGGAGAACGGAAGCTATCTTACGACGCTTATTGTCAAAGATGAGGGAGAGGTGGTATAATGACAGAGAATTCATATCGCTTTTTTTCCAACCGGGAATGTCAGTATTATCCGTGCCATGAGGGCATTGAGGAGATGAACTGCCTGTTCTGCTATTGTCCGCTCTATGAGAGACGTCATTGTCCGGGAAATCCGGAGTATATTAAGAGCAGACGGGAGAATGGAAGCGAAGTACAGATCAAGTCCTGCATGAAGTGCACGTTTCCACATCAGGCGGAGAACTATGATGTGATCATGCAGTTTTTGAGGAAGGAGAGAGATAGATAGGATGAAGAGAGTATTTTTGATTGTATTGGACAGCGTGGGGATTGGCGAGATGCCGGATGCTGCAGATTACGGGGATGCGGGAAGCAACACCATCAAAGCCGCGTCCATGAGCCCTTATTTTTCCATGCCGAACATGAGAAAGCTTGGCTTTTTTAATATCGACGGCGTGGAGATCGGGGAAAAGGAGGCAGCTCCTACCGGAGCGGTTGCCCGCATGACGGAAGTGTCAAAGGGAAAAGATACGACGATCGGCCACTGGGAGATTGCAGGCGTCATCTCACCAAAGCCGCTGCCGACCTACCCGAACGGTTTCCCGCAGGAGATTATTGAGGAATTTTCCAAAAAGACAGGGAGGGGCGTGCTCTGCAACAAGCCGTATTCCGGTACGGACGTCATCCGCGACTACGGGGAGGAGCATCTTAAGACCGGCGATCTGATCGTGTATACATCAGCGGATTCCGTGTTCCAGGTAGCTGCACATGAGGACATCGTTCCGATGGAGAAGCTGTATGAATACTGCCAGATCGCGAGAGATATGCTGCGTGGAGAGCACGGTGTCGGCCGCGTGATCGCAAGACCGTTCACCGGAACGCCGGGGAACTTCACCCGCACGACCCGCAGACATGATTTTTCCTTACAGCCGCCGAAAGTGACGATGTTAGACCAGCTCGGGAGCCGGCTTTGACGTGCTTTCCGTCGGTAAGATCATCGATATTTTCGCGGAGAAGGGCATCACGGAGTATGTCCGCACGACCGGAAATGAGGACGGCATCAACAAGACGCTTGATTATATGAAGAAGGATTTTAACGGACTGTGCTTTACGAATCTGGTGGATTACGACATGCTCTACGGACACCGCAATGATATCGAGGGCTACGCAAAAGCACTGACGTACTTCGATGAGCGCCTGCCGGAACTTTTAGCAGCGATGGGTGAGGAGGACGTGCTGATGATCACGGCAGATCACGGCTGCGATCCGAGTACACCGTCCACGGATCATTCCAGAGAGTACACGCCGCTTGTGATGTACGGAGCACCGGTGCGGGCAGGGGAGAATTTCGGAACAAGAAAGAGCTTTTCCGACATTGCAGCGACAATTCTGTCCTACTTTGATCTCACCCCGGAGTGCGCGGGCGAGGCGATTCCGGTATTTAAGAAATAGTACAGATCTTCGGAAGAGAAGTTTTTGCATTTTTCATGAAATTATGTTATAGTGCCAACGTATGCAAAGTTTCGGCTTTGCTGCGTTGGCATTTTTGAAGTGATTTGTTTTTTGGAGGATAGATAGTTTGGCTGATTTAAGAAAAGAGATTGAAAAGAGACGTACGTTTGCAATTATTTCCCACCCGGATGCCGGTAAGACGACGCTGACGGAGAAGTTCCTGCTCTACGGAGGAGCAATCAATCTTGCGGGTTCCGTCAAGGGAAAAGCGACGGCGCGTCATGCAGTGTCCGACTGGATGGAGATTGAGAAGGAGAGAGGTATTTCCGTCACGTCATCGGTACTGCAGTTCAATTACGGGGGTTACTGCATCAACATCCTTGATACACCGGGACATCAGGACTTCTCGGAGGATACTTACCGTACCTTGATGGCGGCGGATTCTGCCGTCATGGTAATCGACGGTTCCAAGGGTGTCGAGGCGCAGACCAGAAAGCTGTTCAAGGTCTGTGTGATGCGCCATATTCCGATTTTTACATTCATCAACAAGATGGACCGCGATGCGAACGACACGTTTGATCTTCTTGATGAGATCGAGAAGGAGCTTGGCATTGCGACCTGCCCGATCAACTGGCCGATCGGTTCCGGTAAGAATTTTAAGGGGTCTATGACCGCAACACAAGAGAGATTATGACGTTTTCCGATACATTAAAGGGAACCAAGGAAGGTACGGAGAAGCATATTTCCGTGGACGATCCGGCGCTGATTGCAGAGATTGGACAGGATGCGTATGATAAGCTGATGGAGGAGATCGAGCTTCTGGACGGAGCGAGCGCGGAGTTTGATCAGGAACTCGTGACGAAGGGAGAACTTTCCCCGGTATTTTTTGGTTCGGCATTGACGAATTTCGGTGTGGAGACCTTTTTACAGCATTTCTTAAAGATGACTTACTCGCCGCTGCCGCGCAAGGCGGATATCGGAGAAGTTGATCCGTTTGGTGAGAATTTCTCTGCGTTTGTATTCAAGATTCAGGCAAACATGAACAAGGCACACCGTGACCGAATTGCGTTTATGCGCATCTGCTCGGGCAAGTTTACCGCCGGCATGGAAGTGACACACGTGCAGGGCGGCAATAAAAAGATCAAGCTTTCGCAGCCGCAGCAGATGATGGCGCAGGAGCGTCATATCGTGGATGAGGCATATGCGGGGGATATCATCGGTGTGTTTGATCCGGGTATTTTTTCCATCGGAGATACACTCACCACGGCGAAGCCGTTTAAATTTGAGGGAATCCCGACGTTCGCACCGGAGCATTTTGCGAGAGTGCGGCAGGTGGATACGATGAAGCGCAAGCAGTTCATGAAGGGCATGCAGCAGATTGCACAGGAAGGTGCGATCCAGATTTTCCAGGAGTACAATATGGGAATGGAGGAGGTCATCGTCGGCGTGGTCGGTGTACTGCAGTTCGATGTGTTGAAATACCGCCTCGAGAATGAGTACAATGTGGAAATCCGCATGGATACGCTTCCGTATGAGCATATCCGGTGGATTGAGAATGAGGACATCGATATGGATAAGCTGGTCGGAACCTCGGATATGAAGAAGATTCAGGATCTGAAGGGCAGACCGCTGTTACTGTTTGTCAATGCATGGAGTGTCGGCATGGTATTAGACCGGAACGAAGGTCTGGTACTCTCGGAGTTCGGCAGGGAATAGAGCGTGTGTCAGAGCAGCTGCCGGCAGAAAACAGTGCCGGCGGAATGCACAGAAAGGAAGCAGAATATGGCAGTTGTTACAATTACAAATGAAAATTTTGAGGACGAGGTGCTGGCGGCAAAGGTGCCGGTCATTCTGGATTTCTGGGCAGAGTGGTGCGGACCGTGTAAAATGCAGTCGCCGGTATTTGAGGCGCTGTCCGAGGAGCTTGCCGGAAAGGTGAAGTTCGGAAGCGTCAATGTGGACGAGCAGGCGGCGCTTGCGTTAAAGTATCAGGTGATGAGCATTCCGATGCTCGTTGTGATGCAGTACGGCATTTTTAAGAAAAAAGCGATCGGACTGCAGACGAGAGAGGAAATCTTAGATCTGCTTGCATGCTGCGAAGCAGAATAGATAACAAAGCGTTAGAGAAGGGAATTGCCGCAATAAGCATAGAGCTTTTGGGCGATAAGTAATATTATAAGAACTAGATACTTAAAAGTTCCAGATAAACATGCGGCGGCAAATTCTGACCGCAAAATCCGGTATTTCTAACCATGCCGCAGCTGACATCCGTGATGATCCGTGTCTTTCCAAGTTTGGAGCACTCCCGGAGTGTGTCCGCAAGCCAGCAGACAATTTTAGGACTTTTGTGTGTGTCCCTTATGGACACCTCTGAACAAAACATAACCGCGCGAAGCCGATGTCTGAGTCGGCATCTGCCTTATTTTCAATAGCAGATGCCGGCGAGTTTCGGTTCGCGCGGTTTTATATTGTCTGTGAAGAGGTGCCATTAGGGACACCAGAAAGTCCGCTCATTGTCTGCGGTTTGTCGGACACACTCCGGGAGTGTTCAAACGTGGAAGAGACACGGAATGAGATGCCAGCCGCGGCATGGAAGAAATACGTGAATTTTGCTTCAAAGACTTTGCCGCCGTCTGTTTATTCTGGAACTTTTTGTTCTCTGGTATTCTGATAATATTACTTATCAACGCAAAGCGCGATATGCTTATTGCGACAGTCCCTTTAACGGTTTTTTGCGGTGTAAGCGGCTTTTTCTGAGTGCATTTCCATGAGAAGACGTGGAATCGTCCATCCGGCGTTTGTGGGCGTGAGTACAGCCTTGTAGTCGATGGGGGCGTCGATGCGGCGCAGTTCAAACAGCAGCTTGTCCATCCGGCGCTCGGGCAGCTGGCACATGACGAGCAGACGGTCGCGGGAGACGGCTGCCGGAGTGCTGCCGGCTTCGGGTATGCCGCAGGCAGCGGAAACGGCGGAGGCACCGGCAGGGGCATCTGCGCCTAAAGCAGCCGTGAGGCTGGCGGGGACAGGTGTGCCGGGAGCGGCGGGAATGCCGGCAGGAACCGCCCGGCCGGATGCGATTACGCCGAGCGTATTGTGGTACATCGAAACGGGAATCTGCTCGCAGTGCAGTTTCAGCCGGGATGCAACCGGTTTTATCTTTTGAAATTCAGCGTCGGTAAGTCCGAAGAACAACAGTTTTTCCATAGATACCTCCAGAAATCAGATCATAGTTTTGTCAGAGGTCATTATAACACAGATTTGCAGGAATACAACGAAAAGCAATGTGAGAAAATGTCCGGTTTTCCGGTAATTTGTGATTGCGGATATGGGGCGGATATGGTAGTATAAGGCATACCCGTTTTTTGGAGGGGCGTCTTTTTATCAAATCATGCAGGCAGGGAAGTCCTGCTGTGCAATCAGTGCTGCTGGAGCGGTCATCAGGCGGTATCCGCCACGGAATTCATTGAGGTGTTACTTATTTTTCGGGTTTGTGGTTGACATTTTCCCGGAAGTATACTACTATTAGAACAGAAAAACGAACATAAGTTCGCAATTCGTGCGCGGACGGTTCGCATGGAGGAAAGAGAATGGCTAAGGACGATAAACTGACAAGGGATGAGAGACCTACGACAAAGGAAGAGAAGTTAAAAGCGCTTGACGCGGCGATTTCACATATTGAGAAGCAGTACGGCAAGGGATCGGTCATGAAGCTGGGCGATAATTCTGCACACATGAATGTGGAGGCGGTTCCGACCGGATCATTGAGTCTTGATCTGGCGCTTGGAATCGGTGGTCTGCCGAAGGGACGTATCATAGAGATCTACGGACCGGAATCCAGTGGTAAGACGACGGTTGCACTACATGCGGTGGCAGAGGTACAGAAGAGAGGCGGCATCGCCGGATTTATTGATGCGGAGCATGCGCTTGATCCGGTCTATGCGAAGAATATCGGTGTCGACATCGACAACCTCTACATATCACAGCCGGACTGCGGGGAGCAGGCGCTTGAGATCGCAGAGACGATGGTGCGTTCCGGAGCAGTCGATATTGTGATTGTGGACTCTGTGGCTGCGCTGGTACCGAAGGCGGAGATCGACGGCGATATGGGAGATTCCCATGTGGGACTGCAGGCGCGCCTGATGAGCCAGGCGCTCCGTAAGCTGACATCGATTGTCAGCAAGTCGAACTGTATCGTCATTTTTATCAACCAGCTGCGTGAGAAGATCGGCGTTATGTTCGGTAATCCGGAGACGACGACCGGCGGTCGTGCACTGAAGTTCTATTCTTCGGTGCGTCTGGATGTGCGGAGAGTGGAGGCGTTAAAGCAGGGCGGTGAGGTTGTCGGCAACCATACGCGTGTGAAGATTGTGAAGAACAAGGTGGCACCGCCTTTCAAGGAGGCGGAGTTCGATATTATGTTCGGACAGGGTATTTCCAAGGAAGGAGATATTCTCGATCTGGCGGCGGATGCCGGCATCATCAACAAATCCGGTGCATGGTATGCCTACAACGGCGAGAAGATCGGCCAGGGACGTGAGAATGCCAAGAACTACCTGAAGGAGAATCCGCTGATCTGTGAGGAAGTGGAAGCGAAGGTACGTGCAAAAGTACAGCCCTGAGGAAGATGAGGCTGCAGAACAGCCGGATGAGAAGAGTGCGGGAAAGACAGCAGGACGTACTCCGGAAGAACTGCCGGCAGAATAAGGATAGGAGTGCGACAGACAGATCATGCAGGAAGTCCAGGTAAAGGAAGTAGCCAGACGTGAGAAGGGACGGGTGTTTTTCCGGTTTGACAACGGAACCGAATTTACACTCTACCGGAGCGAGATCCGGGGACTGCCGCAGGCGGAGAGCACGCTTTTGATGACGGAGGATGCGTATCTGCCGGTATCACTATATGAGAAGATTTTGACGGAGATTGTCGGAAAGAGAGCCAAAAAGCGTGCACTGTTTCTGCTGGAGCGCATGGACCGCACGGAGTCGCAGCTCTGTGAAAAGCTCCGCCAGAACGGTTATCCCGAGGAGTGTGTTGCGGCGGCGGTGGAGTATGTAAAGCAGTATCACTATATCGATGACCTGCGTTATGCGAAGCAGTATATCCGCTATCACCAGCAGAAGAAGAGCAGCCAGCGCTTAAAGATGGACCTCATGAAAAAGGGGGTAGGGCGGGAGCAGATTGAGCAGGCACTCGCGGAGGAGTTTGTGTCGGATGAGCGGGCACAGATTGCGGAGCTTTTAGAGAAGCGGCACTACGATGCGGCGCAGGCAGACCGCAGGGAACAGCAGCGGATGTATCAGTTCCTCATGAGGCGCGGTTTTAAGAGCAGTGATATTCTTGCAGTGATGCGCGAAGAGCATTTTTTCGACGAATTTTAAAATAAATTTCAGTACAATATCTTGTATTTTTGTAAAAATGAAATGCAATATTATGCATATTGTACAGTTATTCACTTGACATAATTCATGAAATAGAATAAAATTTATGTGTTGTAATTTATGACAGATAACGATTATATTTTTATGTTATATGTGTTATATGTACAATGAAAACTTAATAAAGGAGGTGCTCCTGTGGAGACAGTGATTGCTGTTGTTGTTGCTATCGCAGTGACTGCCATCGTGGTCTATTTTGTTACATCTGCTTACCATAAGAAGGTGACGGAAGCCAAGATTGGAAACGCAGAAGAGAAGGCAAGAGAGATTATTGATGAGGCGGTGAAGACAGCGGAGACCAAGAAGCGCGAGGCAATGCTTGAGGCGAAGGAAGAATCCATTCGTGTGAAGAACGATCTGGATAAGGAAGTAAAAGAACGCCGGGCAGAGATTCAGCGCAGCGAGCGTCGTGTTGTACAGAAGGAAGAGAATCTGGACAAGAAGCTTGAGTCAATCGAGAGACGCGAAGCGGGTTTTGCTGCAAAGGAAGAAGAGATCAACAAACAGAAAGCGCAGGTCGCAAAGCTCAATGAAGAGCGGTTACAGGAACTGGAAAGAATCTCCGGATTAACCTCCGAACAGGCAAAGGAATATCTCTTAAAAACCGTTGAAGAAGATGTAAAACTTGATACTGCAAAATTGATCAAAGAAATGGAACACAGAGCCAAGGAAGAGGCGGACAAGAAGGCAAAGGAATATGTGGTGACAGCGATTCAGAAATGTGCGGCTGACCACGTCGCTGAGACAACCATTTCGGTTGTCCAGCTTCCGAATGACGAGATGAAGGGTAGAATTATCGGACGTGAGGGACGTAATATCCGCACGCTCGAGACACTCACCGGTGTGGATCTGATTATCGATGATACACCGGAGGCAGTAATCTTATCTGGATTTGATCCGATCAGAAGGGAAGTTGCCCGCATTGCTTTGGAGAAGCTGATTGTGGACGGACGTATTCATCCGGCCAGAATTGAGGAGATGGTCGAAAAGGCACAGAAGGAAGTCGAGACAATGATCCGTGAAGAAGGTGAGGCTGCAACCTTAGAGGTTGGAGTTCACGGAATTCATCCGGAACTTGTCCGATTGCTCGGCAGAATGAAGTTCCGGACGAGTTATGGACAGAATGCATTGAAGCATTCCATCGAAGTAGCCCAGTTATCCGGATTGCTGGCTGCTGAGATCGGTGTGGATGTCAGAACTGCAAAACGTGCAGGTTTACTGCATGATATCGGAAAATCAGTAGATCATGATATGGAAGGTTCCCATATTCAGATTGGTGTGGATTTGTGTAGAAAGTACAAGGAATCACCGATTATCATCAATGCTGTGGAAGCACATCATGGTGACGTGGAGCCGGAGTCTCTGATTGCATGTATTGTACAGGCGGCTGATACGATCAGTGCGGCAAGACCTGGGGCAAGAAGAGAGACATTAGAGACCTACTCAAACAGATTAAAACAGTTAGAGGATATTTCAAACGGATTTAAGGGCGTAGAGAAGTCATTTGCTATTCAGGCAGGCAGGGAGATTCGAGTTATGGTTGTTCCAGAACAGGTCAGCGATGCAGATATGGTATTGATGGCACGCGATATTTCCAAGAAGATTGAAGCGGAAATGGAATACCCAGGACAGATTAAAGTAAATGTAATTCGTGAATCGAGAGTAACCGACTACGCGAAATAACAAAGAGAGCAGAGAAAAGTTGTCGCATAACCGAGAAATCGTGAAGCGGCAGCTTTTTTCATTTCATAGGAAATACCGTGCCGCCTTCATGTGTGAAAGCAGAACCTTCCTATGAAATAAAAAACGCTCCGCGAGGATGCGCAGCTCGCGGTAAGGAAAATATCGCTTTGCAAACCGCTCGCGCGCGGAGAATCTCGCAAGCGAGATTCTTTTTCATAGGAAATATCGTGTGATGTTAAATCGCGAAAGATGTTTCCTGTAGGGAAAAATGCTTCGCGGAGGCCGCATTGCGGCGAAGGCGGGGATGTTATATCAGATGCAGAAAAGAAAGGATGGGCAATATGGATCAGCAGGTAAAGAGAGTCAAGAGAGAACTGATAAAACATGGTGCAATTCTGGATATGTATGAGGATACCATGGAACTTCCGGATGGAAAGCAGGAGACCTGGGATTTTATCTCACACCGCAAGGGGGCGGCGGCCGTTGTGCCGGTGCGCGGGGATGGAAAGATCCTGATGGTAAAGCAGTACCGGAATGCGATCGACCGCATGACACTGGAGATTCCGGCAGGTTCGCGCGACAGCGTGACGGAGGATACCAGGGTATGCGCAGCAAGGGAACTGGAGGAGGAGACCGGTTATTGCAGCGACGATCTGACCAGAATCTTATCCCTTAAGACGACAGTCGCATTCTGTGACGAGTTCATTGACGTCTATCTGGCGAAAAATTTAAAGCCCGGCCATCAGCATCTCGACGAGGGGGAATTTATTGACGTTGCCGCCTACGAGGTGGATGAATTGTGCGATATGATCTATGCGGGAACCATCCAGGATGCAAAAACGGTTGCCGGGATTTTAGCATATAAGAATCTGCTGAATCAGGACTAGGAGATGCGCATAAATATAATATAGAATAGATATGAGTGGAGTGCAATGTTTGAAGCGGGAAGGATGTATTGTGATGCTGGCATTTCTGGGCGGAATTGTTCTGACCAATCTGCTTGGCGCAAATCAGCAGATACATGGACAACTGCTGAATCAGACATTTCTGCAACAGTATGCTTATCAAAAAGTGGATGGGAATCAGCTGTTTGGTCATGTGGTTATGGTGCGCATGCAGATGCTGGTTCTCATCTTTTTGCTTGGAAGAGCGGTTGACGGAAAGGTGTTTTCCGTGCTGGCAAAGAGCATGCTCTCAGCAGGATTCGGATTCCTGCTTGTTGTCGGAATTATGGAATACGGAGGATATGGCTGCCTGATCATTCTTGCCGGATTGCTGCCGCAGTGGATTTTTTATACGGCGGCGCTGCTTTTCTATGCGAACAGTAAGAAAAGACAGAGCAGAATCGTGGGATGGAACAGCTGGCAGGATCGGACGCGGCAGCTGGCGGAAGCGGGGCTTGTGACAGGCTGTGTGTTATTGGGAACGTTTGTGGAGAGCTTTGTCAATCCGGCAGTATTCGCCTGGGTTTTAAAAATTTTTTGCTAAAATTTTTAAAATGATTACAATATATGGTACGGAGAAAATAAGGGAAACGAGATGTTGTAGTTTCGCTCTAAATGCCCGAATTATAAGGGAAAAATGCGATTGCTTTTCGGTTTGGTTCTGATTATAATGAATGATGTACCGCGTTTGCGGTACATTTTTCGATAGAGAAGAAAGCCGCATACAGCGGAGCAATGCAGTGAACAAATGAGTGGCGGGGCAGGTAAAAGTTATGACGCAGGACATACAGAATTTCATTCAATATTTACATCAGGAGAAGAATACCTCAGAGAACACGGAGGTTTCTTATGCGCGTGATTTGAAGAAAATGAATCAGTATCTTCTGACACAGGGAATCTGCGATGTGAATGAGGTGACGGCTACAAGTCTGACATCCTACATCATCTATCTGGAAAAGGAAGGAAGAAAGCCTGCGACGATCTCGCGAAGCATTGCGTCCATGAAGGCGTTCTATCATTATATGGAGAAGGAGCGGAGACTGGCAGTAGATCCGTCCGAGCGTTTAAAGGCGCCGCGGATTGAGAAGAAAATGCCGACAGTATTGACGACGGAAGAGGTGACGCGCCTTTTGGAACAGCCGGGAGGTACATCGCCGAAGGAACTGCGGGATAAAGCCATGCTGGAGTTATTGTATGCGACAGGCATCCGTGTGTCCGAGCTGATTTCACTGAGGGTGTCGGATGTGAATCTGCGGATGGAGTATCTGACCTGCTCGGATGGACATAAGGAACGGATCATTCCGTTTGGAATGATTGCGCGCAAGGCGCTGGAAGCTTATCTTGCAGAGGGCAGGCCGAAGCTTATATCAGATGAGAAGGAAGACCGCCTGTTTACGAACTGTTCCGGGCAGCCGATGAGCCGCCAGGGATTCTGGAAGCTGATGAAGGGCTACGGCAAAAAGGCGGGAATAGAAGCGGAGATTACGCCGCATATGTTGAGACATTCCTTTGCGGCGCATATGGTCGGCAACGGGGCGGACTTAAAATCGGTGCAGGAGATGCTGGGACATTCGGATATTTCCACAACGCAAATATATGCGCAGGCGAAAGATCTGCAGATGCGGGAGGTTTATCTGAAGGCGCATCCGCGCGGATAAGAAGACGGGATATAAAAGAGATATATAATAGAAAAAGAATATAAAAAAGAAGATAGAAAAGAACATAAAAAGAGGTGCAGCCACATGGTTTGTGTGGCTGCACCTCTTTGTTTCATAGGAAATACCGTGATACATTCATGTGTGAAAGTAGAACCTTCCTATGAAATAAAAAACGCTCCGCGAGGATGCGCAGCTCGCGGTAAGGAACATATCGCTTTGCGAACCGCTCGCGCGTGGAAAATCCCGCAAGCGAGATTCTTTTTCAGAATGTGCGTTAGCGGCACATATCTGCAATGGTATAGATCAGATCTCTGGAATCCTCCCAGCCAAGGCACGGGTCGGTGATGGATTTGCCATAGATGTGATCGCCGATTTTCTGGTTGCCTTCCTCGATATAGCTCTCGATCATAACACCTTTTACCATGTGTTTGATATCGGAGGAAACCTGTCTGTTGTGCATGACTTCCTTTACGATGCGGATCTGCTCCTTGAATTTCTTGCCGGAATTGGAGTGGTTGACATCGACCACAGCAGCCGGATTGACGAGATCCATTTCCTGGTACATCTCGCAGAGTCGGATCAGATCTTCATAGTGGTAATTCTGTGTGGTGTTGCCGTGCTTGCTGACCGCACCGCGAAGCACAACGTGTGTGAGCGGGTTGCCGGTTGTCTCGACTTCATAGCCGCGGTATACGAAGTGGTGTGGGTGCTGTGCGGCATAGACGGAATTGAGCATGACGGAAAAGTCGCCGCTGGTCGGGTTCTTCATGCCGGAAGCCACATCAAAACCGCTCACGGTGAGACGGTGCTGCTGGTCCTCGACGGAACGCGCGCCGATGGCGACATAGGACAACAGGTCTTCCACATAGCCCCAGTTCTCCGGGTAGAGCATCTCGTCGGCGCAGGTAAGGCCGCTTTCCTCGATCGCGCGAATGTGCATTTTGCGCATGGCGATCAGTCCCTCAATCATGTCCGGCGCTTTTTCCGGATCCGGCTGTGAGGCAATACCCTTATAACCTTCGCCTGTGGTGCGTGGTTTGTTGGTGTAGACACGCGGAATCAGAATCAGCTTGTCCGCAACATCCTCCTGAATGGAAGTGAGGCGGCTGACATAATCGCAGACGGAATCTTCGTTGTCCGCGGAGCAAGGTCCGATGATGACGAGAAAACGGGAATCTGCTCCGGTAATGACGGCGCTGATCGCAGCATCACGCTCTTTTTTTAACGCTTTCAGCTTGTCGGAAAGCGGATAGTTCTGTTTGATTTCGGCCGGTGACGGCAGTTCGTTTAAAAATGTAAAACTCATATGACATTGTGTGGATAAGGAAAAGACACCGCACACTCCTTTCTGTTTGAATCGTAATTATCTTAGCTGATATTACAATAGATGTCAAATATTTGCATATTTATTCAGAATGGAGTAAACTGTAAAAAAGCCGTGCCTGGAAGTGGTCCGATGAAAAAATGCAGGTATGGAAAGGGAGCAGGAACATGAAGCCATTGGAGATAAAACACCGTGTGATTGGGAGAGGGGAACCGTTGATCTGCGTTCCCGTGGTAGAGCAGGATGCACAGTCGGTGATCCGGGAGATCACGTATCTGAGTCAGAGCACCGCGGATATGATCGAGTGGAGAGTGGATGCATTCCGCGATTTTACAGATTACAATGCAATCCGGAGCGTATTTGAGGCTGTGGCGCCTCTGCTGGGGGAGAAGCTTTTCCTGTATACATTCCGTACCGCGCATCAGGGAGGCATGGCGCAGGTGAAAGCGGAACAGCTCGACGATCTGCACGATCTTGCGGCGGAATCCGGCTGTGTCGATCTGGTGGATCTGGAATTCTTTGAGGAAGACCGACCGCTCCATAAGATAAAAAGGCTGCGGGAGATGGGAGTGTCGGTCATTGCCTCACATCACGATTTTGAGCAGACGCCGTCTCCGGAAGTCATGAAGATGCTGCTGGAGAAAATGTGCGCCGGCGGAGCAGATATTGTAAAGCTTGCGGTGATGCCGCAGAATTATAAAGACGTGCTCAATCTGCTGGATGTGACGGCACAGTTTAGAGAGGAGAATCCGGATACGCCGGTGATTACGATGTCCATGGGATCACTCGGCGGCATCAGCAGGATCAGCGGGGAGACGTTCGGCTCCTGCGTCACATTCGGCGCGCACGAAAAGCCGAGTGCGCCGGGACAGTTCGCCATGAAAGAACTCAGACAGATGCTGGATACGATTCATGCCAGCAGCCGGATACAATAGAATTATTAAAAAAAGATAAACACAGGGAGATTGCTTGACGCAGCAATCTCCCTGTGCTATTATAATGTCCCAAATTATGTAACAGTGTTAATAATTAACAAGGTGGTGAAATATGGAAGAATTGTATGCGGGTTTATTTCGGGCGATGAACCGTTTCGGAAAACTGCGGATCGGAGAACTGTTTTCCGATATGACAAAAAGCGATGGCATGATGCTCTGGACAATTTCACAGTTGAACCAGGAAAAGAATAATGGGAGAGCTACAGTGTCTGAACTGGCAGAGAAGCTTCATACCCAGAATTCTGCTGTGTCAAGGACTTTGAAGAATCTGGAGGATCACGGCTGGATCTGCAGAATGACAGATCCGAAAGACCGGCGCAATACCTGTGTCGCTCTGACGGAGAGTGGGGAGGACATGCAGCAAAATATGACATGCACCATGCAGGAATTTGGCAGGGCAGTCATTTCGCAGATGGATGAACAGGATCTCAAAAAGCTCATAGTATGCCTGGATGAATTATATGACATTGCAGCAGAAGAAATCGAGAAGAGAAGTATGCGAAACAGAAAGGAAGGACAACATGGGAAAGATTTTTTAAAAATATGATTCCATACTGGAAACCGCTGATCCTGGTGTTATTGCTGTTGTTTGTGCAGGCGTGGTGCGATCTGTCACTGCCGGCATACACATCGGACATTATTGACGTCGGAATTCAGAATCAGGGAATAAAACACATCCTGCCGGAGGCATTGACACCGGAGGAGTATGAGAAGGCAGAACTTTTGATGACGGATGAAGAGACGGCATCCTGGGAGGAAAGCTATGCGTTAAATGGCAGTGTGTACGAGCGGAATGTGACCGTGGAAGAACGGCTGGAGGAACTGGATGATACGTTTCTCGTACCGCTTCTTATGAATTATCAGATGTCTGCTATGGAGGAAAGTACATTTAAGAAACTGATGGCAGAGCAGATGCATACAGATGAGTCTGCGCTGGACGGAATGACGATCGAGCAGATCGGCGCGTCCATGGGCGTGGAATTAAAAACATTTGAAAAAGAGACGCAGAACGAGGACGGAAATACGACGACAGTCACCTGTGTGGATATGAGAGATCTGCTGCAGGCGATGGTATCCGGCGGCATGCTGGAAAAAGACCAGCTTTTATCAATGCGCGGGGAACTCAACTCGATGCTCGATGCCATGGGCAGTTCGCTTGTCAAATCGATGGGCGTGGCGTACGCGGCAGGCTGCGATGCGGCGGCAGGCGTGGATGTGGAAGCAATTCAGAAGTCTTATCTGTGGAAAGCCGGTTTGAAAATGGTGGGAATGGCTCTGATTATGGGGATTGCCACGGTCTTAGTCGGCTTTATCGGCGCCCGCATCGGTGCAGGAATCGGACGTGATCTCCGCGGAAAAATATTTAAAAGGGTGGTAAGCTTTTCCAATGCCGAGATGGATCGTTTTTCAACAGCTTCGTTAATTACCCGGAGTACGAACGATATCCAGCAGATTCAGATGACATGCGCGATTCTGATCCGTATGGTAGCTTATGCACCGATCCTTGGAATCGGCGGAATCTTAAAGGTACTGCAGACCGGTGCCGGTATGGGCTGGATCATTGTGCTTGCAGTGCTTGTAATTCTGGGATATGTGATGGTTCTGATGGCGGTTGCGATGCCGCGTTTTAAGCTGATGCAGAAACTGGTGGACCGCATCAACCTCGTGGCGCGTGAAATCCTGACAGGACTTTCGGTCATCCGGGCGTTCGGCAGGGAGAAAAAAGAGGAGCAGCGTTTTGACGATGCGAACCGCGATCTGACGAAAACCATGCTTTTTACAAACCGCGTCATGACATTTATGATGCCGGGAATGATGATGATCATGAATGTGCTTACGGTTGGAATTGTGTGGTTCGGCGCACATAAGATCGATCAGGGAACTATGCAGGTCGGCTCCATGACGGCGTTTATCACGTATGCGATGATGATTGTCATGGCATTCTTAATGCTCGCGGCAATGTCGATTATGCTTCCGCGTGCGGCAGTGGCTGCGGAGCGTATTGATGAGGTCATCCGCACGCAGTCTTCGATCGCGGAACCAATGCAGCCGGAGAAAATAAAGAACACCGCGGCGTGATCTGTTTTCCCATGTGAACTTCCGCTACCCGAACGCGCAGGAGGATGTGCTCTCGGACATTGACTTTGTTGCGGAGCCGGGAAAGACGACGGCAATCATCGGCAGTACCGGCTGCGGAAAGTCAACACTGGTGAACCTGATTCCGCGTCTTTATGATGTGACGGGCGGAAGCATTACCATGGACGGCATTGATATCCGGAAGCTTGCCATGGCAGAACTTCGGGAGGAGATTGGTTTTGTACCACAGAAAGGAGTACTGTTTTCCGGTACCATCGCATCGAATTTAAGATTCGGCAAGGATGATGCCACCGATGAACAGATCCGGGAGGCGGCAGAGATTGCGCAGGCATCGGATTTTATCGCGGAGAAAAAAGAAGGATATGACAGTGCCATTGCACAGGGTGGAAGCAATGTGTCGGGAGGCCAGAAACAGCGCCTTGCCATCGCCAGAGCGATCGCAAAGCAGCCGCAGGTTTTTATTTTTGACGACAGCTTTTCCGCCCTGGATCTGAAGACGGATGCCGCACTGCGCCGGGCACTTGCCAAAAAGGTTGCCGACAAGACGGTGATCATCGTCGCGCAGCGGATCAGCACGATCCTGCATGCAGATCAGATTCTGGTATTAAACGATGGACGCATTGTCGGAAAGGGAACACACGAGGAACTGCTTCGCGGCTGTGAAACTTATCGTGAGATCGCGAGATCCCAGATGTCGGCAAAAGAGCTTGGAATGGAGGAACAGGAGGTGTCTGTGAATGAGTAACGGAAATGAGACGGCAAAAGGAATGGGCAGACGCCGTGGACCGATGGGCGGACGCGGTATGACGCCGGGAGAGAAGCCGAAGGATTTAAAGGGAGCCATCGGAAAACTGGCATCCTATATCCGGCATTTTAAGTTTGCAATCGTTATTGTTGCAGTATTTGCGGCGTGCTCCACGGTGTTCAGCGTAATCGGACCAAAGATTCTGGGAAAAGCGACGACAGCGCTCTCGGAAGGACTGATGGCGAAGATCCGCGGAACAGGCGGAATAGATTTTACTTATATAGGAAAGATCCTGCTGTTTGTATTGGGGCTGTATCTTCTCAGTGCACTGTTTTCGTTTGTGCAGGGCTGGATTATGACCGGGGTGACCCAGAAGATCTGTTACCAGCTCCGGAAGGAAATCTCGGAGAAGATCAACCGGATGCCGATGAAGTATTTTGAGAGCCGTACCTACGGTGAGGTGCTTTCCAGAATCACCAACGATGTGGATACCTTAGGACAGGGACTCAACCAGAGCATTACCACGATCATTACCTCGGTTGCGACATTGATCGGTGTATTTATCATGATGCTCAGTATCTCGCCGCTCATGACGCTGATCGCGCTTGTGATCCTGCCGGTCTCCGCGGGGCTGATTTCCTTCGTTGTGAAGAAGTCGCAGAAATACTTTAAGAATCAGCAGGAATATCTGGGACATATCAACGGACAGGTGGAGGAGATTTACGGAGGACATCTGGTCATTAAGGCATTTAACAGAGAGCAGGATACGATCAAGGAGTTTGACGCGACAAATCAGCAGCTGTATGAATCGGCATGGAAGTCACAGTTCCTCTCCGGTATGATGCAGCCGATCATGATGTTTGTCGGAAATCTTGGATACGCGGCCGTAGCGCTGAGCGGTGGACTGCTCGCCATCCGGGGAACGATCACGATCGGAGATATTCAAGCGTTTATCCAGTACGTGAAAAGTTTCACACAGCCGATCCAGCAGATCGCACAGGTCATCAACCAGGTGCAGTCGATGGCGGCAGCGTCGGAGCGTGTCTTTGAATTCCTGAATGAGGAGGAAGAAGACCAGTCCGTGGAGAATCCTTGTGATATTTCAAAGGTGACGGGCGAGGTATCGTTTGAACATGTTCATTTCGGCTACCAGCCGGACCAGACGATCATTCACGACTTCAGCGTAAATGTGGCTCCGGGACAAAAGATCGCCATTGTCGGACCGACAGGCGCCGGAAAGACCACCATGGTCAAGCTTCTGATGCGTTTTTATGATGTAAACAGCGGCGCGATCTGTCTTGACGGTCACGACGTGAGAAGCTTTAACCGGCGGGATCTGCGTGAGGCATTCGGTATGGTGCTTCAGGATACCTGGCTGTTCAGGGAACGATCATGGAAAATATCCGTTACGGCAGGCTGGATGCGACGGATGAGGAAGTCATTGCCGCGGCGAAGGCGGCACATGCCGACCACTTTATCCGCACACTGCCGGGCGGTTATCAGATGGAGTTAAATGAGGATGCAAGCAATGTCTCACAGGGACAGAAACAGCTTCTCACCATCGCCAGAGCGATTCTTGCGGACAACAAGATCCTGATTCTTGACGAGGCGACGTCGTCGGTTGACACACGCACGGAGGTGGCAATCCAGAAAGCGATGGATCACCTGATGAAGGGGCGTACCAGCTTTGTCATCGCACACCGCCTGTCGACCATACGCGATGCGGATATGATCCTCGTCATGAAGGACGGCGACATCGTAGAGCAGGGCAGACACGAAGAACTGCTCAAAAAGCAGGGCTTTTATGCGAACCTGTATAACTCGCAGTTCGAGGAGACCGTGGCGTAAGAGGCGGCATGCCCCAAAAGCGGACTGTCGTACGGCAAGGATGGGGGATAAGGGATATTTCCAAAAACCGATACCTGAAAGTTCCGGATAGAACAGACGGCGGCAATTCTGACCGCAAAATCCGGTATTTCTAACCACGCCGCGCCTGGCATCTTCGATGATCCGTGTCTTTCCAAGTTTGGACACTCCACGGAATGAGTCCGCAAGCCGGCAGACAATTTTAGGACTTTTGTGTGTGTCCCTTATGGACACCTCTGAATAGAACATAACCGCGCGAAGCCGATGTCTGAGTCGGCATCTGCCTTATTTTCAATAGCAGATGCCGGCGAGTTTCGGTTCGCGCGGTTTTATATTGTCTGTGAAGAGGTGCCATTAGGTACACCAGAAAGTCCGCTCATTGTCTGCAGCTTGTCGGACACACTCCGTGAGTGTCCAAACGTGGCCAAGACACGAAATGGGATGCCGGACGTGGCATGGAAGAAATACACGAATTTTGCTTCAAAGAATTTGCCGCCGTCTGTTCTATCCGGAACTTTCCGGTATCGGTTTTTCAGAATATCCCTTATCCCCATCCTTTTCCGTTACGGCTGGCGATTACGGGGACGTGCCGGATCGGACGCCGCGTCTGCCGGATGCGCTGCATTGCGCTTGGCGCGCTGCATGCCGCCGGTCATGTGGGAGAGCGCGGGCGCTGCATCGTCCGCTTCGATAAAGCAGGCGCGCTTGATGGAATCTTCCCCGTAGCGGGAGCGGATGGCGTCGACCGCCACATTCAGGCGGGAGAGCTTCTCGTTCTTCTGCATGTCAAACAGGTCGTACTGCTCGTAGTGTTCCTGCGTCGCCTTGCCGGTCGAGACGCCGAGCAGCCGGATTGGACGGTGATCCCAGAGCTCGTCGAAGAGCTCACAGGCACAGGTGTACAGCTTCTCCGTGACGTTGGTGGAGGAAGCAAGCGTTACCTGTCTGGAAGTGTGGCGGAAATCATTGTCCACAATCTGCACCTGCACCACGCTGACATAGGCGCCGGCAGCGCGGATTCTGGCACCGACCGTCTCACAGAGCGAGAGAAGCACATGCTTTGCCACCGCGGCATCCGTCACATCGTACTGGAGCGTGAGGGAATTGCCGAATCCCTTGCTTGCGGCGTCGTTGTGGGACAGCGGTGTGGATTCGATTCCGTTGGCATAATTCCAGATGGTGTCGCCGTGGGATTTAAAGACGGAGAGAATCATGGCGTGATCGCTTTTGGCCAGCTGGCCGATGGTTGTGATGCCGAGGGAGCGGAGCCTTAGGGCGGTGGATTTCCCGACGAAAAACAGATCCTCGATCGGAAGCGGCCAGAACTTTTCTTCCATTTCGGATGGGAAAAGCGTGTGTACTTTGTCCGGTTTTTCAAAGTCGGAGGCAGTCTTGGCGAGCAGTCGGTTGGAGGAGATGCCGATGTTCACGGTAAAGCCGAGCCGGGTGTGAATCTCGTCCTTCAGCCTGTGGGCAAAGTCCACCGGATTGCCGTAGAGCGAGGAGGTGCCTGTCATGTCGCAGAAGGCCTCGTCGATGCTGTAGGCGTCCACCGAGGGCGCATATTCTTTGAGAAGTGCCATGAACTGGCGGGAACGCTCCACATAGATGCTGTAGTGCGGGGCATAGATTTTTAAATCAGGGCACTTGCGCCTTGCCTGGGCGAGCGGCTCGCCGGTACAGACGCCGAGCGCGGCTGCGGAGGGCGACTTGGCGAGAACAATCCCGTGCCGTGTCTTTTCGCTGCCGCCGATGACGGAAGGAAAAGAGCGGATGTCCGGGGCGTCCGGATCCTGGCGCAGAAGTTCGGCGGCTTCCCAGCTTAAAAATGCGGAATTGACGTCAATGTGATAAATGAGCGGCTGCGGCATATGGTAATCCTCCTTATGATGGTGTATTATAGCAGAGAAGTGAACAAAAGTAAATGAAAATACAAACATATGTTCCTGGAGGAAGAATGAAGATCCGTATCTATGTCATGACACATAAAAAGTTTGAGATGCCGCAGAGCCCGCTGTTTCGTCCGCTCCATGTGGGACGCGCGTGCGGGGAAGACCTGGGCTATCCGGGGGATGATACCGGAGAGAATATTTCCGACAAAAATTGCTATTACAGTGAGCTGACCGGGCTCTACTGGGTGTGGAAAAACTGTCACGATGTGGATTATGTGGGCACCTGTCATTACCGGAGATATCTGCTCGGGGCGGATGAGAGGATTCTTATGGAGGACGATTACGAAAAGCTTTTATCAGAGTACGATCTGATTACGACGAAGCAGGTTGCACTCAATAACTCCTACTATTACGGTTTTTGCGCCAATCATAACAAAAAGGCACTGGATGCGGCGGGAGAGGTGATAAAAGAACGTTATCCGGCATATTATCCGGCGTTTGAGAGGCTGGTGCACGGCACAAGGACGTATTTCGGGAATATGTTTGTCACGTCGAAGGAGCTTTATGATTCGTACTGCAGCTGGCTCTTTTCCATATTTGCCGAGGTGGAAAAACGGATCTGTCTGGAGACGGGGGAGGATGCCTACCATAAGCGCGTGTTCGGATTTATCTCCGAATTCCTGCTGCTGGTCTGGGTGACGGTGCAGGGACTTTCGGTGTGTGAGTGCAAGGTGGGGATGATCGGTGAGAAGGCGGAGACGAGAGAGATGAAAGAGCAGCTTGCCGGCTATTTTGCAAGACGCGATGTGGACGGCGCCAAGGCGTATTTCCTTGAGCGCAGAAAGGAGCGCCCGGACGTTTTGATGGAGGCGTCGGATGTGACGGGAGAACTCCGGCTTTGCATGCAGGTGATCGCAACGGCGGGAATGGAGCAGACACGTTACGGGACGAACCTTTTAGAACGCGAAAATCGTTTCAAAGAGCTGATGCAGATGTTTGACCGTCTGGACCAGATCGTGTACCGCTACCGCAACGGTCTGCAGAAAAAAGAGGATGCCGTCTTTTTAAAGGAACAGGGAATCACGGACACCGCGCTTCTGATCGCACTGCGGATCCCGGGGGATGATGCAGCGCGCCAGAAGGAACTGTTTGCACAGATTATGGCAGACAAAAAAGCACTGGATGGCACCACCGCAGATACCGTTACTGTGTGAGTTCACACAATTTTCAGAAAAGCTTTTGGGATAAGCGTTGACAAACAAAATGCCAATGTGCTAGTATATGTTCGTTGCGATATGAGTTTTTCAGAGATGCGCAATGGGCAACCGTAGTCTAATGGATAGAACACCGGACTCCGACTCCGGCAATGCGGGTTCGATTCCCGCCGGGTGCATTTTTTTGACAGATATGGCAGAGCAGATTGCTCTGCCATAGAATATTGGAGAATCTTTGACAGGCGAGAGACTGTCAGATTGGAACATCTGTGCCTGCAGATATGCACACAGATGATGCGGTAGTGCAGCGGATGACGAATTGTTTGGGAAAGGTACGGTGGAGAATCAATGGAGAATTCCAGTTTGAATCATACAGAGAATCATAAGACAGAGGAGAAGGAGACGAAGAGAACGCCGATTAAGCAGAGAAAAAAGGAAAATGAGGTTCTCCGATTTATCCGGGAGCACATCCGGTATTTTGCGGCGGGAGCGCTGGTGGTCGTTTTAATCCTCGTGCTTGCCATGTGTGCGAAGCCGAAGGGATCCGACTCTGATGTCGTGGTGAATGCGAACGCGACGGAGAGCACGCAGGCGACGGAAGAAGCCTATCAGGTGGATGCCAATGAGAATATCAACGCACTGATTACACAGTATTACACGGCGTATGCGGCGGGAGATGTTACGACACTTTCCTCGATTGCAACACCGATTTCTGCAAATGAGCAGAGCTACATCGGATTATTTTCACAGTATGTGGATGAATATCAGAATATCAAGTGCTACACCAAGACAGGGCTGGATGCGAACTCTTATCTGGTTTCCGTGTCGATGGAGATCAAGTTTACGGGAGTGGATACCACAGCGCCGGGACTGGATTTCTTCTATGTCCGTACGAACGATGACGGCACGCTTTATATTGACAACTTGTACAGCCAGTACAACCTTGCCAATCAGGAGAATGCGCTTGACACCAGCGTACAGAGCCTGATCGGTCAGTTTGAGAGCGAGTCGGATGTGGTGGAGCTGCAGAGTGAGGTGCAGACGAGATACGATGAGGCGCTTGCAGCGGATGAGAATCTGGCGAATATGATTCAGACGACGATTCCTGCAGCAATCAAGGACTGGGTGAGCCAGGTGGCGGCACAGGCGGCAACCGAGCAGACCGAAGCGACCGAGGCGGCGGAACAGCCGGAGACCGAGCAACCGCAGGAGACAGAGCAGCAGGAAGAGACCGTACAGCAGACAGAGACGCTTGCGACGAAGGATCGTGTGAATGTCCGTGCCGCAGCGGATACGGAATCTGAAAAGCTTGGCACCTTAGATCAGGGAACCGTTGTCACCCGTACAGCGGTGGACGGCGACTGGAGCGTGATTGATTACAACGGTACGACAGGTTATGTCAAGAATGAGTTTTTGACCTATGATCTGCCGGATACGACGGCGGAGAATAATTCGGACAGTTCATCGGATAACAGCGACAGCACAAACAGTGCTTCCATCGCAGAGGGAACGGTGATTATGCTGGAGAATACCACGAATATCCGCTCGGGAATGAGCGAGGATTCCAGCAAAGTCGGAACGGCTTATGCGGGAGAGAAGGTCACAGTTGTGATGAGTTATGCGGAAGGCTGGACCAAGGTAAAATGGAACGGCGAGACCGGTTACATAAAGACATCTTTATTACAGTAAGCGGTGCGGCCTGGCTGATACCGGAAAACGGAGACTTTTTAAAAGGAAGTCTCCGTTTTTTCACAGAGAGAACATTTGAAACGGAGAGATTATGGACGAACAGGGAGTGCGGATCAACAAATATCTGAGTGAGGCAGGGGTGTGTTCAAGACGTGAGGCGGACCGTCAGATCGAGGCGGGGGCGGTTACCGTGGACGGAGTCTGCGCCAGGCCCGGGACAAGAGTGCTGCCGGGGCAGACGGTCTGCTTTCAGGGGAGAAGCGTAAGCCAGGAGGAAGAACGCATCTTGCTCGCGTTTCACAAGCCGGCGGGAATTGTCTGCACAGCGGAAAAACGCGAGAAAAACAATGTGATCGACTATATTCATTATCCGAAGCGCATCTACCCGGTCGGAAGACTCGACAAGGATTCGGAGGGGCTGCTTCTTTTGACGAATCAGGGCGATCTTGTGAACAAGATTATGCGGGCGGGAAACATGCACGAGAAGGAATATCTGGTGACGGTGAACAAACCGCTCACGGAGTCTTTTCTGCGCGGAATGGCAGGCGGCGTGCCGCTCGTGGAACTGAATGCGACAACACGCCGGTGCTTTGTGGAACGCATCGGCAAGCGCGAGTTCCGGATCATTTTAACGCAGGGATTGAACCGGCAGATCCGGAGGATGTGTGAATATTTCGGCTACCGTGTGGAAAAGCTGGTGCGCGTGCGTATTATGAATATTGAATTGGGCAGTTTAAAGAGTGGAACATACCGGAATGTAACGGAGGAGGAGTATCACGAATTGCTCCGCCTGACCGCGGATTCGTCCAGCGATCCGGTGATGCCTGCAAAAAAGACGGGGAGAAAAAGAGATGACACCGGAAGAACAGATCAAAAACCTGCGGGAACAGATTGCGTATCACAGTGACCGCTATTACAATCAAGATAATCCGGAGATATCCGATTACGAGTTTGACCAGCTGATGCTGGAATTAAAGCGGCTGGAGCGGGAACATCCCGAGCTGGTCACACCGGATTCACCGACCCAGAAGGTGGGCGGCACAGCGAAGCGGACGGCGGGTGTGCTGGTAAGGCACAATGTCCCGATGCTAAGCCTGCAGGATGTGTTCTCAAAGGAAGAGATCTACGATTTTGTGGCACAGATGAAAGAACAGCTGAACGATCCGGAGTTTGTCGTGGAGTATAAGATCGACGGACTTTCGATGACGCTGCGCTATGAGAACGGGGAGCTGGCGCTCGCGGAGACGCGCGGCGACGGCATCAATTTCGGCGAGGATGTCACGGCGAATGCAAAGGTGATCGGCGACGTGAAAAAGAAGCTCCGGGAGGCACCGGAGTATCTGGAGATCCGTGGGGAAGTCTACATGAAGAATGCGGATTTTGATGCCGTGAATGAAAAACAGGAGCTGCTCGGGAAAAAGCCGTTCGCCAATCCGAGAAACTGTGCGGCGGGCACGCTCCGCCAGCTGGATTCCGCGATCACGAAAGAACGTAAGCTGTCGCTGTTTATATTTAATATCCAGCAGGTGCGGGGAATGCAGTTTGACACGCACACACAGGGATATGAATATCTGAAGAAACAGGGAATTCATGTGATTGATGATTACCGTGTCTGCAAGACGGCAGATGAAGTGTGGGAGGCGATTACCGCCATCGGCGAGAACCGCGGCAACCTCGGCTATGACATCGACGGAGCGGTGGTCAAGATCAACCGTTTCTCGGACCGGGAGAAGCTCGGGGCAACCTCGAAAGTGCCCAGATGGGCGATCGCCTACAAATATCCGCCGGAGGAAAAAGAGACAAAGCTTTTGGATATCGAGCTGTCGGTCGGAAGGACAGGCAGGATCACGCCGACTGCGGTATTTGAGCCGATACGGCTCTGTGGAACGAGCGTTTCGAGGGCGACGCTTCACAATCAGGACTTTATCGATGATCTGGATGTCGGAATCGGGGACACCATCGTCGTCTACAAATCCGGCGAGATCATTCCGAAGGTGAAGGAAGTGCGGAAAGAAAAGCGCCCGGAGGGCTGGAAGCGCTTTGTGATACCGGATGTCTGTCCGGTGTGCGGGGCGAAGACAGAGCGGGAACGCGATACGGCGGGCATCAAGTGTACATCGCCGAACTGCCCGGCGCAGCTGGAGCGCCACATCATCAATTTTGTCGGAAGAGACGCCATGGACATCAAAGGGTTCGGAACGGTTTATATTGAAGAACTCGTCAGAATGGGTTATATTAAAAATGTCGCGGACATTTTTTCGCTGAAGGAGCACCGGGAGGAACTGATTGCACAGGGAATCATCGGCAAGGAGAAGAACACGGACAAGCTTCTGGAGGCGATAGAAAAAGTCAAGCAGAATGATGCGTACAAGCTGTTGACCGGTCTTGGGATACCGAATGTCGGAAAGGCGGCAGCGAAGGCGATCATGAAGCATTTTAAGACCATGGAGCGGCTTTCGGAGGCATCCGAGGAGGAACTGACGGCAGTCGGGGACATCGGAAAAGTCAGTGCGGACTGCATCCGAAGTTATTTTTCGGATGAGAAGAACCAGGTGGTGCTGCAGAGACTCGCACAGGCCGGCGTCAACATGACGGCGGAGGAGAGCGAGACCGTGGACTCTGTCATTAGCGGAAAGACCCTTGTGGTGACGGGAACCCTGCCGACGCTTGGCAGAAAGGAAGCGCAGACGTTGATCGAGCGGTATGGAGGAAAGGTATCCGGATCTGTGTCAAAGAAGACGGATTATGTCCTCGCGGGGGAGAGCGCGGGAAGCAAGCTTACGAAGGCGCAGGAACTCGGCATCAGAGTGATCAGTGAGGACGAACTGTACGACATGCTGCAGATAGAGAGGTAACATTTTTATGCCAATCAGAATACAGAGTGATTTACCTGCAAAGGAAATACTGGAGAAGGAAAATATATTTGTTATGGATGAGAATCGTGCGATGCATCAGGACATCAGACCGATCAAGATCGGAATTTTAAATCTGATGCCGCTGAAAGAAGAGACGGAACTGCAGCTTCTGCGTTCCCTGTCGAACACGCCGCTTCAAGTCGATGTGACATTTGTTGCGGTGTCCAGCCATGAGTCCAAGAATACGTCGATGAGTCATCTGAATAAATTCTACGAGAGTTTTGCGGATATTAAGAGACGCTATTTTGACGGGCTGATCATCACCGGGGCACCGGTGGAGCAGATGGAATACGAGGACGTGGATTACTGGGAGGAGATCTGCCAGATCTTTGAGTGGACGAAGAGCCATGTGACGTCCACCCTGCATCTGTGCTGGGGGGCACAGGCGGGAATGTACTATCACTACGGTCTGAAAAAGTATCTCCTGCCGCAGAAAAAATTCGGTGTCTACGAACACCGTGTGATGAACCGGAAAGTGCCGCTGGTGCGCGGTTTTGACGATTACTTTATGGCGCCGCACTCCAGACATACCGAGGTGCGCACGGAGGACATCCGCAAAGTCAAGGAGCTGACCATTCTTGCGGAGTCTGAGGAGGCGGGCGTATTCCTCGCGATTGCGGACGAGGGCAGAAGAATCTTTGTGATGGGGCATCCGGAGTATGACCGCTACACGCTGGATAAAGAATACAAGCGGGACAAGGAGAAGGGGCTTCCCATTGAGCCGCCGGTCAACTATTATCCGGACGATGACGATACGAAAAAGCCGAACCTGCAGTGGCGCTCGCACGGCAATATCCTTTACAGCAACTGGTTAAATTACTACGTCTATCAGCAGACTCCTTATGAGTTCATTGATACGGCGGAGATTATAGGAAAGTGATGCGGCGTTTGCCAAGGCACGGAAAAGAGGACATAAGATGGCAGATACAATGAAGATGGAATACAAGATTTTCCTGGAGGCGGAGGATGTGTCGCAGTCGCGGATTCTTTCCTGTGCTTCCTACATGAAGCGTGTGTTAGAGAGCTGCAATAATCCTTATATCAGCAGGGCTGTGCTGGATGACGAGAGCGATCTGGATGATTTTGTGCTGCGCCTTTTCGTGGAGGAGGAGATCGAAGAGAAGGAGTGCACCAACCCGGCGATGGCGGAGAGCTTTATCGAGGATATGGCGGAGCTTGTGACGGGGATTGCCGAGGCACATTCGTTTCTGGATCTGGAGGGAAGCTTTTCTGTCACATGGAAGGGAACGACGAGCGCATATGCCTTTGTTTCCCCAGGCGGTGATGACGGATGCGATTTTCAGGAACTCGGTGTGACCGAATAATTTAATACTTTTTTTGGTTTCCAAAACGGGAATAGTCTGTTATAATAAACGCATAATATCACTTAGGAGGCATTTGACATGGGTGAGGATCGCAAAACATTTAAAATAAAGGACGGTAATTTGGGAGAAGTGAAGATTGCAGATGAAGTGGTTGCCATCATCGCAGGACTTGCCGCTACCGAGGTTGAGGGCGTTGGTTCCATGGCTGGCAACATCACAAATGAACTGGTAAGTAAGCTTGGTATGAAGAACCTTTCCAAAGGAATTCGTGTAGAAGTTCTCGACGGAAAGGTAAGCGTGGATGTGGCACTGAACATTTCATATGGTTATTCGATCCCTGAAGTGTCAGCCAAGGTGCAGGACAGAGTCAAGAATGCGATTGAGAATATGACCGGTCTGGAAGTATCTATCGTGAATATCCGTATCGCAAGTGTGGACATGGGCAGCAACAAGTAACGCATCGAATCACGGTGAATAAGATAAAGGATGTCCCTGCGACATCCTTTTTTCCTGTACAGGGAAATGTGACGAAGAAGACGGGACATGAGAGAAAGGAAAGGTTTATGACCAGAAGAGAGTTGAGAGAACAGATATTTAAGCTGTTGTTTGGCGTGGAGTTCCATGACAGACAGGAACTGCCGGAGCAGATTGCCGTCTATGAGGAGACGGAGGAGCCGTGGGATACAAAGGACGGCGCATACATCTCCGGCAAATGCGAGGATATCGTGGCACATCTTGCAGAGATTGACGAGGCGATCGATGCTGTGGCGGAAGGCTGGAAGACCGGACGTATGGGAAAGGTAGATCTCACGCTGATTCGCCTGGCAGTCTATGAGATGAAGTACGATGAGGATGTGCCGGTCGGCGTTGCCATCAACGAGGCGGTGGAGCTTGCCAAAAAGTATGGCACCGATGAGTCGCCTGCATTTATCAACGGTGTGCTTGCAAAGCTGGTATGAGAAAAAATATCTATTCTGTCGGTCAGGTAAATACATACATCCAGAACATGTTCGCACAGGATTTTATGTTGCACCAGATCAGCATCAAGGGGGAAGTGTCGAACTGTAAGTATCACTCCAGCGGTCATATTTATTTTACCCTCAAGGATCAGACGGGGACGATCGCCGCGGTCATGTTTTCCAGGTACCGCCGCGGACTTGCCTTTCAGATGAAGGAGGGAGACAAGGTTGTTGTGACCGGCTCCGTCGAGGTGTACGAGCGGGACGGAAAGTACCAGCTCTATGCCAGAGAGATTGAACTTGAGGGCGCCGGGAATCTCTATCTGAAGTTTGAGGCGTTAAAGCGCGAACTCGAGGAGATGGGAATGTTCGATGCGGCATACAAAAAGCCGATACCCAGATATGCCACGAGGATCGGCATTGTGACAGCGCCTACGGGAGCCGCCATACAGGATATCCGCAACATTGCGGCCAGAAGGAATCCCTATGTGCAGTTGATCTTATATCCCGCGCTCGTGCAGGGGGACGGCGCCGCAGCAAGCATTGTGCGCGGCATCCATGCGCTGGATGTGCTGGGTGTGGACGTCATCATTGTGGGACGCGGCGGCGGTTCGATCGAGGATCTGTGGGCATTCAATGAAGAAGAGGTTGCGCGGGCGATTTTTGCATGCAACATGCCGGTGATCTCGGCGGTCGGACATCAGACGGATACGACGATATCGGATTATGTGGCGGATCTGCGGGCACCGACACCTTCCGCGGCGGCGGAGCTTGCAGTGTTTGATGTGCAGCTCGTCGAAAAGTGGCTGATGGATTACGGAACACAGATGAGACGCCAGCTGGAATTAAAGCTGAACCAGATGCGCACGCGTCTCATGCATGATGAGGAGAAGCTGCGCTATCTGAATCCGCGCGCCAAGCTCAAAGAGAATGAAAAGCGTTTGGACGAGCTGGGCGCCGCCTTAGAGCGCCGGATGCAGGCAACGCTTGAACAGAAGCGCCATACGCTGGCACTTCTTTCAGGAAGACTGGACGGGATGTCGCCGCTTAAGAAGCTGGCGCAGGGGTATTCCTATGTGGAGGATGCCGGCGGACATGCGCTGACGGATGCGGACACCGTGCAGATCGGAGAAGCGCTTTCCATTCATCTCTACCGGGGCAGCTTAAAAGCGGCTGTGACAGAGATCCGTAAGCAGGATGCCGCAGAGGATGGTTTGGAGAAAGGAAGAATCGATGGATAATCAGAACGAAAAAAAGCCGACGCTTGAGGAGGCTTTTACCCGGATCGAGGCGATCCTCACACAGATGGAACAGCCGGAGATTTCGCTGGAGGAATCTTTTTCGCTGTATCAGCAGGGGGTATTGCAATTAAAAAATTGCGGAACCATTCTGGACGAAGTGGAAAAAAAGATGCAGATCCTCGGTGAGGACGGGGAAATAGAAGAGATGTAAGAACGGTAGGGGGATGCAGACGATGGATTTTAAGACCGAGATGGCGGAGCGCACAGCGCAGATTGAACAGATCATAAAAAAATACCTGCCAAAGGAAGAAGGCTATCAGAAGACCATCATGGAGGCGATGAATTACAGCGTGCTGGCGGGAGGTAAGCGTCTCCGCCCGATGCTGATGCAGGAGACTTACCGCCTGTTTGGAGGAAGATCCGAGGTGATCGAACCGTTCATGGCAGCGATCGAGATGATTCACACCTACTCACTGGTGCATGATGATCTTCCGGCGATGGATAATGACGAATACCGCCGCGGGAAGAAGACCACGCATGCCGTGTACGGGGAGGCGATGGGAATCCTCGCGGGAGATGCGCTTCTGAATTATGCATATGAGACAGCGGCGCGGGCATTCGCCATGGAACCGGGCAATCCCGGGGTATGTCAGGCATTTCAGATTCTGACCGCAAAGGCGGGAATCTATGGAATGGTCGGCGGTCAGACGGTGGACGTCGAGTCGGAGGGAAAGCCGGGCATGACCAAGGAAAAGCTCGATTTTATCTACCGTCTGAAGACGAGTGCTCTGATCGAGGGGGCAATGCTCACAGGAGCGGTGCTGGCGGGAGCCACGCAGGGCGAACAGAAGATTATCGAGCAGACAGCCGGTGAGGTCGGACTTGCATTTCAGATCCAGGATGATATTCTCGATGTCACGAGCACCATGGAGGTATTGGGAAAGCCCATCGGCAGCGATGAGAAGAACCACAAGATCACGTACGTGACCTATGAGGGCATTGAGAAGGCGAAGGCGGATGTTGCGTCGCTATCCGAGAAGGCGATTGCGCGGATGGATTCCCTTGTGGTTAAGAACGAATATCTGACGGAACTGCTCAGATATCTGATCCTCCGGGAGAAGTAAACTACGATAAAAAGCAGAGGTGCTCTGTATGATCTTGGAACGTATACAAAAAGAAAATGATATCAAGGAACTCTCCGATGAGGAACTGAAAATTCTTGCATCGGAGATTCGTCAATTTTTAATCGAGAAAATCTCGGATACCGGGGGACATCTTGCGTCTAATCTGGGCGTGATCGAGCTGACCATGGCGCTGCATCTGTTTTTGGATCTGCCGAAGGATAAGCTGATCTGGGATGTCGGGCATCAGTCTTATACCCACAAGCTTCTGACCGGAAGAAAAGAGGGATTTGACCAGCTGCGCAAGTACGGGGGAATGAGCGGATTCCCGAAGCGCAAGGAAAGCGAATGTGACTGCTTTGACACGGGACACAGTTCCACGTCCATTTCGGCGGGACTGGGGTACGCGCATGCGAGAGAGATCACGGGGGAGGACTACAAGGTGGTGTCGGTGATCGGAGACGGTGCGCTGACCGGAGGCATGGCGTTTGAGGCGCTTAATAATGCGGCACAGCTTAACTCCAACTTTATCATTGTCCTAAACGACAATAATATGTCCATCTCGGAGAATGTCGGCGGATTGTCCACCTACCTGGCGGGGTTCCGCACGGCGGATGCCTACCGGGATTTAAAGCTCGGGGTCATGAATTCCCTCAACAAGATTCCGGTCTACGGCGATAAGATGGTGGAGCGTATCCGGCGCACGAAGAGCGGAATTAAGCAGCTGTTCATTCCGGGGATGCTGTTTGAGGAACTGGGGATTATTTATCTCGGACCGGTGGACGGAGGCGATATCAAGGGTATTTTAAAGCTGCTGCAGGAAGCGTCGCGTGTGGATGGACCGGTGCTGGTGCATGTCATCACGCACAAAGGGAACAGGCTATGCACCTGCCGAGCGGCATCCGGCGCGGTTCCACGGGACGGAGCCGTTTGATATCGAGACGGGACTTCCGAAGCATCCGCGGACAAAGGCAAATTACACCGATGTTTTTTCCACGGTGATGCGCAAGCTTGGCGACCGTGATGAGCGCGTGGTGGCAATCACGGCGGCGATGACCGACGGAACGGGATTAAAACGTTTCCACAATATGTTTCCGGAGCGCTTTTTTGATGTGGGCATTGCGGAGCAGCATGCGGTGACATTTGCGGCGGGGCTCGCGGCGGGAGGCTTAAAGCCGATCTTTGCCGTGTATTCATCTTTTTTACAGCGCGCCTACGACCAGATCCTCCACGACGTCTGTATTCAGAACCTGCCGGTGGTATTTGCGATCGACCGTGCAGGACTTGTGGGCAGCGACGGGGAGACCCACCAGGGAATTTTTGACATCTCCTATCTCTCAACGATACCGAATATGACCATTATGGCGCCGAAGAATAAATGGGAACTGTCGGATATGATTAAATATGCAGTTGATTTTTCCGCGCCGATTGCGATAAGATATCCGAGAGGAGAGGCGTATGACGGATTAAGAGAGTACCGGGCGCCGATCGCCTGCGGCAAGAGTGAGTGGATCTACCGGTCGGGTCAGATTGCGCTGTTTGCACTTGGTGCGATGGTGAAGACGGCGGAGGCGGTGCATGAGCGGCTGAAGGCGCTCGGCTATGAGAGCAGCTTAATCAATGCGCGGTTTGCAAAGCCGCTGGATGAGGATGCGCTCCTGTCCGCAGCAAGGCATCACGACCTTATCGTTACGATGGAGGAGAATGTGATCAGCGGCGGCATGGGCGAACAGGTCATGCGTTTTTATGAGGAGCACAATCTCTCTGTGCGGGTGCTTGCCATCGCGATTCCGGATGAGTACGTGGAACATGGCAATGTGGAGATTCTGCGCAGGGAAGTCGGAATCGATGCGGAGACGATCACGGAGCGCACCATAGAGGCATATGAAGAACTGCACGCACAGGAAAGCGGTGCGGAAAGGAATGACTTTTGAAAGAACGATTAGATGTTTTGCTTGTAAACAGAGGACTGGCTCCGTCGAGGGAGAAGGCAAAGACCATGATTATGGAAGGCAATGTCTTTGTGGAGAACCAGCGGGAAGATAAGGCGGGGGCTACATTTGACACGGAGGCCGAGATCACCGTAAAGGGGAATACGCTCAAATACGTGAGCCGCGGCGGATTAAAGCTTGAAAAAGCCATGACGCATTTCGGAATCACGCTGGAGGGTAAGGTCTGCATGGATATCGGAGCTTCCACCGGTGGATTTACCGACTGCATGCTGCAAAACGGAGCCGTCAAGGTGTATTCCGTGGACGTCGGCTATGGTCAGTTCGCATGGAAGCTGCGCCAGGATCCGCGCGTGGTCTGCATGGAGAAGACCAATATCCGCTATGTGACCCCGGCGGATATCGATGACGTGCTGGATTTTGCGTCGGTGGATGTGTCGTTTATTTCCCTTACCAAGGTTTTAATCCCGGCACGGGAGCTCTTAAGAGACGGCGGCGAGATGGTCTGTCTCATCAAGCCCCAGTTTGAAGCCGGACGGGAAAAAGTCGGGAAAAAGGGTGTTGTGCGTGACAAGGCTGTTCACGAGGAAGTGGTAGAGCGGATCATTGAATTCGCGTCACAGAACGGATTTTTTGTAAAGAATCTGGAATATTCGCCCATCAAGGGACCGGAAGGAAACATCGAGTATCTGGTGTACATCCGGAAGGATGAGACGGGCGGCGTGGATGCGGCAGTCGACATTAAGGCGGTCGTGGATGCAGCGCACGGCGAGTTAGACAAGTAACCGGACGTCTGTGAATGACCGGGCGTCTGCCGGATGTGGGGAAGCTTATGAGACATTTTTGATCATCACAAATACATATAAGGACGAGAACGGCAGACTCACCGGAGAACTTGCGGCGTATATCCGCAAAAAGGGCGGAGAATGTGACTGCTTTTACAGTGACGGGGAGAGCAAAAGCGAGGCGGCGCCTGCTTTGGATAAGATGGATCCAGCGACGGACTGCGTCATGGTGTTAGGCGGCGACGGAACGCTGATCCGCGCGGCATCCAGGCTGGTGGACAGCAGGATTCCGTTGATCGGCGTGAACCTTGGTACGGTCGGTTATCTGTGTGAACTCGAGGAGAGCAACGTGTTTGACGCGGTTGACCGTCTGATGGCGGATGACTGTATGGTGGAGGAGCGCATGATGCTCACCGGCGCAGGCATCCTTGGCGGAGTGCGGGAAGAATACGGGGTTGCCCTGAATGATATCGTGATTCACCGCACGGGGGAGTTGTCGGTAGTCAGCCTGATCGTCTATGTGAACGGGGAGTATCTGCATACGTTTCGGGCGGACGGAATCATTGTGTCGACGCCGACCGGTTCTACCGGCTACAATATGTCGGCAGGCGGACCGATCGTGGATCCGAAGGCACAGATGATTTTAATTACGCCGATCAATGCGCATAATCTCAATTCACGCAGTATTGTGATCGGTGCGGAGGACGAAGTGGTTGTTGAGATCGGCAGAAGGCGCTCACAGAAGGATGAGACGCTGGAGGTCAGCTTTGACGGGGATACCGCCGCAAGACTTGTGGTGGGAGATAAGTTCAGTATCCGGAAGGCTTCGGACACGACAAGGATCTTAAAGCTGAGCAACAAGAGCTTTCTCGAGATCCTAAGCAAAAAGATGCAGGTATACACATAAGCGGGAAACGGAGGGCAGAATGAAAACCAAACGACAGGCGAAAATGCTGGAACTGATCAAGAGAAATGACATTGAAACACAGGAAGAACTGTCGGATTATCTGGAGCGTGAGGGCTATCAGGTAACACAGGCGACGGTTTCCAGGGACATCCGGGAACTAAAGCTCACCAAGGTTGCAATGAGCAACGGCAGGCAGAAATACGTTGCGCTGCAGGAGACGGACGAAAATCTGTCGCAGAAATATGTGCGCGTGTTCCACGACGGATTTGTATCCATGGATATGGCGCAGAATATTCTGGTCATTAAGACTGTCTCGGGTATGGCGATGGCGGTGGCGGCTGCGTTAGATGCCATGCATATGCACGAGATCGTGGGCTGCATTGCGGGGGATGACACCATCATGTGCGCGATCCGCAGTGTGGATGATACCGTTGCGGTGATGAACCGCTTGAAAAAGCTTGTGGAAGACTAGACGGGATTCTTTTGGGGAGAGTAGAAGGAGATTCTATGTTACAAAGTCTGCATGTGAAAAATCTGGCGCTGATTGACGAGGCGGAGGTGGATTTTACCCGGGGACTCAATATCCTCTCGGGAGAGACCGGTGCGGGTAAGTCCATCATCATCGGTTCGATCAATCTGGCGCTGGGTGAAAAAGTGCAAAAGGAAATGTTGAGAGAAGATCCGCAGACCGGGGAGTTTGCTCCGGCGCTGGTAGAACTGGTATTTACGGTGGAGAACGGGCAGGAACGGCAAAAGCTGGAGGCGCTCGAGGTCTATCCGGAAGATGACCAGGTGATCCTAAGCCGCAGAATCGTAGGCGGAAGGGGAACGGCGCGCGTCAACGGCCAGAGTATGCCGGCATCCGCGGTGCGCGAGATCGCGGCGATTTTAATTGACATTCACGGTCAGCATGAGCATCAGTCGCTTCTTTCAAAGCGCAGACATTTGGAGATTCTGGATGCCTATGTGGGAGAGACGCTGACAGAGAAAAAGAAGGCGCTCGCAGAGACTTACCGCAGCTACAAAAAGCTGGTGGAGGAAGAGAAAAATGCCGGCATAGACGGCGCAGAGCGCGAGCGGGAGATTTCGTTCCTGGAGTACGAGATCCGTGAGATCGAGGAGGCAGGACTTCGGGAAGGCGAGGACGAGGAACTGGAGAATGAGTACCGCCGGTTTTCCAACGGACAGAAGATTGTGAATGCCGTAAACGGTGCATACAGCAATACCGGCGGCGAATCGGACTGTGCGTCGGAGCTGACCGGAAGGGCGGTACGCGAGCTCTCGTCAGTCTCCGGATACGATGAGAAGCTTGCCGAACTCGAGCGCGAGCTGCTTGAGATCGACGGGCTGTTAAGCGATTTCAACCGGGAACTTGCCGATTATGTCGAGAATATGGAGTACGATGAGGAGACGTTCTACCAGGTGGAGAAGCGTCTCGATGAGGTGAATCATCTGAAATCCAAATACGGCAGCACGATCCCGGACGTGCTTCTGGCATTAGAAGAGAAGCAGGAACGCCTGATGCAGCTTAAGGACTATGACACGTATCTCGCCGGTCTTAAGGAAGAGATTGCGCGGACTAAAAAAGTCTTAGAGAAGCAGAGCAGCGAGGTGTCCGCAATGCGTAAGGAGGCGGCAGAGCGGCTTACCGCGGCGGTCACGCAGGCGCTACTGGATCTGAATTTCCTTGATGTGCGTTTTACGATGAATTTTGAGCGCATGGCAGAGTATACGGCGAACGGATTCGACGATGCGGAATTTTTGATTTCCACGAACCCGGGCGAGCCGTTAAAACCGCTCGGAAAAGTAGCGTCGGGAGGAGAACTTTCGCGTATCATGCTTGCCATCAAGACGGTGTTAGCGGATGAGGATGCGGTGGAGACGCTGATTTTCGATGAGATCGACAGCGGAATCAGCGGCCGGACAGCGCAGATGGTTTCCGAGAAGATGAATGTGCTGGGACGGTCGCACCAGATTATCTGTATCACGCATCTTCCGCAGATTGCGGCAATGGCGGATTCCCATTATCTGATTCGGAAATCCGTGCAGAATCAGACGACGGTCTCCACGATCCGCAGACTGTCGGAGGAGGAGAGCATACAGGAGCTTTCCCGCATGCTTGGAGGTGTGGAGATTACGGAGACGGTAAAAAGAGTGCGCAAGAGAGATGCGCGCGCTTGCAAAAAGCAAAAAAATCGGGGTTTGAAAAGTAAAAATATTCACATAATAAAAGAAGATACCACAGGTATGAGATACCATGGTATCTTCTTTTTTTGTTGTGTGGCGGCCTTTTGGGGTACAGAAAATGGTATGGGGGCAGATATGAGACATAAATTTTATTTTTTGATACAGCAGATCACATGGGTTGCTTTTTTGCTTTTGACACTGTTTGCCGTAAAGTCGTTCGGGCGGGCACTGCCGGATGAGATCTACGTTCCGTTCGGGGAAAAGGCGGATTACCGGTTTGGCGTTCCGGTGAGCGTGACGTTAAAGGACGACAGCGAGGAAGTGTTCTACCGCTTAAACGGGCAGGAGGATGCCATGGCGGAGGCCCCTTTTTATACCGTTACCTGCAAGCTGTTCGGCATTTTCCCGGTAAAAGATGTGAAGGTGATGATGGTCGACAGACAGGAGGTGACTGCGGGCGGCGAGGCGATCGGTATCTATGTGAAGACGGACGGAATCCTGGTGCTCGGCACTGCAAAGATTGCGGATGCGTGGGGCAATGAGTGCAGCCCGGCGCAGAATCTGGTGCAGAGCGGGGATTATATTGTGAGTGTGAACGGGGAGACGGTGTATGAGAAAGAGGAGCTGATGGACAAGATTGACAGCTACGGCAGCGGGCGTGAGATCATAGGAGTGATGCGGAAGGGGGAGTATGTGGAAGTATCCATGAATCCGGTCAAGGCGAGACGGGAAAATACCGCCTTGGAATCTGGGTGCGGGATGATCTTGCCGGGGTCGGAACGCTGACCTACTACAGGCAGGACGGCAGCTTCGGCGCACTCGGACATGCGGTGAGCGACGGCGACACCGGCGTGCAGATGAGCCTCTCGGAAGGTATATTTACGAGACGAAAATCGTCAGCATCCAGAAGGGGAAGAACGGCGTCCCGGGCGAACTTGCGGGCATCATTGACTACGGGAATCGCACTGCATGGGGAGCATTACGGAGAACTCGCCGCTTGGCATCCGCGGCATGTTAAATGATACGGCGGGAGAACTGGAGGGAGAAGTCTACGAGGTGGCTTATAAGCAGGATATTGCGCCCGGAAAAGCCTACATCATCTCGGAGGTGTCCGGGGAGCGCGCGGAGTATGAGATCGAGATAGAGAGTCTTGATTACAGCGGGGATGAGGAAAACAAGGGAATTCTTTTTAAGGTTACCGATGAGCGGCTTTTAGATCTGACCGGAGGAATCGTACAGGGGATGAGCGGCAGCCCGATCATCCAGAACGGAAAGATGATCGGGGCGGTGACGCATGTGTTTGTGTCGGATGCGTCGATGGGGTTACGGAATCTTTATTGAGAAAATGTTGTGATTGTACGACAAAAACTTTTACAACGTCTGGTACTTATGGTATACTACAGTCAGTATTGTTGGCTTTAAGGACGGAAGACGGAATGGAACAGCAGGAACATATACAAAAACTGGCAGATGAATACTACGAAGAGGGCAGAGCCAGATTCTTTGACCACAAGCTGGAGGAAGCGGCGATGCTCGTACAGAATGCGCTTCATCTCTACAAGAAGTGTGATGATATGCTAAAATACGCCACAGCGCTCAATATGCTCGGTGTGATCTACGGTGCCACGGGGAACGAGACGATGGCGGTGGATTATCTGGTTGAGGGACTTGAGTGTGCGATAGATTACCAGCTAAATAACATCACGACACTCTTTTATAACAATATCGGTTCCAGGTACCAGGAACTGGGAGAACATGAGAAGGCGATCGATTATTTCTTAAAGTCGGCGCGGGAACTGCAGAATCCGACCTGCATCAAGGAGGAACGCCACCGTTCCTGGACTTTGATTACCTACCTGAATCTGGCGGTCTCCTACTACGAACTGAATCTGTACGAGCTTTCCTACAAATATTTAGAGCAGGCAGAGCGGCAGCTTGACGAGGAAGTGGAGGAGATGTATCATTATACGGTACTGATCTTCAAATGTAGGCTGCTCTGGCAGATGGGAAAGGGAGACTATGTGTATGAGTACATGGAGGATCTTCTGGCGAGCGGTGAAAAAGACAGCAATGCGTCGGATTATCTGAACGATATGAAGGATCTGTGTCAGCTGTTCCGCGACATGAAAGAGTATGAATACTGGAAGCAGACCATATCTGCGGTCGAGACCTATACGATCGATCAGAAAACCGTCTTTTTCCAGCTGTTTCTGACGGAATTGTGGATGGACTACTATCAGACTGTGGGGAACGAAGAGCGCTATGTGGAACTGTGTGTGGCACATGCGGATCTGTATAAGCGCCAGAAAGCGATCGATGCGAAGGACCGCGCAACAGCGATCGACATCAAGGTCCAGCTGCGGGAAAAAGAGGCGGAGCGTAAGCGCGTGGAGACCATGTCTGTGACGGATGCGCTGACCGGACTGGGGAACCGCTATTCTCTTGAGCGTGAGGCGGTGCATATCATAAGGGATGCGGGCGGTGAGCGGATTACGGTCGGCGTTTTGGACATCGACTGCTTTAAGCAGCTGAACGATACCTACGGGCATATTCAGGGAGACCGCTGCCTGAAGGTGGTGGCGGATATTCTGAAAGAGGCAGTGATGGACTGCGGACATGTCTACCGGTTTGGCGGGGATGAGTTCGTGATGTTGTTTCCGGCAGGGATGGAGAACCGGATCGAGGGGATCGCGGAGGCGATCCTGCAGAAGATTGCGGAGGCGGGAATCGCAAACGAGCACTCGGTTGTGCAGCCGAATCTTACCATCTCCCAGGGGTATGCCTGCTTTGTGCCGGAGGGCACAGAGAGCGGAGCGCGTCTGATTGAGCACGCGGACAAGGCGCTTTACTATGTGAAGAGAAACAGCAGAAACGCATATTATATCATACGCGAATGATGCATATACTTCAGTTGACGACTAGCTTCGACAAATTTTCTTGCGTTGGAATCAGTATCATCAGTAAGCAAAGAGTTTTGTCACAGGAGGGGCTAAAATGGAAAAACTGAATGTTGCAATAGCAGATGATAATGAGAGAATGCTGCGATTATTAGGGGATATTATCGAAAGTGATGACGAACTGAATGTTGTAGGAGTCGCCCGCGACGGCGAGGAAGCATACCATGTGATAAAGGCGAAAGAACCGGATGTCGTGCTGCTCGACATTGTGATGCCGAAGCTTGACGGATTGGGGGTTTTAGACCGCGTGAGTCAGGACACCTCCATAAAAAACATCCGGCGTTTATTATGATCAGCGCGATCGGTCAGGAGAAAATCACGGAAGATGCGTTTGCGCGCGGCGCAGATTATTACATTATGAAGCCGTTTGACAATGATATCGTGTTAAGCCGCATCAAGAATGTGAGAAGACTTGCGGCGGGACGCGGTGCGGAAGTGCGCAAGGTCAATGCCTATGAGAAGGCGGAGGAGACAAAGGAGCGCAACCTGGAAGCGGATGTCACCGATATTATTCACGAGATCGGAGTTCCGGCGCATATCAAAGGGTATCAGTATCTGCGGGATGCGATTGTCATGTCCGTCAATGACATGGATATGCTCAACTCGATCACGAAAATTCTTTATCCCACGATCGCGAAGAAGTACCAGACAACCTCCAGCCGTGTGGAGCGGGCAATCCGGCATGCGATCGAGGTGGCGTGGAGCAGAGGCAAGATGGATACCATTGATGAGATGTTCGGGTATACCATCCACAACGGAAAAGGAAAACCGACGAATTCGGAGTTTATCGCACTGATTACCGACCGGATACGTCTGGAATATAAGATGCATTAACGATGAGGACATATTTTTCAGGAGGCGCAAAGCCGAAGAAGAGTATGTCCTCATTTTCGGATAACCGGTTCCTTTTGAGCGTCAGATGTGCTATAATTATACGATGATTTTTCGGAGGATGGCAGATGCAGAAAAACAGGTATCAGCTCAGGTGCGCGGCAGGAAAATACTGGCTGTTAGATATGGAGCAGGATGGAGAAACGTATCGGCCGCCGCTCATGTTAAATGAGAGCGGGGCTTATATCTTCAGGCAGTATATGGCAGGAAACACGGCGGATAAAATCGCGGAGGAGCTTGCCACTATGTACGGGGGGACCGCAGACGATATGCGGACAGATGTGATGCAGTTTATCAGACAAATGGAACTACAGGGGATCTTGTAAACGATGAATATATTATTGGTGGGAAGCAAATGCCGCTTCCTTCAGCTTTTGACGGACAAACTGGACAAAGAAGGGCACCGTGTGTTTTTGCTGACGGCAGAAGACAAATCGGTCAGAACGTCCAAAAAGATATTTGAGACGTATCATTTTGCATACGACAATCCGTGCATCAGAGAGGTGCTTGAGGGAGTGCGTCCGGATGTGACAGTCTTTATGGGCGCCTATGATACAGGCTTTCTCTGGGGGAAGGGGAGCAGCACGGCGTCGGCGTACACTTCAGGCCTGTTTCAACTGCTGATGAATGAGACGGCTGGTAATGTGGGACGCTTTTTGTATCTCTCGTCGGAGGAAGTCTTCGGGGGAGAGTATACACAGGACATTTCGTGCGAGGAAAACTGTGCGGCTTATACGGTACGCGCGCAGGCGATTGCGGCGGGAGAGGAACTCTGCCGCAGTTACTTTAACATGGGCTATGAGACGATCGTGCTGCGGCTGGATCATCTCTACGGGGAACCGCTTACCGGGGCGGAAGCGCGTGATATCTGCGCCCGCATGAGTGTGGAGGGGCTGGAAACCGGTGAGATCCGGGTAAATCCCCACAACCGTGTGGCGCTGTTACACTATTCGGATGCCGTCGAATTTTTGTATGCGGTGATTACGGCAAAAAAGATGACGTACGGCGTCTATCAGATTTCTTCCGGAGAGACGATTTCCGTGCGAAGCGCAGCGGAGTTTGTGGCGGCGGAACTGGAAGGTGTGAAAGTCGTAGAGGACACCGGAAGAGAGCGGATGGAGCCGGTTTTGTCCAACCAGAGATTTGCGGAGGAGTTTGGGATACGCATTGTACATAAGCCGGAGACCGAGATTGGCAGGGAGGCGGCGTACATCCGGCAGCACGCATCTTCTTTTGTGCGGACACAGAGCAGAAAAAAGGGATGGAGCCGGTTCGGAGAGCGGTCGAGAGAGGCCGTAAGAGCGATGATTCCGTTCGCGGAGAATCTGCTTTGTTTCCTTCCGTTTTTCCTGTTAAATAACTGGATGGCGGGGAGCGCGTATTTCCAGAACATTGATTTTTACCTTCTGTATGTGCTGCTGTTCGCCATTACCTACGGGCAGCAGCAGGCGACATTCTCCTCGATTCTTGCGGTGGCGGGGTATCTTGCGGTGCAGATGTATCAGCGGAGCGGTTTTGATGTGGTGCTGGATGTCAACACGTACATATGGATTGCACAGCTGCTGATTCTGGGACTTGTGATCGGCTATATGCGCGACCGGCTGCATGCGGTGGAGGAGGAGGAGCGCCATGAGGTGGATTTCCTCTCCAGACAGGTGGAGGACATCTCGGATGTCAACGGCAGCAACGTGCGCATCAAGGAGATTCTGTCAAATCAGATCGTCAACCAGAACGACAGCTTCGGAAAGCTGTATGAGATCACGTCCAGCCTGGACAAGTACGAGCCGAGTGAAGTGTTGTTCTATGCCGCAGAGGTGCTGGCAAAGCTGATGGACAGTCAGGATGTCGCAATCTATACGGTGGCAAACCACTCCTATGCGCGTCTGTTCTCGGCAACTTCGCCGAAGGCACGCATGCTCGGAAATTCCATTCACTATGTGCAGATGGAAGAACTCTATGAAAAGCTGCGGGAGAAAAAAGTGTTCATCAACAAAACCATGGATGAGCGCTATCCGCTGATGGCGGACGCCATTTATTCGGAGGACGAGATGCAGCTGATTCTGATGGTGTGGGGAATCCCGTGGGAGAGAATGACACTCGGGCAGGCGAATATGCTCACTGTGATCGGCTATCTGATTCAGAACGCGGTCGTGCGCGCCAACCGTTATCTCTCGGCGCTGGAACAGCAACGCTATATCCACGGCACCAGAATTTTGGAGGCGGACGCGTTTGTTTCGCTGGTGAAGGCTTATCTTAACGCCAGGGAGAAGAAGCTGACGGAGTGTGCGCTCGTCGTTTTCGAGGAGGGTGAGACCTCCAGGGAGGAAGCCGCAGGCGTCCTTTCCGGCATGATGCGCCAGAGCGATTATCTCGGAGAGCTCCCCGACGGAAAGATGTACGCACTGCTTGCTAACACGAGCGCAGAGGATGCGGGAATGGTTGTGGAGCGTTTTAGGAGCGCAGGCTTTCCGTGCAGGATGAAAGAGGAGATGGAACTATGAGCAGGATCGAAACGTATTTTCTGCTGCTTGTGGTACTGAATCTGTGCGTCACGGCGGCGTATGTCCTGTGGAATGAGCGGCACTGGAGAGAAGAGCCCGGAAAGCGCACCGGCGGAAGAATCCGCGCGGCGGTTATGTTTTTTGCGCCTGTGATCGGTCCTGTTTTCTTTGTGGCGGGAGAACTCGCGCGGCATCTTTTATTCGGACAGTCGGCGGATCTGGAAGATGTTATTTTCAGTAAGGAGCGTGTCAGAACACACTTTATGGCGGATGAGGAGCAGGAGCGGAATGTGGTGCCGATCGAGGAGGCACTGGCGATTTCCGACCGGGATAGTCTGCGCACACTGATTATGAATGTGGTCAGAGGAGATGTCACGGACTCTCTCGGATCGCTGGCGCTGGCACTTGACAGTGAGGATACCGAGACCTCCCACTATGCGGCGTCGGTGCTTCGGGATGTGCTCAACGATTTCAGGCAGCATGCACAGAAACTCTACCGGCAGATGCAAAAGGACGGCAGAGAGGCGGGGGATGATGCCTGCCTTCTGATCGAGTACATGTATGTCGTCTTAAAACAGAATGTTTTTCACGAGACCGAACAGCGGACATTTGTGGATATGTTTGAGGAGGCGTGTGAACTTCTCTATGAAAAAGATTACCGGAAACTCACTGCGCAATACATCGAATGGCTGTGTGAACTGCTGCTCCGCTTAAAGGAATTCGGGCGGATGCGCTACTGGTGCAACCGGAGCCGGGAATTATATCCGGATGCGCTTTCCACGTACACCTGCTATTTGAAAATGTATTTTACGCAGGAGAAGAAAACCGAATTTTTCCGGGAACTGGATCGGCTGAAAGCGTCCAATATCGTCATTGACAGGGAGACGTTAGAGCTGATCCGGACGTTCAGTTAGTCCGGCAGGAAGGAAATGACATGGTATCACGCAGAAATTATCTGACGATTGCAATGATGTTTGTGATTCTGCTTTTTATGTTTCAGTTTACAGGCGTCATGAAAGAACAGTTAAGTGAATATGAGAGCAACGAATATGCAGACGATACCACAACATCCTTTCAACGGTCGGATGCATTTCTGGCGGAACAGACATCTGCCGACGCCTGCGAGGTGATCTATGTGGGCGAAGCAGGGGGAGCGGAGGAATCCGTGGTAAAGACATGGTGCAGCTACCGCAAGCGGACGTTTTTTGCAGCAGCTCCCTCGCACTGCTTGACAGCCTGCAGGATGATGCACTGCAGGTGCTGGTGGTGGACGGCAGCAAGGTGACGTCGGAAGAAGAGGTGGCGGTTCTTCGCAGAGAGGCACAAATGGGTGTGACTGTGATTTTTGCAACCCTGCCGCAGAGCTCTGTGATAAGGGAGTACCGGGATTTAAGGGAGCTTCTCGGAATCCGCGCGGTGATTGCGGATGAGATACCGCTTGCGGGCATGCATCTGTTTTCCGGCTTTCTGCTCGGCGGGGAAGAGATCTATGAGGTCACGGAACTCGGGGAGGAGGAGCGTCAGGACATGAACCCTTCTGTTCCCTGGTATACGACCGGCGCGGGAACCAAGACCTATATGGTCGGCACGCTGTCCGATGAGACGATCGAACAGACGGTGGATAACGAAATACGGGCACAGTATGCGGGAATGGAGGAAGAGGCGGCAAAAAACAGCCTTCTGCCTGCCATTTTCTGGAGAAACAGTGTGGATACGGCAAAGATTTTCTGTGTGAACGGGGATTATCTTGCAGACATAAGCGCTGTTGGAATACTGGACGCCATGATGGGGGAGACATACGATTACGATATCTACCCGGTAATTAACGCACAGAATCTTGTGATTGCAGATCTGCCGACGTTCGTCTCCGAGAACGAGGAGGAGATGCAGAAGCGCTACAGTCAGTCCGCACAGGCAGTGTATCAGGAAATTGTGTGGCCGTCGCTGACCTCCATTGCCTCCCGGACGGGGGCAAAGATGACCTGCATGATGACGCCGCAGTTTACGTATACGGATGAGGAAGAGCCGGATGGAGAGAACGTCACCTACTACCTGAAACGTCTGAAGGAGGAGCACGCGGAGGCGGGACTGTCCGCAGACAGCATGGAAGGGATCCCGCTCTCAGAAAAAATAAAGCAGGATCAGACGTTCTGGCAGACCTATGCGCCGTCCTACCGGTTTTTATCCCTCTACGCGGACGGAGTAAAGAGCATCGGGGAGAAGAGTGCCCTTCCGGCGGAAATCCGGACGGTTGCGCTCGGATCCGGCGCCAGCGGGCAGGCGGTGGGGTATCTCAATGAGAACGTCACACTGCAGCCGTCGACGAGTTCCGGAATCCGGCATACGTTTCTGGATGATTTTAAAGTGAAATGCATGGAGACGGCGCTCGGCTATTCCAACATCACACTCGACTTCTATAGCGTGACTTATCCGGAGGGGGACGAGGATTCCTGGGAGAAAATGTCCAAGAAGATCGCAGCAAACCTGGGCACCTACTGGAAAGCGTATGAAGCGTTTGACGCAACCACCCTGACAGAGAGTGATGTGCGCATCCGCAGATTTCTGGCACTTGACTATAAGCAGCAGCGCGCGGGCAATGTGATTACGCTTTCCTTAGAGCACCGGGAGGATGCGGCATGGTTTCTGCTGCGCCTGCACGGAGAGAAAGTCACAGAAGTTGCGGGCGGAAGCTTTGAAGAGATAGAAGACGGCGTCTACCTGATTCTTGCAGAGGAAGATGAGGTCTCCGTGGAAGTGCAGACCGGGGAAACATGGCAGTATCAGGACGGCGGAAAGCGTGGTGACGGCACATGAGAATATGTATTGTGGCAGAGGGATGCTATCCCTATGTTGTCGGGGGTGTATCGAGCTGGATACACAGTATGATAAAAATATTTCCGGAGTACCAGTTTGTCGTGCTGGCGATTGTGGCGAACCGTTCGCTGCGCGGAAAGTTTGTCTACGATCTCCCGGAGAATGTGGTGGAAGTGCACGAACTGTATCTGGAGGATGCAGACTGGCGGCCAAAAGAACTTAAAAGAGCAGCCAGACTGAAGTTAAATGAGCGGGAGTACGCCGCACTGCGGAGCCTGTTGATGAACCAGAATGTAGACTGGGATACCCTGTTCTCCTTTTTCGGGGAGAAGGAATTCTCTTTGAATGAACTTCTCATGGGGGAGGATTTTTTCCGGGCGGTGCAGGAATGTTATACGGTGCGGTATGCGGGGGCGGTGTTTTCTGATTTCCTCTGGACGATGCGCTCCATGTATCTTCCGCTGTTTCTGACACTTGGCATGCGGCTGCCGAGGGCGGATGTGTATCATTGTGTGGCGACGGGATATGCGGGCGTGCTGGGCAGCATGGCAAAGCGCAGGTTTGGCTGCAGGCTTCTGATCTCGGAGCATGGAATCTACACCAGGGAGCGCGAGGAAGAACTGATCCGTGCGGACTGGGTGTCCGGCATCTATAAGAATATCTGGATTGAGCAGTTTAAGAAAATGTCGAAGCTTGCATACGACAGGGCGGATCTGGTCACAAGCCTGTACGCGCACGCGAGAGAGCTTCAGATCGAACTGGGATGTCCTGCGGATAAGACGAGCATTACCCCGAATGGGATTGATCCGGCGCGGTTTACCGGCTTGAAGCGTCCGGAAGCGATGGAGCCGGATATGGTGCACATCGGTGCGGTACTCCGCGTGACGCCGATCAAGGATGTCAAGACCATGATCCGGGCGTTTGCGTATGCAAAGCGCGATGTGCCTAACTTAAAATTATGGATCATGGGACCGACGGACGAAGACGAGGAATACGCGAGAGAATGTTTTGATCTGGTGGATCTGATGGAACTGCCGGATGTGGTGTTTACCGGAAGGGTGAATGTGACGGAATATCTCGGCGGACTGGATTTTACCATTCTGACCAGTATCAGCGAGGGGCAGCCGCTAACGATTCTGGAGGGCTATGCGGCGAAGCTTCCTGCGATAGCAACCGATGTCGGAAACTGCCGCGGACTGTTGTACGGCGAGGACGATGATTTTGGCGAGTCGGGAATTCTGACGCACATCATGAACGTGAAGGAGATCGCGGATGCCATGGTGAATCTTGCCAGACATCCGGTCCGCAGAAAACAGATGGGAGAAAACGGTTACCGCCGTGTGATGGCAAAGTACAAGATTTCGGATATGCAGCAGACGTACCGGAAGATCTACGAAATGTTTGAGAACATAGACTGGTAGAAGGGAGAGAGACTGTGGCAGGAATAGGAATCAAGCTCCAGAAAATATATGAGAAAAAAACGATTCTTGCATATCTGACCGGATTTGGTTACAGTGCGGTCGTGACGGTCGCACCGATGTTTGTCGTGATCGGAACGATCATGCTCATGAGTCAGCTCCTGGGATATGAGAATGTGGGATATGCGAGGAGAGGACTGTTTTCCGGAACGCTGCTTTATATCTTTATCTTTTCGCTTCTGACGGCAGCGCCTTTTAATGCGGTGCTGTCCCGCTATATGTCGGATGTCATCTATGAGGAGCGCTATGAGGATATTCTGCCCTGTTACGATGTGGGGCTGCTTTTAAACATTCTGCTGGCAAGTCTTCTCGGAATTCCGTTTTGCGCATGGGAACATCTTGTGGACATGTCAACCTGATTTTTGTGTTTACCGGATTTTGCGGTTATATCGCACTGGTTCTCGTGTTCTACTCGATGCTTTACCTCTCCATCTGTAAGGATTATCAGAAGATATCGCTGTACTTTTTGACCGGGATGGCGGCGGCACTCGCCTGCGCCCTCTTTTTTGTAAAAGTATGCGGTAGGGAGATTGTCTACAGTATGCTGCTTTCCCTCACGATCGGATTCTTTCTTACGGCGGTGTTGGAATACGCCACGGTGAAGCGCTATTTTAAGAGGAACAGCAACCGGTACAGAAGAGTTTTTTCGTATTTTGGCAGGTACTGGAAGCTGGTGGTGATCAATTTTTTGTATACCCTCGGTCTGTATATTCATAATTTTGTGTTCTGGAATACGGATTTACAGATGCGCGTGGCGGATACGTTTGTCTTTGCTCCGACGTATGATCTGGCAACCTGTCTGGCGATGTTTACGAATCTGTCGTCGACCATCATTTTTATCACGCGGGTAGAGATGCATTTCCACACACGTTACAAGGCGTATTCGGAAGCGGTCATCGGAGGAAGATGGGAAGATATCAAAAATACAAAAGACAGAATGTTCCGGCAGCTTTCTGCAGAGCTTATGAATCTGGTGCGCATACAGTTTATCATCTCGACGGCAGTGTATCTGCTCTGCGTGGTGGTGCTTCCGCAGTACGGGTTCTCGGGAAGAGTGATGCAGATCTATCCTTGTCTTGCCGCCGGATATTTTATATTATTTATTCTGTATGCAGAAATTATTTTTCTGTACTACTTTAACGATCTGACAGGGGCGCTTTTGGCAACCCTCGGCTTTTGCCTGGTGACGTGGGCGGGAAGCATGCTTTCTGCCGGCGGGAGTGATCTTTGGTATGGCATGGGGCTGGTGGCGGGCAGCTTTACCGGCTTTACCATTGCCTATTTCAGACTCAGGTTCATGGAGCGCCATATGGATGAACATATCTTCTGCGGCGGACAGCTGTTTACGGTGAAGAGAGAGCGGATGCCGGAGAGTATGGTATATACAAAGAAACAGAAGGAGCGTTAGTATATGAATGTGATTTTAATTCTGCGGATTTTTCTGACGGCAGCGGGAGTGTTGTTCCTTTTGGGGGACATCAATGCGTATGTGAGACAAAAACTGACCGATACGATTGGACTTCTGTGGGCATTTGTCTCGGTGGCGCTGATTTTAACGGGCGTGGTCTCCGTGCCGGGGGCAAGGGAGGAGGAATACCTGGTGGTGCTTCTTCTGGCAGTCTGCCTGTTGCTTTTGATCCTGCTGTTTAAGCTAAGCAAGGTGGTGTCGGTTCTTTCCATGAAAAATCAGGAGCTTGCCATGCAGGTTTCCCTGCTCAATCAGGAAAATGAGAGAATATTGCACAGGCTGGGGATTTTGACAGATGAAAAAAAAGATATTGTTCGTGATTAACACATTAAGCCGCGCCGGAGCGGAGACGGCATTGTTGGAACTGCTTGCGCAGCTTGCTGCCGAGCGGGGGGAGGACGGGCAGCCTAGATATGAGCTTTCGCTCTTTGTCCTGATGAACCAGGGAGAACTGGTGCAGCAGATACCAGAGGGGGTGCGGCTTGTCAATCCAAGGTATGCCCCGGTCTCGGTGCTCGAACCAAAGGGAAGAATCTATATGGGCATGACCGTTGTAAAATGTCTGCTTCACAGAGCCAACCTGATCCGGCTGTGGCGCTATCACTGGAGGGCCGCGCGGGCGATGCGCAAAGAGGGACGGCTGATGCCGGACAAGCTGCTGTGGCGGGCAATCTCGGATGGCGCCAGACGCTTCCCGGAGGAATATGATCTTGCGGTTGCATTCCTGGAGGGTGGTTCTGCATACTATGTGGCAGACCACGTCAGGGCGAAAAAAAAGGCGGCGTTTATTCATATCGACTATCAGAAGGCGGGATACAGCAGGGAACTGGACCGCGACTGCTACCTGCAATATGATGCCGTATTTCCGATCGGGGAACAGGTAAAGCGGGCGTTTCTCGCCGTGTATCCGGAGTGCAGTGCACGCACCAGGATCTATCACAATCGGATCGACTGTGAAAAAATCCGGAAGATGTCCGGGCAGCCGGGAGGATTTACGGATGATTTCGACGGAATCCGCCTGCTTACGGTGGGAAGACTCACCCCGCAGAAGGCATATCCGGTTGCGATCGAAGCGATGCGGCAGTTAAAGGCGGAGGGATACCCGGTCCGGTGGTATGTGCTGGGCGAGGGAAGCAGCCGCAGGGAATTAGAGCAGCACATTGCGTCGTGCGGATTAAAGGAGGATTTCCTGCTGCTTGGAGCGGTTAGAATCCCTATCCGTACTACCGGCAGACGGATATCTATGTGCATGCGACCGGATATGAGGGGAAAAGCATTGCGATACAGGAGGCGCAGACGCTTGGCTGTGCGATCGTTGCTTCCGAATGTAACAGAGAGCAGATTACAGACGGGGAGGACGGGATTTTGTGCGCGCTTGACGCTGCGGCGGTAAAGGAAGCTGTGGGCTTCCTGATCCGGAATCCGGACCGGCGCATGGCGTACGCGCAGGCGGCGTTAAAGTGTCCTGTAAATTACGAGAACGAGGAACGGCTGTTGGAGCAGCTGCTTTCCGGGAAAGAATAAGGAAGATACGATGGTAGAGAAGAAACAGAAAGAACTGCTGATTATCATTCCGGCATACAATGAGGAGAAAAATATAGAGCGGGTGCTGGAGGAGCTGGAACGCCCGGAGATCGCGGAGATTGCGGATATTCTGGTCATGAATGACGCGTCCTCGGACTCTACGAACTGGGTCGTAAAGGCACACGGACATACGCTGGTATCCCATGTCTTTAATCTGGGGTACGGGAGCGCCCTGCAGCTTGGATATAAATACGCGATCCGCCGCAAATATTCCTATGTGATCCAGATGGATGCGGACGGACAGCATGATGTGTGCAACATACCGGTGATCTATCAGAGACTAAAACAGCAGGATGCGGACGGACGCTGCCCGGATATCGTGCTCTGTTCGCGTTTTATGGAGGGAAGTGCAGAGTATCCGGTCTCCGCTACGAAGAAACTGGCATACGGATTCTTCCGCTGGATGATAAAGATCAGTACCGGACGAAAGATTGCCGATCCGACGACCGGTCTGCAGGGACTTAACCGCAGGGCATTTTTATATTACTCGAAGTATAAGCACTTTGACGACAAGTATCCGGATGCCAATATGATCATTCAGATGCAGCTGCTCGGATTCCGCATAGATGAGATCCCTGCTGTCATGCATGCGAGAAGCTGTGGCACCAGCATGCACTCCGGGTTCAAACCGGTGGTCTATATGTTCCGCATGGTCTTCTCCATCATCGGCGTGGTATTTCGGATCAAGGTGCTTGGAATTGATGCGGGGGCAGGAGAGCGGGATGTTTTCATGGACAAAAAGGAGTAAGCGTTCTTTTCACGCAGAAAATTTAAAAAGACAGCAGAAGCCCTATATTGCTCCGGGGCGTGGGTGGTATCACATCTACACGTTCCGGCTGGGGAGACCGGAGGAAGTATCCTTAGACTGGCTGCCGGATTATCCCGGGGAGACACTTGCTCTGGTCCGGCTGGACATCCGCGATTACGCCTCGCGTGAACTGGACACTCTTGCACTGGACTTTGCGGAGCAGATTTTTCGTGCCTTTCAAGAGCGGAAAAAAGAGATGATCCTGCGCGTCTGTTACGATACGGAGGAAAGGGGATGGAGCGCGAGCCGCAGCGCATTTTTGTGGTGCAGAGACACATGCAGGCGCTCGGTAGTCTTGCGGAACGGTATGCGGATGCCATTCTGACCGTGCAGGGCGTGTTTGTGGGAAGCTGGGGAGAGATGCATACCTCCCGGTTTTTGCGCCCGGATCAGATCTGCCTGTTGGCGCAGACCTGGCAGGAGGCGACGCACCATGCGCTGACACTCTCGGTGCGAAAGCCGGTGCATCTGCGCATGCTGGCGGGAAATAGGCCGGTGCGCGGACTGGGACTATACGATGATGCCATGTTTGCCGGAGCCGACCATATGGGGACGTTCGGGGATGTGCCGCGGGAGGCGGCAGACTGGGAAGAACCGTGGTGTGCGGCAGATGAGCAGGCTTATCTGAGCGGACAGGATGAAAATATTCTGTGCGGAGGGGAGGCGCTGGCGGGAATAAAGTTGTCTGCAGAGACGGTCTTAGAGGAACTTCAAAAGATGCAGGTGACCTATTTAAACAGCATCTATGACCCGGCGCGGATGGCAGAGTGGAAGGCATGCCGTCTTCCGTCCGGAAAATCGCTGTATGAGGAGATCGGCAGCCGCCTTGGTTACCGGATCTGTGTGCTTTGTGCAGAGTGGAAAAAGGGAAGCCTTTGGGTGACACTGAAAAATGAAGGATTTTCCGCCGTATGCCAGAAAACGGATCTGCTTCTGATCCGGGAGTGTGATGAAGGCAAAGAGCAGAAGGTGCAGAAGGTTCCTTATGAGATCTGCGGATTAAAGGGCGGTCAGACGGACGTGGCAAAGGTTGAAATTGCGGCGGGAGAAGCCGGCGGGGAAGGAAAAGAGGAGAAACTCTACCTTTCCATGGTGCGGAAGAAAGACGGAAAAACGCTGCCGTTTGCGAACGAAGGCGCGGGAAGCCGGCTCTTGATCGGCAGATGGATGGTGCAGGGAGGATTGCATGGAAGAGAAAAAGGAAACACAGATTGATTTTGTGATTGCCTGGGTTGACGGCGGAGATCCGGCATGGCAGAGAGAGCGGGACCGCTATGGGAAGATGGGGGAGAAAACAGCGGCGGAAGAGACCGGAGAGAGAGAGAAGTCCGGCGTTGCCTGCGATACCAGGGATGTGCGCTACCGTGACTGGGACTGCCTGCGGTTCTGGTTCCGCAGTGTGGAACAGAATGCCCCGTGGGTGCACAAGATCTATTTTGTCACATGGGGACATGTGCCGAAGTGGCTGAATGGGAATCATCCGAAGCTTGAGATTGTGCGCCACGAGGATTATATTCCGGGAGAATTTCTGCCGACGTTTAATTCCCACACAATCGAGCTCAATTTTCACCGCATCCCCGGATTGTCGGAACAGTTTGTCTATTTTAACGACGATATGTTTCTGCTGCAGCAGGTAAGCCCCGGACAGTTTTTCCGGGACGGAAAGCCGCTTGACATGCTTGCCTTGCAGCCGGTCGTGGCAAACCGGGAGGATGCCGTCATGCCGTATATTTATCTGAACAATGCGATGGTGCTTGCGAGGTATTTTGACAAGCGGGAAAACATGAAGCAGCAGCCGGGAGCCTACTGGCATCCGGGGTATCCGCTCTTATATTTCGGGTATAACCTGCTCGAGCGCATGTTCCCGCGGTTTACCGGATTTTATACGGTGCACGGTCCGTCGCCGCTTCTAAAGAACACCTACGAGGCGCTCTGGCAGCGGGAGGGAGCGCTTTTGTCGGAGGTGTGCAGCCACAGATTCCGCAGCAGGGAGGATGTGAGTCAGTATCTGCTCAGAGAATGGCAGAAGCTGGAGGGTAATTTTTATCCTGTCAATGCCTGCCGGTTCTGCAGGTATTATGATCTCTCGGATCAGAATACATCGCTGCTTCATGTGATTGAGAAGAAAAAAAGCCCGGCTGTCTGCATCAATGATTCCCAGAAGGTGGAGGCGTATGACAGGGTCAAGAGGGAATTAAACGAAGCATTTTTAAAAGCTTTTCCGAAAAAGAGTTCCTTTGAAACGGACGGAGCAGGGGAAAAGCACTAAGACAGAGAGGAGACGCCATGGAAACAAAGAGCAGAACAGAATATTCGGCAATGAATACAACCGTGGCGGTCATCTCCAGAATGACGGCGATTCTGATGGGATTTGTGACGCGTGTGATTTTTACGCATACGCTGAGTGAAAACTATGTCGGAATCAACGGTCTGTTCACCGATATTTTAAACGTGCTTTCGTTGACCGAGCTTGGCGCAGGCACGGCAATCACTTACGCCTTGTACCGGCCGATCGCGGAGGGCAACATCAAAAAGCAGCAGCAGCTGATGAAGCTTTACCAGACATTTTACCGTGGAACCGCGGTGTGTGTGGGCGTGCTGGGACTGGCGCTGATTCCGTTTATGGACGTGCTCATGAAAAACAGACCCGAGGTGGAGCATCTGACGTTTATTTACCTTCTCTATCTCGCCAACTCCGTGCTGTCGTATCTGCTGGTGTACCAGAGGACGCTGATTGAGGCGCATCAGATGAATTATGTGGTGCTCATCTATCAGACCGGCTTTCTGGTGCTGCAGGATCTGCTGCAGATTGTTGTGCTGCTTACTACGGGAAACTTTATTCTGTTTTTGCTGATGTATCTGATGTGCACGGTTCTGTCAAATGTGTGTATCTCGCGAAAGGCGGAAAAGCTTTTCCCGTATTTAAAGGAAAAAGAGAAGGAACGTCTTCCCGCAGAGGAGCGGACGGGACTGTTTCAGAATATCCGCGCCATGATGATGCACAAGCTTGGGACGGTCGTTGTAAATAATACCGATAATTTACTGATCTCCGCGTTTGTCGGCGTGGTCAGTGTCGGAATATATTCCAATTATTATCTTCTGATCGGTTCCGTCCGCCAGGTGTTGGACCAGGTCTTTGCGGGAATTACAGCGAGTGTGGGCAATCTGGGAGCAACGGAGGACCAGGGCAAAATCCGCGAGATTTTTGAGACGGCCTTTTTTATCGGGCAGTGGCTTTACGGGTTTGCGGCGATCTGCCTGTACGAATTGCTCAATCCGTTTGTGGAGCTGGCTTTTGGCAGACAGTATCTGTTTGAACGCTCCGTTGTCATGATCTTATGCCTCAACTTTTTTATCAACGGAACCAGGAAAGCGGTGCTGACCTTTCGGGATTCCATGGGATTGTTCTGGTTCGATCGCTACAAGGCGCTGGCGGAGGCGGCGCTCAATCTGGTGCTGTCGATTCTTCTGGTAAGACAGTATCAGACGCTCGGCGTATTTATCGGAACGTTTTTGTCAACGATTCTCACGTCGGTGTGGGTGGAGCCGTTTGTCCTGTACCGGAGAAGACTGCATCTGCCGGTGCACCGGTTTTATCTGCGCTACCTTTTGTATGCGGTCTGTGTGGGAGCGATATGGATTGTGACAGACCTGGTCTGCGGACTGGCAGAGGGAAGTCCGCTTACCGTTCTTCTCATCCGGCTGCCACTCTGTGTGGTGCTGCCCAATCTGTTGTTTTTTATGGCATACGGCAGGACGAAAGAATGGAAACGGGTGTTGGAGCGCCTGCGGCGCATCGAGTGGGGCAGGCTGCATCGGGGAGGAATGTGATGAGACAGCAGATGGAAGAAGAACAATGGGATTTGTGCAGGCTGCTGGATGCGGCGCTGCACGGCAGACCGGCGGAAATGCTCCCGCCGGCTGAAAAATACGAAGCCATTCTTGAACTGGCAGACCGGCATCGCGTGCTGCCGCTGCTGTACGACGTGCTGTCACCCAAGCTGCCCGAGGAGGATGAGAACCGGAAGCGCCTTGAGAAGAGAAGCGCAGAGACAGTGCGGCAGAGCTACCGCCTGCTGTTCCTCGGGAAATATGTGACAGGACTTTTGCGGGAACATGGAATCGAGACAGTTCTTTTAAAGGGGAGCGGCACGGCGGGACTCTATCCGGTGCCGGAACTTCGCAAGTCCGGGGATATTGATCTGCTCGTTGCGGATCAGAAAGCGGGAGAAAAGGCGTATGAGGTGCTGCATGAGCATGGATTCCGGAAAGCCTCAGAGCAGCATGCACACCATCATATCGTCTGCGTTGGCACAGAGCAGATCGGAATAGAAATTCACGTTGCGCTGGCAGAGCCGTTCGACTCCAAAAGCGTCAACGAGTGGCTCGCCGCACATCAGGCGGAATTTCTGGCGCACTGTGAGAGGACGGCGGTGATGGGGGTGGAGTTTCCGGTGCTGCAGCCGGCATATCATGCGTTTTACCTGCTGCTTCATATGCTGCAGCATTTCCTGCGTGCCGGATTTGGGTTAAAGCTGCTTTGCGACTGGGTCGTATTCTGGGAAAAGGGATACGGCAGCGGGGTAGAGGAGCATTTTTGCTCCATGGCAGAGGAATGCCGCGTGATGGGATTTGCGCGTCTGGTGACGGCGGTCTGTGTAAAATATCTGAGACTTTCCGGGGAAAAAGTGCCCCTGCTGCTTTGCCGATTTGACTGGGAGACGGAAGCTGCAAATCTGGAAGCATTCCTGACAGAGATTCTGGAGGCGGAGGAGTTCGGCAAGTCAAGTGCCGACCGTATGGTGGCGCTGCGGGGAACCGGCTGGCGGGATTATTGCAGGGAATTTCATCATCAGATGCTGCTCACCTATCCAGGGGCAGGGCGCTACCGCATTCTGCATCCGGTGTTGTGGGTGATGATGTTCTGCGGTTTTGCATACCGCAACGTTAAGATGCGCCGGGTATCGGGGTACGCGGTGTTAAAGAAGGCGAGAGCGCGCGGAAAGCTTGTGGAGGAGATGAAGCTGTTCCGCTAGAAAATAGGATGTTCGACGGGAAAGGAGGAGAGCAAAATGGATACATGGTACTGGGCACTGGAATATGTCAGGGTATTTTTTGCCTATGTGATGATTCTGTTTGTGTGGCCGTCTGTGGTATTCCGGGATTATTTAAGAGGCAGGAGCCGCACGGTGCGGTTTGCTTTCTGTGTGACGGTTCCGGTTGTGCTGCTCAATACGGTGGTACTAAGTCTGGGCGTGTTTCATATACTGTACGGATGGCTGATTGCCGTGCTGTTTTACGGCACATTGCTGCTTGGCTTGCTGAGATGGCACCCTGTGCGGCGGGAGCAGATCAAAAAGATCTCCCGCCTGTTTCTGGGAACCTACGGCATCCGGCTTTTGCTGCTTCGCCTGCGCAACAGAGTAAAAAGACGGGATCGGGCATGTACATGCACAATTCAGGCAGAGCATACGGGGACGGCGCTGCGTCTATCTGATGCTGGGTGTGGTTGTGTGCTTTGGCATGGTGTATTTTTCCTACGGGGCATTCCATGATTACTCCTACGGGTTTGGCGATATGTACCGCCACCACTCGTGGATCTACGGGCTGTTAAACGGTACGCCTTTTTATGAGGGAATCTACCCGGAAGCCATGCACTGCTTTATCTACGCCATGCGCGTGCTGTTCGGGGTAAAGATTTACAGCAGCCAGCTGTTTCTGGCGGGAATCCACGTCGCGGTTTTTCTGGTCAGCGCGTATCTGCTGCTGAAGGAATTATTTGCATGGGATGGAACCGCGGTGCTTGCACTGGCGTTGTTCCTGACCGTGGATCTTTTGTGCATTGACGAGATCTTTTCCATGTCCCGTCTGCAGTGGACGCTGCCGCAGGAGTTCGGACTGTATACACAATTCCTGTGCGCACTGTTTCTGCTTCGCTGCCTTAAGACGGACTTTAGCGACAGATCCGGCAGCCGGAGAGAGCGGATCAGAAAGTTTTTGACGGATGAGAATCTGCTGCTGTTTCTGCTGTCACTGGCGGCTTCCCTTGCCATTCATTTTTATGTCACGATGATGGCGTTTTTCCTCTGCGTGGTGATTGCCGCGTGCAGGCTTCCCGCTCTTTTTCAAAAGAGAAGGTTTGTATCTCTCGTAAAGGCGGTCTGCCTCGGTGTGCTGATAGCGGTGCTGCCGATGGGAATTGCGTATGCGAAGGGTGTACCGTTCCAGGGATCGATCGGATGGGCGGTCAATGTCATAAACGGTACGGATACCGCGGAGGGGCGTACCAGCCAGGCGGAACAGATCTTAGAACAGACGCAGACATCGAGTGAGCAGACATCGAAGGAGCAGACATCGTCCGGTGAGAGGATGACAGAGAGCGGGGAGACGACAGAAACGGCGGTGCAGCCGACGGAACAATCCCACGGGGGGAACGGGCAGATACCAGATGGCGGGAGTGCGGATGCGGGACAAAATAGCGCTCCGAAACAATCCGCCGGTAATCATATGCTTGCGATGGCAGAACGGATGGCGGCATCGTTCGCCGGCAAGGCACAACTGGTCTGGAAATACGGGTATGTGCAGCTGTACCGTGAAAACCGGGCGGAATGGATTGTGTTTTTTAGCGGTCTGGCACTGATCCTCTGGGCGGTGTACCGGATGGCGGCGGGGATTATCGCCGGCCTGCTAAAAAAGGGAAGAGACAGCAAAAAGATCCAGCAGCTGTTTGACGGATATCCGGTGCTGGTCGGAATATCGGTATTGCTTATGATTGTCTATGCGGCGCCGTTCCTCGGGCTGCCGGAGCTTATTGCAGGCTCCAGGCTATGCTCTACGGAACAGCTTTTCATTCTGGCGGTCGTGGTCATTCCGGTGGATCTGGCTGCCGGGGCAATCGCCCTTACGCCCGGCAGACGTGTGCTGCCGCTTGCGCTTGCCGCGGAGTGGCGGTGATCTATGTGGGGACGAGACAGCTTGGCATTTTTCACGGATACCTCTACTATGAACTGACCAGATACAATGCGGCGGTGATGGTGACACAGGACATCACGGATAAATTCCCGGAGAACAGCTATACGATTGTGTCTACCACGGATGAACTTTACCAGGTGATCGAACAGGGACGGCATGAGGAGCTTTTGACTTTCCTGAACCGGGTGAACGGAAGCGGCTATACCCTGCCGACGGAATACATTTTTGTGTATGTGGAGAAGCGGCCGATTCAATACGCACAGAGCCATTTCTTTATCGGACCGGACTGGCTGGCAGAGGAAAAATACACTTCTTACTATACGACCTATTTCAGCGAGGGGAACAGCATCAATGCCTCGGAGATCTCGCGGGAGCAGGCAGAGAAGGAGATGATGACGTTCTCAAAACTCTCGCAGACCTATTCCAATCTGGACAGCCGCACGATACTGGAATCCAAAGCGTACGAATGGTGCAGGAAGTTTGAAGCATCCTATCCGCAGGAGATGAAGGTATATTATGAAGATGAGAATTTCTGCTGCTATATCATACGGCAGAACACCTATCGGTTATATCAGCTGGAGGGATCATGAGTGGACGTTGGAAAAGGATTTTGGCGCTTGGCGCAGCGGTTGTTTTGTGTCTTATAGCAGCAGCTCAAATGGGCAGTCTGTTTCACTGGAAGGTGACATGTACGCCGGCGGCGTTTGCAGAGTCATCCAGGAGGCTTTCCAATCCGGACCGCGGATTTTATTACATTTACGGCTACCGCATTACGGATGAACCAGTCGACTATGCCACAGATTTAAGAGACAGGACGAGGGAAGATGACGCGACGCGGCTTGGAATGATGCAGATCAATCTGCGGGAATACCGGACGGGTGCCATATCGGAGGAGGGGCTGTCAAATGTCCGGCAGTTGTTTGCAGCCATGGCGGACAGCGACAAGAAATGGATCGTCCGTTTCCTCTATGACTGGAACGGGGAGAACGAGCAGTATGAACCGGAGAATCTTGACATTATATTGCAGCATATGGAGCAGGTGGGAGATGTGCTCCGGGAGTATCACAGCTGTATCTATACGCTTCAGGGACTCTTTATCGGCAACTGGGGGGAGATGAACGGAACAAAATACACGGACCCGGATTCTATGAGAGAACTGGCGGCACGCCTTGCCGATGTGAGCGATGCGTCCACGTTTCTCTCCGTGCGGACGCCGGCGCAGTGGAGAAAAATCACGGGGGAGGCGGCACCGGACGGCTGGACAGAGAACCCGCTAGCCAAAAGGCTTGGACTTTTTAATGACGGCATGCTGGGAAGCGTGAGCGATTACGGAACTTACAGCGATAATACCAGACAGGACGCCGGGGATTTTTCGGCGTGGACGCGGGAGGAAGAACTGGCATTTCAGGATGTATTGTGTAGCAGTGTGCCGTCCGGCGGGGAAGTGATTGTCGATAACCCGTACAATGATCTTGAAAATGCGATCGCGGATTTAAAAACCATGCATGTGAGTTACTTAAACGAGGACTATGACAGGAATGTCCTGGATAAGTGGGCAGGGACGGTCGTGAATACAGATGACTGCTACGACGGAATGGACGGCTGGTCTTATGTGGAACGGCATCTGGGGTACCGCCTGTGGATTGCCGGTGCCGCTTTGAGCCATTCGTTCTGGGCGGATACGGTGGAGGTAAATGCTGCTTTAAAAAACAGCGGGTTTGCACCGTTTTACCGGCAGACAAAAGTCTGTGTGAGCGTTACAGATGAGGCGGGGGCAGTCTGCTATACGGATGAATGGGAAGAGGAACTACTTAAGCTTTCCGGTGGAAATGAGGATGACAGGGAACTGGCGCTCACCGGAACCATTCCGATCCGCGGCTGGGAGAGCGGGACTTACCGGGTATATATCAATCTTAGCGATGCAGACAGCGGGGAACAGGTTTTACTTGCAAACGAAGCGGATGCCACAGAAAACGGATACTGCCTCGGTGAGGTGGCAGTGCGATAGGTGCACAACGATGCAAGTACAAAGGCTTACAAGTGCAAAATCGTACAAGAAATCACAAGTTTGTACGAGGAATCACGCCGCAGAAACCACTATAATGAAAAGAAAAAGAATCCTGTATGTGGTGGGATTGTGGAAGGTGGTTTCTTATGCAGAACTATGAAAAACCGGAAGTGATTTTGATGACGGAATGTTCGGAGGGCGTCTATCTGGCAAGCGGCGGACAGACCGGGGAAGATCCGACGGCAGGTGGATGTGACAGCCGGTACATGAAGGGAGCCTGGAAAAAGCCGGATTACAGCAACAGCAATGTGCAGATGCGTGCCTATGACAGAAAAGGCTGCGAGGGCTGTGCGGCGGATGACGGTGACGGCTGCAAGCTGCAAAAGGGTGATGCAAAAGTCGCCGGAAATGTCTATCAGCCTGTCTGGGAACAGCAGGGACTGACCCCGGATACCATGGTCTGGTAGAGAAAATGCCGGCATGCCGTTCTGGCAGAAAATTCATGCTTGACAGCGCAAACACAGAATTTTATACTTAAAATATGTGTATGAGTCAGCGGCAGAAGTGCCGCAAAAAGTGTTAGAAGGTGGCTGGTTTTATGAAGAATTATGAGCGTCCGGTGATGATACGGACGGAGGAGCTTGCAGAGGGGGTTTATCTTGCGAGCGGAGGCATCAAGTGTGACAGTGTCTACATGAACGGTGTGTGGCAGGCGCCGGATTATTCCGACTGGAATGGCACCACACGCGGATACAAGCAGCAGTTCGGATGTCTTGGATGCCCGGCGAATACTGCTTCCGGCTGCGGTCTGTTGAGCCATTATGTGGATTCCGGGTATGCGGGAAGTTACGATGTGGATAATGGTAACCGTAAGCCGTCATGGGAGAAGAAGGGCTATGGTCCGGATGATGCGGTCACAGACTGGAACATGTAACAATCTTTAAAACGGGGGGAAATGCTATGACGAATTATGAGAGTCCTGTGATTCTTAGAACAGAAGAGCTTGCGGAAGGGGTCTATCTTGCAAGCGGATGCTATACGGCGAGCGCGTACATTCATCAGACACCGCAGTCCGGAAGCGGGGAGTACCGTATCCAGGTGAACGGTCAGCACAGTGCCGATCATACGAAAGAGGCGCAGACACTGACCATTTCGTTCAGTCTTCCGGTAACCTACACCAGTTCCGGCGGATCACTGGTATCCGGTAGCGGAACGAATACACTTGTGATCAATTATAACTATCATCAGAATCCGACCGACAATATCGGACTCGGGGATCTGGTCGTGCAGGCAGATGCGGGGCTTGCGGTGACAAGCGTGAACATTACAGATTAAGAAGCCGGCAGGCGACCGGGCGGATGTGAGAAGTCAAAAGCTTCGCGGGAGGAATCGGTTCCTCCTGTGAAGCTCTTTTTTATGTAATAGGAAACTCCTTTCCTATTACATAAAAAACTCTCCAGGGATCGCACTGCGGCGGAGACGAAAGATGTCGCAAGAGCGACCCGCCGCAGGCGGAGAATCCTGCAGACAGAATTCATTTTTATGAAAGAATAGGAAAATTACAATGCTTGAGAAGTTCAGACATTACAGAGAGCGGATCAAAGAGGGAATGCTCCGTGATATGTGGAGACAGACGCTATGGATCTACGAATATGCGAGACTTTATTGGAAGCAGATGATATTTTATACGCTTCTGGGACTTGCGGGAACGCTGGTATCGCTCATTTCAAGTCTCATTTCCCGCGATATGGTGGATATAGTCACGGGACAGCAGGCGGGGCTTCTGGCGCGCACCTTCTGCCTCTATATCGGGTTCTCGGTTGGAAATGTCCTGATTTCCCAGATCTCCAATTACTTTGCGAACAAGATCAGCATCAGCGTGGACAATGCCATCAAGGCGGATATTTTTGAAAAAATGCTGTTGACGGATCTGGAGTCAATCCAGAACTACCACACGGGAGATCTTCTTAACGCGCTGGAGTTCGGATGCCTCCAATATTTCAAGCGGTGTCCTAAACTGGATTCCGAATCTCGTGATCTATACGGTGCGTTTTGTCAGCACCTTTGCGGTCGTGTTCTACCATGATCCGATGTTTGCGTTACTGGCACTGATCGGAATGCCAGTCAGCATGCTGATGTCGAAGACGCTGCTTCACCGCATGAAGGGGAACAATGAGCGGAGCGCGGCGATGAGCGCAAAGATGTCGGGCTTTAATCAGGAGGCGTTTTCCAATATCCAGACGATCAAGGCATTTGATCTGATCCGGCTGTACGCGGAGCGCCTGCGCGGTCTGCAGCGGGAGTATCTCACCATGAAGCTGGAGTTTCAGAAAATGTCCATGGCGACCTCAATTCTGCTGTCGATCGTGGGACTTGCGGTGTCCTACAGCTGCTACGGGTTTGGAATCTACCGGGTGTGGAGCGGTGCGATTTCCTACGGTACCATGACCATGTTTTTATCGCTGTCGGGCTCCCTCACGGGAACCTTAAACCAGCTGGTGTCGCTGGTGCCCACGGCAGTGTCTTTGACCACATCGGCGGGAAGGCTGATGGACATTCTTGATATGCCAAAGGAAGACTTTTCGGATGCCGATCAGGTGGAGCAGTTCGCCGCACAGAATCAGTCGGATGGCATCGGAATCGTCTTTTCCGGGGTGAGTTACGCCTATCATAATGGAAAGCAGGTGTTTTGCGGTGCAGACTTTTTGGCGCGTCCCAAGGAGATTGTCGCTCTCGTGGGACCTTCCGGGGAGGGAAAGACGACGATGCTCCGCCTGATGCTGGGACTTTTGCATCCGCAGGAGGGAGAGCGGATCCTGATCGGGGAGACGGACGGGGAGAAGATCGCCGTAGATCCCTCTGCAAGACGGCTGTTTTCCTATGTGCCGCAGGGGAATACCATGTTTTCGGGAACAATCGCGGAAAATATGAGAAATGTAAGACCGGAAGCCTCGGATGAGGAAATCTGTGAAGTGTTAAAGGCGGCATGTGCCTGGGAGTTTGTGGAAAAACTTCCCGATGGGATCTATTCCATGGTTGGAGAGCGTGGAGGCGGATTCTCGGAGGGACAGGCGCAGCGTCTGTCGATTGCCAGAGCACTGCTTCGCCGATCACCGATTCTTCTGCTGGATGAGGCGACCTCGGCGTTAGACGTCGCAACAGAGCGCAGAGTGCTGCGGAATATCATGAGTACCACGGAGCCACGCACCTGTATCGTCACAACACACCGCCCGACGGTATTGTCCATCTGTCAGAAGGTGTACCGCATCCGGGAGCAGAAGTGTGTGCAGATGCAGGAGGAAGAGATCCGTCAGATGATGCGGGAATTCTAAAGAGCATCGATGACGGCTTTTAAGATCCTGGCAGCGGAAGGCTCTTTTGTGCAGTACAGCCGGCAGGAAAAGATGAGCGGAGCGAGGGCTTCGGAAAAATGCAGATTGCGAAGGAGAAGCTCCTTTGTCCACGCGGGGGAGATCATCCGCTGCAGGATGTGGAGCACTTTTTTCGTCCGGCTGCAGGGACTGCACCTGATCTATGGCAGCCTGCTTTAAGAAGATGATGCCGCCGAGCGGATAGTCTTTCGGAGTGCAGATGCCCGATGTGCCGCACCATGGAAGTCCATAGGCGTAGGGTATGTTGTCTCTGATTCCGAGCAGGTTTAAGTCGCCGTTTAAGAGGGGCGTCTGGTACAGATCATGCCACAGGGCAGAGTGTGTGGACTTCCCGGTTCCGGAACTGCCGGAAACGAGAAAGGCGCGCCCGCGGTACAAAAAAGAGGCGGAGTGCAGCACATAAAGCTCCTTCTGCTGAGCCAGGATGAGAAAAGCGAAGCGAAGTGCGTGAAACAGGTCTTCGATGTGCATATCATCCGGATCCGGCATGCGGTAAAGGACGGCGCGCGAGCCGTCTTTTTTTACATGCATTTCGCGGATGCCCCACGGCGCTGCAAAAAAGAAACAATACGAACTTCCGCTGTCGCAGATGGTAAGTTCCTCCGTGTGAATAAGCACGGCGCCGTAAGGAATGGAAGCCGGTTTCCCGGTCAGAATAAGAACCTCCTGGTCGAAGTCTTCCTCTTCGCAGGAAAAAGCGGAGAAGAAGCGGTCGTATAGGAGAGAGGGACCGCGGTAGGAAAAGACCAGAGGACCGATGCGGTAGAAAAGAGGAGGCGTATCATCGCCCCGGCTTTCGGGTGTATCCGCAAGAAGAATTCCCATACGGCACAGGGAATGAAGATACTGGTCGACATCTTCCGCAAGTGCCGCGCGCTCGCGCTCTGTGGTATGGTAACGGTCTGCGAGAAGGGCGAGCAGTTCCTCGCGGCTATCGCCCTCTAAGATGCCGTCCCACAGAAGTGCCCGGGAATCGTTGAGCCGGGTGGCAGGAGCGGGAGCTGCGATGAGCTGTCCGTAAGGAAGCAGATAGGGAATACCTGCGAGCGTTGACTTGATGTATCGATCGTTGAGTTTCATACCGGTGTCACTCCTTTATTAGCGGTTCATAAGTATGCTTATTATAGCATTCAGAGGTAAAAAATGCTACAATGAATGAAGAGAAACGGGAGGGGAAGAATGGAGCAGATCTATGAGATTGAGCCGCTCCTTAAGGCGGGAGTATGCATACAGATTCATCCACAGGGTACAGCATGTATCCGTTTATAGATCCGCGGAGGGACGAGGTGGTACTTGCCGGCATAGAGGATGGGAGCGCGCTGCGGCGCGGGGACGTTGTGCTTTATCGCAGGGAAAACGGAATGCTGGTACTGCACCGGATTTATAAGATCGGGCAGGACGGACTGTATCTGCTGGGGGATCACCAGACAGCCATCGAGGGACCCGTGCGGCGGGAGCAGGTCAAGGGGAAAATGACCGGTATGGTAAGAGACGGACGCTATATGGATGTGGGGAATCCGGGATACCGGATGTTAAGTGTGGTGTGGCTATGGCTCAGACCGGCGCGCAGAGCTATTATGGTGCCTGCCGCGCGGCTGCGGCGCATGGTAAGATTCGCACTTTTCAGAAGAAACAATAAGCGCTATAATAAATAGAGGGATCAAAAAGCCTGGGGGTGATTACATGATGAAGATTTTATTTGCAGCTTCGGAAGCAGTGCCGTTTATGAAAACGGGTGGTCTGGCGGATGTGACCGGATCGCTGCCGGGGTATTTCGATAAGAAGCATTTTGATGTGCGCATTATCATGCCAAAGTATTTATGCATGGATGAAAAGTGGAAGGCACAGCTGCGGTTTGTCTGCCATTTCTATGTGAATCTCAGCTGGCGGAGACAGTACGTCGGTATCTTTGAAACGGTACAGAACGGCATTACATACTATTTTGTGGACAATGAATTCTACTTTGCGGGAGATAAGCCGTATCACAATATCTATGAGGACGTGGAGAAGTTCGCATTCTTCTCGAAAGCGGTGTTAGAGGCGCTGCCGTATCTGGATTTCTGGCCGGATGTCATTCACTGCCATGACTGGCAGACGGGACTGGTACCGGTATTCTTGCGGACATTTTACGGGGATCAGAGATGTTATTCCAATATCCGCACGGTCTTTTCCGTTCACAATCTGAAGTTTCAGGGAAGGTTCTCACTGCCGGCGGTTATAGATATTACCGGTCTGCCAGAGCAGATCTTTTCTTCGGATAAGCTGGAGTCCTACGGGGAGGCCAACTACCTGAAGGGCGGTGTGGTGTATGCCGATGCGGTCACGACGGTGAGCCCCACATATGCGAGAGAGATCATGACGCCGGAGGGCGGAGAGGGATTGGACGGTCTGATGCGCGCCCGGGAAGGCAGCCTGTATGGAATCTTAAACGGCATTGATATCAGGGAATATGATCCGCAGACAGATGCCTATCTGGCGAACCATTACAACGAGACCAATCACACGGAGGGGAAGGGACTCAATAAGTTAAAGCTTCAGAAGCTTTTGGGACTCCCGGTGGATAAGGACGTATTTTTACTTGGAATGGTGTCCCGGATGACGGATCAGAAGGGATTTGACCTGATTGCCTATGTGATGGATGAACTGATGAGCACCGAGCGTCTGCAGCTTGTGGTGGCGGGTACCGGTGAGGCGCGCTACGAGGAGATGCTGCGCTATTTTGCGGAAAAATATCCGCAGAAGATTCACGTGACGATCGGCTACTCGGAGGAGCTTGCACACCGCATCTACGGCTCCTGCGATGCGTTTTTAATGCCGTCGCTGTTTGAGCCGTGTGGTCTGTCGCAGCTGATGAGTCTTCGCTACGGAACCGTGCCGATCGTGCGCGAGACGGGCGGGCTGAAAGATACGGTGATGCCGTACAATGAATACGAGCAGACCGGCACAGGATTCTCCTTTGCCAATTATAATGCGCATGAAATGCTGGGCGTCCTCCGCTATGCGATGCGCGTGTATTACACGCAGAGAAAATGCTGGAACGGCATTGCGGAGCGTGCGATGCGGGAGGATTTCTCCTGGAAAAAGTCAGCGGAGACGTATGCGCGGCTGTATGAGGATATCGTGGGCAGACCATAGGATCACATAGTGATCTGGTCCGTCTCGAGGGAGTAGTAGTAGACGTGATCCGACAAAATCTCTTCTCTGGCCAGCTGGGACGAATTGACGTCCCGGACCATGGAGGAGAGCGTGGACATACTGATCTGGTTGTCTGCGGGAATCAGAAGAACTTCGTGGACGCTGCTCGGCAGAATATAAAAATCACTGCCGATGCGCCGGGCAAAATCGTGCAGCAGATGCTGATAGAGAATACAGGAGGAGCCGTTGAGCCTGTGCTGGTTGGACAGAACGTAGATCGGAAAAGGCTCAATGAGATCGCTTCCCGCTGGATCCGCAAATTCATCCGCAAACAGCTCGCGCAGAACTTCGGTCATGCTGCGCAGATCATAGCGGAGCAGCTGCGGTGTGTTTGCCATGGCGAGGGCGTAGAGGTCGTCTCTGGTAATCCCCCAGTAAGTGAGATGTTCATTGTGGATCAGGACCGTTGCTGTGCCGGAAGAATCAGATTCCACCAGGCATAAGAAGACGATGGCGAGATCCAAAAAGCGATAGTAGGGAACACGCTTTAACAGTTCGCGGTTGCGCTCATAGTTGATCAGCTTCATTGTGACGCGGGATTTTACCTTGTCATAGTCGGTGAAAAAAGAGATGTCAACCGGGGATTTGGGACGGTTCTCCCGATAGGCGGTCAGAATGTCGTCTGTGATGTCGGAAAACGATCTGCCGCGCTCATACTGTCCATAGTAGTAATCCAGATAAATGGTGGGAGCCAGGTTCTGACCGGGCGCGAGAATGGTGAGTCCGTCAAGATGGGTATCGTTGTTTTTGAGAATGTCTGAAACAGTAATGCGGACATCGGAGCCGAGGCGGTCCGAGAGAGTAGAGATGATCTGCTGCTTGAAATCGTGGTAATTCATAAAATCCTCCGAATGAATGGAGGGGAAGTAAAATCGTACAGATGGGGAAGAAAAATCCACATGAATGCGTAGCTGCATTTATGTGGATTTAATTTATCATATAGAAAGTCAAAAAGCAATTGGACAATATTACTAAAAATGTCGGATGCTATTCGGACTTTAATGTTTTCCAGAGATAGCTGTAAAGCTCTGGGGTATCGCTGCCGAGCTGTTTGTAGACCGTGCAGTTCGCAAAGACATCGTCAGGAGGAAAGATCGTGGTATCATTGCGGGTGTCCTCGTCAAGCGCATCGACGACGGCCTGATTTGGCGTGACGTAGCAGACGTAGTCAAAATTGAGCATGGCGACGTCCTCGCGGCACAGAAAATCCAGAAACTTTTCGGCGTTTTCCTTGTGTGTGCTGTCAGCCGGAATGAACCAGGAATCGATCCAGAGGTTGGATCCCTCCTTCGGAACCGTGTAGGAGAGATGGCGGACGAGCGCTAACGCCGCATTCCCCGCGATCATCTCATCTGCGGTCTCATCCACATAAGCGTAGACGAGGGGTTTCTGCTCCACCAGAAGCGAGAGCGCGTCACGCAGATCGGTCTCGTCCTCCGTGTTGATGTCGCGGCCCAGAAGACGGAGCGCCGGGACAAAGGAATCCCGGACGGAGTTCTGCATGATAATGGTATCGCGGTAGCGGTCGTCCCACAGGATGTTCCAGCTCTCGGTCTCCTTCTCGCTCACCATGGTCGTGTTGTACAGGATTCCCAGCGTGCCGTAAAAGTACGGCATGGAATACTGGTTCTGCGGGTCGAAGACCTCGGCGGCAGCAAGAATAGCGGGATTAAGATTCTTATAGTAGGAGAAGGAGGAAAATCAATCGGCGCCACTTTTCCCTCGTGGATCAGCCGCTCCACCATATAATCCGAGGTGCACACGACATCGTAACTGATGGAACCGGCAGAAAACTTCGTGTACATCTCCTCCGGGACTCTCGTATTCCTCGAGCTTGATCTTGATGCCGGTTTCCTGCTCAAACAGATGGCGGAGGCATCCAGATATTGCCGTAGTTTAACACGACGAGGGAATTGTCGCCGGAGCTGCCGGCGGTATCGGTATCCGCGCTGCCGCACGCCGAGAGAAGCAGGGCGGCAAACGCGGCGGTAATCAGTGCATAATGGAATCGTTTCATAAGTAAGTGGCACCTCCTTTAATGGATACCGGCATGATTCCCGGCGATTCTGTCCGAACGGCGGTTCATGACAAGAAGCAGAAGAAATGCAAACAAAAACAAAATGGTTGACAGGGCGTACAATTCCGGGCGCACCCCCTTGCGCAGCTCTGTGTAGAGCATCGTCGACAGGGTGTTGACGCCGGCACCTTTGGTAAAAAAGGTGATGGAAAAATCGTCGAGCGACATGGTAACCGCCATCAGGAATCCGGAAAATAAAATCTCGTCGAACGCGACATGGCACCGGATCTAAAGCCTCCAGCGGTTTGTCTGGTTTAATTTCGGCAGCACGTTCAAAATCACATAGGGAACCGTAATATGTGCAATTAAAACGGTGACGAAACCGAGGTTCATAAATTTTACGAACAGCAGCATCATGGAAATACCTGTCACGATATCCGCGTTTAACAGCGGAATATTGGTGGCACCGAGCATGATGGTGCGGTTCTTTTTCATGGCACTGATGCCGATCGCGGCAAGCGTTCCGATGACGGTCGAGACGATGGCTGCGGTGAGTGTGACCTGTAGAGTTGTCACAAACGCATTCATGATGGTCTCGTCCGTAAAACAGGAAGCGTACCATTTGAGTGTAAAACCGCCCCATACGACACGTGATTTTGAATTGTTAAAAGAGAGCACGATGAGTACGAGGATCGGTAGATACAAAAATAAAAAGATGACGGCAAGATAGATGCGCTGTCCCCATTTCTTTACCATACCGCGGTACCTCCTTCGTCTTTATCCAGCACATTCATAAGTGCCATACTTGCAATGACAAACAGCATCAGCACAACGGACAGTCCGGAACCCAGATGCCAGTTGGTGCCCTGCATAAATTCCTGCTCAATGACGTTTCCGATTAAGAGCACCTTGCCCCCACCGAGCAGGTCGGAGATGACGAACGAGGTCAGTGCCGGCACAAAGACCATGACGATTCCGCTTAACACGCCGGAGAGGGTGAGCGGAAAAATGATTTTTACGAGAACGGTCAGATTGTTCGCGCCGAGATCCCTGGCGGCTTCGATGACGTCCTTGTTGATCCGCACCATGGAGTTGTAGATCGGCAGGATCATAAAAGGAAGAAAATCGTACACCATGCCGAACACAACGGCGGTCGGGGTGTTGAGCATCTTCACATGGCCGGTGCCGACGGCTTCTAAAATGGCATTGACAATACCGTTGTTGGAGAGCAGAAGTCTCCACGCGAGAATGCGCAGCATAAAATTCATCCACATCGGGAGGATGAACAAAAAGACGACAAAGCTCTGGTGACGGAAGCGGAATGTGCTTAAAATCATGCAGAGCGGATAGGACAAAACAAGGCAGAACAGCGTGCACAGAAAGCCGAGCTTTAAAGAGAGAAGAATCGACTTGACATGCACCGGATCGGCGATGGCGGCGATATTGGAAAAGGTAAAGCTGCCGTCCGCCGCAGTGATGGCATAATAGAGAATAAATATAAGCGGCAGAAGAATAAATCCGATCATCCAGATCAGATAAGGTCCTGCCAGAAGCTGTTTTTTGAAGTTAGACATCGATTTCTGCTGCCTCCTCGTCCTCGGATTCCGGTTTGTTCATAATCTGGATGTTGAATGGAATCACGCGGATCCCGACATGGGTTCCGACGGTGTAAAACTGCGTGGTGTCCACCAGCCACTCAAAGCCGCCCGCCATGATCTCGATCTCGTAGTGGACGCCCTTGAAGATGACGGAAGTGATATCGCCGTCCATAAAGCCTTCCCCGGGTGCGACGATCTCCACATCCTCCGGACGGATGACGACGTCGACCGGCGTGTTGGTGCCGAATCCTTCATCCGCACAGGGAATCCTGGTGCCGAGAATCTCAACGACCCGGTCTTTCATCATGATACCGTTGATGATATTGCTGTCCCCGATAAAATCGGCTACGAACGCGTTGACCGGCTCATTGTAGATCATTTCCGGTGTGCCGATCTGCTGGATGTAGCCCTGGTTCATGACGACGATGGTGTCGGACATGGTGAGGGCTTCCTCCTGGTCGTGCGTAACGAAGACAAAGGTGATGCCGAGCTCGTTTTTCAGGCGGATCAGCTCATACTGCATTTCCTGGCGGAGCTTTAAGTCCAGTGCGCCGAGCGGCTCGTCGAGGAGAAGAACCTTCGGCTCATTGACGATGGCGCGGGCGATGGCAATTCTCTGCTGCTGGCCGCCGCTCAAAGAATCGATGGAGCGGTGCTCGAATCCGTCCAGGTTTACGAGCTTTAAGGCGTATTTGATTTTGTCGTCGATGTATGCCTTGCTTTTTTTTCTGATCTTAAGTCCGAAAGCGATATTTTCCGCGATGGACATATGCGGAAAAAGGGCGTATTTCTGGAATACAGTGCTGAGATCGCGCTCGTTGGGCGGGAGGGCGGTAATATCCTTTCCGTCAAACAGAACCTGGCCTTTGTCAGGGGTCTCAAATCCGCCGATAATGCGCAGGGTTGTTGTCTTGCCGCAGCCGGACGGACCGAGCAGTGTGATGAATTCATTCTCACGGATGTAGAGGTTCAAATCGTCCAGAATGACATTGTCACCGTAGGATTTGGCAATGTGCATAAGATTGATCAGTTTTTTCTCATTCGGGGGAGTCCTTTCTTAATATATGCAGAATGCTCCCGCATGTCTGCGGAGATCGATGATATGCTGATTTTGCAGTATTTTCATAGCATAAGAAAGATTTTATTTTAATAATTGAAAAAAAGTAGTTGCAATTTTTTGAAATTCCGTTATAATAACTCAATGTGATGTTAAACATGACCTGCCGATATGGCTCAGTTGGTAGAGCAACGCATTCGTAATGCGTAGGTCGTCGGTTCGAGTCCGACTATCGGCTTTAAATAAAAACTCTCAGTAATTGTGCTGGGAGATTTTTATTTATATGCTAGTTATAACACATGCTTATCAATGTTTATTAGAGCGGGTTATGACTGAGTGCAAAAGGAGGAAAATATTATGAAGAAAAAAGTGATTAGCTTACTGCTCACTGCAGCAATGGCAACCACCATGTTCGCAGGCTGTGGTTCTTCCAGCGAGGAGAATACAACTGCAGACAACAATCAGACAGCAGCACCGGCAGCGACAGAGGCTGCAGCAGAGGAGAGCACAGAGGCAGCTGCTCCTGCAGTATCCGCTGATGGAAAGATCGCAATGATTACCGATTCCGGTGACATCACAGACGAGTCTTTCAACCAGATCACATGGGAGACCTGTGTGGCTTACGGTGATAAGAACGGTATTGAGTATCAGTACTATAAGCCGGCTGAGGACACAGACGAGGAGAGAATCAACGCAATCGACCTTGCAGTTGCAGACGGTGCAACCGTAATCGTTATGCCGGGTTATCTGTTCGGACCGGCAATCGCTGAGGAGCAGGATCTTTATCCGGATGTTTCCTTTATCGCAGTTGATGTGACAGAGGCTGACATCGTAGATCTTTCCGGCAACGCAGTCGGAATCAGCGACAACGTATATATCTGTTCTTTCCAGGAGGAGCAGGCAGGTTACCTTGCAGGTTATGCGGCAGTTAAGGATGGTTACACAAGCCTTGGATTCCTCGGTGGAATCGCAGTTCCGGCAGTTATCCGTTATGGTTACGGTTATATTCAGGGTATCAACGATGCAGCAGAAGAGATGGGCGTTGATGTAGATGTGAAATACTACTATGGCGGTCAGTTCTACGGAAGTGATGCGATCACAGCTCGTATGGAGGGCTGGTATCAGGATGGCACACAGGTTGTATTCGCATGCGGCGGCGGTATCTACACATCTGCTGTTGAGGCTGCAGAGCAGTACGACGGCAAGGTAATCGGTGTCGATGTTGACCAGCGTCCGAAGATCGGTGATCTGTGCATTACCTCTGCTATGAAGGGCTTAGGCTCTGCAGTGAACTCTGCACTGGATGCATACTTTGGCGGCAACTGGGCTTCCATCGGTGGCAAGTCTGAGCAGCTCGGTCTGGCACAGGGCGATTATCTTGGTCTTCCGACGGATACAGATTCCTGGGGCTTTACAACATTTACGGTAGATGAGTATAATACAGTATTAGACGGACTCAAGGACGGCAGCATCACTGTTTCTAACGATACAGAGAATCAGCCGGAGGTAGGTTCTCACGTGACCGTTGACTATGTAGAGTAAGCGGACTCTTTAAAGGGGAAGAGAAATAGTTTCTCTTCCTCTTTTTTTTATATCCAGAAGATGTTATACTATAAGATATGCAGGAATGACTCATGCGGCGCATGAAAAAAAAGAACGAAGAGGATACATGTATATGGAAAACGAATATGTTATTGAGATGTTGAACATCACGAAAGAATTTCCAGGAATCAAAGCCAACGATAATATTACCCTGCAGTTGAGAAAGGGAGAGATTCATGCACTGCTTGGAGAGAACGGTGCAGGAAAGTCTACCCTCATGAGTATTCTGTTTGGTCTGTACCAGCCGACGTCCGGTACGATCAAAAGAACGGGCAGGTTGTACAGATCAATACGCCGAACGACGCGAACGATCTGAACATCGGAATGGTTCATCAGCACTTCAAACTGGTGGAGTGTTTTTCCGTGCTGGATAATATTATCCTTGGTGTTGAGCCATCGAAAGGATTGTTCCTTGAAAAAGATGGTGCCAGAAAAAAGGTACTGGAGCTGAGTGAGAGGTACGGGCTTAAGGTGGAGCCGGATGCGCTGATTTCGGATATCACCGTAGGTATGCAGCAGCGTGTTGAGATTCTTAAGATGCTCTACCGTGATAACGAGGTGCTGATCTTTGATGAGCCGACGGCAGTGCTGACGCCGCAGGAGATCGAGGAACTGATGAAGATCATGAAGAATCTCGCGCACGAGGGCAAATCCATTCTGTTCATCACGCATAAGCTGAATGAGATCATGGAGGTGGCGGACCGCTGTACGATCTTAAGAAAAGGAAAGTACATCGGAACGGTCGACATCGCGGATACGACGAAGGAAGAACTTTCCAAGATGATGGTGGGCAGAAATGTAAGCTTTACCGTTGACAAGGACGAGAAAAAGCCGGGGGATACGGTGCTCGAGGTATCGCATCTGACGGTGGCAAGCAGATCGCATGAGAACAATGCCGTGCGGGATGTCTCGTTTCAGGTGCGCCGTGGTGAGATCGTATGTATTGCGGGTATCGACGGCAACGGACAGACAGAGTTGGTGCAGGGGCTGACCGGACTGGAGAAGATCGGAGGGGCAGCGTGAAATTTCTGGGACAGGATATCACAAACACCACGATCGGGAGCGTTCAAGCATGGTATGAGCCATATTCCGGAAGACCGGCATAAGCACGGACTGGTACTGGACTACACGCTGGAACAGAATCTCGTGCTGCAGCGCTACTGGCAGCCGCAGTTTGAGCGCGCAGGCTTTATCAAGTCGGGCGAGGTGCGCAGATATGCGCAGAAGCTGATCGAGCAGTATGATGTGCGAAGCGGTCAGGGTGCCGGTGACCATTGTGCGGAGTATGTCCGGCGGTAACCAGCAGAAGGCGATCATTGCAAGAGAGATTGACAAGGATCCGGAGCTTCTTGTGGCAGTGCAGCCGACCAGAGGCCTTGATGTAGGCGCGATCGAGTATATCCATAAGCAGCTTGTGGCACAGCGCGACAAAGGAAAAGCCGTGCTGTTAGTCTCGCTGGAGCTGGATGAAGTTATGGACGTATCCGACCGTATCCTGGTGATGTACGAGGGTGAGATCGTAGGAGAACTGGATCCGAAGAAAGTGACTGTGGAGGAACTTGGACTTTACATGGCAGGTGCAAAGCGGGATGAGGTTGCAAAGAAAGCATAAAGGCGAGGCCTTACAGATTAACAGAAAGGAAATATGACAATGAGTGAAAAGACAAAGGATGTCCTATTGTCCATCTTTGCATCGCTTCTTTGCATTGTGATCGGACTTCTCGTGGGACTTATCATACTTTATTGTATCAATGCAGAGAATGCATTGGATGGTTTTTCAAGAATTATCAAGGGTGGCTTTTACCTCAAACCAAAGGGAATCGGAAGTGAGATTGCGCAGGCGACACCGCTGATCATGACGGGTCTTTCCGTTGCGTTTGCTTTTAAGACGGGACTGTTCAACATCGGTGCGGCAGGCCAGTATACCTTGGGCGTGTTCGGTGCATTGTATTTTGCACTGATTCTGCAGATGCCGTGGTATGTATGTCTTCTGGCAGCAATGGTCTGCGGAGCCATCTGGGGTGCTGTTCCGGGAATTTTCAAGGCGTACTTTAATGTCAATGAGGTTATCACCTCCATCATGTTTAACTGGATCGGTTTATATCTGGTGAACGAGCTGATGTACAGCACGGTATCCGGAATGTACGACCAGAAGACGACGCGTACTTACAAGCTGAGTTCCGCAGCACCGCAGTCATTGATTCCAGATTGCGGCATGAGCGCTGTTTTTAAGACAAGCTCGACCACGATTGCTATTTTTATCGCGATGGCGATCGCAATTATCATGTATGTGGTACTCAACAAGACCACATTCGGTTATGAGTTAAAAGCCTGTGGCTTTAATAAAGACGCCGCAAAATATGCGGGCATCAATGAAAAACGCAACATTGTGCTTTCCATGACAATCTCCGGCGCACTTGCAGGTATCGGTGCGGGACTTTACTATCTGTCCGGTGCATCCGAGTGGAATCCGCAGGTGTCCACAGCGCTTCCGGCGATCGGTTTCAACGGTATCCCGGTAGCACTTTTGGCGCTGAGCAATCCGATCGGCGTGGTATTTGCAGCAATCTTTGTCGCACATATCTCCGTGGGAGGCGCGTATCTTCCAACCAAGTATTATCAGCCGGAGATTGCGGATCTGATCGTGGCAGTCATCATTTACCTGTGTGCGTTTGTTATGCTCTTTAAGAGCGTGGTCGTATCGAAGCTCGGCAGGAAAAAAGCGAAGAAGGAGGATGTGAAATAATGTTCTTACTGATTAAGTTTACATTACTCTATGCGGTAGTATTGATGCTGGTGGCGCTTGGCGGTATGTTCTCGGAGCGAAGCGGTGTAATCAACATTGCACTTGAAGGTATCATGGCAATCGGCGGTCTGGCGGGCGTTTTCGTCCTGGCACTCTGCGGGGATTCTCTTCCGTCCGGCGTGCTGGTGGCGGTGTCCATCCTGGCAAGTGCGGTAGCGGGAATTCTCTATTCCCTTCTGCTCGGATTTTCCGCCATCACGTTAAAGGCGGATCAGACAATCGGCGGAACGGCTTTAAATATGCTTGCCACAGCGGTGGCGATCGTAGCGGTAAAAGCGTTCAACAACTCCTCGGCAGCGGGAAACGGTGCGGCTTCCGCAAAGCTTTCCTACAGCAACAAGGCATTTATCTATAAAATCGGACCGCTCACGATCAACATTTTCCTGATTATCGGAATTATCATTCTGATTGTAAGCTATGTATTTTTGTTCAAGACCAAATGGGGCTTACGTCTGCGCGCGTGCGGTGAACATCCGCAGGCAGCCGATTCGGTCGGTATCAATGTGTATCAGTGGAGATATACCGGTGTCATGATCTCGGGTGCACTCGGCGGAATCGGAGGCTTCGCCTACATCGTTCCATCCGTTACCACCTGGAACTTTGAGGTCGGCGTAGCGGGAGCCGGTTTCCTCGCCCTGGCAGTTATGATTTTCGGACAGTGGAAGCCGTTCAACATTGCGGGCGCAGCCGTGTTCTTTGCGGTATTCCGTTCCCTGGCGAACATCGCGGATTCCACCGTGCTTGCAAACCTCGGATTGTCAAAGAATATCTACAGCATGATGCCGTTTATCGCATCCATGATTATTCTTGCGTTTACATCCAAGAATTCCCAGGCACCGAAAGCGGAGGGTATTCCGTATGATAAGGGTGCCAGATAGGAAGACGGCGTAAGAGACCGGAATTTCCGGAAGCGTCCGGGAGCATATGATAACAAACAGAAAGGATTCTAAGATCATGATTTCAAGCAAATATTTTGACCATACTATTTTAAAGGCAGAGGCGACGGAGACACAGGTGGCAAAGATCTGTGACGAGGCGCTTGCCAATGATTTCGCATCCGTGTGCGTGAACCAGTATTACACCCGTTTTGTGGCAGAGAAGTTAAAAGGTTCTGACGTGAAGGTGTGCACAGTGGTAGGTTTCCCTCTGGGAATGTCTGACACCGGTGTGAAGGCATTCGAGACGAAGGCTGCCATCGAGGACGGCGCACAGGAGATCGATATGGTAATCAATGTCGGCGCATTGAAAGACAAGAAGTATGACTATGTAAAAATGATATTCATACCTTAAAAGAAGTCTGTGGCAGCGATATTGTCTTAAAGGTCATCATCGAGACCTGTCTTCTGACAGACGAGGAAAAGGTGAAGGCATGTGAGCTGGCAAAAGAAGCGGGAGCTGATTTCGTAAAGACTTCCACCGGATTTTCCACCGGAGGAGCAAAGGCGGAAGATGTCGCACTGATGAGAAAAACCGTGGGTGATGATATGGGTGTGAAAGCATCCGGCGGAATTCACACGGCAGAGGAAGCACAGGCAATGATCGATGCCGGAGCAAGCCGCCTTGGAACGAGCGCTACACTTGCTATCATTGGGAAATAGTAATCAGGAGCGGTAGGATGAATACAATTTTGATTGGAATTGCAGGAGGCACCGGAAGCGGCAAGACAACACTTGCCGACAAACTGATCGACAGCTTTGGCGATGATGAGGTGAGTATTCTGCGTCATGATAATTACTATAAACGCCATGACGACATGTGTTATGAGGAACGGTCGAAGTTAAACTATGATCATCCGGATGCGTTTGATACAGCACTGTTGTGTGAACATATCTGTAAGCTGAAAGCGGGAGAGCAGATTTATATGCCAGTCTATGACTACTCGATACATAATCGTTCCGAGGAGACCATTCTGGTAAAACCTGCACCGGTGATTGTGCTGGAGGGCATTCTCATTTTTGCTGAGCCGAGTCTCTGTGATCTTATGGATATCAAGGTATTTGTGGACACAGATGCGGATGTGCGGATTCTGCGGCGGATCATCCGTGATGTAAAGGAACGCGGGCGTTCGTTAGACAGCGTGATTACCCAGTATCTGACAACGGTAAAGCCGATGCATGAACAGTTTGTAGAACCGAGCAAGCGCCGGGCGGATATTATCATCCCGGAAGGGGGAGAAAATATCGTGGCGCTTGACATGCTGATTGAACGCGTACGCAAACATTTAAAGAATAAATAATTAGCGCAATAAAGTGGCAGGCACTGTGTCTGCCATTTTTTTGTATGCAGGATTGCTTGGATGCAGATGATCGCCGCTGTCATATCCTTCCGCGAAAGAACGCGGATCATCGGCGGCACGAAGTGCCTGATCGAAATCGATACAGCCGTCGCTCTCGTGGTTGGAGCGGATCCAGTCATTGACGGCACCGCGCAGCTCCTCGCGGAACGGTGCGTAGGTGCGCCAGCCGTAAATCGGCAGAAGGGTTCCGAGATAGACGCTGTCGTGAAGCTTTCTGGCCTCCTCGATATACCATTTCAGACCGTCGATCAGTTCGGCGGCAGTCGGCAGATCACTCATGGGACGGAACGGATTGACGTCGGTTCCGACCGGATGGATGATATCGTTGATGCCCTGCTGGATGATGACGGTATCCGCACCGGCGGTTGGGATTTCGTGGGCAAAACGGTTGGTTCCCTTAAGACCGTAGGAGTCGTAGGTGATACAGTCGTACTGGCGCAGAATACGCGTACCGCTTGCCGCACGGCGGATCACCGAGGTATGGTTGTGCCCTTCTTCGATGAGGCGCAGCGTCAGATAGTCCGGCCATGCCTGTGCGGTGATGGAATCTCCGTAGCAGATAATGGTATGACAATCTTCCTTTGTCAGAATATCGATGTTGCTAAGAAAATAGAACCAGTTTGTCACCTTGGAGGTGGCAAGGGACAGCACTTCGCTGTGCGTCTGGTCGCCGTAGGAAAAATAGCCGCGGGACAATGGACCTGTGATCAGTACAGCGGACTGCATGGCAGTGTAGCCGCCAAAATACAGGCTGACGCAGAGCGTCTGTCCGGCAGACACCGGAAAGGAGAGTGCGTCACTTGTGGCGGACGCGCCCGCTGCAAGCGTGACGGAGGGACTGCCGTCAAAGGTAATATCGCGGATGGTGCCTGCCGCAAGAGGGCAGGAAAGGGGAACTTTCTTGGTGAGATCGGAATCACACACCGCCACCGTTGCCCGGTGGATGGTGACAGGTTCTTTCCCACAGTAGTTGTCGAGCGTGAAGCGGAGTGCGCTTCCGGAAAAAGGTGCATAGACCGGATAGCGCAGCGTCAGATCTTTTGCGTAGCCTTCCGGATGATGTTCTGCGATGGACATGGCATTGCCCCACATGGAGACCCATTTTGTATCATTCATAAGTTTGTTCTCTTTTCTTTATTATTTACTGGTAAGGAATATAGAGTATATTCCTGCGTTATTATAGCGGAAGTGAAGGTATTTTTCCAGTGGACTTGTTCTTTTTTTCGATCCTTGCTATAATGAGCGCATGCGGGTGAAGACCTGCAGACAGAATAGAAAGACAATAAAGGAGTTCATTTGTATGGGAGAGATTGCAAATCGTGATAATAAGAAGATGCTGATTTTGTTTGCAGAGGTGGTTGCGGCGCTTGCGACGATTCTGATCGCCGTTTTAGCGATGAAGATTCCGGTGGTGCCGGTGTGTGTGATCGTTTTGATCGAGGTGGCGATTGCTGCCTGTCTGCAGGAGGTACCGGTGTGGGTACACGCCGTGGTCGCCGCAGTACAGCTGGTTGCCGGGGTACTTTGCGGCAGAGCCGTATTCTGCCTGTTGTGTATTTTGATCTATGTGTTTGCGATACTGACACTGCGGGAAGCAAGAGCGTAATGATAAGACCTTTATGAAGCGGATGCTTGGTAAAGGTCTTCTTTCTGTCAAAGGAGAAAAGATGTTAGAGAAACTTTTTTTGGAAATGATCTCATATTACAGCGGAGACCCGAAACGGATCCAGCATTTTACAAAGGTACACAGCTATGCAAAGCTGATCGGAGAGCGCGAGCAGCTTTCGCCGGAGGAACTCTATATTCTGGAAGCGGCTGCATACACGCACGATATCGGCATCAAGCCGGCGGAGGAGAAGTACGGGAGCAGTGCGGGAAAGCTGCAGGAGCAGGAAGGCCCTGCGGTGGCACGCGGGATGCTGATGCGGCTGGGCTTTGCGGAGAATGTGATTGAGCGCGTCTGCTATCTGATCGGACATCACCACACCTACACCGGCATAGAGGGCAGAGACTATCAGATTCTGGTGGAGGCGGATTTTCTGGTGAATTTGTATGAGGACGGCAGAACGGACGGAGACGGCGGGTTTGTGCCGGATAAAGCGGCTGTAGAGACGGCATATCAGAGGATTTTTGCGACGGAGACCGGAAAATGGATCTGCCGGAGCATGTTTGCACTTGGAGGTGTGTCATGATGCAGGAAAGGAAGCAGAAGGGAAAAATTCTGGTATTCAGTTCCAGGGAAATCTGCTATCTGTCCAGCAACTTTTTCGCAAATCAGATCGGCGCGGCGTTTGAGGAACTGGGATATGAGGTGACGGTGTGCGAACTCTCAAAGGAGGATGATCTGGATGCGAAGCTTGCGCGCTATATCGGACAGCCGTACCGCCTGATTCTGGATTTTAATTCCCTTCTGCCGCGGATGGTGTTAGACGACGGCACTCCCTATGTGGACCGCCTTGCGGGACCGTTTTTTGACTATATTTTAGATCACCCGCTGTTTCACTATCAGGGACTTTCAAGCGGTGTGAAAAACCTGCATGCGATTGTCCTCGACGAGGCACAGCAGAAGTACGTAGAAAAATATTATGAAAAGGTGGCGAGCGTCCACATGCTGCCGCTCGGGGCGACAAGAGCAGTCTACGAGGGCACAAAAGAGCCGGAGTGCCGGATTTTATTTCCGGGAACGTATGACAGACCGGACGCGGTTTATCAGATTGTAGAGAATGCTCCCGAGCCGCTTGGGAGCATGATGAAAGATCTGATTGAGCGGAGGCTTGCCGATCCCACACTGCCGATGGAGGAAGCATTTTCACAGCAGCTTAAGGAGGAGAAACTGGAACTTCCTGCCGGACAGTTTGCACTGTTTATGAACAGCATGTATGCGGTGGACGCCTATGTGCGGGATTATTTCCGCAAGGCGGCGTTGGACGCGCTGCTCGCGAAGAAGCTGCCGGTTACCGTATTCGGGGAAGGCTGGGAAAAATATTCCTGCGGGGACGAGCACAGTCTGCGGCGTGAGCCGGCGGTGCCGTTTGCGCTCTCCTTTGAGCGGATTGCCAAAGCCCATGTGCTTTTAAATGTCTCACCGATTTTTAACCGGGGAATGCACGACCGGGTTCCTGCCGGAATGGCGAATCATGCGGTGGTGTTAACCGATGAAAATCCGTATTTAAGAAGAACGTTTACAGACGGGAAGGAGCTGCTTTTTTATTCGCTGGAAAAACCGGACACGCTGTGTGAGCAGGCGGAGAGAACACTTACGGATGTAAGACTTCGTGAGAAGATTGCGGCCTCTGCCTATGAGACCTTTGAGCGGGAATATACATGGAAGCGCCGTGCGGAGCAGATCCTCGCATTTGCAGAGGAGGTGGAAGCATGAGAGCACAGAAGAATTATCAGAAAATGCTGGAGGCGACGATCGCTGGATTAAAGGAGCAGGACCGTGTGCCGACGCTGCTGCTGCACAGCTGCTGCGCGCCGTGCAGCTCGTACTGCCTCGAGTATCTGTCGCAGTATTTTCATATCACCGTGGATTATTACAACCCCAATATTTATCCGGAAGAAGAGTATCATATGCGGGTGCAGGAGCAGCAGCGGCTGATTCGGGAACTTCCGGCAAAATATCCGATCGCATTCCGGGAGGGCGCCTATGATAAGGAACGTTTTTATGAGATGGCGCGCGGACTGGAGGAGGAAAAGGAGGGCGGCGAACGCTGCTTCCGGTGTTATGAGCTGCGTTTGAGAGAGGCGGCGGAGACCGCAAAAAGCCTTGGCATGGATTACTTTACCACGACGCTGTCCATCAGTCCGCTCAAGAATGCGGAAAAATTAAATGAGATCGGGGATGCGCTGGCGGAGGAATACGGCGTGGCATACTTGAATTCTGACTTCAAAAAGAAAAACGGCTACAAGCGTTCGGTAGAGCTTTCCGAACAATACGGAATGTACCGGCAGTATTATTGCGGGTGCGTTTTTTCCAAGCGGGAGCGCGATGTCCAGATTGCTGCAAAAGCGGCGGCACAGGGAATTTGATGCGGTAAAGCGTGAAAGGGCTTGCGGGAAGCGCGAACTTCATGTAGAATGATAGGAAATGTAGTGAAAGCGAGGTTTTTAAAATGGCTCAGTTATGGGGAGGACGTTTTACCAAACAGACCGACAAGCTGGTCTATAATTTTAATGCGTCTATTTCGTTTGACCAGAAATTCTATAAACAGGACATTGAGGGAAGTATTGCACATGTGCGGATGCTCGGGAAACAGGGAATCTTAACCGGGGAGGAGATGCAGGCGATCGTCGCATGCTTAAAGGAAATCCTTGCGGATGTGGAAGCCGGACGTCTTGTTATAACGGATGAATATGAGGATATTCACAGCTTTGTGGAGGCGAATCTGATCGACCGTCTGGGAGACACCGGAAAGAAACTGCATACCGGGCGCAGCCGCAACGACCAGGTGGCGCTCGATATGCGTCTCTACACCAGAGAAGAGCTGCTCCATGTGGATGCGCTCTTAAGGAACTGCTCGGCACGATATTGCATATCATGGAGCAGAATACGGAGACGATCATGCCGGGTTTCACACACCTGCAGAAAGCTCAGCCGATCACGCTCGCGCATCACATGGGGGCCTATTTTGAGATGTTTAAGAGAGACCGCCTGCGCCTGCATGACATCTACGAGCGGATGAATTACTGTCCGCTTGGTTCCGGAGCGCTCGCAGGCACCACCTATCCGCTTGACCGTGCATACACGGCAGAACTGCTCGGTTTTTACGGACCGACTTTAAACAGCATGGACGGCGTGTCTGACCGCGATTATCTGATCGAATTTTTGTCTGCCTGCGCCACGATCATGATGCATCTGTCACGCTTTTCGGAGGAGGTCATTATCTGGAATTCCAACGAGTACCAGTTTGTGGAGATTGATGATGCTTACAGTACCGGAAGCAGCATCATGCCGCAGAAAAAGAACCCGGACATCGCAGAACTAGTCAGAGGAAAGACCGGACGCGTCTACGGCGCGCTGATGTCGCTTCTCACGACGATGAAGGGAATTCCGCTTGCGTACAATAAGGACATGCAGGAGGACAAGGAGCTTTCCTTTGACGCGATGGACACGGTCAAAGGCTGTATCGCGCTGTTTAACGGCATGCTCGCCACGATGAAGTTCAACAGGGAGCGCATGCGTGCTTCGGCGAACGGAGGCTTCACCAACGCGACGGATGCTGCTGACTATCTGGTGAACCACGGGGTGCCGTTCCGCGATGCACATGGAATTGTGGGACAGATCGTGCTTTACTGCATCGAAAAGGGAATTGCGATCGATGATATGAGCCTGGAGGAGTTGAAGGCAATCAGTCCGGTGTTTGAGGATGATGTCTATGAGGCGATCTCCATGGAAACCTGTGTGAACAAGCGTCTGACGGTCGGAGCGCCGGGAAAAGAGGCGATGGAACAGGTGATCGCAGCGGAGAAGAAGTACCTGGAGGAAGAGTGGAAGCCTCTTGAAACTTCAATACAGTAACGTGACATTGTGAGAAATGTACAAGAACTGTCAAAAAAAGCCGGGAAGTTTTACGAAAAAAGCATTGCTTTTTGACGGGAAATGGCATAATATATTCACTATGACGACACTTGTTCACCACCGACGGACACGGACGGCGCAAAAGCAGGTACGTGTAATGATCCGGCAGAGGCAATGAGAGGCGGAGTCGTATGCCACAGCGGGTGTCATAAGAAAAAGATGAGGAGATTAGAAGAGTCATGAGTGAAAAGTTGAGAGTTGGTATTCTGGGTGGTACAGGTATGGTTGGTCAGAGATTTATTTCTCTGCTGGAGAATCATCCGTGGTTTGAAGTGACAACGATCGCAGCGAGCCCGAGAAGTGCCGGTAAGACTTATGAGGAGGCAGTCGGAGACCGCTGGAAGATGGACACACCGATGCCGGAAGCAGTGAAAAAGATTGTCGTTATGAATGTCAACGAAGTGGAGAAGGTTGCGGCAGAGGTCGATTTCGTATTTTCCGCAGTGGACATGACAAAGGAAGAGATTAAGAAGATTGAGGAGGAGTATGCGAAGACAGAAACTCCGGTCGTTTCCAATAACAGCGCGCACCGCTGGACACCGGATGTGCCGATGGTGGTTCCGGAGGTCAACCCGGAGCATATGGAGGTCATCAAATACCAGAAGGAGCGTCTTGGCACAAAGCGCGGTTTCGTGGCTGTAAAGCCGAACTGCTCCATTCAGTCTTACGCACCGGTGCTTACGGCGTGGAAGGAATTTGAGCCGTATGAGGTGGTGGCAACAACCTATCAGGCCATTTCCGGAGCCGGCAAGACCTTTAAGGACTGGCCGGAGATGGTTGGCAATATCATTCCGTATATCGGCGGTGAGGAGGAGAAGTCGGAGAAGGAGCCGCTTCGTATCTGGGGACATGTGGACCCGGAGAAGAAAGCGATCGTTCCGGCCGAATCCCCGGTCATCACCTGCCAATGCATCCGTGTGCCGGTGTTAAACGGTCACACTGCGGCGGTGTTCGTAAAGTTTAAGAAGAATCCGACAAAAGAGCAGCTGATTGAGGCGCTTCGCAATTTCAGCGGTGTTCCGCAGGAGTTAAAGCTTCCGAGCGCACCGGAGCATTTTATCCAGTATCTCGAGGAAGATAACCGCCCGCAGATCGCTCTGGATGTCAACTATGAGAACGGTATGGGTATCTCGGTAGGACGTCTGAGAGAGGACACGGTCTATGACTGGAAGTTCGTGGGACTGTCTCACAATACCGTGCGCGGCGCCGCAGGCGGTGCAGTGCTCTGCGCAGAGCTTTTGAAAGCACAGGGATACATCACAGCGAAATAAAGAATAAAAAAGAATCCTGCTTGCAGGATTCTTTTTTATTTCATAGGAAATAGCGTGATACGTTAATGTGTGAAAGTAGAACTTCCCTATGAAAATAAAAAACGCTCCGCGAGGATGCGCAGCTCGCGGTAAGGAAAATATCGCTTTGCGAACCGCTTGCGCGCGGAGAATTTCGCAAGCGAGATTCTTTTTTATTGCCCGGAAAGTTAAAAAATGATATAATTTCCGCAGAACATATGGACAGATAGAATGTGCCGGATATGGGATGCGGTGTGGCTTTTCGTGCCCGGCAGGAAAGTGCAGAGGAGAAGAGATGGTCGTAAAATCGTCGGTGTTAAAGGAACTGGAAGAGTGCTACCGGGAACCGGGCAATCAGCTGGTTGTGCTGTACGGGCGGACGGACTCGGAGAAGGAGAGGCTGCTTAGCGCATTTGTGCAGAACAAGAAGCATTTTTATTACCGCGCGAGACAGGTGGCGGAGCGAGAGCAGCGCGCGCAGATGGGGCGTGAACTGACGGCGCGGTTTGAGGTGATGCTGCAGAAGTATACCTATGAGGAATATTTTAACCGGGTAAAGAGCGGTGATCCCACGAAGCTGGTAGTCGTGATCGATGAATTTCAGTATATTGCCAAAAAGGATCCTACTTTTATGGAGGCGGTGCTGAAACTGAAAGCGCACAGGCTTTATCCGGGACCTGTGATGATTCTGCTCTGCAGCTCGGCGGTGTCATGGGCAGAGCGGGAACTTCCAGAGTGTATCGGTGAGGCGGCATGCCGCAAAATAGACCGGAAAATCAAATTTACGAATCTGAATTTTCTGGAAGTGGTGCGGGCGTTGCCCGAGTATCCGGTGGCGGAATGTATCAAGACTTACGGCATCATCGGTGGTGTGCCGGGATACATCAACCGCTGGAACGCAAAAGCGGATGTAAAGACCAATATCTGTAGACTGATTCTTTCGCCGGGCGGCTATCTGTACCATGCGGCGGAAGATCTGATCGGGGAGAGTCTGCGGGAACTGTCTGTCTATGAGACCATCCTGGCGCAGATCGCGGCCGGGCAGGACAAGCTGAATGATCTGTACCGGACGACCGGATTCTCACGCGCCAAGATCAGCGTCTATATGAAGAATCTGGCGGCATTTGATATCATCCAGAAGGTGGTATCGTTTGAGACGGGCGGCTGGGAGAACACGAAGAAAGGTGTGTACCGGATCCGCGACAATTATGTGAATTTCTGGTTTCACTTTATCTATCCGCATCTGTCGGATCTGTATATGACCCGCCCGGAAGAATTCTACGACAGATATATCGCGCCCGGACTGGATGCGTACCTCTCCCGGTATTTTGTGGAGGTATGCATGGAATATCTGGGACTTCTCGGTATGGTGGGAAAGCTTCCGCTTAAGATTGCACGCATGGGAACCTGGGTTGGCAAAGAGGGGAATATCGACATCATTGCGCAGAATGAGATTCGACAGAATATGGTCGGACTCTGCAACTGGCAGGAACCCGAGCTTACGATGGAAATGTGCGAGGCGCTGTTCCTTAACATGAAGCGGGCAAAAATCGGCGCGGAATATTATTTCCTCTTTTCCGCACAGGGATTTGCACCGGAGGTTACCGCCATGGCGGAGCGGGATAAGCGGTTCGTGCTCGTGGATATGAATGAACTGTAAGTTGCCCGATGCCTGGAAAAATGCTATAATTTGCTTCATGCGAAAGTAATTGGAGGAACAGATTGTGGCAAAATCTTTGATCATCACGGAGAAACCGAGTGTTGCGCAGGAGTTCGCGCGGATTCTCGGCGTATCCGGAAGAAATGACGGTTATATAGAGAACGACGGGTATGTCATCACCTGGTGCGTGGGGCATCTGGTGGAGATGGTGTACCCGGAGGAGTATGATGAGCGGTATAAAAAATGGCGGCTGGAGGATCTGCCGTTTCTGCCGCGGGATTACAAATATAATGTGATCCCATCTGTGAGCAGGCAGTATGATGTGGTACATAAAATGCTGCACCGCGAGGATATTGACACGGTCTACTGGGCAGGAGATGCCGGAAAAGAAGGACAGACGATCGAGGAAAATATCCGGAAGTTCGGCGGCGTGCGCGAGGGCATGAAGGAGCTCCGCGTCTGGATCGATTCGCAGACTGAGGAGGAGATTCTGCGCGGCATCCGTGAGGCAAAAGATATGTCGGAGTATGACAATCTCGCAAAGTCGGGTGTGATGCGGGCGATCGAGGATTATGCGATGGGAATCAATTTTTCCAGAGCCATGTCGGTAAAGTACGGAAAGCTTCTGAATGATGCGGCGGGAACATCGAGCTATACGGCGATCGCGGTCGGCCGCGTCATGACCTGTGTTCTTGGCATGGTTGTGATCCGGGAGCGCGAGATCCGCAATTTTACAGAGACGCCGTTTTACCGTGTCGTGGGAACCTTTCATCCCGAAGGAGAGGAAGAATGCCGGATCACGGCGGAGTGGAAGGCAATAGAAGGCTCTAAATATTTTGAGTCGCCGCTTTTATATAAGGAAAACGGCTTTAAAAAGGAAGAGAGCGCGCAGACGTTGATTGCGGAGTTAAAGGGACAGGAAGCGCTCATTGATTCCGTGGAGACAGGGACGCAGAAAAAGCGTGCGCCGCTGCTTTTCAATCTTGCGGAGCTGCAGGCGGAGTGTTCCAAGCGTTTTAAGATCAGTCCGGATGAGACGCTGCAGGTGGCGCAGGATCTGTATGAGAAGAAGCTTACCACCTATCCGAGAACGGATGCACGTGTGCTCTCCTCGGCGGTGGCAAAAGAGATTACAAAAAATATCAGCAGACTGAAAAATTTTGCGCCGGTGGCTCCTTATGTGGAGCGCATCATGAAGGAAGGCCGCTGCCGGAACATTGCGAACACGCAGTATACGGATGATTCCAAGATTACCGACCACTACGCGATCATTCCGACCGGACAGCTCACAGAGCTGGAATCTTTAAACAGTCTTGAACGAAGCGTCTATGAGATGATTGTGCGCCGTTTCTTAAGCATTTTTTATCCGCCGGCGGAGTATCAGACGGTGAAGCTTGTCGTTGCGGCAGGCGGTGAGAAGCTTTACACTTCCGCGAAGCAGTTAAAGGTTCCGGGCTATCTGGAGATTGCAGGCATTCCGAAATCGGCGAAGGAGCGGAATGCGGCGAAGACGGACGGGGAGGAGCAGACGCAGGGCGGTGATGCTGAGGCTGCACAGGAAGAAGAGGAGAACGCCGGGCTTTTGGCGTATGCCGACAAGCTTCAAAAGGGAGAGACGCTTTTTTCGGACGGCTATGTCATCCGTGAGGGGAAGACCTCCCCGCCGAAGCGTTACACGTCAGGATCGATGGTGCTCGCCATGGAGAATGCCGGACAGCTCATCGAGGAGGAAGAATTAAGAGAGCAGATCAAGGGTTCCGGAATCGGTACATCTGCCACGCGGGCAGAGATCATCAAAAAGCTGGTTCGGGTCGGCTATCTGAATCTGAACAAAAAGACGCAGGTTCTCACGCCGGAGCGGCTGGGGGAAATGATCTTTGAGGTGGTTTCGATGACGGTTCCGGCACTGCTCAACCCCAAGATGACAGCTTCCTGGGAAAAGGGACTGGACGGAATTACGCGGGGAGCGGTCGTGATGGAGGATTACCGCTCAAAACTGGAGGATTTTATCCGCAGGGAGACGGTCGCCATGATCGAGCAGGATCTGACCGGCCAGATTGCCACGCGGATCCACCCGCTCGTCGGAAAGGGCGGAAAGGGGCTTGCGGCGAAGCGCAGCCTCGGCATTCCCTGTCCGGTGTGCGGAGGAACGATCGAGACGACGCCGTTCGGTTACGGGTGCAGCAATTATCAGAAAGATGGCGGCGGATGCCGCTTCTCCATCGGTACAATCGCCGGAAGAGACTTAAACGATGAGGAAGTAAAGGAGCTTTTGACCGAAGGACATACCGGCGTGCTGTCCGGGTTTGTCTCGAAGTCGAAGAAAAAGTTCTCGGCGAGCCTCATCCTGGAAAAGGATGATGAGGGAAAAGTTTCGGTTGGATTTGATTTTTCAAAGAACCAGCCGGAAATCCTGGAGGGTGTCGTATGTCCAGTGTGCGGTTCTGCCGTGGAGATCACGCCGTTTGGCTATAGCTGCGTCAAGCACCACGAGCATCCCGATGAATGTTATTTTTCCGTGGGAAAGATCGCGGGAAAGGCGCTGGGCGTCGATGATCTGACGGAGCTTCTTACGACCGGAAAGACCGGTCTGATCCGCGGCTTTACTGCCAGGAATAAAAAGAAGTTCAATGCCTGTTTAAAGCTGGAGCAGACGGAGGACGGAAGAAAGAATATTGCATTTGATTTTTCACAGAACGATGCCGCCGTTGTTCCCGATGTCGTGTGTCCGATCTGCGGCGGGGCGATTGTGGAGACGTCGTTCGGGTTCGGCTGCGCGAATTACAGGCAGGATGACCCGGACAGCTGCCGGTTTGCAATCGGTACGATGGCGGGAAAGGACTTAAACGCAGCGCAGGTGAAGGAGCTTTTAAATCAGGGGAGAACCGGAACGATCCGCGGATTCAAGTCGAAGAGCGGGAAGAAGTTTGACGCCTGTGTCGCTCTGGGACACACGGAAGACGGAAGAATTGAATTGAGATTTGATTTTGAACATGTCGAAGCCAAAAGATCAAGGATGTGGTGTGCCCGATCTGCGGCGGTGATATCGTGGCGACGCCGTTCGGCTTTGGCTGTGCCAATTATGTGAAGGACGATCCGAACAGCTGCCGGTTCTCTGTCGGGAAGATGGCGGAGAAGGCACTGACGGAAGCGAACGTAAAGGAGCTTCTGACCAACGGAAGAACCGGAACGATCCGCGGCTTTAAGTCGAAGAGCGGGAAGAAATTTGATGCACGCGTCGCACTGGCAAAGGATGAGAAGGGAAAGGTCACGGGGCTGAAGTTTGATTTTACGGATCTGGAAGCGCCGAAGGTAAAGGATGTAAAATGTCCGGTCTGCGGCGGAGATATCGTAAAGACGATGTTTGGATACGGCTGTGCCAACTATTCAAAGGAGAATCCGGACAGCTGCCGGTTCGCAATCGGCAAGATCGCGGGTGTCTCATTAAAGGAAGCACAGGTAAAGGAACTTTTGCTCCGCGGGAAGACGGACGTGATCAAGGGATTTGTGGCGAAGACCGGCATGAAGTTCGACGCGCCGCTGAAGCTGACGCCGGAAGGGCAGATCGCATTTGATTTTCCGGAGAAGCCAAAGCCCGTCGAGACAACACTTGCCTGCCCGAAATGCGGGAAAATGTTAAAGAAGAGCCAGTGGTATTACGAGTGTGAGTGCGGTTTTAAGGTCTCCCACACGGTGGCGAAGGTGGCGCTGACCGAGGAGGTCATGCGCGAACTGTTAGAGACAGGGAAAACCAAAGATAAAGTGACCGGGTTTGTGTCAAAAGCCGGCAACACGTTTGACACCTGCCTAAAGCTGGAGGATGACCGCATTGTGTTTGATTTTGACAATCCCGGCACAAAGCGTGAGGGTGCTTCCGACGGCAAGGGCGGGGAGCGCATGTTCTATGAGGAATTAGAAGAAAATGCACAGCCGCAGCCGCTGGCGGCTGAGGACGGCGCACAGTACATTGAGGAGGACGTGCCTCCGTTTTATGATGCGATGGCGGAGGAGTATGCGGCTTACGAGGAGGAAGAGGCAAAACAGCAGGCGGCTGCATCCAATTTTCTGGATGAATTTCCTGAATGAGAAACGAATGGGGAAAGGAAGTAAAAATCGGATGGCGTGCGGTGCATGCTTGCTATTGACAGCCGGATAAAATGTCATTAAAATTTGAGTAGTTATTGATAGAATCCGGCAGAAGACACAGGAGGAAACAGGGCATGGAGTACAATGAGCAGGCCTTTAAAGAGAAAGCCAATTTAAAGGCAATGAAAGTATGGCTGGCTTTGATTGCGATTATGACACTGTCATACGGAAGCGACCTTTCCAAGGGAATCTATACGGCGACGCAGTATGTTGTTTTTCTGGTTATGGCGTGGGTGCCGTTTGCAATCGGACTGCTGACGTTGAAGTTAAAGGGGAGAGCGACACCGTATTATAAGGATGTCCTGGCTCTCGGATATGGCTTTTCTATGCCTACGTGGTGTGTATCACGGACTCGGCGACCGCCTATGCATATATTCTGCCGTTGACGAGTATGCTGATTCTGTTCAAGGATCGCAGTTATATGATACGGTGCGCGGTCACAAACGAGATCGTCATTGTGCTCAGTGCACTGCTCCATGTCTTCCTCGGCCTGAATCCGAATGTGAAAATGACAGACTATTACCTGCAGTTTTCAACACTGCTTCTGTGTTATATCTGTTATATTCTTTCTGTCGACCACTTAAATGAGTCGGACGGAGCGCTGGTGGCATCGATCCGGGATAATCTGAGCCGGGTCGTGACAACGGTGGGACAGGTAAAGGGAGCGAGCAACTCGATTGTGGACGGCGTTACGGTTGTGCGCGAGCTGGCGGATGAGAACCGGCAGGGAGCGGATTCCGTCGTAAGCAGTATGGAGGAACTCACCCGGAACAACGATGTTCTCCACAATAAGACGATGTCCTCCATGGACCGGAGTACCGACATCAGCACGCAGGTGCAGAATGTGGCGGGACTGATCGATGAGATGGTGACGCTGATCCAGGAGTCGGTTGAGCATGCGGATGTGAGTGCGGAAGAACTTGCGGATGTCATGAATACGACGGATACCATGGCGGCGCTTTCCGGCGAGGTCGAGCAGGTGCTCGAGAACTTTAAGCAGAAATTTGAAATGGTAAAGGAAGAGACGGGTACCATAGAGGGAATCACGTTCCAGACGAACCTTCTGGCACTGAACGCTTCGATTGAGGCGGCGAGAGCCGGGGAAGCCGGAAAGGGCTTTGCCGTGGTGGCAGGTCAGATACAGGATCTGAGCATGGGAACCAAGACTTCTTCCGGACGTATCAGGGACGCACTGGATCATCTGGAGGAGACTTCGGAGAAGATGACGGAATCCATCACCAAGACGCTTGAGATGATCCGCATGACAAGAGAGAAGCTCACGCAGGTGCAGGAGAGTGTCACAAGCATTACCGATGATTCCAAAAAGCTGGGACAGAATATCGGGGGTAATTGACGGCGCTATGAAGGAAGTGGAAGCTTCCAACAGCGACATGGTGGAGAACATGAAGCAGATCTGCGATACCATGGAGGTCATGACGGAGTGCATCAACCAGTCTGACGAAGCGTCCCGCACGATGCTCAGCAAATACGAGGAGTCTTCCGTCAATGTGGATAAGATTGAGAGTGTGGTAGGAAAGCTCATGGAAGAACTCGGTAGCGGCGGATTCATGGGAATTGGCGATGCGCAGCCGGGAATGCATGTGGTGTTAGTCGCTAAGAACGGAGCACAGGCAGCCGGGACGGAGTTCCACGGGGAAGTGTTTGAGAGTCAGAGCGACGGAGTTCTGGTAAAGATCAAGCCGGAAGCCGGAAAAACGATTGAGATAAAGAAAAAAGACATTACATATGAACTGCAGATCTGTGTCAACAATGCACTGTATACATGGGAGGATGTCAGCGTATCCGCCGCTTCCAATGCGGGTGCCGACAGCTACCGGATTGCTGTGGCGACAAACCCGAAGGTCATCAACCGCAGAAAGTATCCGCGTATGCCGGTTGCCAATGCATGTACCGTGACGCTGAAAAAATCCGGCAAAGCTTACAACGGCAGGATGATCAATATCAGCGCAGGCGGTTTCGCATTCAGCGCACATCAGGAGGATTTCGCAAATGCGATCGGGCAGGATATTTTGCTGGAAATCCCGGACTTCCCGCTGGAGGAGGCACGGACGCTGGACGGACATATCATCCGCAGTACGGATAATGATGGTGAGTTCATTGTCGGATGCCGTATGCCGGAGGACAGCGAAGAGATCCAGGCTTATGTCAATAAAAATTACAGGGAATAGAGAGGAATTTGTGTGATGGAAACAGCAAAAATCAGCCAGTTATATGACTTAGGGGAGACGATTGCGGCGGAACTGTTTGCGGGACTGACCTATCCGTGGGAGGCTCTGCCGAAAATCAGCGGCTTTATAAAGAAGCTGGGACCGACGCTTGACCCGGAGGTCTATGAGCAGCGCGGCGAGAATATCTGGGTGGCGAAGAGTGCGACGGTTGCACCGACTGCTTTCTTAAATGGACCTTTAATTATTGATGAGGATGCGGAAATCAGACACTGCGCTTTTGTCAGGGGGAATGCCATCGTAGGAAAAGGCTCCGTGGTGGGCAATTCAACAGAATTGAAAAACGTTGTGATTTTTAATTCCGTGCAGGTTCCGCATTACAATTACGTGGGAGATTCGATTCTCGGTTACAAATCCCATATGGGTGCCGGCTCGATCACTTCCAATGTCAAGTCGGATAAGACGCTGGTGGTGGTAAAGGATCATGATGAGAAAATTGAAACAGGGTTAAAGAAATTCGGAGCAATGCTCGGCGACTATGTGGAAGTCGGCTGCAATTCCGTGCTGAATCCGGGAACCGTCATCGGAAGCCACACCAATGTTTATCCGCTTTCGAGCGTGCGTGGCGTGGTTCCGGCAAATTCGATTTACAAGAACCGCAGCGAGGTAGTGGAAAAGCGGTAGGACAACAGAAGAGGGACAGAGACAATGAAGAGAAGATGGGTGCAGGGAATGCTTCTTGCAGGAATGCTGATTTTGACAGGATGCGGCGCAAAGAACAGTTCACCTGTGGAGAACGGTAAAGATTATACATGGAACGACATTACAGTGATGCTTCCGGAAGACTGGGCGGACCGCTGTACGATCAAAGAGGATGAGAATGGATTTACCATCTATCAGACGGCTTCCTATGAGAAGATGGAAGGACTTGGCTACCTGTGTTCCTTTGAAAAAAGCGACGCATGGATGAATTACGGTGCGGGAGAGAACCTGATCGCCTACACGGAGGACGGAACGCTGTATTACCTGATGCAGCCGACGGATGTTGCGTGCGATACGGAGGATCAGACAATCGTGGAAGAGTACGGATCCATGATGGAGGAGGTCACGACCATCGCATCAAGTGTGAAGATCGATGCGGATGACGTTCATTACGATGCCGATCAGTATGTCGTTCCGGTCGGCGCAATACTGCCGGTGACGGAGGAGAATCTGTCGGATCTGTCAGAGCAGGAACTCTATCTGGCGGCAAACGAGATTTATGCCAGACATGGAAAAACCTTTGATGACACCTACCTGCAGGCGCATTTTGATGCGTGCAGCTGGTATACGCCCGCCGGGGGAGCGACTGCAGGCGATGCGGGATTAAGTGAGATTGAGCAGGCGAATCTGAAACTGATCAAGGCAATGCAGACGGCATATGAAGCGGAACATATATATCCGAAATCCTATTCGGCAGGCGAGACCGCAGAGATCGCTCTTTTGGACAATGGAGTTCTTAACGAAGTCAGCTACACGGTAACCGGTAAGGGGGAGCAGGTGGTCTGCACGCTCACGATCGACGGGACAGCGTACGACCTTGCCGAGTACATTCAGATGCACGCGCCGGTTGAGGATGCGTTTTATGTGACAGACCTTGTGGAGAACAT